>SMVB01203087.1_pt1 | contig 57904 bp, 45 predicted proteins | sample 2456461 | NCBI WGS metagenome assembly SMVB01 (sample SAMN11095934, study PRJNA526329) | marine sediment metagenome | biome: Marine sediment; feature: Surficial sediment; material: Deep marine sediment; isolation source: Hadal surficial sediment | place: Pacific Ocean | collected 2014-05 | depth...
CCGGCATGGGCGAGCCGCGGGTGATCGTCAACGCCGACACTGTTGCTCGCTGGCATCGAGAGCGATTCCGGCGATACTGGGCGATGCTCTCGCGGCCCATGAGCTCGGCGAGGTCGACCGCGCCGAGAACGCCGTCCTTCTCATACCGCTTGAGTTCCGGGGCGAAGAAGGTCAAACTCCGCCGCCATGCTCCGCATTGTCATCTTTCTTTTCGTCGTCGGGGCGCACCAGCCCGGAGTTCCCGCACCGATCAATAATGACGAACGACAGCTGACGCTCGACTCAGCATGCTTTGGTCGCCCAAAGCGCTAGCATCACAGCGGAAGGAAGCACACTTGGTGTCGCCACTCCTCGGCCGTCGTCGCGGACCAGATGAGTACCAAGTCGTCGATGATGCGCCCCACCGGATCGCTCTGGTGCACCATGAGCAGCCCCGCCATTGGGAGAGCATCTTCGACTCTGGTAAAGGCTGGGGCGGGCATGGTGTTCACGTCGTGAGAGACGACGATGAGTTCTTCCCCGGCCGCATATTCCAGTATCTCGTGATCTGGACGTTTATCGAGGCCCACCTCCCGTACGCGAATCACTCGAATACTCGGCTCGCGGCGGAGAACGCCATCGACGATGTGCTCGTTGAGATCGTGATCGGCCAGGAACTCAGGCCGACTCATGATTCTCTGGAGACGTCCGCCTTCTGTAGGGCTCGTAGCCGATCAACAACGGGACTCTGTCGTTCAACGCTCTTGCCTCGCCAATGATCCCACACCTTCCCTTGTTGCCGGAGGTACTCCTTCACCTCTTCGGCATGCGAAAGGTAGTACGTGATCGCGCCGTAGACCTCTTCCAGGCTCAGAGCTGGATACTGCTGCTGAATGGTCTCCGCAGAGTGGCCCTCTTCGAAACCGGCGACAATCGAGTCAAGCATCACCCGGCTGTCGCCTACACGTTTGACGCCATGCTCGTCGGCTCGGACGTAATCGTTCGGCTCGCTCATGATACAGAGATGGTGCCACAAGGTAGGACGAGTTGCCAGCCCCGACGCGATCCTCGGGCAGGATTGGCATTCCGCGATCGGCACCGCGAGTCGCGCGAAGAACCCTCTTCTCGAATCGGAGGGTACTGTCAAGTTGACGCTGCGCGAGCAAGCCGGTGCCCTCGGAGGAGCTTCACTTCATCTTAGAGTAACGGGCGAGGGTGAGCAGTACCTCGCGTATCGTCGTCAGAATCTCGGGTGGCTCGCTTCCCTGAAGCTCGACACTCAAGCGTGGGTCGTCGCCATCGGGCCCTAGCCTGGCCCTCAACCCCCGAAGCTCCTTGGTTGCTTGCACGAGGCTCAACGGGTCGATGGACGCCTTGGCACCGAGGCGGAAGACGAGCCCGCCGCGCTCACGGTCGATGCCCGCGAGGCCGAGCTCAGCGGCGAGCACCTGGAGCCGCGAATATTCGAAAAACTGGAGCACTTTCTCCGGCAGAGGTCCGAAGCGGTCCCGTGTCTCCTCTTGAAGCTTTTCGATGTCCTCACGATCGCTCGCCGAGGAGGTGCGTTTGTAGATGGACATCCTCTGATTCGTGTCCGTTATGAAATCTTCGGGAAGTCTCAGCTCGATCCGAAGGTTCAAGCTCGTCCGACCAGAGCCGGTGCGCACGTCCTCGCCCGAGAGCTCGCGCACGGCCTCGTCGAGCAGGCGACAGTAGAGATCGAAACCCACCGCGTCGATGTGGCCGTGTTGCTGGCCGCCGAGTATGTTGCCCGCGCCTCGAAGCTCGAGGTCGAGCGCGGCAATCCGGAAGCCCGCGCCGAGCTCGCTGAACTCGCGGATCGCAGCAAGCCTGCGTCTCGCGAGCGGGGTCAGATGGGAGTCCTCGGGAACGAGGAGGTAGGCATAGGCGCGACGGTTGGAGCGGCCCACGCGGCCCCGTAGCTGGTAGAGCTGCGAGAGACCGAAACGGTCCGCCCGGTTGACCATCAACGTGTTCACGAGCGGGATATCGAGACCGTTCTCGATGATGGTCGTGCTCACGAGAATATCGAATTCGTGACGGATGAAGCGAAGCATCACGCTTTCGAGCTCCGACTCTTTCATCTGGCCGTGGCCGACGATGATGCGCGCTTCGGGCACGAGGCGGCTGAGATAGTTCGCCATCGAGTAAATCGAGCTCACACGGTTGTGAACATAGTAGACCTGGCCGCCGCGACCGAGCTCGTAGCGGATCGCTTCGGCGAGCACTTTGGCATCGAGGCGCGTAATATGAGTTTGGATAGCCATCCGGTCTTTGGGCGGCGTCTCGATCACCGAAAGGTCGCGGATGCCCGAGAGCGACATGTGAAGTGTCCGCGGGATCGGCGTCGCTGTCATCGTGAGGGAGTCCACGCCTTGACGCATCTTCTTGAGCTTCTCTTTGTGGGTGACACCGAAGCGCTGTTCCTCGTCAACGACGAGCAGTCCGAGGTCTCGGAACTGGACATCCTTCGAAAAGAGGCGATGGGTCCCGATCACGATATCGACTTTACCCGCCCCAAGATCTTTGACGATTTGTTTCTGCTCGCGCTTTGTTTTGAAGCGCGAGAGCATCTCGATGCGCACGGGAAAGGGCGCAAAGCGTTCGCGAAACGTGTTCTGATGCTGGAACGCGAGCACCGTGGTCGGGACGAGCACGGCGACTTGTTTGCCGTCGGTGATGGCTTTGAACGCGGCCCGCATCGCGACTTCGGTCTTTCCGTAGCCCACGTCGCCGCAGATGAGGCGGTCCATCGGCGACGGTCTCTCCATGTCGCGCTTCACGTCGTCGATCGCCTGGCGCTGATCCGGTGTTTCCTCGAACTCGAAGAGCGCTTCGAACTCGCTCATCCACGCGCTGTCGGGAGAAAAGCTGTGCCCCGGGGACGCGCGGCGCTCGGCGTAAAGCTTCAAGAGCTCCTGCGCCATGTCGCGCATGGACTTTTTGACCCGCTTTTGAACGCGCTCCCACCCGGTACCCCCGAGCCGGTCGAGCTTGGGGGTAGCGCTCTCAGCACTCGAGTACTTCTCGATATAGTCGAGGCGGTCGACGGGCACGTAGAGCTTGTCCCGCCCGACATATTCGACCACGACGAACTCGTTCGGAGCGCCTGGATCGAGCTGCTTCAGGCCCGCAAAAACTCCAATCCCGTGCTCGATATGCACGACATAGTCTCCGATTTTGAGGTCGCGGAAATCGGTGAGAAAGCGCCTCAGTTTGGCCGTTTTCCGTCGCGACGGCCGAGGGGGCTCCGCGAACAGATCGCTCGCCGTGAAGACGGTCAGCGAGAGTTCGGGCACCGAGAAGCTCTGTGAAAGATGGCCGCGCTCGAGGACGATACGCCCTTCCTCGTTGGCGTTGCCGTCCCGACTCGCTCGTCCCGCCGTCTGGCCGGCCTCCGACAATATCTCGATGCAGCGATCGGCCATCCCTTCGCTCGCAACAAAAAGGCGTAGGCGCTCACCCTTTTTGGCGCGGCGCTCGATCTCTCGAACGAGCTCCGGGACGCGACCACGGTGCGACGGAAGAATCGTTGTCGACAAGTGGCGCGTCTCCTCACCGAGAAGACCCAACTCTTGAAGAGCCATCGCCCGTTCGTCGAAGACGTCTCCGAGCGAGCGGAGGTCCATGAGCAAACGGGACGGTTCGGCGTAGCGCGAGACATCCTCTTCCGCGTCGCCGTAGCTAGCGAGCACACGCTCCCATTCGACCTCGGCGGCGCGCAGAACCTCGGCCGGCTCATCGACAATGAGAAGGCCCGTGTCGAGATAGTCGAAAAGGCTTGCTTGAAAATCGTCGAGCCGCGGAAGGACGGATCCCATCCCCCCCGAGCTGAGCAGGTCCATGACCTCGAGCGAGGCCACTTGCTCGAAGATCTCAGTCTGAGCGATGGGCCACTCGTTGGCCGGTTGGAGCTCGACCTCGGGAATCGTCTCGGTCGTCCGCTGCGTCTGAGGGTCGAAAGCGCGTATCTCCTCGAGATCATCACCGACGAACTCTAGCCGCACGGGTGCCAAACGGCCCGGAGGGAAGATGTCCAGGATGCCACCGCGGCGGGCGAAATCGCCCGGCGTCGTGACGGGGTCCTCGTGACGAAAGCCGAACGCGACGAGGTAGCGCTCGAGCTCGCCCGGGTCGAAGCTGTCGCCCGTAGCGAGCCGCCGAACGCCGCGCACGAGGAGCTCTGGCCGGACCGTACGGTACAAGAGGGCGGCTGCGGTGGCCACAACAACAACGTTCTCGTCCCGCGCGAGGGCCACGAGAGCCCGAACGCGCGCTGAGACGACATCGAGATGCGGCGACAGGCCGCGATAGGGGTCGAGCGCAAAGGCGGGAAATGGGAGCACGCTGCGCGCGACATCGAGCGCCCCGAAAAACGCCTCCAGGTCGGACACCGCGGGCGTGAGGCGTTTCTCGTCTGGGACGACCACGAGCGCCGGACCCTCGCGGCTCTTTATGAGCTCGGCCTGCACCAGCGACCGCGCGGGCCCCATCACTCCGGAGATGCGTGCCGGGGGGGCGATCGCGCCGAGCGAAAGCTCGGAAACGAGCCGCGCGAAAGAAGTACTCACGCCTTCCTGCCAAGACGGCGGACGATACGCTCGATCAAATCAGTGGTCGAGAATCCGGGAGCGAAAGGCAGCGAGAGCACCCGCCCGCCTGCGGCTTCGACGGTCTCACGACCAACGATTTTGTCCGGAGCCCAATCGCCGCCCTTGACGAGGACGTCAGGTACGATCGCCTCGATGATGACCGCGGGCGTTTCCTCGTCGAAAGGCACGACGTAGTCGACGGTGGCGAGCGCCGCCAAGACTTCCATGCGCTCGTCGAGTGGTGCGAGCGGTCGCGCTTCGCCTTTAAGCTTCGCGACGGTCGCGTCGGCATTGACCGCCACCACGAGACGATCGCCGCACGCGCGCGCCTCGCTCAAATAGCGCACGTGACCCGGATGGAGGATGTCGAAACAGCCATTGGTAAAAACGAGGGTCTGGCCGCCGGCGCGCAATCTCTCTCGCTCAGCGAGCATCTCGGCTCGTCCGAGGATCTTCCCGACACTCATGACGTCGATTTCGGCGGCTTCAGGACGATATTGGACGAGAACTCCCATCTGTGCGCCGGACGATAGATGCCCACATCCTTGATCTTCGACTGCACCCGAAACTGATGGAGAGCTCGGTGGTAGTCGAAAGGATAGCCGTCGCGCTGATGGGCGGCGACGTCGAGAAAATACGTCCCTTCGATGAGTCGAAGGTTCGGGATAACGAAGCGCACTTCGCCTTCGCCGGAAAACTTCACCGGGGTGAACTGCTCGAGATGGGTGTTCGTTCCGTAGCAGCACATCCCGTCCGCGTTGAAGATCGCGACACCAAAGACGAAATCATGGATCGTCCCCGTGCTCTTGACTTTCAGCCGGACGGTCACCGGGTCGCCGGTCGTGAAGACGTGCCTGGCCGTCCCGTCCGCGCCATGGAGCGTCACCTCCTGAACCTCGACTTCTCGCGATCCCCAGCGGCCTTTCTTGCGCGCGAAAGCCGATGTCGGCTCGATTTCGCTCTCCCGCTCGTCATGCTCGGCCGCGGATTTGGGAGATTCAAACTCGGTGACGGCTTTCTCTTCCTCCGCGACGAGAGCGTTTTCTTCGTGGTGGGTGACTCGAGCGAGATAAGCATCGACCACTTTCTTCGGGTCACCACGCAGTTGCACGCGCGAATGGTCAATCCAAAGCGCCTCGTCCGCCATCTTCTCGACCAAGCCGAGGCTGTGGGTGACGAGAATGATGGTCTTCCCGCGACGGCGAAACTCGGCGATCTTATCGAGGCATTTATGGACGAAGGCCTCGTCACCCACGGCGAGGACTTCATCGATGAGCAAAACATCGGGGTCGACGTGGATGGCGACCGCAAAACCGAGCCGCATATACATGCCCGACGAATATGTCTTGACGGGCGCGTCGATGAACTCCTCGAGCTCGGCGAAGTCCACGATGTCGTCGAAGCGATCGCGGATCTCTTTTTTCGTCAGGCCGAGCATGATGCCGTTGATGAATATGTTCTCGCGCCCGGTGATCTCGGGGTGAAAACCAGCCCCGAGCTCGATGAGCGCCGAGATACGGCCCTTGACGGCCACCGTGCCCGCGCTCGGTTTAGCGATGCCCGCGATACATTTGAGCAGCGTGCTCTTCCCCGAGCCGTTTCTTCCGATGATGGCAAACGTCGTTCCTTCGCGGACGTTGAAGGTGATGTCGTTCAGCGCTTCGAAGCGCTCGTCGGGTCGAAGCTCGGCGAGCAAGTTTCCGCCGAGAAGCGCGCTCTTGAGCGTACGAAATTGCTTCCGGTGGCTGTAGCGCTGGTAGATTTTGGTCACGTCCGAAACTTGAATCGCTATCCCCATTACACTTCTTCCGCGAAAGTCTCCCGCAGGCGGTCGAAGAAATAGTAGCCCACGAGGAAGGTGACCAAGGATGCCGGAATCATTATCAAGAGCCACGGCCAGTGGCCCATCTCCCCGGTGAATAGGATCTGCTGGTAGCCGACGAGGATGTGGGTCATCGGGTTGTAGTTGAGATAGCGCTGAATCGAGGGCGCGATCGTCAGATAGGAATAGATCACGGGGCTCGCGAAGAACCAGAGCATCATCAAGTTTCCAATGATGTTCTGGACGTCACGGAAATGGACCGCGAGTGCCGACACGAAAAAGCAGATCCCCAGAGTCAGAAAGAGCTGCAAGACGACGATCGCAGGAAAATAGACAAGGGTCGTCTGGACCTTCCCGTAATAGATGAGAAAGGCAAAGAGGATCGGGAGCCCGAGGAAGAAGTGCACGAGGTTGCTGAGAACGACGACGATCGGCAGCACTTCGGCGGGAAACAGGATCTTCTTGATGAGGTTGCCGCTCGAGATCAAGATGGCCGAGGACTCCATAACCGAAGAACTGAACCACGTCCACGGAAGAATCCCCGTGAACAAGAAGAGGGCGTAGGGAGACATCCCCATCGAGCCTCGGGTGGGCATGATGTAGCTGAAAACGAACCAGTAAATTGCGAGCTGAAGGAGCGGGTTGATGAACGACCACAAAAATCCGAGCACCGAGCCCCGATAGCGTGCTTTCAGCTCCCGCTCGACGAGGCTCTGGATGAGCACACGATAGCGGAAGAGCGTTAAGAGATTCTTGAACAAAGGACTTCGAGAGCTCTGTGATCGACGAGAGGGTAGTTTACCACCCTATGGGATGCCCTTCATTCTGGGTGTCGAGCCAGGCCTTCAAAGGCGCAAAAAAGTCGAGGATGGCGGTCGCGTCCATCTCCGACTCTCCCGTCATGGCCTCGAGCGCTTCCGGCCACGGCCGGGACAAGCCCATTTCGAGCATCGCGTTCAGGCGCGCGCCGGCTTCCTCGTTGCCGTAAATCGTGCAACGATTCAGTGGGCCTTCGTAGCCCGCGACCTCGCAGAGCGCGCGGTGGAACTGGAACTGCAGGATACGGGCAATGAAGTAGCGTGAATAAGGAACGCTCGCCGGCACGTGATATTTGGCGCCGGGATCGAAATCCGCCTCGCTCCGCGCCACGGGAGCGGCGACGCCTTGATATTTCTCGCGCAGCTCCCACCACGCCTGGTTGTAACGCTCGGGCGGCACTTCTCCGGAAAAGACTTGCCAGCGCCATTGATCGACGAGCAGCCCAAAAGGTAAGAAGGCGACTTTGTCGAGCGCCATCGCAAGGAGCAGGCCGATATCCTTCGACATGTCCGGCTCTTCATCGATGAGCCCGAGCTCTTTCAAGTAAGCGGGCGTGATCGAGAGAGCCAGCGTGTCGCCGATGGCCTCGTGAAAGCCGTCATTGGCGCTGTTGCGGTAGAGGGGAGACAGGTCTTTATAGGCGCGCTGGTAGAAATTGTGCCCGAGCTCGTCGTGAAGTCCTCGGCATTAATATTGATACACATCTTGATGCGAAGGTCTTCGGCATCATCGAGATTCCAGGCGCTCGCGTGGCACACGACGTCGCGGTCTCGCGGCTGCACGAAGAGCGAGCGCGTCCAAAATGTCTCGGGCAGAGGCTCGAAGCCGAGCGAGAGAAAGAACCGCTCGCCGTAGCGCACCATCTCGAGCTCGTCGAGTCTTTTTTCGACCAGCCGTTTGGTGAGGTCGTATCCCGGGTCCGCGTCAGGGGGCGCCACGAGGTCATAGACATTGCTCCATGACTGAGCCCACATGTTCCCGAGCAAATGCGCGGGGATGTGACCGTTCTCGGGAACGAGCTCGGCGCCGTAAGTCTCGCGCAGGCGCGTGCGCACATAAGCGTGAAGCGAGACATAGAGCGGTCGCACTTGCTCCCACAAGCGGTCGAGCTCCGCCGCGAAAGCGTCCGCCGGCATATCGTATTTCGAGCGCCACATCGTGCCTAGGTCGTCGAAGCCGAGGTCACGTGCTCCTTTGTTTCCGAGCTCGGCATAACGGATGAACTCCTCGCGCATCGGCGCGGAGACCGTGCGCCACCCTCGCCAAACTTCGAGGAGATGATTCGCGTCGCGGCTCTCTGCGATCATGGCGCTCATCTTCTGAAGGTCCCAGCACTCGTCCTGGTCGGGGCAGTACTTGCCGGCGCCGTAGGTGCTCTCCATCGACGTCTCGATGCGCGCCAGCTCGGCCGTCTCTTCCGGGTTCGACGGTGCGGGGACGGTCAAAGCGAGGCGGAGCAGAAGCAGCTTTCGGCTCAAATCCTCGGAGAGCTCGACGCCTTGGAACCGCACCGCTTCCTGGGCGAGCTGTACCGCGAGGGCGGTGGCTTTCTCGCTCGCCTTCGACGCCAAGATCTGAGTGTCCTCCGTGATGTAGGTCGACTGCACCCAGCTCGCCCGCGCCGAGTCCTCCCAAACAGCGAGGAGCTCCTTTTCGGCACGCTTGATAAACGCGGCCGCTTCGGCCTCGCTAGTGGTCGGCTGAGCGAGGACAGGCGTCGCAGCCAACGCAACGACGATCAACACCAAGCAGCGAACCATTCCTACCTCCAGAACGCCTAGTCTAACAAACAGTCGATGACCATCAATGACACGATTGGACCCGGCTCAGGCGGACGAGGAGTATTCAAGGATGTACGCGCACATGCTTCTCGCCGTTCTCGCGACAACACAGCTTCCCGGAGCCTACACACATCCTCTCATCGAAGGCGGACGCGTCACTTTCCTCGTCGAGGCGCGGAACGGAGTGACGCCCATGCTCTTGGGCGACTTCAACGGGTGGGGTCGTCCGGGTAAAGGCCTTTGGAAATTGCAGGTTCTGGCTTTCAGTCAGGCGCTCCACCGCGCCCGTGCCGTCGGACGCTCTCCAGTACAGATTGGATGTTCCGTCACGGTCAGGGGAAGATGTGATTGGGGATTGAGTCGAGGAGGTGGACCGGGGGCACTGTTGGCCACCTTGTAAGCCTGCGTGGAATACCTGTATCCTGCGTCTGGTGGACAATGGGCGGAAACGTACTGGCTGCCGAAAATAGGCCGGACCGAGCTCAAACATGGACAACTTGAAGAACTTCTATATCGATGGCGCCTGGGTTTCCCCGCAGTCGGACCAGGTGTTTCCGGTGATGAATCCAGCCACCGAACAACAGGTTGGTGAGATCATCCTTGGCAACACTGAAGATGTGAATCGGGCTGTTGCGGCTGCCAAGAAAGCGTTTGTGACCTTCTCGCGCACAACGCAAGCAGAGCGTCTGCTACTGCTCGAGCTGCTGCTGAAAGCCACGCAAGGCAGACTCGAAGATCTGGCACACGCCATGAGCACAGAGATGGGTGCTCCAATAACCATGGCGCGCGAAGCTCAGGCGGACGCAGCCGTGGGGCACCTGAGCGGATACATCGAAGCGTTGACAACGCTGGAAGAGCGTACCACGCTCGCTAATGGCGATACTCAGCTACGCGAACCGATTGGAGTTTGCGGACTCATCACACCCTGGAACTGGCCAGTCAATCAGATTGCGCTCAAGGTCGTTCCGGCATTGGCAACCGGCTGTACCTGCATTCTAAAGCCGTCAGAGCACACCCCGATATCGGCCGCTATCTATGCCGAGATCATTCATGAGGCAGGCTATCCGGCAGGCGTTTTCAACTTGATTCACGGCGACGGCCCGACCGTGGGTGCCGCCTTGTCGCGTCATCGCGATATTCAGATGATCTCCTTCACTGGATCGACCCGGGCCGGCACCGCTGTGACGAAAGATGCCGCGGAAACCGTCAAACGAGTAACCCTTGAGTTGGGTGGCAAGTCCCCGAACCTGGTGTTCGCTGATTGCGATCTGGAAGCCCGAGTGACGGCCTCGGTACAAGAGTGTTTCTTTAATACCGGTCAGTCTTGCGACGCACCGACCCGATTGCTGGTCGAGCGATCCTGTTATGACGAGGTGCTGGAGATTGCATGCAGAGCGGCCCTTGCTCAGGAAGTTGGCGATCCATCTGCCGATGGCGATCATCTCGGGCCGCTCTTTGACAAGATCCAGTTCGATCGAGTCCAGGCGCTGATTCAGATCGGGATCGACGAAGGCGCACGCCTGTTGGTTGGCGGCACGGGTAAACCCGAAGGGTTCGAAACAGGTTGGTATACGAAGCCAACCGTTTTCGCAGATGTGTGCAATTCCATGCGCATCGCGCAGGAAGAGATCTTTGGCCCGGTCTTGGTGATCATTCCTTTTGAGGACGAATCTGAAGCGATCGCGATCGCCAACGATACGCCTTATGGCTTGGCAGCCTATCTGCAAACCGGTGACCCGGTGCGCGCTGAAAGAGTCGCCGCGCTGCTACTCGCGGGTGCCGTCCATATCAATGGTGGCGGATTCAACTACGGCTCACCATTCGGTGGCTACAAGCAGTCGGGCAACGGGCGAGAGGGCGGCGAGAAGGGTCTGGAAGACTACCAGGAGATCAAGACGCTGCACTTTGGCTAAGGCGACGGTGCTTGACTCGGCTTGTGTTGCTACGCGGCCTCTCTAATACGCGGCTGCGCCGAATTCGCAGCTATATACCCGGCAACAAGAAGAAGAAAATAGGATGAAGTCACATTCAAGAGTCGTAATCGTTGGCGGCGGAATGATGGGTGTTGGGTTGTTGTACCATCTGGCCTTAGAGGGATGGGACGAATGCATTCTGCTTGAAAAGGGTGAGTTGGCTTCCGGATCCACCTGGCATGCTGCAGGGCAGTGCCCCAGTTTTATTGGCAACTACAGCCTGGCGCAGATACATCACTACAGCAATTCGCTCTATCCAAAACTTGAAGAGATGACTGGCCAGGCTACGGGCTGGCATGGATGTGGTGGGATTCGGTTCGCTACAACCAAAGAAGAGTTGGATTGGTTCCGCTATGTGGAGAGCATCTCTCGCAATGTTGGATTCAGGATGCAGATAGTCAGCCCGGAGGAGTGTCTGAAAATAAATCCCTTTGTTGACGTGGCAGGCGTCATTGCCGGCGCCTGGACATTGGATGACGGGCATGTTGATCCTTCGGGCTGCTGCAATGCCTTGGCCATTGGCGCACGTAAACTGGGAGCAGACATAATTCGTGGCAATCGTGTGACCGATATTCAGTTGCGCCCAAGTGGAGAATGGGAAGTCGTTACAGAGCAAGGAAACATTATTTGTGAGCAAGTCGTCAACGCAGGGGGATGTTATGCAGACAGGATCGGTGCCTGGGTTGGTATCGACGTCCCGTACGTCAATTTAAGACACCAATATGTTGTTACTGAGCCCATAGATGAATTCCTGAACAGGGAGGAGGAGATGCCTGTGACACGGGATCCATTTTGCTCAGCCTATTACCGGCAGGAACAGAAATCTGGTCTGATCGGGTTGTACGAAACCGGTTCACGAGAGGCCTGGCCTGACAAAGAAGGACAGGATTGGAACGCCGAGAACGAGTTGTTTCACGAGGAACTGGAACCGATCATGCCCTGGTTGGAACGTGTGAGGGCTCGAGTGCCGATCTTTGCAGATGCAGGATTGGCAAAAGTCATCAACGGAGCAATCTCGCACACACCCGATGATAACCCGTTAGTTGGCCCGGCAGCAGGAGTTCGAAATTTCTGGCTCTGTTGCGGCTCCAGTCTTGGGATCGCTCAAGGTGCTGGTTGTGGAAAATATCTAGCTCAATGGATGGTCCACGGAGAATCTGAAATCAACATGGCTAGTATAGATCCACGTCGTTTTGGCTCTTACGCTGACAAAGCGTACAACCTAGCCAGAGGACATGAATCCTATGCGAAGATGTTCGTTCTGCAACTGCCCGGAGAAGAACGCCCTGCTGGTCGACCTGCCCGTACAACACCAATGTATGAAAAACTAAAGGCGAAAGGAGCCGTGTATACCGAAGCATTTGGTTGGGAGCGGCCCAAATGGTTCTCTCTGGACGGGCGTGAAGAGAAGTGTGGATTTCGGCACAGCAACGTTTTTGAAGTTGTCGCCGCAGAGTGCAAAGCAGTCAGAGAACGAGTCGCTGTGCTGGAGTTATCCAGCTTTGCGAAGTACGAAGTAAGAGGAGCAGATGCAGAGAAGTTTCTCAACAGGGTGTGTGCCAATAGAATGCCCCTCCGTGATGGCCGTATTGTTCTGGCGCATCTCTTAACAGAGCATGGCCGAATCGAGAACGAATTCACGATTACCCGACTGGCTGACGATCATTTCTATCTGCTCTCTGCAGCAGTATCCGAGCTTCGGGATTTCGATCTACTGAACAAACGGATTCTCGAGACAGAGAATGTTACAGTCACAAACATCAGTGACGACTGGGGTGTTCTGGTGCTGGCCGGCCCGCGATCCAGGGAAGTGCTTGCAAAAGTTACTCATGCTGATTTGCGGAATGAACAGTTTCGATGGCTTACTGCCCAGGCTATTGAGGTGGCAGGAATCGAACTGCGAGCGCTCAGGCTCAATTATGTTGGTGAATTGGGTTGGGAGTTACATGTGCCCATGAATCAACTTGAGCCGCTCTATGATGCGATTTGGTCCGCCGGGGAATCGTTTGGTATCGCCGATTTCGGTGTCTACGCTGTGAACAGTTTGCGCATGGAAAAGGCTTATCGTGCCTATGGATCTGAATTGACCACTGAGATCACAATGATCGATGCCGATATGGAACGTTTCGTAAAATTTGAAAAGGAACATTTCGCGGGCAAGGAAGCCTTGCTCAAACGCAAAGCAGAGGGAAGTGATTTTCAATTGATCTATGCCCAGGTAGCTTCAAGCGACTCTGATATTCGAGGCGGCGAACCTGTGCTTGACGGCGAGTCAGTGATTGGAGTGACGACTTCGGGGGCGTATGGCCATACAGTGGGAAAACAACTGATATTCGCTTATGTGAAGCCTGTAAATGGCGCGCCAAATTCGACCTTCGATATCGAAATCCTCGGAAAACGCTACCATGCTGAAGTTCTGTCCGAACCCATTTTTGATCCGAAGAACGAACGGCTAAGATCTTGAGTCCTGGGAGAATTAGCATCGATAATGATCTCTACCTCTTTCCAGGATTACGGAGAGAGCGAGCTCCGAGGCTCTCGAAACGGGATGGCTCGACGGTAGAGCGCGATCCGCGCTCTGATCTCGTCCGCCAGCCGTGACTCTCCTGGCCGGGCCAGCTCAGCCGCTTGTTCGGCCGTGGTAACGGCCCGCTCGAAATCGCCCCTCGAAGCATACGCGGCAGCCAACGTATCCAGAACAACCGGCTGGCGATGACCGGTCAGCTCGGCGGCACGTTGGGCGAGCCTCACGGCCTCCTGCGGCCTCCGCAGCTCGGCATCGGGATGTGTGGCCAGGATCCAGGCAATCTCGGCCATCGGCTCGGTCCAGACGGGCCTTTGCTCGAGAGCGGCGCGGAAATGCGCTAGAGGCTCGTCGCGCCCGCCCGTCATGCGAAGCGCCATGCCGAGATTGTTATGCGCTTGCGCAAGCTCCGGGTCCGCTTCGAGAGCACGACGAAAATGGAGGATGGCTTCATCGACGCGCCCCTGCGATCCCAAGAGGCTCCCCAGATTGTTGTGCGCGGTTGCGAGCTCGGGATCGATGGTCAAGGCCTGGCGATAGGCGTAAGCGGCCTCTTCGATCCTACCTTGCCGCTTGAGCGTCACGCCCAGCTCGTCGTGAGCGAGCGCGAGCTTCGGGTCGCTCTGCAGTGCGGCTTGGAGCTCCGCGACAGCGTCCTCCGTCTGCCCCTGCTCCCTCAAGGCTACGCCTAGCCAGACCCGCACCTCGGCCCGCTCAGGCTCTATCCGGAGCGCCTCTCGAAAGCGCTCGATAGCCTCGTCCAGCTTCCCTTGCTTTACCCGCACCACTCCTAGCTCGGCGATGGATTTGACGCGCCCCGGCTCCACGGTCGCGACTTCCACCAGAAGCGCTGCCGCCTCATCGAGATGCCCCTGATCGGCGAGGACCTCTGCGAGGCTGGCTTTTGCTTCTATGAAGTCGGGTTTGATCTCGATGGCTCTACGGAAGTGGAGGACAGCCTCGTCCGGCTCGCCGAGCAGCTCGAGCGCTCCGGCCAGCCCGAAATGGGCGTCCCCGTTCTCCGAATCCAGCTCGATGGCTCGAGAGTAAGCATCCTTGGCCGAGCTCGGCTCGTCCTGTGCCAGGGCGATTCTAGCCATTTGAAGGTGCCCGAAGACATAGTGCGGCCTCTCGCGCAGCATCCGTTCACAAAGGGACCGGGCCTCGTCGTAATCCCCTTGACGAACGAGCTCGGTCAATCGTTGATCCGTCTCGTAGAACTCGATCAAGTCTTTGGGATCTTCCTTGTCCTCATCGAAACGAAGCTCTGCTGTCGTGGGCCTCCGGGCAAGATAGCCGAGAGCCTCCAGACGTCGCAGCGAGGCGTCGTCGAGCTCGATCTGACTCTCTCGTTCCCTACGGTTGTGAGACTCCAGAATCTCGGACAGGCGTGTTCTCATTGCATTGGCGAGCTCCGCCTCTTGCTCGACGACGTTGTTCAGCTCCTTGGGATCCTTCTCCAAGTCGTACAGCTCCGGCCGCGTCGTTTGGATGTATTTCCACCTCTGGGTCACGAGTCCAAAGAGCGCATTCGCGCCGTAATACCGCGTCGGGGCCAAGCTCTCTGCATAGAAGTGTCTGGCTCTCGTTGGAGCGGCGGGCTCTCCCATGAGCCAGGCCGACAGGTCTTCGCCCTGAACGTGGGGCGGTGGGTCAATGTCGATGAGGCCAGCAATCGTCGGCACGATGTCAATCAGGCCCACCATCGACTCCACTTCCCTGCGCTCGGTGCGACCCGGCACTTTGAAGATGAGAGGCACGCGGAGTGCGCTTTGGTAGATGAAGTAGCTGTGGGTGACTTCACCATGCTCGCCAAGCATTTCGCCGTGATCGCCTGTGATGATGACCAAGGTTGTATCGGCGAGTCCTAAATCTTCCAGTTTCTCCATAACTTGGCCGATGCAGTGATCAACAAAGGCGACCTCACCAGCATAGAGATCGTCGGCGAATCGCGAAGCGAATGGCTCGGGCGGGTCGTAGTCGGCGTGTACGTCGTAGTAATGGAGAAGCAAAAAGAAGCGGTGGTCGCGGTTCTCTTCGAGCCACTCTATCCCCAGGCGTGTGGTTTCGTCCCCTTTCCGTTCGCTCAAGTCGAGGATCTTGTGCTCCTCCTCGAACTGATCGTTGTAAGTGTCGAAGCCCTGGCTCAAGTTGAACTTCGAGTCCAGAACGAAGCTGCTGACGATGGCCCCGGTCGCAAAGCCCCGCTCTTTGAGCATCTCCGCGAGGGTGACGTTCGAGTCGAGCAGACGGTAATTAAGATTATCGTGAACGGCGTGGAACGGGGGTATGGTCCCCGTCAGCATCGAGCTGTGAGCGGGCAGGGTGATGGGAATGGGTGAAACGACGTTCTTGAAAAGGACGCCTTCTTCCGCGATAGCGTCAATATTTGGGCTGGTTTCACGAGAAAAGCCGTAACTGCTCAGGTAGTCTGCCCTCAGCGTATCGATACTAATGAGCAAAACGTTCCGAATCTCGGGCTGAGGGGGACCGCACGAGAACAGAAGTGCTGCGGCGATGATTAGTGCTGCAAGCAATCGGACGAGGCTATGCATCAACGAAGTTCTCGCGTCACACTCTACTTCCCACGGACGTCTCCGACAACGGGGCGCAAGGGCCGCAGATTTCTGAAGTCACGCTATTGCATATGAACAGTTGGCGCAATCACGACGACTCCAGGCGTCTCCGCGTGCTCAATTTTGAAGTGTGACGGCCGAGCCCGGTCCGCTGCGGCGCAGACGATACAGGGGACTAGGCGTTGGCTCCGTCGCGCGCTTCGACTACAATCGCCGCTCTAATCGAGCATGGGGGTAGGTAAATGGGACCTCGTTTGGTGAAAAAGCAACCTGGAACAGAGGACTACCAGCTTGGGCGTCTAGAAAAGTCGGCTTTCCACAGCAGTTCCCGCTTAGAGAATCGGAGTGACTATGTCTAGGAGTAAAGATCGTGAGCTGGGGATGCAGCGGGATATCACCCGGCGCGACTTCGTCAATGGCGTGGCGGTTGCCGTCGGAGGGTCGCTCATAGCACCTGGCTGGCTCTCGGCGCGCGAGGGCACCCCCCAAGCGTCCGACCAGCAGGATAACTATCCGCCAGCCCGGACAGGAATGCGCGGAAGTCACGCCGGTTCCTTCGAAGTCGCCCATGCGCTCCGAGATGGGAACACATGGACCGATGTCGCCGACACGGGTGAGCACTACGACCTCGTGGTGGTCGGAGCGGGGCTGAGCGGACTCTCGGCAGCCTATTTCTTCTTGACCTCGGCTGGCCGCGGCGCACGCGTGCTGGTCCTCGACAACCATGATGACTTCGGCGGCCACGCCAAGCGGAACGAGTTGACCTACCAAGGCCGCACGCTGATGCTGAACGGGGGCACGTCGTACCTCGAATCCGTGCGCCAATACAGCACGGTTGCGAGGACCCTCCTCGCTGCGATCGGCATCGACGTGGAAGCTGCGCTTGCCACCAGCAATGCGGGCTTAGGGCTCTACCGATCGATGGGCCTCGGTCACGCCACGTTCTTCGCGAAAGAGGTGTTCGGCGAGGATCGGCTCGTGAAGGGACGAGGAGGCGAAGAGGGATCCGGGTGGGCCGATTGGCTTGCGAGGACCCCGCTCTCTCCGGACGCACGGAGGGACATAGCAAGGCTCTACGATGACGATGAGAACCCGGACTATATGCCCGGATTGTCGGATGTGGACAAGAAGGAGCGCCTGGCACGGATCAGTTATCGGGACTTCCTCCGCGATTTCGCCAAAGTTCATCCTCATGTGATCGAGTTCTTCAACGACGGCCCGAAGGACAGTTTCTGCGTGGGCGTCGACGGCTATCCTTCTCTCTACGGATGGGCGCAGGGCTATCCCGGCTTCCAGGGGATGAACCTCGAGCCTCTACCCCCGGTCGGCCCTCTCAGTCACATCGGAGGTGGACAACACGGTCGCGAGAGCGAGTGGAACCCCGGACCGGACCTATACTTTCCCGACGGGAACGCGACGGTCGCTCGGCTCTTGGTTCGGGCCATGATTCCCGATGCTCTTCCGGGGAGCTCGCTCGAGGACTCGATGCTGGCCCGCCTCGCGTACGACCGGATCGACCGCAAGGGCGCAGACGCCCGCATTCGTCTCAACAGCACCGTCGTCTCTGTCCGTCACCTGGGCGATCCCGACGCGGCCCGTGAGGTCGAGATCTCTTATGTGCGCGGAGGCAAAGCCGAGAAGGTACGGGCGGATCACTGTGTGATGGCGTGCTACAACGGGGTTATCCCGCACCTCGTCCCCGAGATGTCGGACGAACAGAAGGCGGCGCTCATGTATGGCGTCAAGATGCCCATCGTCTACTCGAACGTCCTCATCCGTCAATGGACGGCCTTCAAGAACCTGGGCATCTGGGAAGCGACCACTCCGGGGATGTACCACTTCGGCGTCCACCTGGGCCGGGCGGTGCAGTTTGGTGACTACACACCCTCGAAAACACCGGATGAGCCGATGATTCTTAACATGACCAGGGTCCCTTGCGCTCCTGGACGCCCGAAAAAGGAACAGCATCGCATCGGGCAAGCCGATCTATTGGCCGCGACTTTCGAAACCTTTGAGCGGAACATCCGGGACCAACTCGGTCGCATTCTGGAGGGTGGGGGTTTCGACCCGTCGCGCGACATCGCCGCTATCACCGTCAATCGCTGGCCGCACGGCTATGCTTATAGCTACGACACCTTGAACGATCCGATCGAGTGGGCGCTGTTCGACCCCGACGATCGGCCGTGCGTGATCGGGAGACGGCGATTCGGTCGGATTTCCATCGCCAACTCCGATGCAGCGGCCTCGACGCACACCGATTCGGCCATCGACGAGGCGCATCGCGCGGCCCGGGAGCAGCTAATCGTTCGAAGCCGGGCCCGCCACAGGAAGAAGCCGGCATGAAGCCCGTCTCGGGTTTCCGGATGTAACTGCTTCTACAGGCCGTGCTAGCAGGAAGCGCGCCGGTACCGACGGCCCAGCCACCTCGTGAACGTGACTGCAAGACTTTCAGAGCCTCATCACCGAAGCTGGCGCGCTTCCCTGTAATCACCTTTACATGTCAGGCCTCTACTGGCGTTTCACGGCAAGCCTAGAATTCGAAGCGAAGGGCGAACATGGCCGAGCGTGGGAAGATCGTTTCCGTCTGTTGCAAGAAATCGTCCCCCGCCGAGGAGCTATTGTTCCGCAATTCGATGGCGGCGGTCGAATTGAACAAGTTGAAGATATCGAACGAGACACGCAGGCGCCTGTTTTCGCCGAACACAATGTCTTTGTCGAACCGGAGCGAAAGAATGTTCGTCGCGTCGAGCTCGTAGGTACCCCGAGGCGAGGCCAGGACTTGCCTTATGCCCTGATCGAGAGGCACGTTGATCACCCGGCCGAAGGGCTGGCCGCTCTGCAACGTGTATCGGGCACCTAACACAACGTCGTACGGAAAGTTGATCGCGGAGGTGACATTGAACGAATGAGTGGCGTCCGAAGGCATTCTCCCGTAGGCGTTCGTCAAGTCGTTCGGGTCCGCTCCGAAGCCGCCCGCGCCCTGGCCCCGGAAACTCTGGGAGCTGACACCGATACCGCCGCCCGCGTAGGAGAATCCTCGTTGCCATTGATAGGCGCCGTTCAAAGTCCAGTTTCTGGAGAAACGTTTATTGGCCTGGATAACGACGGACTTGTAACTCTGGTCGAAGTCGTCCCGGTTCGTACTCATATAGAGACTCTCCGACGAATCAGACACACGATTGAAAACGGTCAGAGTCTGGGTCACGCCCTCAAACAGGTCTTCGAAGGGCATCTCTTCGTACACGCCCGTCACGTCTCTCGCACGGATGAAGTTCGCCTCCTCCTTGATGATGAACGAGACGTCGAGCCGCAGATCGGGGATGAGCTCGCGCTCGAGGCCAATGTAGAACTGATCCGTATACTGATTCTTGAGATTCGGATCCGTGGCCAGGTTGAAATTCGGGTCCCACGTCCAGAACGGGATGTCGTAAGTACCCGTCTCTCCGTTCCACGCACGGGCGTCTATACCCGCATTGCTCGTCGCTTGCTGTTTGAACCAGTCGGTAGAAATCTTGCCGTAGTAACGCCCATAGGAGGCCTTGGCCACCGTTTTGCCGACACTATCGAGGCCCACGGTGATACCGACACGAGGCGAGACGTTGTGGAAAGTGATGAGAGAACTACTTGTGCCCGCGAAGTCCTCACCACCGATCGTGACGTCCGGAATGCCCGCAGACATGTGCTCGTAGCGGACACCCAGGTTCAGCGTCACGCGGTCATTGACGGTCCAGTTGTCGTTGACGAAGAACGAGTTGGTGTCGACGTTGCCGAGATAGGCGGCTGGCGCGCGGTACATCGCGTAGTAATTGTTGCCGACGTAGTCGTAGTAGTTGTAGTCGCCGGTGTAGTCGTAGTAGAAGACCCCGGAGTTGTACTCCATGGTCGTTTTATCCAGGGAACGCAGAAACTGGGCACCGAATTTGAAATCGTGCGAGCCCACGAAGTCGTCCGCATAGTGGGTCAACGCAGCCGCGACCTGCGTTTTGTTCTGATGGGATTTCCACAGACCGCGGTAGTTGGCCGAGCTCAAGCCCGTGCCCCAATCGAAACGTCCAGGCGTCTCGAGGTCGTGGAACATCGGTCCCCAGTCGTCACGGATATAGATGCCGCCTCCCGAAACTTCGAGCAAGGTGGAGTCGTTGAACACGTGGGTATAGCGAAGAGCGATGACCGGATTGATCCCAATCTCTCTTGGGCGCGTTCCGATGGGCTGGGTCCGCGACGGGGACGTAGGCCAGTCGAATTGGTTATCGTCGAAGGTGAAAGCGAGCCTGTCTTTGTCAGACAGCTGCGCGTTGACCTTGAAGAAATATTTGTTCGCGCTCCGGGCGACGACGTCGTCGGTCAACTCCACGCCGACCGGCACGTCGCGTTCGTCGGAACGCTGAAACTGACCGATCGCCCATAGTTTGTCCTTGATAATCGGCCCCCCGAGCATGAAGTTGAAATTACGGCGGTAGTCCACGGCCGCCGGGAACTCCTCGTCCGGTGTGTTATTGCCTTGCATCCAATCGCTCACTAAATACGTGCTCACGCTACCCCGCAGCTCGTTGCTCCCCGACTTGGTGACGATGTTGATCATGGCGCCCTGAAAGCCCGAGTACTCCGCCGACACCCCGATGCCGAGGACCTGGAGCTCTTCGATGATGTCGTAGTTGGGATAGTCCCAAGCACCCCCCTCGTCGACCGACGAGATGTCGACGCCGTCCATTTGAAACGCATTCTGTTCGACGTTGGAACCGTAGACGCTGAAGGTCGAGAGATTGCTCTCGTGATCAGCCTTGACGCCCGGGACCGACGTGAGAATGTCGAAATAGGAGTTCCGTGTCGTGGGTATGTTCTCCACGAGCTCTCGCTGAAAGTTGGTGCCGTACTGCGCCCGCACGGTGTCGATGACGGGAGCTTCCGCCGTGACGGTCACCGTTTCCGCGGTGCCGGCGAGTCCGAGGGTCATATCCAGTTGAGCGTTCCGGCCGAGCTCGACCCGGACGTTCTCCCGCTTGACCGTGCCGAACCCCGAGAGCTCGAAGGTCAAGGTATAGATACCCACCGGGAATCCCTCGAACCGATAGAGTCCTTGGCTGTTCGTAACATCGACGGCCGGGGTGCCGACACGCGCGGGGCTCTCTGCCGAGACCGCGACGCCCACTAGCACCGCGCCCGTGTCGTCTCTGACGATGCCGCGGATTCCGCCGGATGTCTGTTGTGCAGCAGCGACACCGGCCAAAGCCAGTATCACTATCAGCATCAGCATCAGCGCCACACAAAGGGAGAAGCGAGTTTGCGACATGCGAGCCTCCTCATAGAGTTTCTGTGAATTTTGGGTTTCGTCGGGGCAGAGGGTTTGACGACGTTTTCGCAATCCCGCCACAGGACCGCCTCTCGAAACGTCGCGCACGAGTCTTTTCATGATGCGTTGCCTTGTCTAAACGCACTGAAGTTTACCCTCTCTCCCCAAGTGTATAGCAATTCCGCGGAAGCGTCTCAGGGATGTTGGCACAGAGGGCGGCAACATATTGAGCCCTAACGCAGGAGGGAAAAGGACTAAGGGACATTCAGGCGCGAAATTGGACTCCTTCGACGTACACGGGACTTCAAGTGTCCAAAGTATTGGAATCAACGCTGCCTCGAGAGCACGCACTACGCGTTCCAGCGGACATCTGAAAGCCGGGAGCGTAGTCGCGCGTCGCTACCTGGGCTCGAACTGCGTCGACGATCTTCGATCTCGCGTGTCCCGCGTTGCTGGACAGACGCACCATAGCCCTGAAGTCGCGTCCAGGATCCGGGGCCCGTCATGGGTCGTGTAGTACATACCCTCAGCCGCCACCAGCATGCGCGGGTGCGCTTTGAATCGCCGGTTCGCCGTGAACGGCATCCAGTAGGCTTCCAGATCGAGGTCGATCTGTTGCTGCTGTGCTAAGCCGCTCGTCTCGGTTGGCGTCACGCTGCGCCTACTCAGTTCACGCTTACCTTAACATGCTCAATATACTGAGCGCATAAAAGAATAGGGTTTTCCAAGCTGTTGTATATGAACGGTTTGCATTATCGCGATGACTCCACGAGTCTCCGTGTGCTCAATTTTAGGTGTGACGGTCGTTCCCGGTCTTGCAGGGCCCGGACGTTGGCTCTACGATGGAGGGAAAGATTCGAGCACTAGTGCTCGAGCACTAGCGTTGGTTCCGTCACGCGCTTCGACTACAATCGGCGCTCTGGTCGAGCCTGGGGATAGGTACATCCGATGATCCGATGCGGCATTCGAGCGACGACACTCGTGCTCTTTTGCGTGTCCGCCACTTCGGCCCTCGAAGACATCCGATTTGTGGACACGACGGTACTGGCTGGGCTCGACCTCGTCACGGAGTTCGGCAGCCTCGATAAGAAATACATCATCGAGTACACGGGCACGGGTGCGGGCTTCTCCGATTACGACGGCGACGGCGATCTCGACATCTATCTCGTAAACGGCCAGCCACTCGAGCGCGCGGAAGGGGACCAGCCAGCGCGGAATCGACTCTACCGGAACGACGGTCGCGCACGCTTTACCGACGTCACGGCTCTCGCCGGCGTCGGGGATACGGGGTGGGGTGCGGGGTGTGTCTTTGGCGACATCGACAACGACGGCGATCCCGATCTCTTCGTCACGAATTACGGCCCGAATGTTCTCTTCTTGAATAATGGCGACGGTACCTTCACCGACATTTCGGCCGAGGCCGGCCTTGACGATGCCCGTTGGGGAGAGAGCGCGGGTTTCGGCGATCTTGACGGCGACGGCTTCCTCGATCTCTACGTGACGAACCACGCCGTCTTTCAAAAAGAGGCGCCGCCCACCTTTCCCTGCTTTTGGAAAGGCATCCAAATCCCGTGCGGCCCTCTCGCGCATGTACCGGAGGGAGACATCCTCTATCGCAACCGTGGCGACGTCACGTTCGAAGACCGCTCCTCTGCGACCGGCGTCGCCGAGCGGCGCGGCTACGGCTTCGGCGTCGTCATGGATTACTTGAACGATGACGACCGGCTCGACATTTATGTCGCCAACGATCTGACGGGAAATTTCGTTCTCATGAACCGAGGGCATTTCGCCTTCGACGACGAGAGCGCTCTCTCGGGCGCCGCCTATGTCGAGGGCGGCCGCGAGCAAGCCGGGATGGGCGTCGATTCGGGGGACTTCGACGGCGACGGGCGCGCCGACATCTACGTGACCAATTTCTCCGATGACTACAACACGCTCTACCACAACGACGGCGACGGGCTCTTCCGTGACGTAACGTTCGAAGTACGGCTCGGTCCCGCGACCTTCCGAAATTTGGGCTGGGGAACGTTCTTCTTCGACTTCGACAATGACGGCGATCAGGATCTCTTCGTGGCGAACGGACATATCTATCCTCAAGCCGATCGCATAGACAGCGGCACCTCCTATTCCCAGTCCAACCAGCTATTCGAGAATGTCGACGGCAAGACGTTCGAGGATGTTTCGCGTGCGGTAGGCCTCGGCGAGAAACGCCTGGGGCGGGGGGCCGCCTACGGGGACGTCGACGATGACGGCGACCTCGACATCCTTGTCGCGAATCTGCACACGAAGGCCTCTCTCCTCCGAAACGACGGAGGCGATGCTGGGCATTGGGTGAAGCTTCAGCTCGTCGGGGTGCGGTCGAACCGGGATGGCATCGGCGTCCGTGTCGAGCTCGAGGCGGGGAAAAGACTCCAGCACCGAACGCTCAAGGCCAGCGGGAGCTACCTCGCGAGCCACGATCGGCGCCTCCATTTCGGGCTCGGGAATGAGCGAGTCGTGCGGGAAGTGAAGGTGCGGTGGCCGTCAGGGGTAATCGATCGGCTTGCCGAGCTTCCGGCCGGTCATCTTTATGTCGTGGTCGAGGGGCGGGGCGTATCGGGCGCGTCGCGGGTCGGGAGCGAGTTGGATTAGAATAGCGACTTCGAAAAGGAAGGGATTTCGAGTCACCGCATGACGACGAATATGGAGTTAGACAAGGTCGAGGAGCAGCAGCCCACAGAGCTCGAGTTCAATGTCGGCGGGCGTCTACGCCGAATTCGGGAGACGTACGGCATGTCCCAGCGAGCCTTGGCCAAGCGGACGGGGGTGGCCAACGGGCTCATCTCCATGATCGAGCTCGGCCGGACGAGCCCGTCGGTGGCGACATTGAAGAAGATCCTGGACGGGGTCCCGCTGACGCTCGCGGAGTTTTTCTCGACGGATCCGGCCCCCCACGACGAACAGATCGTGTATCGAGCCGACGAGCTCTCCGAGATAGGGAACGACGCCATCTCCTACCGTCAAGTCGGGAGCAATTTGCACGATCGTACGTTACAGATGCTTCACGAAAAGTTGCAGCCGGGCGCCGATACCGGTGTCGATCTTTACCGTCACGATGCCGAAGAAGGAGGGGTCGTCATCCACGGGCAACTCGAGCTCACCGTCGATGGGCAAAGCTTCGTCCTCGGCCCCGGCGACGCGTACTATTTCAACAGCCGAATCCCGCATCGCTTCCGCAACATCGGAGACGATGTCTGCGAAATCGTGAGTGCCTGCACACCACCGAGCTTCTGAGGCTCAATGCATAACCCGAGGGGCCGGCTTGGAAATGACGAACAGCCCATGACGACTCGACCCCACTATGCGTTGGTGGCTTCCGTCCTTCTGACGCTCGCCATCACCGGTCACGCCGTTTTCGCGAACCAAAAGGACTGGTCGCCGGGACCGTCTTCTTGGCACGAGGACTTGTCCCCGGTAACCGCCGCCGACTGGAGCTACGGCCGCGCGGAGCGGCTGCTTGACCGCGCGGGCTTCAGCGGCACACCCGAGGAGATCCAGAAGCTTGCAGACATGACACCCGAGCAGGCGGTTCGCTCCCTGGTGGACGACAACAGCATCTCGAACGACCACCTGCAACCATTCGTGCATTCGGGTTTCTGGGATGAGACGTTGATGCATTTCCCGCCGAGCCGGCCGGCCGCAACCGACCTGGCGCTCGAGCATGGCGAGAGCATGGGCGTCCGGGTCAAACCGGACCACGTCAACCGCCACATGCAGCCGGTTTCCGATCGCTTCTTCTACTGGCTGCGCGCCACCCAGCTGGAAACTCGCCGCGTTGGCTACTGGTGGGCCGAGCGGATGCTCGATACCCACCGACCGCTAGAAGAGAAGATGGCGCTGTTCTGGCACGGGCACTTCGCCACTGCCCAGAACAAGGTCCGCGACTACCGCAAGATGCTCCGGCAGATCGATATGTTCGAGCGTCACGCAACGGGCAACTTCGGCGACCTGCTGGTCGCGGTCGCGAAGGATCCAGCGATGCTGTACTACCTGGATGCCGGGTTGAACGTGAAGGGGGCCGCCAACGAGAACTTCGCCCGCGAGGTGATGGAGCTGTTCTCGATGGGCGTGGGCAGCTACACGGAGCAGGACGTCCGCGAGGCCGCGCGCGCCTTCACCGGTTGGAACTTCGAGAACCTTGACTTCGTCGTCAACACCGCCCAGCACGATGACGGCAGAAAGACTGTCCTTGGGCGCACCGGGAACTTCGACGGCGTGGACGTGCTCCGCATCATTCTCGAGCAGCCGGTCACGGCCGAGTACATCGCTACCAAGATTTACCGCTTCTTCGTGCGCGAGGATCTGTCGCCGGCGTTGACGGCGCGGCTCGGCGCTGTACTGTGGGACAACGACTACGAGCTTCGGCCGCTTCTGACAACCATCTTCCTGTCCCGCGACTTCTACAGTAAGGCCACCTACGGTGCCCACATCAAAGGGCCCGTCGAGCACGTGATCACGATGCTGAAGCAGCTCGGCGCCGAGGACGTGCCCGGCGTGCCGGACTTCAACAGCACCACGATCGCGCTGGGCCAGCACCTGCTGAACCCGCCGTCGGTCGCAGGGTGGGCCCAGGGCCGGTCGTGGATAACACCTGCCCTGCTGCAGGAGCGCGGCAACGTCGCCTTCGACTACCTGTTTCCCAACGTCATCGCCTTCCGGGATCCGAATTTCCTCTCCCGCCGCGGGGACGGGATCGTGGGCGAGCGCCTGCGCCGCGGCCTGGACTTCAGCCAAGCGATTGCCCTCGAGGTCGACGTCGAGGAAGACAAGATGCTGGCGTTCGACATGGTAGCCAGAGAGCGGGACGAGCTGTTCAACACGCGCGTCTCGGGCTACTTCGCATGGGCTCAGGCCATGCGCAAGCTGATACCCACGCCGCGTGGCGCGGCACGGATCAATTTGACACAGATCGTCCTCGACTCCGACTCGAGGACCACCAGCGAGGCGGTGGATGCCTTGCTGGAGCGGTTCCTTCGAGTACCGGTGTCGGACGAAACACGCGGGGCGCTCGTGGCGCTTCTAGAGGCCGAGCTCGGAACCACGGACCTTGCGCGCGCGCAGACCTACATGGAAGATCCGCTGCGCATGGTGACCCACCTCATCATGAGCACACCGGAATATCAGATCGATTGAGGTGCATGACCCCATGACAATGTCCAACCGAAGCAGGAAGCTGTGCGACATGAGTGGCGTCTCCCGTCGCAGGGCGCTCGAGATCGGCGCCCGTGGCATCGGCCTTGGCCTGCTCGGTGGACTCGGCCCCCTGCCGCCGCTCTTCGGGGCAACGTCTCGAGCGCTCGCCCCCACCGAGGGCAAGATCCTCGTGGTGTTCGAATGGTTTGGCGGCTATGACGGCCTGAGCACCTTTGTCCCCTACGGTGACGACGCGCTCTATCGGCACCGTCCAACCATCGGCGTCCGCGAGGCTGACGTGATCAAGGTCGATGATCACTTCGGCTTTCAGAAGTCGATGGTGGGCATGCACCGCCTTTGGGATGAGGGCAACCTGGCCGTGATCCACGGTGTCGGGTATGACCAGCCGTCCTTCTCCCACTTCGCCTCCAGCTCGTACTGGCACACCGGCGCCCCCAACAGCGGTGAAGCGTACGGGTGGTATGGCCGTACCGCCGACGCGCTGGACCCAACGGCGTCTCCCAATTACCTGGTCAACATCGCCGGAGCGCAGTCGCTGGCCGTCAAGGCGCGCGACCACGTTCCCGTCGTCTTCGACGATCCGGACGCGTTTCGTCGAGACATGTTTCACCCCGAGCGCACGGCCATCGAGAAGCTGGACAGGGGGCAGGTGGCCCAGAGCAATGTCCACAAGTTCCTGCTGGAGGTCAGCCAGAGCGCCCGCGACGCATCGGCCCTCGTCCGCCAGGCGTGGGAGACTTACAACGAAACGCGCAACACCGACCTGCGGCTTATGGACCTCGACAAAGTCGTCGCCTTGATCGAGAACAACTTCCCGGCCCGGCTCTACTACGTGCGTCTCCGAAACAGCTTGTTCGACACGCACGTCAACCAGGAGAGCCCGCACAATCGGCAGGTGCAGTATTGTTCCGACGCGGTCTGGGGGTTCTTCGAGGAGATGAAGCGCCTCGGCAAACAGGAAGAGGTGGCCATTCTCGTTCACAGCGAGTTCGGTCGACGCGTGCCGGAGAACACGGGACTCGGCACGGACCATGGCACGGCCAACGTGTCCTTCGTGCTCGGCGGCGGGGTCACCGGCGGTCAGTACGGCACGCCGCCCAGCCTGACCGAGCTCGTGCTTGGGGACAACCTTCAGTACACCACCGACTTCCGGCGCGTCTACGCCACCCTCATCGAGGAGTTCCTGGGCTACTCGAGCTCGGAGACCGTGCTCGGGCGCAAGTTTCAGACGCTCGGCATGTTCACGTAACAACCGGAATATCAATCGACTAGGGCGTACGACCATGACCAACTGAAGCAAGAAGCTGTGCGACATGAGTGGCGTGTTCCCGTCGCTGAGCGCTCGAGATTGGCGCGCGGGGCATTCAAAGGTCGACGGGAGTTCTAGATCTAGAAGTCCATATCGATCGACAGCAACGTGTCTTCTAGCTCGGCCGGCTCGCCCTTGGGACTCTCGTCCGCACGGGTTTCTTTTTCAAGGACCCCGTAAAGAAAAGACCTCGTGCCCCGACCATACCCATCAACGTCCACAACGAGGTCGAGGCGACGGGCGGGTCGAGACAGATTGGGCTCTATCTCCGGAGGGATGGGGACCGGGATCGCGTAAACCTCAGCGAGGGAAAGTTTTCCCTGGCTGGAAGTAAGAACGGCGGTCAATCCGTTGCAGACTTCTTCAACCTTCTCGAAGAGCGCTACCGGCAGCTGACCTTCTGCGTCACCTTCCTCCGCCATAAGGACAGGCCTGCGTGAAAGGGAGGCACCTAAACGCACAGCCATGTCGAAGTCGAGGGCACAGATCGCTCCTATAGGCTCTTGGCGACCTTCATACAATGCCACGACACCGCCAGGATGCGGCAAGACCACGGCGCCTATCTTCGTCGCGGCAACAGGCCTGCCCAATCGCATCGTCAGAAATTCAGCGACGGCCTCAGCTTTGGGCAAGCCTTCGTCACTCGCCATAGCTAACACTCACTCGAGCTCAAACCTCGTTGCGGCCCAACCTTCACCGATGTTGTGCCGCCATTCACCTGGCACCAGACACCACCACCACGACACCACCTCCACAACGGCCGAGCCGAATGACGCTGCCGCACGATGCTCTCCACGTCAATGGCACGTGCAGTTCGAAGCCCGGCCTAGAGCGTTCAGAAAAACACAGCTTTTGCGATCGTCCTAAGATTCGGCGCCGGGAACGAGAGCTTTAGGTGTCCCCACTGGCAATCGTGTGCGCGAGCCTGGAAATTTGGGCGGATTGGGAACCAATCCCCGCAAGTTGGTGAGCCGCGACGGAATCGAACCGTCAACCTACGGATTAAGAGTCCGTTGCTCTACCAATTGAGCTAGCGGCCCACGAGGTGGGATGCTTCACTGGTACGCCTGAGAGGATTCGAACCTCCGACCTTCTGCTCCGGAGGCAGACGCTCTATCCAGCTGAGCTACAGGCGCATGCCAGCATCCGAAGACGCTGTCCCCGGAAGAATGTAAGAATACTCTGACAGGGTGTTTCAGGCAAACGCGAACGCGATCAGTGCCGAGCCTCTTCGAGCTCTAGTGTATCGCGCTCCACTTCGGCAGGTTTCGGCTGACCCCGGGACTCGAGGGTGTGCTCGAGGATGCCGTCGAGGAGCCATTCGGCGTCACCTTTCAGCAGGCCTTGGGCGAGGCGATAGCCCATTGCGTCATTGTTCTGGCTTACGCCTCGGAAGGCGGCATCGATGCGAAGGCGGGATTCGGCGCAAAAGTGCTCCACGAGAGTTTTCACTTCACGGGCATCGGTACCTTGGTCGATGAGCGCTTGGGCGCGGCTTGTCGAGGCCGCCTGGGCGAAGAGCTCCGTGGCGATGTCGACGAATCGCGCGAGGAGTAATTGCTCGCGCTCTAGCTTGGTTCCGTGTTTCAACATCGCATGGAACATTTTTCGCGCAAGCTTCTTGCTCGTGCGGGCTGCGTAGCGCACATGCCTTTTCAAGGCAGGGTCCATTCCCGGCGTTTTTGGAAATGCCGGGAGCCATTGTTTCGGGTACCACCGCATGTAAAACCAGCCGGCGCGCAGCGCGGCGGAGAGGCGTTTTGCGAACGGGAGCCGAGTGTCCATTACATCGCCGGCCACGCGTAGATGCGGGTCCATCGCTTCACGGGCGATGAACAAGTGCATGATCTCTGTCGAGCCTTCGAAGATGCGGTTGATGCGCGCATCGCGCATCGCGCGCTCGATGGCATAGGGTTTCTCGCCTCGAGCTTCGAGGGATTGGGCGGTCTCGTAGCCGCGGCCTCCAAGGGTCTGCATCGCTTCGTCGACGTTGGTCCACGCGGCTTCGGTTCCGTACAGCTTCGCCATCGCTGCTTCCACGCGGATATCCGTTTGCTTGCGATCGACGAGCGCGGAAGTGAGGTAGGTCATCGACTCCATCGCGAAGGTCGTCGATGCCATGCGCGCGATCTTGTCCGCGATGGCGGCGTGTTTTCCAATCGGAGCGCCCCATTGCTCGCGCTCGTTCGCGAAGTCCCTTGCATATTGGTAGGCACGCTTGCTCAGGCCGATGCACATCGCGGGTAGGGTGATGCGTCCCGTGTTGAGCGTGGTGAGCGCGACGCGAAGGCCGGCGCCTTCGCCTCCGATGATGTTCTCGGCGGGGACTTTCACGTTGTCGAAGCGGATGACAGCGTTAAAGAGCGCCTTCAGGCCCATGAAACGGCAGCGGTGGATTACTTTCACACCGGGTGTGTCAGTGTCGACCACGAAAGCGGTGATTTGGTTGCGCTTTTTGCCGTCGATCTCTTTCGGCGGGGTCTTGGCCATAACCACGAGCAGCTTCGCGCGGCTGCCGTTCGTGCACCAGAGCTTCTCGCCATTGAGAATGAAGTGCTTGCCGTCCTTGGTGGGCTCCGCATGGGTCTCCATACGCGAGGGATCCGATCCGACGCCGTTCTCCGTGAGTGCGAAAGCCGAGATCTCGCCCCCGGCAACACGTGGGAGGAAGCGGCTCTTTTGTTCTTCGGTTCCGAACAAGAGCAGAGGTTGCGGCACCCCGATCGATTGATGCGCGGACAGAAGTGCCCCGATGCTCCCGCAATAGCTTCCGACCATGACAGCGGCGCGCGTGTAGATTTGTTGGCTCAGGCCGAGGCCTCCGTACTCCCGCGGGATCTTGATCCCGAATGCGCCGAGCGCCGCGAGACCTTCGACGACGCTGTCCGGGATCTCGCCATCGCGATCGATCTGATCGGGATCGGCGTGCTCTTTCAAGAACACTTCGAGCCTCGTCAGGAACTCACGGCCTCGAGCGTCACGGTTTCTCGCCAGTTCGGAACAAGGGTAGATGAGGTCCATGTGGAGCTCGCCCATGAAGATCGCGCCCGCGAAGGTGGGATAGCCATGGAAGCTTTCCCGCGACGATTCAGTGAGCTCGAGAGCGGCTTTTTTTCCTTCGGACATGCCTGTGGTGTCGATAGAGCTCATCGGAGTTCTCCTGTTGCTTGGGGCATCACGTGACGGGTAACCATCTCCAATATTTCGGCGCGGCTAACATCGAGATCGATGGCCTCTTCATCGAAGACCCACTGGAGCATCACGCCGTCGATCGCGGCCTGGACGACGGAAGCTGTTGTGCGCACCGGAATTTGACGCAGCTCCCCGCGCTCGCGGCCCGCGTCGAGGATATGCGCGAGGTAGTGGCGCGCGGGCTCGTGGGCTTCGGCGTTGAAGCTACTGTGGCCCCCCGAGCTTCCGCGCCGCCCCCAAAGATCCACGAGCGCGACATAGTTATCCCGATGGGTCTTCATGAACTCGAAGTTGGCCTCGATATAAGCGCGCAGCTTACCGAGCGCGCTGTCGTGGCGGCTGACGCGCTCTTTGATGAACTCAGCCGGTTGGCGGAGAAGCGAGCGCAGAATCTCATCGACGAGCGCCTCCTTGCCCGCGAAGTGGTACGAGATGACGCCTTTGCTGATGCCCGCTTTGCGGGCAATCTCCGCTAGCGAAGCCTGGGAGAAGCCTTGGCTAGCGATGGTCTGGATTCCCGTTTCCACGATTTGCCGGCGGCGGGCCTCTTCAATGAAGGTAGGCTTTTTTTGGCCGGCGGGCTCAAGATCTGACCGCATAGTCAAATTTTAGCCCATAAGGCCAGTCCGGACAAATGGGTCGGCAGATGATTGTAAGGCTATTTTGCTATTCGGCCTTTGAATTCATCCATAGAAGCGCTGATACCCAATAATTGCACGACAATATCAAACCATGACACTGGGAGGAGGCGAAGAAGGGGAATGCTGTAAACAAGGGGAGGCATCCATAAACGCGCTTGGTTGCGTTCGACCGCGTGAAGAACCTTCTCCGCGACACGCTCTTCGTTCAAAATGGGTAAAAGAAACGAAAAGCGGGTTTTCGCGCCCTCGAACATCCCGGTATCAATGTAGTAGGGGCAGACCACGGTGGTCCGAACGCCGGAAGCTTTCCTGTCGAGCTCGACGCGAAGCGACTCGTCGAAGCCGATGGCGGCCCACTTCGTCGCGCAATAATCCGTGAGACCCGGAACGCCGAGGAGGCCCGCTGACGAGGCGATCGTGACCACATGTCCACGCTCGCGCTCCATCATGCCTGGCAAGAACGCTCTCGTCATCCAGAACAAAGACAGCGCGTTCACGTCGAAGCTCTTCTGGATCTGCTCGTCCGAGATATCGAGGAGCGCGTGGCCGCTGACGACGCCAGCGTTATTGATGAGGACGTCCACCGGCTCTTCCGCAGCCGCGGCCGCGTAAACCGCCTCGCGGTCGGAGACGTCGCAGATAGCAGCGGTGGCTTTCCCTCCGAGTGCTTCTACTTCGGACTTCACCGACTGTAGACCCTCACCGTTCAAGTCCCAAAGAGCGAGCGCGCCGCCGCGCCGCGCAACGCCCAAAGCCATGCGCCTGCCAATGCCGCTCGCCGCACCTGTGATCAAAACGCGCGCACCCTGAAGCTCTGTCATGGTGAGGGGATTCTATCCTCTATACTCGCAAGGTGCCGATCCGAACGAAGCGCGTCTACGAAGCCGCGAGCGCCGAGGATGGGAAGCGGTTTCTTGTTGACCGCCTGTGGCCGCGCGGTGTCGCGAAGGATCGGGTCCAGATCGAGGCGTGGCTTCCCGAGCTCTATCCGAGCCACGCACTCAGACGCTGCTTCGCGCACGATCCGCGAGGTGGGCAGAGTTCAAGAAGCGATACAGCGCGGAGCTCGCCGACAAGAGCGAGCTTTGGGCGCCGATCCTCGCCGCGTCCAAGAGCGACACCGTGACGCTCGTCTATAGCGCACGCGACGAAGCACACAACCGGGCGGTCGTGTTTGCCGAGTACCTTCGGCGAAAAGGGCCAAAGACCCGCCGTAAGTGATTCGGGGTGAATAACCTACGGGTCAAATTTTTTGAAACTATTTGCCCTCCCGCCGGTATGTCGGGATATGAGAGGGCTAGCCCGAATGGAAATCGAAGCGGTGCCGGAGCTCCCGGAACAGTGGCTCGTAGCGCACCGAGAGGGCGATAGCGACGCCTTCGGGAAACTCGTCCAGCGTTACCGGCGCCCGGTCTTCGGCTACTTGGTTCGTTGCAGCGTTCCCGAATCGGATCGGGACGACTTGTTCCAAGACATCTTCATCAAGATCCATCAACGAGCGGATCAGTACGACGAGGCACGGCCGCTTCATCCTTGGTTGTTCACGGTTGTGGCTAATACGGTGCGCTCTTATTTCAGTAAGAAGAAGCTGCGAAGCTTCTTCGTTTGGGAGCCCGCGCCCGAGGACGTGAAAGATCCGGCACCCGATAGCGAAGCACGGGCTTCCACCAAGGAGACGGCCGCATGGCTCGAGCGCGCGATCGAAGCGCTCCCCATGCCCCAGCGAGAAGTCCTTGTTCTTGCCACGATCGAGAGGCTGCCGCTGAAAGATATTGCGTCGATTCTCGCCATGCCCGTGAACACGGTAAAGACCCACGTGAGGCGGGCACGCCTCCGTCTCGTGGAAAGCTACGAACGACGCACGAGGTTGAATCATGACGGATAAATGTACCGAAGTACGAGACGTCCTCGCTCTGGAAGGAAAAGTGCCGCCTGCACAGAACGACGCCAGTCTTCGAGAACATCTCGAGGGTTGCGTCGAGTGTGCGTCGTTTCTGAGAAGCCTCTCTGCGGTAGAGGCCGAGCTCGGCGCGCTACCAGCAGCGGATGTCGAGGATGACGTCGTCGCCACGCTTCTCTCACGCGAAGAGCTGAAAGGTCGCACGCATGCGCGCGGGTCGCGTCACTGGGCAATGGGGCTGGCCGCCGCGGCCGTGATAGGGTTCGTCGCCGTTCGCGTCTCGGTTCACGACCAACCGGAGGAGGTGTTTTTGGCTGATTTGAAACAACCTCGCCGCGAGGCCGAGATGGCAGGGCTGCGCAACCTGCCTCAAGAGAGCCGCGCGGGGGACAGTATCGACCTCGAAACAGAGAACGGGAGGTTTCGTGAGTTGGATTCTCTCGACTCTCTGGCCGACAAAGACGTGGCGCTAAAGTTCGAGGACGCACCTAAGAAGCAGGACGCTCAGAGCGTTTCTCCTCCGGGGCCCGCATCTCGAGCGGCGGCGCCTCAGGAAGGCAAAGAGACCGTCAGGGGCTTGGATGAGCGGAAGGGCGGTTTCGATATGCCAGTGCCCCCGGCAGACGAGGAGTTTGCTGTCGTCGTTGGTGGCGCGGTGGTGGCAACCAGGGATAGCTTTTTCGCGAGCCGAATGAGCCCCAAGCTTCAACGGAAACGACGAAGCATCGAGAAGCTAGTCCACGTCGACCCCGTACTTCCCGAGGGCGACAGGCAGGCAACTATCCGCGGCACGGTCGGCCTGCAGATCCAGATCGATCGCGCCGGCAACGTCATCGACGCACGCGTCTCGACCTCGGTCCCGTCTCTCGACCAAGCGGCCATCGATGCCGTGATGCTATGGAAGTACGCGCCCGCGCCCGGGGATGTAGAAGACACGCGCATCCTGGATGTCTTGGTCGAGTTCGATTTGGACAAGCAAGAGCGCAAAGAGTACACCGCTCTCTCTTTTCTCGAAGCGCGCCGCATACTCGAGGGCCTGAGTTTTCGCCAGGCGCGCGGTTATTGGGCGAACACCTACATTCCCGGAGATCCCAAAGTCCGCTTCCTCGCGGCCCGGCTCGCCCATGCGCAGCTGACGCTCTCGCCGCATCTTTTGGCGCGACCGGTGGCCCAGCCTTTCGACGCGCCGTCACGCGGTGCGCTCTCTGTTTCCATTCATGCCGACCGGCGCAGCCTTCGCGAGCCGGGTCGTCTTCTCGTTCAAGTCGGCTTGAAGGCCACCACGAGCCACGGCCGCCGTCGGCCTCCCATGAACGTTGGCATCGTGCTCGATCGCGACGGCGGCCACGCTCTCGAGATGCGGGCGCTCGTCGAAGCGCTTCAAGCGATGAAGGCTCCTGGCGATCGGTTTCGTCTGATCCTTCCCGGCCGCGGCGAAGTCGTCCCTCCCGACGCCTTCCGTCACGGACCTCTCACGCTCGCCTTGAGCCAGCCTTCGAGCGGCCGTCTTGGCAGTCTCGTCGGGGCCGTGCGTCTCGCGATCGAGATGGTGCATGCGGGAGACGACCCGACGATGCCGCTCGGGACGAGCCTTGTTCTGGTGGCTACGACGCGGGTTATCGGGAGCGATATGGGTGCGCTTTCGCAGCTCGCGCACCAGAGTGCGGTGGGCGGGGTCTCATTGAGCGCTGTGGGTGTCGGTGACAACATCGATCGCGCGGAGCTCGAACGGCTCGCTCTCTCGGGTCAAGGACGCCGCTACTTCCTCGAGAAGAGCGCTGACGCGAATCGCATCGTGGACGAGGAGCTCGCGGCGACGAGTCGCGCGGTCGCCCGGGCACTCAGGCTTCGGATCAAGCTCGCGGAAGGCGTGAAGCTCGTGAACGTTCTCGATTCGTCCCCTTTGAGCGAGCGCCAGTCCGAGCGGGTAAGAGAGGCCGAAAAGAGCATCGATCTTCGCCTGGCGCGCAATTTGGGTATCGAGGCCGATCGAGGCGAGGATGAAGACGGCATCCAAATCATCATCCCGAGCTTCTATGCAGGCGACGTACACACGATCCTTCTCGATGTCGTCGCACCGGGTCCCGGCCCCATCGCGGAAGTGACAGTACGCTACAAGGATCTCGCGGCGCTCGAGAACACGGTCACGAGAGCGAGCTTGGCGCTTCACGGTACGATGGCTACCGAAGGTCCGCTCGAGCGAAACGTTCTCAAGAACTATCTCGCGCTCCATCTTTCACGGGAGCTCGAAGGCGCGGCTGACTTACTCGACCGCGGCGATCAGCGCGGCGCGCTCGCGCGCATCGAGCATCTGCAAAGCCTATGGGCGGGACTTCCTGTTACGGCTTTCCCAGGCGACCGGGAAATAGCCCGCGATATCGCGATGCTCACGGAATATGTCACCGCCTTGAAGTCTTCGACGACGCCGAGCTTGGTGGCTTATCTCGCGGACTCTTTGCGCTATGCGGGAGCGGGCAAACGACGCCCGCTTCCGGCGCTCTCTTAATTTTTCTCTCCCAACCTGAACGAGGTGTGACGATGAAACGGATATGGTTTGCCTTGCTACTATTGCTTGTCTCGCAGCCGACGCTAAGAGCTCAAGAAAGCTCGCCGGGTCAAGTGCAGATCCCGCTCGAGATCTACACGCAACTGCTAAAGCAGGCGCAGTCGCCGGACGACCCACGAGCCCCGGTCAACTTCGCGCTCGGAAATGCACAGGTGAACGTCGTCGTACGCTCCACCGAGCCGCAAGCGAGCGCCGAGATCTCGGTGACCCTCTCGATTCAGATCTTCGAAGACCGCTGGGCGCTCGTTCCCGTTCTGCCCGCCGGGACACCCGTGAGCCGTGTGACCATTCAAGGCAGCCCGGTTCAGCTGGTCGCGGCACCCCAAGGTCTTGCCTGGACGACCCATCAGAAGGGCGCCTATACGATGGAGCTCACCTACCGGGTGGATGCGAGCGCCTCCAATAACGGCTACGTTCTCGCTGTGCCGGTGCCCGAGGCCGCGTCGATCAACCTCTCGGCGAATCTTCCGGGGACGGGGCTCGACGTTGCCGTCATCCCAGCTGCGGGCATGACGACAAAAGTGAGCGGTGGAACGACACACGTTACCGCCACGGTGCCGAGTGCGCGCGGGTTTCAAATCTCTTGGCGAACCCCGTCGAAGCTCGGGGCTGCGTTCAGCCGCGCCCTTTATAGCGGCAAGCTCTCGGGAGACAGCGTCGTGTGGCGCGGCGAGTTTCGCGTGGAGCTTTTCTCCGACGAAACGGTGAAGCTTCAGCTTCTGCCTAGAGGGGTCACGCTCACGAATCTCCAAGTCGATGGTAAGGAAGCGTCGATCCTCGTCGACGGCAAACACTTCGCGACCCTCGTGAAAGGGCGAGGTGTCCACCGTGTCGTCGCCTCGTTTCAAACCCCCGTCATCCAGTCTGACGGCCCGCCGCGCGTCGAGCTCGACCTCCCGAAAGTGCCCGTTTCCCGCTTCGAGCTGACGCTGCCCGGACGCAAAGAGCTCTCGGCACAGCCGGGTGGAAGCGCCACCACGCAAACGCGCGCCGGCGGAACCATCGCCACGGTTCATGTGCCGCTCACGGGACATGTCAGCTTGACCTGGTCAGAATCGGTGCCCGACGTCGTGCGCCGAGAGCTCCGTGCCAACGCATCGCTCTATCACATCGTCTCCGCCGAGGAAGGCGTTCTCTTGTCGCGAGTGCGGGTTCTCTATGAAGTCCGCCGCGGCGAGACCAACCGGCTCGAGCTCGTCGTGCCCGCCGATGTGCAAGTCAATCAGGTCAGCTCGGAGACGGGCGCTATCGCCGATTGGCGCTTGACGCTGGATGGCAACGCGCAGCTCCTACAGATATTCCTCGACCGTCAGATTCAAGGTGAGCTGCTCTTCGACGTGTTCTACGACCGGTCCCTCACTTCCGGAGAAAGCGAAGCCTTGCCGCTTCTGACAGCCCGCGGCGTCGGACGGCAGCGCGGCATGGTGGCCCTTCTCTCGAGCCGGGAGCTCACGCTCGACCCCGTGGACGAAGGCGCATCGACCCGTGTCGGCGAGAACCAGCTGCCGAGCTTTGTCCGCGACGAGATCGAGCTCACGATCGCGCATACCTTCAAATACACAGACGCGCCGCCGTCGATGACGGTCGCCCCTTCGGTCCCCGAGCGCGTGGCGGGACGCTTCGACGCCCAGGTCGACTCGCTTCTCTCGCTCGGGGACGTAACTTTGACGAGCGCCGCGAGCGTCGAAATTCACGTCAAGTCCGGCGGCGTCGATCAGATGGAGCTTGTGCTTCCGGAAGGAGCGAATCTTCTGAACCTCAGCGCGCCGTCACTCCGCAGCCATCGCATCAGCGACGATGACGACCGGGTCGTCGAGCTCGAGTTCACCCAGGAAATGGAAGGGCACTTTCGGATCGAGCTTAGCTATGAACGCATCCTCGGAGAAGACGAGATCGAGATTGACGCCTCCACCCTCCGCGTGCGCGGGGCCGATGTGGAGCAAGGACGTATCGCGGTCGAAGCGTTGAGCGCGGCCGAGGTCACGCCGTCAGCGACCGACGAGCTCTCGCCTATCGAAGTGAACGAGCTTCCCCGGCAGCTGGTCCTTCAAACGACGAATCCGATTCTGCTGGCGTTCAAGTACGTGCGCGCCGAGCCAGAGCCGCGCCTCGCGCTGCGCGTCACGCGTCATCGTGTCGTCGACGTGCAGGAAGCTACCATCGACTCCGCCGAGTACAAAACGCTCTTTACCCGGGACGGACTATCGGTCACGACCGTGCGCTTCATGGTGCGCAACGCACGAAAGCAATTCCTCCGGATCGATCTGCCCGAGGATTCCGAGGTGTGGTCCGTCTTCGTCGCAGGGCGTCCCGAGAAACCCGCCCTCGCAGAGGGGGAGGACGAGAACGGCTCGCTTCTCATCAAGATCGTGAATCGCACGGAAGGCTTCCCGGTGGACCTCATCTTCGCCACGCGCGCCCCGTCGATTGGGCGGCTCGGGACGGTGCGCGCGCGCCTTCCTCGCCCAGACATCCTCGTTACCGATACGCGCTGGGATTTGTACTTGCCGGAGGGGCTCGACTATCGGCCGGCGACGAGCAATCTCAACGTGACGCGCGCTCAGGCGCCGGTATCGCACGAGGACATGGAGCGGGCTCTCTCGCAGCTCAACGGGGTCGCGAACGCCGCGCCACTTCACATCACCGTCCCGGCGACCGGAGTGCACTTTGCCTTTCACAAGCTCTACGCGAATCAAGGTGACGTCGAAGCCTATGCGTCGATCCCGTACGCCACGAAGGCAGGGACAGCGCTCGGGCAGTTCGTGAGCTTGCTCGCCACCGCGTTGATTTGGATCGGGCTCTGGTTCCTCGTAACGAAGAGCGAGCGCCTTGCTCATCGCCTCCAAATCGCCATGGCGGCCGCAGGCGCTCTCGTTCTTGTCGTAGCGGTCGGCGCCTACCACGTGAGCGCGACGCCCGCCCTTCTCGCGTCGGTTCTCGCCGGCGCGGGGCTGGCTACGCCGCACGCGCGTCGGGCGCTCGAGCGACTGCGGGCGTCTAGGACCGCAGAGCAGAGCTCGTAGCTCGGCAGCGAGACAGGTCCGCTCGAGCGGTCCAAGGGTTAGATTCTACTCCGTTCAGTCTGAGAATTTATCTCTCAGATTGAGAGACCAAATGTCCCGGCGCAGCCGCCACCACCCTTCTGACTCCTGACTCCTGACTCCTCAAATCCCGCAGGGATTTCAGGGGGCGCAGCCCCTTGGCTAGAGTTAGAATGTCGGGGTGAAGCGCGCCATCATCGAGAGTTTCGACCTCGTGCCCGGGCGTTCCTTTGCCCGGAAATACGAGATTGTCTCCAAACTGGGCAGCGGCTGGGAAGGCGAGGTCTATAAGATTCGTGAAAAGAGCACGGGCATCGAACGGGCCGTGAAACTCTTTTTTCCACACAGGAACGAGCGGAACAAAGCCGTCACGTCCTATGCTCGAAAATTGCACAATCTGCGCGCTTGCCCGATGGTCATTCAGTACCACACGGAAGAGATGATCATCGTGCGCAAGCAGCCTATACGCGCCTTGGTCTCAGAATATGTCGAGGGCGAGCTTTTATCGGATTTTTTGACGAGGCAGCGCGGCGGGCGGCTTGCCCCTTTTCAGGCGCTTCACTTGTTGCACGCGCTCGCCGTCGGCCTGGAGTGCATCCATCGCTCGCGGGAGTTTCACGGCGACCTTCATACCGATAACATCATCGTCGAGCACTACGGGCTGAGCTTCGACTTGAGATTGCTCGATTTCTTCCATTGGACGACGCCGAAGCGCGAAGGGTATCAGAACGATCTTTGCGAGGTCATTCGCATCTTCTACGACGCGCTTGGAGGGAGCCGCTTCTACAGAAAGCAGCCTCTCGAGATCAAAGCGATCGTGCTCGGACTGAAACGCTCGCTCATCTTGAAGCGGTACCCCACGACCACCCATTTGCGCCAGCACTTGGAAAGCCTTCGATGGGAGTAAACGAAACTCTTACGCGAAACGACGCTCGTGTGCTCTTCGGCCAAGACCACCTATCGGACGCTCTGTTTACGATAGGCGGCGGCAGCCTCGCAATCTATTCGTCGAGGAGCCGCGACAAGGAAGGTGCCAACGAGGATGCAGCGGGCATTCTCGCGACCGGACCCGTCAGCGCCGTCGCCGACGTGGTTGGGGCGCCCCGGCTGGAAGCCAGGCGTCGGTGCGGCGCCACCACACTAACCGCCGTCGAGATCAATGGCTGCGAGATCCGCGCGTTTCACGTGGGGGACTCCTTTATGTTGATCACGGGGCAACGGGGTAAGGTCGAGTTGCAGACCATCCCGCACTGCCCGTAGGTTATGGAGTCGAATCCGGGCTTCTCGACGAAAAAGGGCCGCTTTGAAACGTGGCGGCTAAGCTCGCGGCGATGGCGACGGAGCGCATGGAAGGAAAGCGGCCGGATGTGCCGTCCAAGCCGGACGACTTGACGTTCTTGATTTTCAGACTAAGTTGACACGGAGAGGTCTTGATCCATGGAACCTATTCACGAGCTGTTGCAAAACCGCTATAGCCCGCGGGCCTTCGACACAAGGCCCGTTGCGAAGGAAACGCTGCGCACACTCTTCGAGGCGGCCCGCTGGGCCCCTTCTTCTTTCAACGAGCAACCGTGGCGATTCATCGTTGCGACACAAGAGGACATGGCGGAGCTCGAGCGGCTCGTGAGCTGTCTCGTTCCCGGCAATCAAACATGGGCCAAGAAGGCGCCGGTACTGGCGCTGTCGGTAGCGAAGCTTCGCTTCGCCCGTAATGACGAGCCGAACCGCCACGCGTTTCACGATGTCGGCCTCGCCGTCGCGCAGCTCGTCACACAAGCCACCGCGCTCGGCCTCGCGGTCCATCAGATGGCCGGCTTCAGCGTCGAGGCGGCGCGCACAACCTACGCGATCCCCGAGGGCTTCGAGCCGGTGGCGGCCATAGCACTTGGCTATTCCGCGGAAGAGGCCCCGGCTAGCCGAACGCGACGCCCGCAGGACGAGCTCGTGTTCCACGGCCAGTGGGAAACGCCATTCTAGCGTCGATAGGGGGCGAGGGCCGAGTCTGGAGGCGGCGGCGTCAGCAAGCTGACGGCGACGAGGAGGAACGCTGAGGCGAGGAAGCCTGGAAGCACCGGGTCGATACTTGCTGGACCAAAGAGCTCCCACCCGAAGCACACGAGTAAGCCTCCGATCATCGCCGAGGCCGCGCCCTCTTTCGTTGCACGGCTCCAATAGACGCCAACGACCACGGGCATGAAGAAGCTCGACGCCATGAGAGCGGTAAACAAGAGCACAATGAACTGAACGAGCTTGCCTTCACCAACACCGCTCAGGATGAGCAGGAGCGGTATGGAGCCAACGATCAGAATCCCGACGCGCCCTATCCAAAGACGCGTCTTCGGGCTCGCGTCCGGGCGAAGGGTTCCATAGATGTCATGGGCCAGTGCAGAGCCCGCCACGAGCATGTGCGAGTCCACCGTGGACATGATGGCGGCCGCAATCGCTGCCAAGAGCACCGATCCGAGAACCGGCGGCAGCACAGCACGCGCTACCATCGGCATCGCGAGGTCGCCGCTCGGAAGCGCGGGGAAGATGACGATGCTCGTGAGGGCGATGACAAAGATCGCGAGATTCAAACCGGTGGCCACGAGGATCGCAAAGAGAACGCCGCGGCGGATGGTGCGCATATCTTTCATTGCGTAGAGGCGGACGAGCTTCTCCGGTGTCGCGACCGTCCCGAGTGTGAAAGCGAGCCCCATGGTGAACAAGAGCGCGGGCGGGAAGCTTTCCCAAGTAAAGGTCTCGGGCTTTACAGCCTGGACATAGGTGAAGAGCGGACCGAGACCGCCAAGCCCTCGAATAGCCAACGGCAGAGCGGCGGCCACGCCGACGATCATGATCACGAGCTGGATGAAATCGGTGTAGACGACGGCGAGCATGCCTCCGATCGACGTGTAGACGAGGAGGATGACCGTAAATCCGATCATGCCCCACTCTGTCGGGATGCCGAAGACGATGTTGCTGATGATGCCGCCCGCCACAATCTGCGCCTGCACGTAGACGACGGTCGCGATCAAAATGATCACGGCGGCGAGGCGCCGCACGGCTTTGCTGTAGTAGCGGGTCTCGATGAAAGCCGGCAGCGTGAGCTCTTTCGATCGGGTGAATCGGGGTGCGAGCACTGCGGCCATGAACCAATAGGCGAGCGGTATCGACAGCACAATCCAGGCGAAGGACCACCCCGCAGTATAGATGACTCCAATGGTGCCGACGAAGGTTCCGGCGCTCGCGTGGGTGGCCCCCATCGACGCACCGCCGAGAAGCCAGCCGAGCTTCCCGCCCGCGATCCAGTAGTCGGATTCGTCCCGCGTCCGCTTCAGGGCGTACCAGCCGATCGCGAAGATGACGACGAAGTAGAGCGAGAAGAGAACGATTTGGACCGACACGGATCAGCCCCGCTCGACCCAAACCATCCAAGCGACGTAGGCCGCGATGAACGCGCCAAAGACGGCGAAGAGCCCCCAGAAAACGAATCCGACTTCCATCATGCGATCACCTTGGCGCTCGAATGCGACGCATAGCGACAAAGGCGAGTCCGGCAAACAAAACGATCACGGAGCCATCCACCAGCTGCGGAAAGGTCAGAAGCGGCGCGCGATCCGCAATGTGGAGTCGGATGAAAGCAGGAAGAACTGGAAGCTCGAGCTCATATCGGCTTCCGGCTAGCTTTTTCGCGCCGGTCGGAAAGCTCTCCACGAGGTGGAAGCCTTCAGGTATCTGTAGCTCAGCAGTGAACGTCCCGGGTCGCGCCTCGTTGGGAGAGAAGCTCGGAACCAAGATCGGGATCGTTGTTCCGACCGTTTCGTAGTAGAAAGTGATGAACGTCGTTCCGGGCCCGACTGGGACGGCCGTTTCGAGCTTGGGAGCGCCGGACCTGTCGAGCCGGAGGGGCGCCCGTCCCTGGCCCTGTTCCACCAGCAAGTTCTCGATCCGAGCCCCGTCCATCTCGAGGAGCGTGAACGCGAGCTCGCCCGTCGCCGGAGGCGCACCGTCGAGGGTGAGCTCGTAAGCGAGCTCGACCGAGATGGTTCGGTTGGCCTCGATCTTCGCAAAGAGGTGCGCTTCGACGTCGCCGGAAAGGGCGAACAGCAGCAGGAGCACAGTATTACTCCCAAACCTCCTTCAAGAGACGTAGCGCATTGCCGCCAACGACCTTGGCGGTGTCCTCATCAGAGTAGTCGTGTTTCACGAGCCAGCGAACGATGTTCTCGGACGCTTCCGTCGGGTTCTCGACACCTTCGACATAGTCGACGCGCTCGTCGTCTTGATGGGTCGCCGCTTTGATCGAAAGGCTCGACTTATAGGTGTTGTGCAAGCCGACGTGATCGCCGTAGAGCGTGTCAGGGCCGAAGCCGACATGGTCGATCCCGACGAGGTCTTTGATGTACTCGAAGTGCTCCATATAGGCCTCGAGGTTATGTCGTGGATGGCCTTTTGTAATCGTCGTGTGCGGCGCCGCTTCGATCCCGATAACGCCGCCTTTCTCGCCGCAAGCTTTTAGCACATCGTCGGGCGCCATGCGATTCGTGTTCCATAGCGCGCGCGCCCCGATGTGGGTGAGTGCTATCGGTTTCTCACTCGCCTCGATGACGTCGAGGGTCGTTTGGTCACCGCAATGCGAGCAGTCGATCAGCATGCCGACTTTGTTCATCCGCTCGACAACGCGCTGCCCGAAGGCCGTGAGACCGCCATCCTTCTCTTCCTTCAAGCCCGACCCGAGTCCGTTCGATTCGCTATAAGTGATGCCCATCGCGCGCACGCCGAAACCATAGAAAATCTCGATGCGATCGAGCTCGTTCTCGATGGGCGCCGCACCCTCGATCGACGCCACGAGCGCTACCCGGCCCTCTTCGTGAGCGCGTGTTATGTCGTCGACACGGAGGCATAGGGTCACGAAGTCCTGATGGGCGAGATCGCATAGACGCATTCCCAGGTCGTGGAGCACTTCGGTCCACTTCCAGCCACGCTTCGAGTGGATCTGACAAATGCCGTCCATGAAGTTCTCGAAAATGCAGTCCCAATGACAATGGGACAATCCTTCGTAAGCGGTGGCCTGCCGACCTTCGCGGATATAGGCAGGCGTCTCCGATATGGGCTCCGGGAAACGGCCAAGGTGATCGTGAAGAGAAACGAGAATCTGCTCGCGCGCGATACGCTCGGCGCGCTCTTCTTCCGCGTCGCTCAACGGCAGCCGATAGGGCGGCACGCGGTCGACCTCGTGCGCGAGCTCGAAAGTCGGATAGTCGATACCTTCTTCCAGGTATTGGAAGGAGCGGTAGCCGCGATAGTTTTTGTCTCGTCCCATGAGCTTTAGCCTCCCTGGATCTTCGTCGCCGCCATATCTTCGATGAACGTGGCGATGGCGGAATGGTCTCGGTCGCCTTTACCGCCGACGACGAGCGCGCCTATCATTTGCTGCACGAGCGCGGTCACCGGGAGAGGCACGCCGAGCTCTTTTCCTGTCAGCAATGCGTTGTTGAGATCTTTTTGGTGCAAACGAATGCGAAAGCCTGGATCGAAGTTGCCTGCGATCATCATCGGGGCTTTCGCGTTCAGCACGTTGCTCCCGGCAAGCCCTCCTCGGATTGCCTCGAAGACGACGTTTGGATCGAGCCCGGCTTTTCTCACGAGCACGAGCGCTTCACCAACCGCTTCGATATTGGCAGCCACGATGATCTGATTGGCGAGCTTTGTCGTATTGCCGGCGCCGTAGCCGCCGCAGAGCACGTAGCTCTTTCCCACCGCTTCGAAGAGCGGCCGCCACCGATCGAAGGCTTCTTGCTTGCCGCCGACCATGATGGCAAGCTGGCCCGCGATCGCACCGGGCTCGCCGCCGCTCACGGGAGCATCGAGCGCATCGACCCCTTTCGCCTCACAGGCGGCGGCGATCGTCTGAGAGACAGCAGGGGCAATCGAGCTCATGTCGATGACAGTGGCACCCGCCCTTGCTCCAGACAGCACACCGTTGTCACCGAGGATAACGGCCTCGGAGTCCGGCGAGTCCGGAAGCATCGTGACGATGGCGTCCATCCCGGAAGCGCAGGCGCTCGGCGTATCGGCGGCGATCGCGCCTTCGGAAACGAGCTCGTCCACGGGCGGCCTCGAACGGCTGTGTACCTTGAGCTCGAAACCCGCTTTGAGAAGATTGCGCGCCATGGGCTTTCCCATGATGCCCAAGCCCACGAACCCGACACTTTTGACTTCCGTCACCATCACGCTCCTTGAAACGGCCGATTATAACGCTCGTCAGCCGATGGCGAGCTGGCCACAGGCCGCCCTCGCTTCGACGCCGCGCGGGCGGCGAATGGTGCAGAACAAGCCCCGGTCGCGGAGCCGCTGACGGAAGGCCTTGACGCGTGGCTCGGGGCTCGCATGCAAACCTTCCCGGCCGGCATTCATCGGAAGAAGGTTCACCCGCACGGAGGGCGAGAAAGGCGCGAGGAACTCGATGAGCTCGTCCGCGTGATGAAGCGCGTCGTTCACACCATCCATCAGAGTCATCTCGACAAAGAGACTCCCTCCGCTCTCCGAGAGACGGTCGACGAAGGCTTGCCTCAGAGATTCGGTCGAATGACGCATCGTGGGAACGAGACGCCGGCGCAGTGCATCGTCGACCGCGTGAAGCGACCACGCGAGCTGCACGGGAAGATCACGCGTCGCAAGGATGGCCGCCGGCGTGGTGCCAACGGTCGAGAGCGTGATGTGTGTGGGGCCGAGCGCGAGGCCAGAGGGATCACAGAGAACGGCAACGGACTTTCTCACCGCATCGAGGTTATCGAGTGGCTCACCCATTCCCATAAATACAACGTTACGGATCGCGGGAAGATGCGCCTCTCGCATCGCGAGTAGCACCTGACCCACGATCTCTCCCGCCGTGAGCCCTCGCTCGAGCCCCATTGTCGCGGTGAGGCAGAAGACACAGCCGCGGGCGCACCCGGATTGCGTGGAAACACAGACCGTCGTGCGGCGCTTTGAAGGAATGAGCACCGTCTCGATGCGCTTTTTTCCGGCAAGCACCAAGCGCAACTTAGTGGTGCCACAGACCGCGATGTCGCGGCGCTCCACGAAAAAGGGGGTGGGGAACGTTTGCGCTCGAAGCCGCGCGCGCACCGGCCGTGAGAGCCCCGGATCCTCGAAGGGATCCTTTCCCTGAAGCATGGCACGCCAGACGGCCCGAGCGCGCCCAGTGCCCCCGAGAAGCTCCGCAAGCTCTTCGGGGGTCAGCGCTAGAAGCTCGGTCATCGCGCGATCGTACACCACGTCCTGGTGATGTATGAAGGCGTGACATGCTGCCCGAAGCAAAAAAGTCCCGAGAAACCCAAGACTCCCAGCAGTCTTTTGCTTGCGACGCTCTCGACGCGAGGTGTCACGAACGGTGGTGGGAACTATACCTGCTTCTTACGCACGGACCAGATGAAGCCGTCGTACCAGAAGTGCATGGTCGAGCACACGAGCGTGATCGCCCAAAACCACCGGATGTCCGTATTGACAACCTCCGCGGCGAGCCCATAAGCGGACGCGATACCGACGAAGAGAACCGCGGTCAGTGGCACGCCCCACGGCACGTTGGTCAACTGGAACAACTTTCTCATGTTCTTCTTTTCCGACCACCACACGATGCCGAAATACTGGATTGCGTGGAAGAAGTTCATGATGAAGAACGCTTCACCAAAAGTGTTGAAGCCCCAGGTCAAGATCGAGCACAGTCCGGTCGTGGATAGAAGAACGACTTTGGGAAACGAAACGACATATCCCTGCCGTTCGAATCGGAGGTAACTAAAGATGTAGTACGCGATGAATGAGACACCGCAACCGAGGATGGACCACGTGAAGTAGCGCTGGTTGGTCTCCATGAAGGCCGGGATGGAGGTCAAGAAAGCGGACTGCACGTCTTCGTACTCGTTGAAATCTTCGAAGTGAGCCATCATCGTGGCCCCCGCGACGATCGGTCCCGCGTAGAGAAGATGGTTCAACCAAATATCGAGCCGCCTTCCGACGTTCGCATCATTCCCCGCCCGCACGTCGTAGATGCGTCCGAAACCAAAGGTCTGGAGACCCGAGTGATAGACGTCCCAGAACGTCGCTAGAACGGAAACGGTGATCAAAATCCAGAGAGACGACATCATCGCCAAGTACAGAACGAGTGGCAAGGCGATGAAGCGATTCGGATAGAGCTTGAAGATGTTTGCGTCGCCGTGGCTTCTGAAGAAGACGATGACGATATGAGCGTGAATCAAGACGCCGATGAAGAGGTAGGCGGGCGCGAATTCGTGGCCCAGGAACTGAAACTCAGACGTCGTGAGCCAGCTTCCGGAGATCGTGACGCCCAGCCAGAACGCCGCCATCGGCGGTCCCAAAAAGAACACCCAGTCGTAGACGGGGCTCACGATATAGAGCGAACGTCGCGCCAAGACTTTCCTCGATCGCGGCTGCAAAAAGAGGTTTAGAGGTTAATAGGTTTACAGTCAAACTAACATAACGGATACGGTAGCTGCAATGCCGGCGTGGATGGCGGGGTCCCCGGCCAATGTAGGTACTTTTGCTACTGATGTAGGGGTTTACACACCGCGCCTACCCGTAAGTGCTTGCAAATTAAAGAACAAGCTGGCGGCACGGGTCTTGCACTTTGGGTCTGGACCCTGGAAATAGGAGACGTTTAGATATGAGTGCTATGAAGAGAAGGCCCCAAGGAAACGAAGGCTCGGCGTTCGTCATTTCCATCCTCGTACTGTTCATTTTGACGGTCCTGGGGCTGGCACTGATGCTGACCACTTCGACCGAGAAGGATATCGCCATCAACTACCGATGGGGACAGCAGGCGTTTTTCAACGCCGATGCGGGGCTCGAGTATGGAAAGAACGTGCTCGCCTCCTATGCGCTCCAAGACGGTGATTTCCAGAACATCTTGCCGCCTGCCCGAGTTGTGGGCTCGATGAACCTCAAACCGAACGACGTTGGCGCCTGCGCCGACGAAACGATGGCCGGTTGTAGGGACTACCAATACTTCATCGACCTTAACGGCGCCACGAGGATGTATATCGGGAAGGTGCTCCGCGACATCAATGGGCGGCTCGTGCAATACGACTTTCGTCAACCGCTAGGCAACGACACCCTGAACGACATCGACGCCGATGGCACCACGGACCTACAAGGTACCGTGACCCTTTGGGTGCGCCGGCCGCTCGTCGGCGGCGCCGACTACGCCGACAACGACCGCATCATTCTGACCGCCGAGGGCACTGCGCCCGGCGGTCAGGGCATCGGCGCGGGACGCAACGTCGCCATGCGACGTCTGGAACAGACGCTTCTTTTTTCGGGGCCCGGCGGCGGCCGCGAAGGCGACAAATATTCAGACGTCACCAAGAATTCGGATACGACCTCCACCGCAGCCGATGCGGGTCTGGTGGCGGGAGCCATCCAATAGTTTTTTGAAAAAGTGAGTGTGGGAAGGTTGTGGAAATGCGTGTAAGCAGCAAAAGCTCTTTAGGGGGTAAGTTTCTGAGAGGCGTCGTCATGGCGATATGTTTGGCGATGGTCGCCGTGACATTTACGGCGACCTTCACTCCGGAAACCAACGCCGGTGGCGGCAAGAAAAAGACCGATCCGCCGCCGCCGGATCCCGGTACAGATCCGGCACCGGGCGGGGGCGGGACAGGTTGTGATATCGCCCGCGGACAGGACGCCTTGGACATTTTGAGCGCCGGCATTCGCCACAACGTCTGGTTCGTGCTCGATTCCTCGGGCTCGATGGGCGGCGGCTTCGGAAATAGCGGTATGTCCAAGATGGACGCTGCGAAAGCGATCATGAAGCGTCTCATGAACGAGCTCGTCGACGCTACCGGGAGCCCGCTCGTCAACTGGGGCTACTTCCCGTACAGTCAAATCTCAAAAGGCTCTTCTGGCGCCAACAATCGCGACAAGACTTGTCCTTCGTCTCTTCCACCCCCCGCGTCCGAAGATACTGACGGCGACGGTTTTATGGACAATCCCGGTGACTGCGGCGGGCTAGATCCGAATATCGGCGTCTTTCCCATCGCTTCCGCGTGCGGCCAGAACAACCTGCAGAATCTTCTCGACGCCGTCGATCTTACCTTCAACTATCCGGGCACGCCGATCGGCATCGCCTTCGATCAGATCGGCGACCTCATCAAGAACGGCGGCTGGGTCGACAACCTCGAGCCCGGGCAGAAGAACTTCATCATCCACATGACCGATGGTAAAGACGACTGCGAGTGCCTTGATTTCCAGTACGAGGACGGTACGAACACGGTCCATATTCGCGGAAGCGCAGCCGGTCCGGACGTCACGTACATTAGCACCGATGCGGGCAGTAAGCTGATCCGAACCTTCAACGCCTCCCTCAAGGCGGAGAAGACGCTGAAGCAGATCGACCCAGATCTCGATGGCTCGAAAGGCAACATCTTCATGGTGGGCATGGGCCTCAAGAACGACGGCAAAGTGGATGGCGAGATCGCCATGACGCAACATCTCGCATGGATGTCCTCGGGCGCCAGAGTCCGAACCGACCGCTCGCTCATGCACCCGGCGTTCTTCGGCAACGAAATCGACACGCTCGTCGACTCGCTCATGGAAGTCCTCGGGATCATCTCGACTCCGGTGACCGAGGTCAGCCTCGGCCAGTCCGTGGTCGGGTCGGTCAAGGAGCTCATCCCTCTCGCCGATTCCACCATCACGAGTGCCGACCTTCTCGCGGATGACGTCGCTGGAACACTCGACAAGGACGACACCGACAAGGCGCGGAAGATCCGCAACCAATATCCCAATAACGTCCTTTTCGCGACATCCGTCGTGACCCCGGAATGGGAAGGACACTTGAAGGCGTTCAACATCTACAAAGTCGTCAACCAGGGTACCGCGCTCGAGAAACGCGTCGCCGACTACACCCAGATCTGGGACGCGGGTGAGGTGTTGCGAGACGTCGATCCAGACAATCGGACGGTCCTTTTCAATAGGCTTGGCGATGTACCCGGCTCTTATCCGATGAGCTTCGAAATCGGAGGCGTGCTGGCCTCGGATCTGAACGTCGGCGCGGGCTTTCTGCAAGAGCTCGACGGGCTCGGTGCTACGACGGACGCGGATGCCGCGCAGATCATCATACGCGTGATCCGAGGTGAGCGTCTGGAGATGCACATTACGAACGGGCTTTACCAGGACGCCGCCCGGACCATACTCAACTTCTCGAAGTTCGAGCAAGATGGGGTGACAAAAACGTGGAAGCTCTACGACCCGTCTAATCTCGGTCCGACGGTTGTGCTCAACCCGCCTCGCTCGCCGGACGAGGGTGCTCCTCTCTATCACGCGGCGGAATACGGAAGCGATTTTGACAATGGCGGTTTCTACTGGGACCACATCAACCGCTTGACGGTGGTCTATATGGGCACCAATGGTGGTCCGATGCACGCGTTCCGTGGCGATAACGGATCTGAGCTCTACGCCTACATCCCGGGCGACTTGCTTCCTAAGCTGAGGGACTTCGTCAGGCTCGTGGTCGCCCAGCGAAACGGGTTCATCAACCACGAGTTCATGATCGCGTCCTCGGCATCCGTCGAGGATGCGTTCTTCCAGTCGGACCAGTCGTGGCACACCATCCTCGCTTTCGGCCGCGGACAAGGTGGCAAGCATGTGACAGCGCTCGATGTCACGAACGCCCCGGACTGGGACGGCACGTCGTCGAGAGCTCCGATCGATGAGTCGGACCTCTTGCATCTGCCGCGGCTTCGTTTCACCGTCGGCAACATTGACGGCGTCGTCGACTCCGACGGGCAGGGCGAGAATTACGACGGGTTCGGTGAAACTTGGTCCATCCCCGTCATGGGGGCAGTCGCGGAAGGCGTAGGCGATCAGGCCGTCTTGTTCATGGGATCCGGTTACGGGTGCGTCGGAGAGGATCAAGGCAGGTACTTCTACGTGCTGAACCTCGAAGACGGCACCGTTTACAAGAAGTTCGGCCCGATCAACGACGATGCGGCGGCATCTATCGATGACAATGCCATGGTCGCGACGCCGACCCTCTTTTGGCACGAGGATCTCGTCACGAGAGTCTATATCGGCGATCTGCAGGGTGTCGTCCACAAGTTGGACACTTCGAACACCGACAAGGCGCAGTGGACGTTCAACGACTTCTACTCGATGGGGGTCGATCAACCCATCGCGGCACCGATCGCCCTTTTCGTGCCGTACAACGCGATGCAAATTCAACTCTTCGTTGGAACCGGTGGTGACAAACGCGCGAGCTTGCCTCCTGGAGAGTTCTTCAAGCTCGTCGGGCTCATCGATGCGGACATGGAGGGGCAGAACACGCCAGGAAGCCTCATGTCCACACCATCGGGAACGTTCGTGGTGGACTTGCCCGAAAACGAGAGGATCTTCGTCTCGCCAGTGACCGCGCCCACGCCAGACGGCAATGGCGCTGTGTTCTTCGCGAGCTCCGCTCCCGGGATCGACCTGGTGACCTGCACGAACATCTTCACCAGCACGCTATTCGGCTTCAGCGCGACGACGGGTGCGGCGGATTTCGATATGGACGAATCTCAAGCAGGGACGCAGTCCTCGACCCATGTCGGAAACGTGAAGGTCACCGGCCTCTTTCATCGAGAGGGGCATCTCTATGTCAGTAAGAGCGGCGGTCTCGGCGTGACAGGTAGCACCGAGGTTCGCGGCAGTGATGAGTTTCCAAGAATCACCGGTGGGTCTGCGATGGGTAACGCGGTGTCGTTCTCGTTGAGCGGCTATCGGTTCTCCCCGTTCTAAGACTAGGATGCGCTTGATGTCGCCACGGTGTCACAGCCGTGGCGGCATTGGCGCTCGAGTCTAGAGCCAAGTTTTGCTTTACAGCATGGAAGGAGGCTCCACGTGAGCTCCAGCATCAATGAACGCACGAAAGGGTTCACGCTGATCGAGCTGCTGGTGGTCGTGTCGATCATCGTCATCGCCTCGGCCGCATCGATCCCCATGGGACTCAGCTTCATTCGCAACTACCAGGTCACGGGCGCCGCGAACAATATCGGAGCGCAAATGCAGAAGGCGCGGGGCCAGGCGGTCAAGCTCAACACGCAGCGGGGTGTCTTGCTCAACTTCAACTACCCACGGCCTGGCTGGTATCAGTGGACGAGCCTCGACCCTAATCCCATGACGGGCGCCTGGGACAGCGATGTATATCCCGATTTCAACCCGAAGAACTACGACGAAGGCGTGGCTAATTACGGCGCCGTGCCCGGAGAGCCAAATAACACGGTGAACCCGGACCCGGGCAGCGGTGTGATGTCGCCGCACGGAGTTCCGACAGATCTTCCGCAGGACCTCTTGTTCGATGCGGGCGCCTCCAATGCTCTTCTCTTTCGATCAGACGGCTCGGTGCGGGCAGTCAATGCCGGCGGGGCTAGTGGCGCCGGAGTTCTTTCGCCCGTCGGGCTCGACTGGGAGCTCACGATACGCGACCCGCGAACCAATCTAACGCGTCTCATCACGATTACCCGCAACGGCCGTATCACGGTCCAGGAGAATGCCCCATGACCATGACCAACACGACGAGAACCTCCAGCGAGAAGGGGTTCTCACTCATCGAAGTGATGATAGCGATCGTCATCCTGACGATCGGACTTCTGGCTCTCGCTCAGATGATGGTCCTATCTACCAACGCGAACACGCTTTCCGGACGCATGACGTCGTGCAGCGGTGTGGCGAAGGAACGGCTCGAGCGTCTCAAGGCCGTCCCGTTCTACTCGGACCCGGCCGCTCGATTACGGAACCCGCTGCTGGTTGCGGGCGGCGACGTGAATGTCACGGTGGCCGGGTTCTCCCAGTTCTACGATCCCGATGGATTGCCGGTCGTGGGAGGAAACGCACTCTTCGAGGTGCGGTGGCGAATTCAAGACGTCGTGTCGCCCCATCCGATGGAGATGCTTCAGATCCGAATGCGTTGTTTGCCTGCGAACGGAGATCTGGATCAATTCGCCGTCATCGGCGACGCGGTGTTCACGACCTTTCGGACCGCCAATATCGGCTAGTCTCTCTCTTCAGGGTTTCTCGCTCACTACTCGTCTAAGACGAGACCTCCTGTCTGTGAGCTGACCCGCGGTATCCCGGAGCCGCAAGGCTACACGGTGCTCGAGGCGGCGAACGGCGATGACGCATGGCCAAGCGCGAAAACGTCATCGACATCTCGTTACAGATGTCGTGATGCCAAAGATGGGTAGGCCGCAGCTGGCCAAAGAGATCGAGCACCGCGAAATCAAGGCGACCCCCATCGAGCTCTCGCCGGTGAAAGTGACGTGGTCACCCGACGCGGCTACCGTTCATCGCCGCTCAATCGCCATTCATGGCTTTATCGTTTGAAAGCCGCAGCGCTCGCGAAGTCGTCATCGACGGTAACGATCTTCCCTCCGACCAGCACCACGTCGGCCGTTTGAACCGTAGCCAGCACCGGCAGGGACGGCCAAAGAAGCAAAAAAAGAACGCGCTTCAACATTCAAGGTGTCTTGGATCCGAGCTCCACGCCAGGCAACAACGCGAGAAACGCACAGCCCGGAACCATCACCACCGGCTCGGCAAGGAGATGGAGACGCACTACGGTCTCGATCTGGGCTCAGCTGCCCTTGTAGGATTCGATGGGTGTCACCAACGTACCGACACCTTCGAGCTCGATTTCCACGACATCGCCGGGCTTCAAGTACTCCTGCCGTTCGCGACCCGTACCTGACGGCGTCCCCGTCGCGATCACGTCGCCTGGGTAGAGCATCAGTATCGACGTCGTGTAAGCGATCAGGTTCTCTTCGTTCCAGATGAGATCCGCCGTCGTTTGATCCTGCTTGACTACGCCGTTTACCCTCGTGACGAGGCGCATGTTCGCGGGATCGGCGATGAACTCCTTCGGCGTGATGAACGGGCCGAAAGGTGCGCTACGATTCGTGCTCTTGCCGTCGAACCAATTCGGTCCGGGGAACATGTTGACTTCGCGGGTGCGGCCACCACGGTCGCTCACGTCATACATGATGCTGTAGCCGAAAACGTAGTCATGGGCGTCGGCTTGGGTGACGAGATAGGCGGGCTTGCCGATGATGATCGCCATTTCCCCCTCCCAGTCGATACGATCGCGTCCCGGCAGGATGTAGTAAGGCTCGCCTGGATCGATGATGCAAGAGCGGGGTGACTTCGCGAACATCACGGGCGCGTCGCGCTCGGGAACGATATCGTCGATTCTCGAAGGATCGAAGCCGCCGCTCCGGCGGCCGCCGCCGGCCGGCTGAGGAGCGTCCGCGCCGCTCTCGCGACTGCTGTCACTCATACCCAAGGCATGCGCCTTGTAGTTCGCCGCCGCGGCGAGCACGTTCCATGGATATTTGATTGGGGCTTTGATCGACACGCTCGCTAGGTCGTGCGCGAAGGCGTGCCCGTCGGTGGAATTGGCGCTGAAGTAGTTGGCGATTTGATAGAGGCGCGTCGAGACCGTGTCATATTGCTCGATGAGTGCGCGCATCTCGTTGGGCAGCGTCATCGCCGAGACTTGGCCCTGGCTCACGAGGTGGTCGCTCGCGCCGCCGATAGCTAGAACGCGCTCGCCGAGGACGAGACCCACGGTCGTCTCGCCGCCTGCTTCGAACGTCGCTAGCTTGAACGGAGTGTCGGGTTGGTCCGATACGGATTGGGCGGCCGACTGGCAACCCATCGCCAAAGCGACGAAAGCGCTCGCGACCAGATAAGTGAACAATCGGGTTCTATGCATGGGATGGTCTCCTTCTATGGATATAAATCTTTGGTCTAGACGCTCGAACAAATAGGGTATCGTTTTGCACGCTTAGTTCGGGCACTTTCGTCAGGAAGAAGCCGGGTACATTGGTAGCCTCGATCTTTCCCTTGGTCACCATCGCAGGCATCTGGAATGTCGGGAGTGACTTGCCTTCTAGATCTAGAAAGCGTATCTCGACCTCGCCGCCTGTCTTCTCCCAGACGAGCTTCGCGAATAGTCTCTGCGTCATCACCACGTGGTGGGGCTCGCGCCATCCTCGGGCTCGCCGAGCACATTTCCCACCCGCATCACGACCGTATCGCCCGCCGCTGCGCTGGTGGCAATGAGCCAGATGAAGGCAAAGATCATTTTCTTCATGCGTGAAACTCCTGAGCGCTCGCGTTTGTAGCACGAAGCGCCATGGACGGTCTAGACCACCTTCCTATGAGCTCGAGTCGGAGTTGTACAGAACGAGCGCGCTCACGAACATGCGAGGCGACAAGGCGTAGTTGACACGCACACGCAAGAGCTCGGTCGTGAAGCTTCCTTCGGCGAGGTCGATCCAGTTGACGGACACGGATGGCTCGAGCGAGAGTTTAGGCGTCACTTCCACGCGGCCCCAATAACTTGCCTCCGAGCGCGTGCCGCTAAAAAAGCCGCCGGTCTCGAAGGAGAGTCGTCCGGTTCCTCCTCAGCTGCTGAATACGAGGAGGATAGCGCTCGTGTTTCCCGTAAACTATAGATTTATTGCGAGTTGTGGGAATCGCCGTATGAACGCTCGACCAAAGGCGATGAGCGGAGGGACATTTCGCCGTCTAGTCCCCTGTAGAGGATTAGTCGGAAAGCCTGGAGAGATCGGGTTTGACGAATTCTGGATCCATCACATACATGAATATCACGGCCATGGAATCCTGATCGACGTCGGTGGTGTTGAAGTACGTGCTCACGAGCTCGTACTCATGGTCCTCGTAGATCGGTAGCCCTTCCTCGCTCGAGAAGAATTCGACTTCCTCGAGTCCTATTTTGTCGTCGAAATTGCGGGCCTTGCTCTTGAAAACCGTTTCTCCGGTGGTCAGGTCTACGAGCTCGAGCGACTCGGCGAACGGGTGCAGATGCACGGCGATATAGTGCACCGTCGTGTCGAACTGCATGTTCATCCACTCGGTCACGAGTGTTCGATTGACCTCGCGTCCGGGCTTAACGACCCAATGGCCCGCAAACTTGCGATCGAAATCATCCGTGCGGACGTGGCCCGAGGCCGCCTGGCCGACGAGACATCCCGGGCCGTGCTTCAGCGCATCCGGCTCGGCGACGTCATAGTAGCCGACGTCTTCTTCGAGCGAAACGAGACCATTCGCCGATTTCAAAAACAAAGGCTTCATGGGCGTGTCGAGCTCTTGGTCCCGCACGAAGTCAATCGTGATTTTGTGGCGCACGACCAGGTCAGCGTCGTCGATGTTGAGATTGAGCACCTGAGTGGACAAGGACAAGGTTTCGCTGGACAGGATCGGGATCCCGAAGCCGACGGGAAACTCGATGCTGAACTGCCCTTGAGAGAGCGTGAACAAACGGTTCGATGTGGTCTTCTCGCCTCCGAAGATCTCACTGTGCCGGTCGACGTCGAAGTCGAGGTTGCTGTGGCACATGAACTCTTGCGGCATGCTGTTCACGCCTTCCTGGTCGACGATTTCCGCTCTATAACCCGTGATCCAGAGAAGCTCCGGCGTTTCGACCTCGTATAAAGGCAGCTGGCGTCGGCTCGAGGGTCCTTCCATCGATCGAAATAAATCATCTACGGCGTAGGGGTCGGAGAGGATCTCCTGGTGACGTATCGGCGCTCCGTGGATCCGCGAGGGGTCGTAATAGCCGCTTGGCGTTTCACCGCACGCGCCCAGGCAAAGCGAAAGCGCGAGAAGTGGGAGGTAGTGACTAACAGTCTTCATGGCTGGCCTCACAGAAGCCGGGACCGTGTGCATACGGGTGCGGCGTTCTTTCGGACGCGAACGAGGGGGGGCTTACGACCGAACGACTAATTTTTATTTGTACTGGAACTCCCTCAATAGTACCAGCTGGAGCTCCCGGTCGCGAACGGGTTCCAAGATGTCGGTTACTATATCCTGTGTTTCTCGAAGGGTGGACACATCTCAACCCATTCAGGAGAATAGGCGATGCATTCCGACCGGTCCGCTGTAGTTGTGCTCTTGCTCCGATGCTTTCTCGGCTTCGCCCTCTTTGTACCGCTGGGGATCGACAAGCTCGCCGCCTTTCCCGGATCGTCGGCCGGCCTCGTCGACAGTCACCGGGAGACAATCCTCGGCGTCGGTCCAGGAATCGCTTTGCTGTACGTGTTTTCGTACACGTTGCCGTTTGTCGAGACGCTCGGTGGGCTGGCGCTTTTGGTGGGCTGGCAGACACGTCGCGCGTTTATCGTGATGGCTTTCCTACTGGTGGTGCTGAGCTTCGGCACCACCCTGGGTGGCAGGATCGGGACCACGGCCAACAACCTGGTCTTTCTGGCCGCTTGCCTCTGGGGCTACCTCCTCGCCGATGCCGACCGCTACGGGATCAGCGCATGGATGCGGGCGGGTCAGACCGGTAGCGATCGGTAAGGGCTTAGACTCTCGCTCCTGTCGCTCGTCGCCGGAGTCAGGCCTTGGAGTCCACGAGATCCTCTCGCTCATAGGCGCGGGCGCGTTGGATGAGCTCTATCGAGCACGGGACACCAGGCTCGGCCGTTACGTCGCTACAAAGATCCTTCGTCCCGACGGGGCCAGTGACGCCGAGAGGCGTTCAAGAAAATTGGCGCGCCCGGCAGGATTCGAACCTGCGACCTACGGATTCGAAGTCCGCCACTCTATCCAGCTGAGCTACGGGCGCGCCTTTTGGGGTGGGCGATGGGGCTCGAACCCACAACCCCCGGGACCACAACCCGGTGCTCTA
>SMVB01309127.1_pt1 | contig 57713 bp, 50 predicted proteins | sample 2456461 | NCBI WGS metagenome assembly SMVB01 (sample SAMN11095934, study PRJNA526329) | marine sediment metagenome | biome: Marine sediment; feature: Surficial sediment; material: Deep marine sediment; isolation source: Hadal surficial sediment | place: Pacific Ocean | collected 2014-05 | depth...
GGGCTCATCTTCAGCGTCTGCTCGCCCAGATGCGAGATCTCGAACGGGGCGATGGTTAGCGAAATCTTCATTCGGGGATGGTAACGAGCAACAGCTAGCACACTCAGAACGCGTTCTCGAAGCCCCGGTACCAGCTGCTCGAATATGGGTATCGACTTCGAGAAGCTCGCATTTCGAGTTCAGTCGAGCCCCAAGGATTCAGGTTCATTTGAACTTGAATCGGCCCAGCCAATCAGCCATGAGAGACACGGAGAGAATTCTCGCTCGCTTTTCTGACGATGAATCGAGCCAATCCCAGCCGCGCTTGGACTGGCGTATATTTCCCTGGTGTTTCCCGACCTTGATGACGGCTGCATACATGGTGTCAGAAATATCGTAACGGTTTGGTTTCATTACGTTTTACGGTGAGCCCGCGGGGACTCGAACCCCGGACCGTGAGATTAAAAGTCTCCTGCTCTACCAACTGAGCTACGGGCCCGGGCGTTGGATAACACCGCCGCCCCAGCTCGTCGAGACTCCAGAGCCAGCGTTTCCCCCTCCCGACAAGACCAACCGGCTTCAGCCAGAACTCACCCCCGAAAACTCTGCCAACCCCAGATTCCCGCGAAGTGTCTCCGCCTCATACTCCCGCCGAAACACCCCTCGCTCGACCAGAATCGGAACCACCTCCTCGACGAACTCCGTCAGCCCCGTCGGCAAAACCGGACCGTCCAACATATACCCATCCACCGCCCCCGCCTCGAACCACTGCTCCATCGTGTCCGCGATCCCACTCGCCGTTCCGATGAACGCATGCCGAGGCGTGGTCGAATTGAGCGCCACTTCACGCAAGGTGAGCCCTGCGAGTTTCGCCTGCTTCTTGATGCCGTCGGTGGCGCTCTGCCAACCGCTTCGCCCGTGGTCTCCGAGATCGGGAAAGGGCGCGTCGAGGTCATAGACAGACCAGTCGATGTCTTCGAAGAAGCGCCCGACATAAGCGAGCGCCACATCGATATCGACCAGGTCCCCGATCGCGCGGAATTTCTCCTCCGCTTCGGCGGGGGTCCGACCGACGATCGGGCTGATGCCCTGGAGAATCACCAGCTCCTCCGGACGCCGTCCCCGCTTGGCGGCGCGCTGGTGGAGATCTTGCCGAAAGCGGATCGCACTCCCCATGTCGGGCTGAACGGCGAAGATCGCGTCCGCGCGACTCGCGGCGAACTCGCGTCCCACCTCGGAAGCCCCCGCCTGGAACAGGACCGGCTGGCCCTGCCGCGAGCGCGTCAGGTTGAGTGGCCCGGCGACCGAGTAGAACTCCCCCTTGTGGTCGATGGGATGCAGCTTCCTCGAATCGATGAAGCGACCGCTCGCTCGATCGCGCACGAATGCACCCTCCTCCCACGAGCCCCATAACGCTTCGGTCACATCGAGATACTCGTCCGCCATCCGGTATCGAAGATCGTGATCCGGGTGTTCGGTCTTGCCGTAGTTGGCGGCGCTGCCCGCGAGCGGCGAGGTCACGATATTCCAACCCGCCCTGCCTCCCGAGAGGAGATCGATCGTGCCGAATTGGCGGGCGACGGTATAGGGCTCGCTGTAGGTGGTGGACAGGGTTGCGACGAGACCGATATGGCTGGTCGCCGGGGCGAGCGCCGCGAGCAAAGTCAGCGGCTCGAAGCGGGTCAGGAAATTCGGATGCGACTTCTCGGAGATGTAGACGCCGTCGCCGAAGAAGACGAAGTCGAGCTTCGCGGCCTCGGCCCGAGACGTCATGTCGAGGTAGTGGGCGAAGTTGATGGCCCCGTCCAGCACCGACTCGGGGTGGCGCCAGGAGCCCATGTTGCTGCCGGTGCCGGAGAGGAAAGTGCCAATGCGGAGTGTTCGCCGTGCCATCTGGCGACGTTATCACGGCCGGTGGGGGGGCACTCTCGTCGGTTTCGGCTTGATTTTCGCTTTTTATTCGCCTACGGTTTCTGAACCCAAAATCATCGGAGAAACGATCATGAGCGAATCCCTGAACGACGTAGCCTTCGGCCACGACCTCGGCCTGGATCTAGAAATCGACCTCGGGCCGGACCTCGAACTCCAAGACACCCTCCTCGACGTCGAGGAACTCGATTCCCTGAGCGACCTCCCCGAACACCCCGTCGCGATTCGCTCGATTTCAAATTCTCCGGGCTGCACGCCCACCTCTCGACCTACTTCCCGACCCGACTCTCGGCCCGCTTTGCTGCCCAATTTCCAACACCTCCGACACCCCGGACCGATCCGCCAGCCTCGATCCGTGCGCGTCGATGCCTGGGCCATTCCCGCTTCGGCCAACTGGTCGCGAACGCGCAGGCCGATGCGGAAGGTGAAGCGGATCTCCCGCTCGACGGACTGGGCCCTGCCCTTCTAGTCCTTCCGGTCCTGCTGCGCCTCGAATTCCTCGCCTTCCTCCTGTTCCCTCGAGGCGAGCACGCTCGGTGAGCAATCGAACACGAGGCCCGAGTGGTCGCTGCCCGGGATTTCGATGACCTGGAAGTTTTCGACGTCCAGGCCGCGGACCATGGCGTGATCGATCCGAAGCATTCGGGGGCCCCGAGCGATGGGACCCCAGGTCCGCTCGAGCGGGCGCCCGTCCCTTTGGGCACTCTGGATTGCGCCGTCCGAGAACAGCAGAGCCATTCGTCGATAGACCGACCAGAGTGGCGTCGCGTTGTAGTCGCCCACCACCAGGCGGGTGTCACTCGGGTTCTCCTTGAAAAATCGCTCGAGCCCCGACATCTGACGATGGCGAACCAGAACAGAGGGAAAGGGTCGAATCGCGTGCGGCGCCTGGATATGAACATTCACGAGGTCGAGCGGGCGGCTCAGACCTTCCCAGTCGCCGGGCTCGAGCACGACTCTTCGCGCGGACCGATAGTAGAGAGGAATCTCGCTGAAGCGCGCCGGATGCCGCAGGGCGATCCCCATTCCGTGAAAACCGTTGTCGGGCTCGAGGGATCCAAAGGGGAGCTCGCTCGAAATCGCCTCCGCGGTTTCGAAGCCGAGTTCCTGGGCGGCAAAGACGTCAATCTGATTGCGCCGGATCAGATCGATCAGACCGTCCGGATCCGCCCGCCCCCACCACAGATTTCCCGAGAACACCCGAACCGACTTGCTCACGACGACTCCGCTCATGGACTCCACACAGGAGGTGGACATTAGGCAACCGCCTCGAGCCTGAGCATTCTCACCCGAAGCGCAGCCCCGGCAACGACGACGGGAACAACCCAGCCCCCGTTACGCTTTGGCCTCTAGCCTCTCGGCCCCTATCGACCGGCCCGCTCCTCGAGTCAAGCGCCCGGTCCCCTAGCTTCCCAGAATTTCGGCCCCGTGACACCCCGGCCCCTCGAAACGACCGCGATATACTCGCGCGGAGCCGAGGGAGGCTTCGTGGGGCCGGCAGCCACGAGATCATGATCTCCCACGAAGGCTGGGCCAACCAGATCGACGCCTTCGATGCGTCGAGCGCGGGGATCGAAAAGGTGCGCGCCCACGCGGCCCGGCTCGGCCTCGACAATATCGACTTCCAGGTGAGCACCTTCGAGGAGTTCGCGGAGAAGGGCCCCGATTCCCCGACCTACGATGTGGCGCTCTTCGCCGGCGCCCTCCATCACATTCGCGATCTCGAGGGCATGCTGCCGGGCACGGCATCATCGATTCGGACATGTGCTTCGGCATCTGCCGGCACAAGGCCCATGGCCCAAGGACTATGACCTAAGGATCATGACCTGAGGCCTATCACCTAAGGACTATCACCTGGGCACGAAGGCAGAGCCTGATCCGGGTCACCGAACGATCCGAAGACTTCTCTCCGATCAGTCGAAGAGCTGTCGCAGGATGATCGTCTCTTCGCGCCCGGGGCCGACACTCAGCAGTGCGGCCGGCACCTCCGCGATCGCCTCGATCCGTTCGATATAGCGGCGAGCGTTGTCCGGGAACTGCTCGAGTGACGTCATGCCGCGCAGATCCTCGCTCCAGCCCGGCAGCGTCTCGTAGACGGGCTTGGCGCTCTCCACTTCGGACAGGGTCATGGGGAAATCCTCGGTGATCTTGCCGTCGATATCGTAGGCGGTGCAGATCTTGATTTCGTCGAAGCCACTCAGGATGTCGAGCTTGTTGATCGCGAGATCCGTCAGGCCGTTGACGGTCACCGCCTCCCGGAGAAGCACACCGTCGAGCCAACCGCAACGTCGCGGGCGACCGGTCGTCGCGCCGAACTCGGCACCCACGCGGCGAAGCTCTTCGCCGATCGCATCTTCGAGTTCCGTCGGAAACGGGCCCGAACCGACGCGGGTCGTGTAGGCCTTGGTGATCCCGATGACGCGGTCGATCCGAGTCGGGCCGACGCCACTGCCGGTGCAGACCGCGCCGGCAACGCAATTGGACGACGTCACGAAGGGATAGGTCCCGTGGTCGATATCGAGGAAGGTCCCCTGCGCACCCTCGAAGAGGATGTTCTTCCCGGCGCGAAGCGCGCGATCGAGGATCCGACCGGTGTGATCGAGATAGGGCTCGAGCTGGCGACCCCATTCGATACACTGTGTAAAGAGTGCGTCGAGGTCGATCGGATCGGCGGAGTACATCTTCGTCAGTTCGAAATTCTTCTGTTCGGCGACCACGGCCAGCTTCGCGCGCAAGGTGTCGACCTGGCGTAGATCGGCGACGCGAATGCCGCGACGGGCGACCTTGTCCTCATAACAAGGGCCGATCCCACGACCGGTCGTTCCGATCTTGGCCTCGCCTGCAGCCGCTTCGCGAGCGCTATCGAGGGCACGATGCCAGGGCAGGATCACGTGGGCGCGACCGGAGACGCGGATGCGCGAGGGGTCCTTGAGAATCCCGCGTTCCTCGAGCTTGCGGATTTCTTCGAGCAGGATCGCGGGATCGACGACGACCCCGGGGCCGATCAAGTTGACGGAACCCTCGTGCAGGATACCCGACGGAACGACGTGCAGAATCGTCGTCTCCCCATCGACGACAAGTGTGTGACCCGCATTGTTGCCGCCCTGAAAACGAGCGACGAGATCCGCTTGCGGACCGAGCCAATCAACGATCTTACCCTTGCCTTCATCACCCCATTGGGCGCCGACTGCGACGACGGTAGACATAACTTAGAGCTCCAGTAACTGAACAGCGATCATGTTGTCTGCTTCGCGCAACGCTGACAGGACTTCGTCACCGGGGTCCTGATCGATATTGACGAGCATGCAGGCCTCGCCACGCGATTCGTGGAGGGCGAGTTGCATGCGAGAGATGTTGATTCCGGCATCACCTAACGCCGTTCCGACATGACCGACGACGCCGCTTTGATCGTGATTGTGGATCAAGAGCGTCCAGCCTCCGGGAATCGCTTCGAGCATGAAGTCGTCGATGCGAACGATTCGCGGCTGGTTCCCATGAAAGACCGCGCCGGCAACCAGCCGGTCGACGACACCCTTCACCTTGACGGTCACAGCGGAGGCGAAGTCGGTCGAGTGGGCGACCTTCGATTCGATCACCTTGATGCCGAGCTCCTGGGCGATATGCGAAGCATTCACGAGGTTCACGCTCTCACGCACCGGCCCGAGGATGCCTTTCAAGACGGCGATCGTGATCGGGGCGACCTTCAACTCCGCGACCTCGCCCGAGTACTCGACCTCGACCACGTCGATGCGGCCCTGGGCGAGTTGTCCCTGGAAGGCGCCGAGCTTCTCGCCAAGCGTGATATACGGACCGACCGCGGCCATCTGCTCGGGGGAAACGCTCGGGACGTTGATCGAATTGCGAATCTCGCCCTTCAACAGGAAGTCGCGCACCTGTTCGGCGACCGCGACCGACACGTTGATCTGGGCCTGTTCGGTCGAGGCACCGAGATGCGGCGTGCAGATCACGTTCGGGTGGTTCACGAGCGGGTGGCCCACGGGCGGCGGTTCTTCGACGAAGACGTCGAGACCGGCGGCCCCGACCTGGCCGGATTCGAGCGCGTCGAAGAGTGCGGCTTCGTCGACGATCCCGCCGCGCGCGGCATTGATCACGATCAGACCGGGCTTCGCCTTGGCGAACTCGGCGGCGCCGAGGATGCCCGTCGTCTCCTTGGTCTTGGGGACATGGACGGTGACGATATCCGCGCGGCTCATCATCTCGTCGAGCTCGACGCGCTCGACTTCGAGACGTGCGGCGGCTTCCGCGGTCAGATAGGGATCGTGCACGATCACCTTCATGCCCAGGCCCTTGGCACGAGACACGACGAAGCGACCGATATTCCCGGCGCCGAGGACGCCCAGGGTCCGGTTGTAGAGCTCCATGCCTTGGAGTTTCTTCTTTTCCCATTTGCCAGCCTTCATGGAGGCGGTGGCCTGCGGAATGTGCCGGGCAAGCGAGACGATCAGCGCGATGGCGTGTTCGGCGGTCGTGATGTTGTTGCCCTCGGGTGTGTTGACGACCACGACGCCGTGCTTGGTGGCGCTCGGCATATCGACGTTATCGACGCCGACTCCCGCGCGTCCGACGATGCGCAGCTTCTTGGCGGCGTCCAGAACGTCGGCCGTCACCTTCGTACCGGATCGGATCACGAGGCCGTCGATGTCCGCGACCAGCTCGAGGAGCTCGTCGGGCGAGCAACCCGGCTTGTTGATGACTTCGATCCCGGCGGCCTGTTCGAGGACGGTCACGCCCTGTTCGGCCAGGGAATCGGAAATGAGGACTTTCAACACCCTACTCTTCTCCTCGGGTCGTGCCGCGCTCCTGCGGTTGCGACCCGTTTTCGCGGTCGAGCCGCACTTCTTTCAACTGAGCTGCGCTTCTGCGCACTAGGCGCGTGCGGGCTCGGCCGGCCCCGCGACGGGGCTGACGATCGGTGGCACCGGACGTTGATTCATCGTGCGGAGCCGCTATTTCGCGCTTTCGCGCGAGGAATTCCAGCTATGTTTGCCCGTATCTTGGCACGGAACTCCAGCGAGGCGACCCGAAGCCGGGATCACCCCGGGCCGTGGGACCTGAAAGCGAGCGGGGATACGGCGCGAAACGCCTCTCGAGCGGATTCAGATCGGCTAACTCGCTGACAGATCTATGGATTCCAACCGGGGCGACAGTGTGCCGGAGGGCCCCGGGAGTGTCAACGGAAACGTCCACCATGCTACGGTGCGCCTGATCGCGCCTGGCTGGGCTCCCGTTCCGTGATCCCGCCCGGCGCGCCGGAGTCCCACGACCCGAATGGCCCCTTCGACATCCCGGACCACTCCGAAACCGCCGACCTTGCCCGATCGCCTCACGATCAAGACCCGCGGGCCGCTCGACGGGCGGGTGCGGGTTCCCGGAAGCAAGAGCATCACCAACCGTGCGCTCTTGCTGGCCGCCCTCGCCGATGGCCAGAGCCGACTCTCGGGGGGCCTGGAATCCGACGACACGGTCGTGATGCGCGTCGCGCTCGAAGCCATGGGAATCGGACTCGCGACCGAAGCCCGGGAAGCCGCAGCCGCGGAGGGCAGCGAGGACGAAGTCTGGCTCGTAACCGGCCGTGGCGGCCGCTTCCGCGCCCCCGGCAACACCGCCGACCCCACCTCCAACGGCACCTCCAACCCCACCTCCGACCCCACCCTCGATTGCGGCAATTCTGGGACCACCGTCCGCTTCCTGACCGCCGCCCTCACCCTCGCCGACGATCCGATCGTCGTCGACGGCAACGCGCGCATGCGCGAGCGCCCCATCTCGGATCTGGTCACGTCCCTTCGCGCCCTCGGCGCCAAGCTCACCATCCAGGGCGTCGACGACTGCCCGCCGATCCGGGTCCACGGAGGAGGTCTGCCGGGCGGCGCCGCGCTGATCGACGGCAGCCGCTCGAGTCAATACGTCTCGGCCATCCTCCAGGCAGCCCCCTACGCCCGCCAGAACGTCGAACTCGCCTTCAAGGACGGGATCATCGTCTCGCGCCCCTACATCGACCTGACCCTCGACGTCATGCGGGCCTTCGGCGCCTCAGCCGAATGGACCGAGGACGACCGACTCTGCGTCCAGGCGGGCCAGACCTACACCGCGCGCGACTACACGATCGAACCCGACGCCTCCTCGGCCGCCTACCCCTTCTGCGCCGCCGCGATCGCCGGCGGCCGCGTCCGCGTCTCGGGCATACCGGAGACTTCCCTCCAGGCCGACTTCAAAATCCTCGACCTGCTCGAGCGCATGGGCTGCCGCATCGAACGAACGGGCCATAGCGTCACGGTCATCGGCTCCGAGAGGCCACTGCGCAGTCTCGGCGAAATCGACATGAACGACTTCCCGGATGCCGTGCTCGCCTACGCGATCGTCGCCCTCTTCGCGGACGGCCCGACGACGATCACGAACGTGGCGAACCTGCGCATCAAGGAAACCGACCGCCTCGCTGCCCTCGAAACAGAATTGCGCAAGCTCGGCGCACACGCGGATACAGGGCCGGATTGGTTGCGCATCATCCCGGGGCCAATGCGCGGCGCCGAAATCAAAACCTACGACGATCACCGCATGGCGATGTCCTTCGCCCTCGCCGGACTCCGCGTCCCCGGCGTCGTCATCCTCGACCCGGGCTGTGTATCCAAGACCTGGCCCCGCTACTTCGAAGCCTTCGACGATCTCTAACGCTTCCTCAGCCCTTCCTCAGCGCGTTTGCGGCGACCCCGCAGCTCTCACAGCTGCATTCGTCACCAATCGTCGTTAGTCAACCCTTCGTCGGTTCGTTATCGAAACAATTTTCTGTACCCCGCCCCACCCGCTGACGGGCACTCAGGCGACGCCCAGCCATTTGTTGCGCATGTGAGACGTTGCATGCGTTCTTTTTTTCGCTCCCGAGTTGACATCCCCCGATGCGTGAAAACCTATTGCGGCGTACCCCGAGAAGGAGACCGCAATGACCACTTTTCACCGAACGACTCATAGGCCCGTGAGCTGGAGCCCCTTCGCTAGCCTCGCCCGCAACCTTCAACATGACCTGCGGCGTGATTTTCCACGCGAACGAAATTTTCGCGTTCGCACGGGCGACGCGACCTATCATGGAGTTCGCGGCGTCTTCCCGCCCGTCAATCTGCATGAATCCAAAGAGGGCTTCGTCCTGACGGCGGAACTCCCGGGCGTGCTGCCCGAGAATATCGATGTCTCCATGGAGGGCGCGACGATCACGCTCAGCGGTGAGCGGAAAATCGAATACGCCGCGGGCGACGGTGTCGCCATTCATCGCCGAGAGCGTCAGTCGGGCAGCTTCCGACGCGCCTTCGAGCTTCCCTCGGAGATCGATCCCGATCTCGCCAAGGCGACGCACAAAAATGGCGTACTGACCCTCAATCTTCCCAAGTCGGCGGCCCTCAAGCCACGACAGATCGAAATCGAAACGCCCTGAGCAGGCGTGCTAGGCGAGAAATCGACTACGCACGAGGCACGACGCACGAGCGTCACAATCCCTGCCCGATCCTGATACCCGCCACGCGCGCGGGCCACCCGAGGAAATCAACATGACGACGACAAATCCCCATCGAGAGATCGAAGCCCGAGAGAAGGCCGAACTCGTCACAGAGGACACGCGACCCGGTCTGGTCTTCCGACCCGACGTCGACATCCTCGAGCAGCCCGACGCGTACGTAATCCTGGCGGACATGCCGGGCGCGAACGAGGAGACGGTCGAAATCAATCTGGAAAAGGGTGTTCTCACCCTGGACGCGAGCGCCGCCGTCGAGCCCGAACAGGGTCCGACGCGATACGCCGAGTACCGAAGCGGCGGCTATCACCGTGAGTTCAGGATCTCGGAGGACATCGACCGCGCCAGCGTCACGGCCAGGATGAGCAACGGAGTCCTCGAACTTCGCTTGCCCAAGAGCGCCGAGAGTCGCCCCCGGCGGATCGAGGTCGAAGCCGCCTGAATCCGCCCGGTCGACTCGGGTCGATCCAGAAAAACCGTGACCCACCGAGCCCGGCCATGCCCATCCACTTGGACATGGCCGGGCTTCCTCGTTCTGGCGCCGGGTCACCCGGCACCCTCCCGCGATGACGACGACGTCCTATACTCCGCGCTCGGTAGACGCCCCCCCAATCCCCGCGTTGACCCGAGGATCACCTTCCATGTCTGCCCCGAATCCGAAAGCCGAGACCGCCACCGGCCCGCACACACCTAACACTCCCGTCTTCGCGGCCCATGCGATGGGCCAATCGATCTGGCTCGACAATATCAGTCGCGACCTCCTGCTCTCCGGCGAGTTGCGTCGCTGGGTCGAGCACGAAGGCATTCGTGGGGTAACCTCGAACCCCGCGATCTTCGAGAAGGCGATCGCCAAGTCGAGCGATTACGATCCCGCAACGCGCGCGCTGATCGGCCAGGGCGCAAGCGACGCGCTCGATGTCTTCGAAAAACTCGCGGTCCAGGACATCCAACTCGGCTGCGACGTTCTGCGCCCCGTCTGGCAGGAGAGCGGAGGCCGGGACGGCTTCGTGTCGCTCGAAGTCTCACCGCATCTCGCAAGCGACACCGAAGCCACCATCGTCGAGGCGCGGCGGCTCGCCAAAGCGGTCTCCCGTGACAACCTGATGATCAAGGTGCCCGCGACACCCGAGGGCATCCCCGCCATTCAGCAGTTGATCTCCGATGGAATCCATATCAACGTCACGCTGCTCTTCGCCGTCGACGCCTACGAGGCCGTTCATCAGGCCTATCTTTCCGGCCTCGAAGCCCGACTCGATCGCGGCGAATCCGTTTCCGGAATCGCAAGCGTCGCCAGCTTCTTCATCTCGCGAATCGATACCGCCGTCGGCCAGCAGATCGCAGCCGCCCTCGAAAACGAAACCCGCGAAGACCGACGTACGCGCCTCATGGCCCTCGACGCCAAGGTCGCGATCGCGAATGCCAAGCTCGCCTATGGCCACTTCCTCGACACCCTCGCCGGCGACCGATGGAGGCGCCTGGCCGCCGCCGGCGCCGATCCCCAGCGCGTCCTCTGGGCCAGCACCGGCACCAAGGACCCCACCCTGCCCAAGACTCTCTACGTCGACGAACTGATCGGCCAACACACCGTCAACACGCTGCCGGATGCGACCCTCGCCGCCTTCCGCGAAGAAGGCCAGGTGCGCGACGCACTCGGCTCGGACCCGGCGCCGCTCAAGGCCGACGCGCAGGCCATCCTCTCCGAACTCGAGGCGCTCGGCATCTCGTTCAAGGAAATCACGGACGGCCTGCTCGCCAAGGGCTGCGCGATCTTCAGCGATGCCTTCGACGGCTTGCTCCGCTCGGTCGAAGCCAAGCGACAGACGCTGCTCGGCCGCTCGCTTTCGAGTACGCGTTATGCGCTCGGCGCGGCCGCCGACGACGTCGAAGCCGCGGGCCAGGCCTGGCATCAGGCGGGCCACACCCACGCCCTCTGGAAGCGAAATGCGGCCCTCTTCTCGGATGCGGATGAGGCGAGCTTTATGGGTTGGCTCGACCTTCCCACCGCCCGGAGCGAAGAAGCGATCGGCAGCCCCGCGCTTCGCGAGGCCATTCGCAGCCACCCCGCCGATACCGTGGTCGTAATCGGCATGGGGGGCTCGAGCCTCTGGCCCGACGTGCTCGGCAAAACTTTTGGGGGCGGCTACGCGAGCGGCTATTCCGGCGACTCTTCTGGCGACTCTTCAGGCGGACAGGCAGGCGGCCAAACGAGCGGCCAGTCCGGTACGCGACACACGCGCAGCCTGACGGTACTCGACACGACGGTCCCGGATGCGATCGAAGCGCAACTCTCTCGTCTCGACCTCGAGCGTTGTCTCTTCTTCATCTCCTCGAAGTCGGGCTCGACGATCGAAGCGAATGCGATCTTCGAACTCGTCCACGCGCGCCTGGTCGAGCGCAAAGGCGCCGCGGCGGCGGGTCAACACTTCGTCGCCATCACGGATTCCGGCAGCGCACTCGAAGCACGCGCCGCCGAACTCGGTTTCCTCGGCGTCGCACTCGGACGCCCGGACGTGGGTGGCCGCTTCTCGGCGCTTTCCCCCTTTGGCCTGCTGCCCGCCGAGGCCATGGGCCTCGATCCCGAAGCCCTCCAGGCGCGAGCGCGCACGATGTCCGCGGCCTGTGCGCCCTTCGTATCTCCCGAACTGAATCCCGGCGTCGGCCTCGGACTCGCGCTCGGAACCCTCGCGCAACAGGGCCGCGACAAACTCACCCTGAGCCTCTCCCCCGAGATCGAGACCTTCACCGCCTGGATCGAACAACTCCTCGCGGAGTCGACGGGCAAACACGGCCGAGGGATCATCCCGATCGGCGGTGAACCCCTCGCCGAGCCGAGCCGCTACGGCAACGACCGGGTATTCGTCGACCTCGCGCTCTCGAACGACGAGCGCAACGACAAGACCGACAACGCCACCAACAACGCCAACTCGAACGACGAGCGCGAAGCGAAGCTCCAGGCCCTCGAAGCGGCGGGGCATCCGGTGATCCGGATCGAGATCGCGGACCCGCTCGATCTCGTCCAGGAAGTCTTCCGGTGGGAGATCGCGACCGCGGTCATCGGCGCGCTCTGGCAGCTCAATCCCTTCGACCAGCCGGATGTCGAGGCCGCGAAGATCGCGAGCCGTGAGCTCATGGCGGCCGCAAGCCAGACCGGACGCCTCCCCACGCAGACACCGGACCTCGAAGCGGGCGGCGCGCGGATCCTGCTCGCCCCCTCCGTCGCCGTCGTCGCCGCACCGCACGCGGGCGACCCGGACGCGGCCGGGCGTGCGCTCATGAAGACACTCCTCGACGGACTCGCGCCGAACGATACGTTCGTGATCAACGCGTTCCTCGAGGACACGCCCGCGATTCGCGAGACCCTGCAGACGCTGCGAGAAATGATCGGGAACGCGAAACGCGTCGCGACGACCCTCGACTTCGGGCCCCGCTACCTGCATTCGACCGGACAACTCCAGAAGGGAGGGCCGAATCGCGTCGCTGGCCTCCAGCTCTGGCAAAGCGCCGCGGCGCGCACCGGAGAGGCGCTCGCGATTCCCCATCTGAGCGGCGACTTCGACACGCTCGCCGAAGCCCAGGCCGTAGGCGACTTCGCGGTGCTCTGCGAACGGGATCGCCGCATGATCGGAATCGATGTCGGTGCGGACCCGAAGGCCACGCTCGAAACGCTCGCCGCATGGATCGGGAGCGCGCTCGCCTGATATGGTTGAACAAAGCGACCCCACCCCGCCAACGGGTGCCGCCCAGGCCGCCCTCGAGTGGGTGCGCGAGGGAATGAAGCTCGGATTGGGCACCGGCCGTGCCGCCTCCGCGTTCGTCCAGGCGCTGGGCGCGCGCGTGGCCGATGGCTTCGAGATCACGGGGGTCCCGACGAGTGAAGCGACCGCCGAACTCGCCCGCGGCCTCGGAATTCCCCTGGCCCGCCTGGCAGAGATCGGCCGCCTCGACATCACGTTCGACGGCGCTGACGAAGTCGACGAGCGGCTCGACGTGATCAAGGGCTATGGCGCCGCCATGGTGCGCGAGAAGGTCGTCGCGAGAAGTTCAGATCAACTCATCATTCTCGTCGGACCCGAGAAACTCGTGAGCCAGCTGGGCGAACGCGGGCGCCTGCCGATCGAGGTCCTGCCCTTTGGCGAGGCCCTGGTGCGAGGCGAGCTCGCCCAGCTCGGTCTCGACGCCGAACTCCGGGTCGACGGGCGCGGAGAGACGCTGGTCACCGACAACGGCAATTGGATCCTCGACGCCAAACTCGATCCGCCGCTCGACGCCCGCGCCCTCGAATCCGCGATCGTCGCCCTCCCCGGCGTGCTCGGAACCGGCTTCTTCCTCGGCATGGCGGACGCCGTCCTGATCGGCAGCGGCGCGGAGGTCGAAGTCCGCCGCGCCACCGGACGCTGAATCCGCCATTCGATCGTGCCCGCCAAGCCCAAAATACGAATCTTTTTCACCCCATTCCGGTAGAATGGCAGCCGGAGGTTTCCAGTGCCCAAGCGACCCTTTCTCGTACTGCCCGGCGGCGTCTGCGTCCCCCTCGAGGGGGCCTGGCGCACGGCGGAGCTACGCGGAGATTGGTACGTGCTGGGCCACAACTCGGTCGTGCCCTGTGGCTCCGAGCGCGCCGCCCAGAGCATGCTCGGCCAGCTCGAAGAGCAGGCGGACATCGACCTGCTCGCCTCGGAAGCCATCGAGGGGCTCGACCGGATCCCGAATTCCTGGGAGACCGACTCGCTCGACGAAGCCAGCCCGTCCTGAGCGGCCCTTCGCCGGCCGGTCCACACGCGCGTCACTCGCCAGGACGAGAATCGGAGAAAATCTGGAGCCGGATTCGAACGCGCGGACCGCTCGGCATCGCCAAATTCCAGCCACCCTGCCAACGCCGAAATGCCTTCGGTCGCGCCGGGAGCGGGAGAGCGCATGCGCACGATTCGATCCCTTCTCTGGGTGGGCAGTGGCCACGGACTGAGCCAGAGCGGCATGACGGAAGCGCCGGAACTCGACATCACCTGGGTACCGAACCTCGAAGAAGCCTTGATGCTGCCACGCGTCCGATTCGACGGAGTCCTGCTCGAAGCCGGTGATCCCGATGAAGTCGAAAAGGCCCTCGAACCCCTCGAGCGCTTCGCCCCGCGCGACTCGATCCTCGTCTCGCTCCACCGGGATTTCGCAACGCGTGCCGAGTCACTCGTCAGCGCGGGGGCCGGAGCGGTCTTCGTCATCGATCCGAGCGAACCCGGTACGGGCTTCGTGACGGAGATCAGTGAAACGCTCGACGCGGTCCACGATCGGCGCGGGACTTCCGAGCGAGACGCGAGTGCCGAGCCGCGTGCGAAAAAGCCGGCCTGCGACTCGCCGAATGACCTGGCCGATTCCGAAGAGGCCCCACGCGTCATCTCGACCAGTCGGGCGATGCAAGAAATTTCGGAGCTCGTCGATCTCGCCGCCTCGAGTCCCTCGACGGTGCTGATCACGGGCGAGACCGGCGTCGGCAAGGAAGTGGTCGCCCAGGAACTCCACACCCGCGCTGCACGCGGCAAGGAACCCTTCGTCGCAATCAATTGCGCCGCGTTCCCAGACTCCCTCCTCGAGAGCGAACTCTTCGGGCACACGAAAGGCGCGTTCACCGGAGCCGATCGCGCCCGGGTCGGACTCTTCGAAGCGGCCGGCCGGGGCACGCTCTTTCTCGACGAGATCGCCGAGATGGCGCTGCCGCTTCAGACCCGACTCCTGCGCGTCCTTCAGGAGCGCGAAGTCCGTCCAGTCGGAGCGACGCGATCGAGACCCATCGAGTGTCGAATCATCGCCGCGACCAACCGCCTGCTCGCTGAAGAAGTGGAGAACGGACATTTTCGCAAGGACCTCTTCTACCGACTCAACGTCTTCCCGATCCGCATCCCACCGCTTCGTGAACGCCGCCTCGACATCCTGCCCCTCGCTCGCCACTTCCTCGCGCTGCATGGGCCACGCGAAGGCAAGATCGGCTGCCATCTCTCGCTCGCAACGAGCCATCTGCTCGAGGGATACGCATGGCCGGGAAACGTGCGCGAACTCGAGAATGAAATCCTGCGAGCGCTCATGTTGACGCCGAGCGGCCAACTCATCACGCCCAAGAACCTGTCGCCCAAACTCGTCGAGATCCTCGAACCCGTGGCCCACGGCGCTCGCCCCGACGAGACCCTGCGCGAGGCCCTCGAGCGCGTCGAAGCCTGGATGATCCGCCGCGCACTCGCGAATAACGATGGTCGCAAGACGCGCACCGCGAAGAAGCTGGGCCTGACACGCGAAGGTCTCTACAAAAAAATTAAGCGTCTAGGCATCTAAATCTTGACATACTTATGTCAAAATATATCATGGAGCGGATGCGCACCACCGTACGGCTTGAAGACAACCTGTTGCTCCAGGCCAAAGAGGCTGCCCTTCGTCGCGAGATGACACTCACGGCGGTACTGGAAGAAGCCCTTCGCGAGTGGCTCGCCCGACAGCGAAAGAGCCAGCGACGCGAGCGCGTCGACCTCCCCATCTCAAATGCCGGTGGGCGCGTGCGCCCCGGTGTCGACCTCGATGACGCTGCGGATCTACTCGACCGAATGGAGGAAGATGATCCTTCCTGACGTCAATGTTCTCGTCTACGCGTTTCGACGCGAGACACCGCGGCATTCCGAGTACCGGAAATTCGTTCTCGATATAGTCAACGGCGACGAAGCATACGGGATCGCCAGCATCGTATTGAGTGGTTTCGTCCGCATCGTGACCCACCCACGAATCTTCGAACGCCCCGATCCAATCGAAGATGCCCTCGCGTTCTCGACCGCACTCCGGGATCCCGTTCACTGCACCCATGTCGATCCCGGCCCGCGCCACTGGGAGATTTTCGAACGTCTGTGCCGTGACGGAGCAGCGAAAGGCAACCTCGTACCCGACGCCTACCTCGCGGCCCTTGCGATCGAATCGGGATGCGAGTGGCTCACTACCGACCGCGACTTCGCACGCTTTCCCGGGCTGCGCTGGCGACATCCACTGGGGTGAGTGGTAAGTGAAGAGCTCTACAAGTAGGCCGCTCGCTGTGGCGTGATCCGGCGGTCTGGCCAACGATCCCCGCAATCCCCGAATTCCCGATGGGATTCTGTGCTGCCGAGCCGCTTTCCCTGCCGCTACCATGCTTCGAAGGCAGCCATTGCGGGAGCGTCCAAGGCCCTGGACGCCTCACCCATCGCCTCGCGCCAGAACGAACTCAGCCTGGCCGACCTGCTCGCCTAGCCTATCAGGAGCGCATCGAGTCCCTTCGCGATTGGCCGATGGATGCCAGCGCATTTCGCCGATTCGGCTTCTACCTGCTGATTCCGCTCGGATCCTGGTTGGGTTCGGCGCTCGTCGAACGGCTGCTCGACCGATTCTGGAGTTGAACGCGAATCCTCACTCCCCTCCCGGCGAATACCAGACCGGCGAGGTATAGGCGCGCTCCTGAGTGACCCGATCGACACCATCGGGCACCTCCGACCCGAAGACCGAGGCGTCGTAGGTCGACCAACGCGGCGTGGGAATCTCGATCACCCGCACATAGTAGAACGCGCGCTGTTTCCGGTCGAAATCCGGGTCCTCCCAGAAGCACTCGAGCATCGAAGCACCGATCGAATTGCGATAGGTCGCCGTCCTCAGGTCGACCGTATTGCCAACCGGCGGTGCCTTCCGGTCCGCCCCGATCTCCCGCCCGCCGGACAATGCCACGTCGTAAACGTGTTCGTGCGACTCACCATCGCTGCCGATCCAGCCCTTCACGATCTGGATGCGGTCGAGGTTCGCTCCATTCGGGTCGCGAAGGTCTCGCGCCGTTCCATCGCCTCGAAGAGCGCCTGCCGCGTATTCTCGACGGCCCACACCGCGGCCAGCCCCGAGGCGACCTGCTGCCAGCCGAAGACCGCGTGATCGCCCACCTTCGCGAGTGCGTCGGTCATGCGCGTCGGACTCGGCTCCATGCCCGAATGCTTGCCGAAAAAATTTTCCTCGCGGGCGGTGGCGAGTGCCGTATGGCTATCGGTGCTACCGATCATGCCGAAGCGATACGGGTTCACACCGGTTACGGCCTCGACCTCGAGCCCGATCTTGAGTGCCGAACGCGCGTATTCGCCCGGCAGCATGTCGCGGGTCTTCGCTTCGTTCCCGCCGAGATTCGACACGTCCCAGGTCTCGTAGTCCGCGAATTCGTCGTTCGGGGAGACCGCTGGATGGGTCTCGCCATCTCTCTTGATCTGGGTCACTTCGACGAGCGGCTCCCACCGTGCGCGCTGTTGAGCGTAGTCGGCATCGAAATCACTTCCGTCGATGCGCCGGGTCTCGAACATCATGCCGTTGCTGAGATTACCGTTATGCGGAATCGCGAGAACATCGTCCCCGGTCCGCGCTTCGTAATCCGCCATCGCCCGCCAGAGATTCTCGGGATCCGGGCTGTCGAAACTCGAGACGGGCTGAACACGCGTCGTTTTGCCCGACGACCCCTTGTAGATCACGACACGGTGCAGATTGTTACCCTCGATCATCGACGTCCACTCGTATCCCGTGAAGGCGGTGAACGTGCCCGGCTGGTCGTGCCGATCCGCCGCCTCGGCAACCCGCGCCCAGATTTCCGAATCGAGCTCGGGCACGGCCATCTTCTGCTCGTTCATCGCGAGATCGCGGATCAGGATCATCGCCGCCTCGAAAAAACCGCTCGGCTTCGACTTCGCCAGGTCGTAGAGCATGCGTCGACTTGACGCGCTCGCCCTTCGCAAAGCGATAAGCGACGTCCGGCCCGAGCTGGACGCCGAACAGATAGGCGTCAGGGGAATTCAGGGTGTGGACGTGGGTATCACCGAAGAAGACCTCGCTCGGTAGACCCCGGCCGACGTAGGGCGAATAGCCCTAGGCCGAATCCTCGTCGACTTCGGCCAGCCCCGGGCAAGGCGGTCGCCCCCAACAGCGCCGACGACACGATGATCCAGACTCCCATGACCGAGACGCGACACATGCGCCTGCTCGTCGGCATCCGGCACTCTTCCAAGACAGCGAGACCCTTCCGCATCGATCGCATGCGTTCGGCTCCTCGACCGGACCAACCGGTTTGCGAAGGGAACCATGACGCAGCCTAGGTCGGGCTGTTCGACCGACCTCTTCGCTGACCCGGTTTTCGCTCGAAGTCGTCGCCTTTCGCCAGACGACTCCGCTGAACCGGTCAGAGCGAGTCGGGGAGATTCCGCAGGACGGCTGCGAAGTTCGGCGCGCGCTCGAGCAGATCGATGATCCGCTTGCCCGGACGTTTGTAGATGAATGGCAGAAAGGCCTCACCCGCGTCGGCGTTCGGCGCCCAGGCCAGGCTCCAGGGGGGCTCGAAGCGGCACTCGGCGTCGATTCCCGGGCGATTCCCCCTGGCATCAAGGAATAGCCAGCTCTCCGTCGGCGCCCAGTAGACGGCGTTGAATCCATGCAGCGTCAGGCGGGCTGGCTCTTCTGCGGATGCCAGTCGGGCATAACAGAACCCGCTCGGAAAGCCGGCGTAGCGAAGCATGCCCGCGAGCAGATGGCTCTTTGCATAACAAAGTCCCGTTCGCTCGGCGAGGACCTCGCTCGCTCGACAGGTCGTCTCATGGGTCTCCGGGTCGATCGAGCGGTCGACCGAGTGATCCACCTCGTCCCGCACGAACTCGAAAAGCGCCCGGACACGCTCCTCGGGCGTGTCGCACCCCTCGAGTAGCGTTCGAGCCTGCTGCATGACGGCCGGCGTCTGCCAGTCGATCGTGATCGTGTCTTCGAGATAACGTCCCAGCTCGTCGCTCTCGGGCTCGGGCATCCCCTCCCCCGAAACCTCAGCCACGTTCCCACTCACCCATCCGAGTCACCCATCCGAGTCGTCCATCTCTGCGGCCGCCTCAGCGTCCTCTCGTCGGCTTTCGAGCAGATCTCTCACGATCACGAAGGGCACACCGAGCGCCCGCAGCGACGAGGACACCACGTTGTCGATCGATCGTTTGAGATGGAAGACCCGCTTGCCATTCACCAGATCGAAATCGGGCTGATGGGCGTCGATCAGCGCCACGCGATCGCCTCCGAGTTCCGTCTTCAAGAAGTCGACCGACGGCTGAACATTTTCGACGTAGAACTCGAAGCGACGTAGCAGTGCTTCTTCGTGATCATCGGCCCGCCCACGCCGACCGGCACGCGCACTCATCTCGGCCTTGCTGATCGACAGGTGAAGCACCTTGAGGACGGGCAGCCCGACGCTCTCGAGAAAGCCGAGAAGATGTTGCGCCGCGGCGACGGTGCGCGGATATCCGTCCAGGATGAACGGGCTGTCGAGCCCCTCGGTATCCGCCGCGAGCGCTCGGTCGATCTCCGCCGAGATCAGATCCTGGGTCCAGCGATTCGGGATCAGCAATCCGCGAGCCGTGCAGAACTCGAGCCAATCGAGCTGACTCACATGGGCCTTGCCACTCACCTCGTCCGCGATGAAGCGGCTCGGAGTCCGCCCGAAATACCGCTCGAGATCGGGCAGGTGGCGCTTGACCTTTTCGTCGAGTTCGTCGGTCGTGTCGATGCTCTCGAAGATATTCGAGTCGTGTGAGAGCGCGTATCGGTCGGCGAGCAACCGCGCAAAACTCTCCTCGGTCTTGGATCGCTCGATCGTCGAGCGCAGGATCTCACCCATCGAAAGGTGCCGGCGCGGATCGATCGACACGAGTTCACAGAGCGCGCTCGCCACCTCTCCCTTGCCACAGCTCGAGGGACCCGTGAGGATCACGACCCCCGGACCACGGAGCGCGATTCGTTCCACACGGACAAGGGATCGGGGGGTCGTCGGCGCGCTCATCTCTGGACCTGCTCCAATCTTCGCGGGACCATTCGGTCCGCGGCGGCGCCAACGTTACCATGGCTCCCGCCATGACCGCCTTCGACGAAAACGACTCCGATTCAGATCGCCGGGCGACTCGTGCGGAGACGCCTCGAAAACGCGAGGCGGAGGAGTGGGCCCTGGTCCTGGTCGCCGAGGGCTTCGAGCCGAAAGTCGTGCGGATGGCCGAGGGCTGGCGAGTCGACGTCGAAGCCGGACGAGGACGAGACGCCGACGAAATCATCGCCGCCTGGCGCCAGGAGCGCCGCGAGCGGGCACAGCGGACGCAGCCGCCCCCCGCGCGCGCTGCGACGCCGATCGAAATCGCCGCGGCCTACGTGTTCGCGACGAGCGCACTGGCCTTCCATCTCGGCCTCGAGGCCACAGACCGGCACGGCTCCTTCGTCGCGGCGGGCAAGAGCCAGGCGGCCCTCGTGCTGGCCGGCGAGGGGTGGCGCACGGTCACGGCGCTGACCCTGCATGCCGACCTGGTGCATGCGGTCGGCAATTCGCTCTTCGGCGGCTTCTTTCTGGCCGCCCTGGCCGGTCGGCTCGGCGTGGGTTGTGGCGTGCTCGCCTTCGTGGTGAGCGGCACACTCGGCAATCTGGCGAATGCCGTCTACTACGGACATGCCCACAGCTCGATCGGAGCCTCGACCGGCGTCTTCGGACTCGTCGGCGTGCTCGCCGGCCTCGCAGCCTGGCAGCGCCACCAGACGGCCCCGGCCGGCCGCGGCGCCTGGGTCGCCTTCGCGGCCGGGCTCGCGATCGTCGCGATGCTCGGCTCCGGCGGCCCGAAGGTGGATTTCTCGGCGCATCTCTTCGGACTCATCGCGGGCGGACTGACCGGCCTGCTGATCGCACTTCCGGTCGCGCGCCATCCCCTCCCGGGCCCCGCGATCCAACTCCTCGCGCTCGTCCTGAGCGGCGCCCTTCTCATAGGCAGCTGGGCGCGCGCACTGGGCTGGAAACTCGCGCTTCCCCTCTGAAACCGGCCTCCGAAACCCACCGGCCGATCCCGAAACCGATCCCCGCGATCAGACTTCGATCCAACGACCTCCGGGCGGTGCAGCCGGCTCGACATATCCGTCTTCGGCCCAATCCCAGCGCGTCCACTCGGCGAACGTGGGCAGCTCGACCCCCGCCGGCAACTCGCTCTCGAGGACGAAAATCGCATTCGGGCAATAGGGCTCGGTGTAGACCAGCGCATAGCCCTTCGAACGGGCCAGCTTGTGAAAGGCCGCGAGACTCGCGCCGTGATAGAGGCCGTAATGCTCCCGATCCCAGTCGTGGTTCGCGTCGTAGGCGATCGTCTTGGCGGTCTCGCGCGGGAAGAAGATATTGTATTCGACCAGCACGACCCGAGGCGCGTAGCGCTCGATCGCCTTCCAGACCCAATAATCGTTGCCGTCGATATCGACCGACAACAGGTCGAAATCCCGCGGAACCGCATAGCGATCGAAGAGCGCTTCGACATTCTCCGCATTCACGATTTCGCGACGAACCAGCTCGCCGTCGGCACGATCGCTCCCCTCCATCAGCAGCCCTGTCCAGGCGTGATTCAGGCGCAGGTTCGCAGTATTCGAAAGGTGCTCACCGTCCCACGCTCCGAATTCGACGAAGAACCGGTGGCGCACGCCGATCTTTTCGAACAAGCGCCCTAACACGCCGTCCTCGCCGCCCTGGGAATACACCCCTGCGGCGTGGCCCTCGAGGTCGGCCTTCCACTCTTCGCTCGTCTCGCCCACGGATCCGCTCTCCTCCTCAGCTCCCCGGCAAACGCCTGCGCGATCGGAATCAAGACGCATTCCAGAATTGCGCTTGCCGACGGGCGGGCAAGGCTATCATGCCGCTTCCCACTCGGGCCAATCACCGGAGCGTCGTGTATGGATAAGAACAGTCTCTACTCCGTCGGCAAGATCGTAATCGGCACGGCCTGGCTCTTCGCCACGGCGAGTTTCTTTCCGATCTTTGCGTCCGAGGAGTTCGTGGGCTTCGGCCGAACCCTCTTCGGCGTCCTCGCCGTGGTCCACACCGTCGAGTGCATCGCCTTCCTGGGCGTTCTCAAACAGAGTCCGCGCCCACTCCTCGGGGAACTCTGGCAGACCTTCCTGTTCGGAATCGTCCACGTGTCGATCGTCCGCCGGGAAATCGAGCAGGGCGCTGGATCGAGCTGAACCCTCGGCCCCCGAGCCCCCAGAACGCGGGCCGGGCTTTCCTCAGACCCGATCGGCGTCTCCCAACCGATCCCAGAGTCGCATCGCGGCGTACGCCCGGTAGGGCCGACAGCCTTCGAGTGTTTTCTCGACATCCCGGGCAGGCCTCGGTTTTTCACTGTTTTTCGTGATCGCCTTGCGAAGCCCCAGGTCCCCTGTCGGAAGTGCATCGGGCTCTCGCAGCACGCGCATCGCCACGTATTGGGCGGTCCACGGCCCGATCCCAGGCAGCGCCTCCCATCGAGCGGTTTGCGCGTCGAGTCCCGCACCCGGCGCGAGCAGACCCGGCTCCGCGAGCACCGTCCGGGCAAGATTCCGAATCGTTTGCGCGCGGCTGCGCGTCAGCCCGATCTCTTCGAACCGCGCCTCGACGAGCGTGCCAGCATCGGGAAAGAGCCGCCTGAGCCGCGAGGGCGCGCCGAGTTCTTCGGGAAGCTCGCTGCCCCAACGCTCGGCGATCCGACCCGCCAGGGTGGTCGCCCCCTTCACGCTGATCTGTTGTCCGAGAATCGCGCGGACGGCGGTCTCGAAGCCCTCGAATGCGCCCGGCACCCGCACCCCCGGAATCGCCGCGACATGGGCGGTCAGCCCAGCCGCTCGCCCCAACACGGCATCGATCGCCTCGGCATCGGCATCCAGATCGAATAGCCGTCGCAAGCCCTCGCGCAGATCGATCAACCCCTTGATCGACGATAAGCGCACCCCCACACGCAGACGCTGCTTGTCTTCCTCCAGCTCGACGCAGAGCCAGCCCACGCCCGCCGCTGTGCGAAGGCTGCGCGCGTAGCGATCGCCCTCGACCCACTCGACTCCCGGGATTGCCCGAAGCCGCACGAAGCCCAGCAGGGTTTGCCAGGCGAAGGGCGGTCGAAAGGGAAGCGTCAGTTCGATCTGCCGCGGGGAGTCGACGGATTCCTGCGACGCGCCGGACGCAACCGGCGTGGCGCCCAGCACGGGCATCGCGGGCGAAGCAACCCTGGCGGGTATCGCGAGGATCCCGCAACCGGCACGCGTTGCGCGACCTCGAACTCGCAGGCCGCGGCGGAGTTCACTCGGCGATCGGTGGTAGACCTCGCGGATGCAGGCGTTGAATCTCCGCTGACTCGTATAGCCCGCCGAGATCGCCACTTCGGTCATGGGCAGATCCGTCTCGTCGATCAATTGTTTAGCGAAGAGCGCCCGCCGCATCTTGGCCACCGCACGCGGCGTCGTTCCCAGATGTTGTTCGAAGAGCCGCCGGAGATGGCGCGGCCCGATTCCGAGCCGCTCGGCCAATGCGTCGACCGAGCCGCCCTGGTCGAGCGCCCCGGCCTCGATCAGACGCAGCGCGCGGGACACGCTCGCGGCGGTGCCGCGCCAGGCCGGCGTACCGGGCGCCGCTTCCGGCCTACATCGCAGACAGGGCCGGAAGCCCGCCTGTTGAGCGGCTGCCGCGCTCCGCCAATAAGTGCAGTTGCGCGCCTTCGGCGTCGGCGCCGGGCAGATCGGTCGACAGAAGATCCCCGTCGAAATCACGCCGACGAAGAAGCGTCCATCGAAGCGCGAATCTCGGTCGATTAACGCCCGATAACAATCCTCGGCGTCGAGCGGCTCGACCGCAGGGGCTTTGGCACCCGCCGGGAATTCGGAAGCGGCGCGGGCAAGCGGATCGCGCGCACGCTCACGCCTCTCGCGCCTTCTACAGGCACCGACTCCACTCATCAGTCACGCGAGCCGAGATGACCGGCGCGGTCTGCGTCCGATCCCCTTCCCCGCCCCTGCCCTCGGTCCCGCGAGGGCCGCCGGTATCCACCGGATCCGCCTTTTCCGCCTCGGCGTGTCTGCGCTCCCCCCGGCCCCCGGCGCGGAGGACGCGCCGAGATCAGGCAGTCGGGCCCGTCTCCGATCAGATCCTCGCGCCCGGCCCGGCGCAGCGCATCCCGTACCGTCGACCAGTTCTCGGGCGCGAAAAATTGCAGCAGGGCGCGCTGGACGTTCCGGTCCTGGATCCGCTTGGCCGTCTCGACCGGCTTCATCGTCATCGGATCGAGCCCCGTCCAGTACATGCAGGTCGCCACGTCCATCGGTGCCGGAATGAAGTCCTGGACCTGGCGTGGCCGATAACCGCGCGCCTTCAGGAAGATCGCGAGTTCGATCATCTCCTCCTCACCCGATCCCGGATGGCTCGAGATGAAATAGGGGACGAGATATTGCTCCTTGCCCGCGCGCTTCGAGGCGGCTTCGAAGCGTTCCGCGAAGATCTCGAAACTGCCGCTCGACGGCTTCTTCATCATCCCGAGTACCCGATCACTCACGTGCTCCGGCGCGACCTTGAGATGTCCCCCGACATGATAGGCGGCGAGATCCTCGAGATATTCGGGTTCGTTCGCCGCGAGATCCATCCGGATCCCCGACGCGATGTGAACGCGCTTCACGCCCTTGACCTGACGCGCCCGACGCATCAGGTCGAGCGTCGGCGCATGATCGGTGTCGAGCAGCTTGCAGATCTTGGGATGCACACACGAGAGCCGGCGACAGACACGTTCGACCTCGGGCCGGGTGCATCGCATGCGATACATATTCGCGGTCGGGCCCCCGAGGTCGCTGATCGAACCCTTGAAGTCGGGCGCCGCGGCCATCGCCTCGATCTCGCGCAGGATCGAGTCCGGACTGCGACTCTGGATCTCGCGACCCTGGTGCATCGTGATCGAACAGAATGTGCAGCCCCCGAAGCAGCCACGCATGATCTGGACGGAATCCTTGATCGTCTCCCACGCCGGCGGCGGTTCGCTGTAGTCCGGATGCGGTCGACGCGTGTAGGGAAGCTCGTGAATCCGGTCCAGGGTGGCCTCGTCGAGCGCCTCGCCGGGCGGATTGATGACGAGCAGTCGATCGCCGTGGCGCTGGATCAGTCGCCGCGCGTTGAGTGGATTCGTCTCGTGATGCAAACGTCGTGTCATCTCGGCAAACGCGCGCTTGTCTTCCCGCACGACCTCGAACGACGGCAATTCGATCGTGTCCGCCTCGCCCCCCCGTGCCGTCGTACCACCATTCGGCACGACACCCTTCGCTCTGGCACCCCGGTCCACCCCGTCCGCAACGTCGTCCCCGACATCGCGAGAAAAAGCCGGCAGCGACTCGTTTTTTCCGAGCAGATAGGCGACTCCCCGCAAGCTCCGCAGCGAGACGAGCCCGCCGCCAGCATCGAGGCGACGCGCGATCTCGAGCAGCGTCGACTCGCCCATTCCGTAGCCGAGCAGATCGGCCTTCGACGTCACCAGATTCGACGGTCGAACGCAATCACTCCAATAGTCGTAGTGCGCGATCCGCCGAAGCGAGGCTTCGACGCCCCCACTGATCACGGGCACACCCTTCCACGCCTCGCGACAACGCTGGGCATAGACTGCGGTCGGGCGGTCGGGTCGCAGGCCGATCTCCCCACCCGGCGAATAGGCGTCGGCGTTGCGGCGCTTCTTGTTCGCCGTGTAGTGATTGATCATCGAGTCCATGTTGCCCGCACTCACGGCACAGAAGAGCCGCGGCCGCGCAAAGGCGCGGAAGGCATCGGCACTCCGCCAATCCGGTTGGGCGAGGATCGCCACCCGAAAGCCGTGCGCCTCGAGCCAACGTCCGAGAATCGCCATCGCGAAGGACGGATGGTCGACGTAGGCGTCACCCGTCACGAACAGCACGTCGACGCGGTCCCAGCCGCGCGCCTCGACGTCCTCGGGCGTCGTCGCCAGAAACGATTCCCGTCCGATCACTAGCGCTGTCTTCGATTTCTCGGCGGGTCGCATCGACCCAGGGTAGCAGTCCCCCGAGAACTTCCCGAGTCACGTACGTCATCGTCCACCACGACCCTCGACCGAGTGGCTGCGCTCGGCCACAGGAGCGCGGCACCCCGCGTGTCGAGCGCGGTAAAATGAGGGCGTGCGCGGTAGAGTGGGCGCGTGTCGAGCCGAGACGATTGTCCCCATCGCCCGCCCTGCCCCGGCTGCCCGCGCTTCGGTGAGACCGATCTCCCGCAGGAGGCCTGGCAGAGGCTCGTGCGCCTGGCCGAAAGCGCCGAGCTACCGCTTCCCCCCATCCATCGAGCCCCCGGCCGGGGCCACCGGCATCGCGCGCGCCTCGCCGTACGCGGCCGTACCCGCAGTCCCAAGATCGGCCTCTTCCAGTCCGGCAGTCATCGCATCGTCGACACGCCCCACTGCGCCGTTCACCATCCACTCATCAACCGGGCCACCCGCGAGCTCAAGCAGGCGATTCGCGAGACCGGAATCGAGCCCTACGCCGATCGCCCCCACCGAGGCGCCCTTCGTTATGTCCAACTCGTCGTCGAACGAAGCAGCGAGCGCGTACAGGTCGTGCTCGTCGGCAACGGCTCGACGCCGGACCTGCTCGGATCCCTGCCCGACGTCTTCGCCCGCCGGCTCGGCGACTCGCTCCAGGGACTCTTCTTCAATGCGCAACCCGAGCGATCGAATACGATCCTCGGCCCCGACACGATTCATCTCTCGGGGGAGCGCGCCACGCGTGAAACGATCGGCGGCGTGGACGTATTCTTCCCACCTGCGGCGTTCGGCCAGAACCATCTTCCGCTCTTCGAAAGCGCGGTCGACCGGATCGGCGAGCTCGTACCGACCGGCTCGCGTGTCGCCGAATACTATTGCGGCGTGGGCGCCATCGGTTTGGGCCTACTCGCGAACGCCTCCGAAATCCGCTTCAACGAGCGCAGCCCCCACGGCCTCGCGGGCCTCGAAAGAGGGCTCGCTCAACGTCCCGGCGAGGAGCGGGCACGGGCGCGAATCCTGCGCGGCGGGGCCGGCGACTGCCTCGAGGGTCTCACGGACGCGGACCTCGTGATCGTCGATCCCCCACGCAGGGGTCTCGATGCGCCGCTGCTCGAAGCGCTCGCTTCGTCCCCGCCGAAGCGGTTGATCTATCTCGCCTGTGGGCTCCCCGCCCTGCTAGAGGATCTGAAAGCGCTCAGACGCCCGGGCGGGCTGCGGCTCGCTGGGATCGAGGCCTTCGATTTCTTTCCCTTCACCCAGCACATCGAGGCCCTTGTCTGGCTGGACTCGGATGAGGAACAATTCGACCCGCCTTCCGCGGCGGAAGCGGAACGGTCGGGGATCACCTGATCAGGGGACATCGATGCAGCCGGAACAAGACGAAGCAGCAGCCCATCCCGAGCAACAGGAAGCCTTCGATTTCGGGCCGCCCCAACCGCTCGTCCGACACCCGCGTCCGGGCGAGCGAAAGAGCGTGCTCGATATGCTCGGTCGAGCCTTCTTCGACGATCCGGTCTCGATCTATCTATTTCCCAACGAGCACCGACGGCAGGCCGGCTTCGCTGGTTTTTGCGGGCTCGCGATCGACGCGTTCGGCGCGGGGGCGCACGTGCTGACGAACGATGCGCTCCAGGGAGCTGCCGTCTGGCAAAAGCCTTCGCCGAAAGCGCCGCGATTCTTCCAACAGGTCCGTATGGGCCTGCGGATGATCTGGATCATTCGAGGCGGTGTTCGGCGAGCGATCCGACTCGGCGATTTCATGAGCGAACATCACCTACACCAACCGCATTACTACCTGGCGGCCCTCGGAACCGATCCCGTGTTCCAGGGCCAGGGGATTGGATCGGCGCTGATGCAGCCGGTGCTCGATCGCTGCGACAAGGAGCGCCTACCCGCCTATCTCGAGTCCTCGAAGCAGGCGAATATTCCCTTCTACAATAAACACGGATTCGAAATCATCGAGGAATTACAGATCCCCGACGGTCCCCGCCTCTGGCCGATGATTCGGCAACCGGGTTAGGCGTCCGCGCGATACCGCTCGAAACGCCACGGACCGCTCGCTTCTTCGCTCTCCTGGGCGGAGATCGGGCGGCCGAAGCGGGCTGTGATCCGGGCCTCCGCGATGAATGGGGGGCCGACGGCCGCCTCCTCGAGCCTTCCGGCGAACCGCGAAAGCAGCAATTCGTCGATCCGACAGGTCTCCGTGGCCGAAGCAACCCCATCGTCCCCGCCGCCTTCATCGAGTTCGTCGAGGCCGGGGTAGAGCGTGCTCGAGGTCGTAGGGCCCGCCTCGATCAAGACCGTTCGCGCCTGCAGGACCGACCCCGCCCGCTCGATGGCGCTGAGAACGCTCGCACCGAGCGACTCGCCCCGTTCGTTTGGAGCTTCGACCGCGAGCCGAGCTACCCGCGAGCGGCCCAGTCGCGCGTGGCCTTCGGGCGTCGTCCACACGAGTCCCCGCTCCGCCGCCGCGAGCGCCGGATGGTCGAGGGGAAAGGCTCCACTTGCGGACAACAAGACCAGCGCCGGCGGGCCACTCGTTCCGAGCACCCGATCCCGCCATCTCGCAAAGGCCGCGTTCGCCTTTTCGTCTTCGGCATAACAGTGGATGAGTTCCGGCTCGGCGCGAAGAATCGCTGCGGAGGTCACAATCACATCCGCGCGCGCCCGCGCGAATCCGAGAACGAAGCGGTCCGTGACGCTCGCGGGGCTGCTCGGACCGATTGCGATCGCAGAAGGCGGCTCGCCCGCGATCGCGGCGACGTGCAGAATCCCGTTCGAATTTCGCCAGTCGACCGCCCCGTAGAGAAATTCGATCCGCTCCGAGATTTCGGAATCCTGCATGGTTTCGTGCCCTCTCCCCAAACGCCCCTCACCCGTCGGGCCAGAACGTGGCATTCTCTCTTCTCAACCGGGTGTCGGGCCCGATCTGCCGGGAGATCGCAATTCGATGACGACTCAGCTGGCGCTCTGGCAAGAGCTGCTGCTGCTTGGCCTCGCCGCCCTTTCGCTGGTGTACGTCCTCTATTTCCGAATCTGGCTCGCCCTGGCGATCGGTTCCGACGTGCTCTTCGCGGTTGCCCTGGGCCTCGCAATCTCCTCGATCGCAGCGCCCGCGCTCTTCGACCGCGCTTCGAGCGATCTGGTCGACCGCAGCCCGCTGCCGGCCGCACTCGCCAGTGCAGATGCCAAGGTAGCGGCGATCGAGGCGCTTCCCCGAAATCTGATCGACCGTGCGCTCGCCCAGATCGGCTACGAGCCCGAACCGGTCGAGGGAGCCGCCGCGTCCGAGCAAACGCCGCCGCCGGGTCCTTTCGTCACGTCCGTCCGTCCCTCGGTCGAAGCGCTCGTCTCGACCGTCCTCCGCTTCGCGAGTTTTCTGTGTGGATCCTTCTTGATGCTGACTTCACTCGCCATGCGCTCCTCGACGATGACCGCTCGTAAGCTCCAGCAATTCGGTCATCGGATCGACGATCTAGAATCCGCGCTGGCGATGACGAGTTCTTCCTCAGAGGATGATCTCGATCGAAGCGGATCGGCCTAACGAGAGCGGGCGGCGACGAACCGCGTCCAGGCAGTGTCGACGACGTCAGATCGGGCCGCAGCGGACCTGCGCTTCCCGGGCCGTCCGATCAGGGTGGAAATTCAGCGAGGATCGCACGAACCCCCTTTTCGATTTTCTCCTGACCCCGATTCCGATCGCGAGTCCCCACGATTCCGATTCCCCATCCGCGCCAGACAAGGTCATCACTCGACGGATCGAGCAGATCGAGGATCAACGTCGACTCTTGAAAAGTCCGCACGTCCGTCGTCGAGTACACCTGCCCGAAGGCGCCTCCCCGACGGTAGGCTCCGCCCCCGATCGCCGAGGAGCCGCTCGACCGCATCTCTTCATTGAGTATCACGACATACGTCAAAACGAGATCCGCGCTCTCGCGACTGGAGGCCGATCGGAAGTCGCGCTCGGAAAGCACCGCTTCGACCGCCAGCCGAATCCGCTTTCGCAACAGCGAGTTGTCGGCGAAGGGGTCGGCGCCCTCGGATTCCGGCGGCGCTTCGAAATAGAAGCGACTCAGCCCATCCAAAGCGACCGATCGATCCCAATCGGTTTTCACCCTGTAGGTACGACAACCCACTATCGCGATCACCATGCTGAGGCACACGAGAACTCGGAATGCCCGACTTCGCTTTCGGCCGACGTGGCCGGCGGTCCTTTCGACGGCACTCTCTACAACAGTCGGGGTCGCTCTCCGTACCATCGCCGTATTCTCCCTGATCGCGAGATCGGTTCCGCCCGCACGGGTCTTGTTGAATGGACAGGATAGCGTCTCGACGGGCCCGCTGATCCGCTCGCGGTGCTAGGGTTCGATGACCGCTATCGCCCGGTCGCTGCTCTGGTTTCGCGACTTCGTTCGAAAGTCGTCCTTGATTCGCGGGTCGAAGGGCGGCTCGAGAAGCGGGGCGAACGGTGCGGAAATAAGGCAGGTCGCGAACCCGCCAGACCTCCATGCCGCGCGACTCCGGAGCCGGCAACGCACTTCGAAAGGCATCCGAGGCTGATCAACCGATGTCCTGGCACCTGATTTCTCTCCCGTCCCCGCTCGTTTCTGGCGAAAAGGTTCCCATGCGAATCGAGGATCGCGAGATCCTGATCTGCCGTATCGAGGACGACTACTTCGCGCTCGGCAGCCGCTGTACGCATTCGGCCTGGCCACTCGCCGGCGAACCCATCGAGGGCATGGAAATCGTTTGTACGCTACATGGAGCGCGCTTCGACTTGCGAGACGGCTGCCCAACGGGCGGTCCTGCAACGAAACCCCTCGCCACCTTCCCCCTCGAGTTTCGCGACGGCGAACTCTACGTGAGTATTTGAAATGAGCCGTATCCAAATCGCTTCTTGTCTAGCCCTGTTGGTCGCGAGCACCGCCTGCAGCACGCTCAACTACCCGGTTGAATCCACCGGGTCCAAGGCCGCCGCGGACGACTCCGAGCAGGCGCCCAGTGCGCCGATCCTGCTGGGCCTCGGCTTCGGAGTGCCGGAAGATGACCTCGCAGCCACGTTGGAGGAGCCGGCCCTGGATTGGTCCGAGCTGACTCGACAAGCACGAGTCGATCGGCAACGGGGCCGCTACGAGGCGGCTCGGGAAAAGCTCGAGCAGGCGGCCACGCAGCTCTCCGCGCGGCCGGGATCGAACGCCCAACGTCGAGCGGTCTTCGGAATGCGCGCGCGATTGGCGATCGACTTCATCGCGCTCAAGCAGGACGAGAACGCAGACCTGCTCGCGGACCAGCTCTTCGAAGAAGTCGAAGAGGAGCCCGGATTGGGCGGCCCCGCCGTCGCCGAACTCGCCTATCTCATGGCCACGCGGCGTGGCGCTGTCGCGAAGGAAACGGGCCTCCCGGTCTCTCAACTGCCCTTGCTCCGGATCGCGCTATTGGCCTCCGAGCCCGCCAGCGCGAGCATCGCCCGCTTGAGTCTTGCCTACGAGGTCTCAGAAGTCGCCACCCGCGAGGGAGACCACGATCTGGCACGACGCGCGATCGACCGCGCGGTGCTCGATGCCCAGATCGTCGCGCCTTCGGACCAGGACCAGCTGGCGTCGCTCAAGATCTTCAAGGCGCGTATCGCCCTCGCCCAGGGAGACCTGGTCACGGCTGAAGCTTCGGCCACCTCGGCCAATCGAATCTTCGATGAAATGGGCGCGCCCTCGGCCAATCGCGCGGTTGCGGAGGCGACGCTCGCGCGCGTGCTCGCGGAGAAAGGCGACATCGAGCGAGCGCGTGTGATCGGAGTCGGAGCGGCCGCCCGACTCGAGGGCGACCCGCCGATCACTGGACACCCGGCGCGAATCGTCCTCGCGGAGCTCGGGCGGCTCGAACGGGCCGCCGGTGACTCGGCGGCCGCTCGCGTTCAGTTCGAAGCGGCACTCGATCTTCCGGGCATCGATTTCAGCGTGGACCGGGAGCTGGTTTCGAAGCTGGCCATGGAACTCGCGGCACTGGAGACGACCTCCGCTCAGACCCCCATCGAACTCGACGTCGAGACGGAGACCGAGACGGAAGTCGAGATGGAGATGAAGACGGACGAAAACGGCGATCTCAGTCCGTAGAGTCCGGTGCGATCGCGGGGCTACTCGATGCGTTCGGCGACGATCGACTGGTAGGCGGGACTCGAAAAACCCGGAACGACCGGAAATCGGGTCACGGATCGGACGCGTGCTCCCGCGGCCTCGATCAGGCGCGGATAGTCTGGAATCGGGTGGATCGCGCAAAGCCCGAGCAGCCAGGCGATCCAGTTGACCGGTCGATAGTAGGCTTCGGTGATCCAGCTTCCGACAGCCCCGCCCTCGCCCGGCGCGAAATCCGCGAAGAACAGACGCCCGCCGGGTCGGACGAGTCGGCACAGAATCGAAAGCATCGCCTCGGACTGATCGATGTCGAACAAGTTCAGGAAGTAGTGGGCAACGACGGTGTCGTAGAGAACGTCCGGACGATGCTTTGCGACGTCCGCTTCGATCGTTCTGGCATGAAGCCCCTCTCGCTCGAGTGCGCGGGAGAATCGCCCGAGCATGCCGGGGGACAGGTCGATCGCCGTCACCCGCGTGCCGCGCCCGGCGGCCTCGACCGCCTCACAGCCTCGCCCCACTCCCGCAAAGAGCACCCGTTCCCCCGACGTGAGGGATTCGATTTGGCAGCGCTTCGAGGCTTCGATACGTCCCAGTGAATAAATCGCCGCCAGTTCATCATAGAAACTCGCGACCGCTTCGTAGGAATGGGCGGCAAATCCCATCGGTCGCTTCGGGCTGGCCCGCATTATTCATGAACCCCGTCACGAGAACGTTAAAAGTGCTGGAGATCCGCGGACCTCGGACCGAAGGCCCGCGCCTGCGTACTTCCACTCGCACTCGCTGATCGCTCGCGCTCCCATCTTGCAGGCCGCAGGGAGAAGGCCGTGGAGATTCAGTGCTTTGGGCGTTCGCAGTAGGGTGTTCATGAACAACGCGGGCTAACGAAGTTCGGCGTCGAGGAAGGTCTGGATGTCGCGCCAGGCTTCGGCCGCGGTGTCTGCGTCGAAGACATCCGGCCGGGCATCGTTCAAGAAGGCGTGCTGAACACCCAGATACGTGAGCAGCTTTGCGTCGACACCGGCCTTCTCGAGCGCGTCGTTCAGGAGTTGAACGTCCGCCGACGAGATGAATTCGTCGTTCTCTGCGAAGACACCCAGGATCTTGGCCTGGCAGGCGGCGAGATCGAGCGAGACATTCGGGTGCACGCCATAACAGTCGACGACCGCGCCGATCGCCGGATTCAAGCAGGCTGCGTGGAGCGCGAGCTTCCCACCCATGCAGAATCCGATACAACCGACCTTCGCCCCATCCGTCGCCGGCTGACGTCGCAGCGCCTCCACGGCACACCCGAGGTCTCGCCCGGCTCGGTCGATCTCGAGCTCCATCATCAATCGCCCGGCCTCGTCGGGGTCCGTCGTCGATTCACCACGATAGAGGTCCGGCGCGAGCGCCACGAATCCCGCGCGGGCAAGGCGATCGCAGACGTCCCGAATCTGGGGCACGAGCCCCCACCATTCCTGAAGCACGACCAGCCCCGGCCCGCGACCGGTCGGCGGCGTCGCCAGATAGGCCGCGAACGATCCATCTTCGCTCTCGATTTCGATTTCCCGACCCGAGCGGCTCGTCTCGCTCATCGGCTCCCCTTCCCCGCGCCACGCGCGCATCGCGAGCCTCTCCACGCCACGCAACAACGCCTGCTCGCTGCGCGGCGTGCGATCTCACTCGAGGCTCGAAGCGAGACCGCGTGACGACCCGAACGGGCCGCCACGCGGTTCAAACAAACCATACAACGATTTCGCCAGAGCGATCAGGTCTGACCGCGAACCCTCGCAGGCCCGAAGCATCCGATCTCGCGGCTACGGCTGAGCGATCGACGGAATCGGTCGAATTCCAGGAATGATCGGCGGGTTCGAGATGACCGGCACCGGCCGAACACCCGGAATGATCGGAGGGTTCGTCGGTATCGGGCTGCCCACGATTCTCTGACAGCCCGCGCCAGGGGAATCACACGGCTGCCGAATGTTCCCCGCGAGCGTTCCAAAGGGCTGAGAGACGGCCACCAAGGCGAAAGCCGGGCCACCCGCCGCGACCGGCGGCGGAAAACGGTCCACGGCCGGACCCGCCGCGAAGACAGCGTCGCCTCCATCGAAGGCATCATCGAACGCGCTCACCGCAGCAAGCGCTGCAGCCGCCGCCAGCACTGCGGGATTCGGCGCAGTCGCGGCCGCAACCGGCGTATCCGGAACGCCCGCGGACACCGCTGGCGGAGCGGGACTCGACGCTGAGGGAGCGGTCGCTGCGACCACGCCGGCGCCCGCGGCCACACCCGCGCCAACGATTGGCGCCACCTGGGGGCCAGCGGCCCCTGCGGTCGCGGACCCTTCGATGTCGTCGGGTTGGTCACCTGCAACCACACCCGCTGTGGGCAGAATCTCCTCGGTGTCGTCCGGCGGTGCGGCCGCGACGGACGGAAGCGTCTGGTCGGCGCCATCCGCACCACCGAAGAAGTGCCTCCACGGTCCGCACGTGAGCAACAAGGCGATCACGATCAGTGCGCCACCAATCATCAACGTATTTCGAGAGGTCGGACTCATATCCATTCTCCATCAATCAGTCTGCGGCATGGTCGTCGAGCGACGACCGGCAGGCCTCAGTCGAATCGGAAATTCAAATACCCGCCCACGATGTGGCGGTCATAATCGTATACAGCGCGGTTCGAGTCGTTATTCAAGTACGAATACCGCGCGCTGACCGAAAAGTTCTGCGTGATGTCCTTCTCGACCTCTCCTTCGAACGTGATCTCATGCTCTTTACGATCTGCGCTCGAGAGCGTGTAGACCTCGCCTACCACCTCCGAGTCGGGGAACGTCGAGGGATTCGCGAAATCGCGGAACTCGTAGCTGAAGCGCGTCGCGAAGCTGAAATCGAGCGGAAAATCGATCAGCATGCCCGCGCTGAAAAGATGGCTGAAATGCTCCCACTCGTCGCCTTCGGCGTCGTAGTAGCGGAACCGATAGCCTCCCCCGAGCTCCACCTGCTCGAGAATCTCCTGCATCCTGCCCGAAATCGGGACCAGATAGCGATGTTCGATCCCACCGCCGTACCCGACTCCGTCGCGGTTGCGCTCCGTTCGTTCATCGACCCCGGCGGGCGAACATCCACCGTTGGAATTGGTACATGCTGGAGGCGGTGGCGGGTTCGCATCCGGCACCGTGTCCGGGTTGAACTGAAGATCGTTCGCGATGACATCGGCGATGAAGGTGGTCGTGCCCTCCCTCTTCCACGTATGGGAAAGCGACAGCTCGCCGACATGGGCTTGGAGATAGGGATCTTCGTTGACCCAGGCGTGTCCAAATTGATATCGGGCTTGAGCAATTGTGTTAGGCCCGATCCGATTCGCCAGATAGCCACCGACGGTCGGATAATGCGTGTTGAGATCCCGGACCTCGTCATCGAAATACGCGTTCCCGAAATAGCTGGCGTTGACGCCGCCGCTCCAGTCGCCTCGGGTGAAGAGCTGCACGCCTGCATCGATCTCCCAGACCCCCGCCCCGTCCCGCTGGCCGGCACCCGGGAGCCCATCGCCGCCTCTGCTCGTCACATTGTCACCGCGCAACAGGACGTTCGTGTCATACTCGATCCCGACGCTTCCCCGCACGTAGTAGGGAAAGAGCTCAGTCGACTCGAGAAGCTTCTTCGCTTCCCGACCCCATACGCCGTCCCCGTCGATCGCGATCACGCGCTGGAAGGCGTCGCGTGCCTTGGCGCGCTCGGATGCGCCGCGCCAGGCGAGGCCCGCATAATAGGAAGCGACCGGTTCGGTCAGTCGCGGCGCGAGACGGGCCGCCGATTCGAGGGCCGGCGCGGCACGATCGTTGTCGCCCTCGCGCAACGCGATCAGCCCGCGGTAGAGCGCGAGTTGTGCGGCTTCGCGCGTCCGCCCGTCGGCACGATCAGCTTTGTCGAGCGCGGCCGACGCTTCCGTGTATCGCTCGAGGTGATAGAGCGCGACCGCCCGGTAGAGTTCGACATCCCCGCGCTGCGTGGGGGTCAGATCGCGTCCATCGCGAGCCCGATCGAGGTCGGCCAGCGCTTCGGGATAGAGCCCGATCCGGATTCGGCATCTTCCGGCGAGCAGGTGAGCGCGGGACTCGAGACCCTCGATTCCGGCAAGCCGTCCAAAGGCCTGCTCACAGTCCCCCGCCTCGACGTCCCGCTTGGCGGCCGCAACGGCGTCTTCGACCGGCGCCGCCGCCGCTAGAGCGGGAAACGACGCGAGCCCGACTCCCAGGATCAAGACTCCGCCAATGATTGCCGAACGCTTTCGCACCACTTCCCCCATCAATTCGCTTGATACTCTCTGACGGTCTTGCCGCTTGGCTGGTTCGCCGAGAACCCTCCGCGGGGCTTGCCGGTCAGTCGTTCTCCGAATCGAGTCGCCGCTTCCCCATCGCGAGCCCCGCGAGGCCGAGTGCCATCAACAATGCGCTTCCCGGTTCGGGGATGGGCCGCGCGATCGCGTTGGCCGTCAATTGAGGCGCGCCGCGTCCTGCGGGCGCCGTCGACACGTCGTAGCGGAACGAAACCGTGTCCCCGAGCGACACCTGCCACCCGATATAGTGGTAGGTCGTGCCGGGTGCGAAGGTCTCGTCCACAATGTGCCCGAACGACACGAATCCAAAACCGGGGATGCCCGAGGTATCGAGTCCGGCGGGCAACGTCGGGTCCAGCGCGATCGTCACTTCGTCTGCCGCATAACTGCCGGAGGGAGCCAGACCGCTCAGGAAGAGCGTGAAGTCGCCATCGATCTCCAGGGTATTGATCGCGCTTACCGTGATCGTGACGAGTGCGGAATAGGCTCCTGTGATCCCCTCGGTGTTGGACTGACACGACGGATCGCTGGCCGTGAAGACGCAGAGGTTGGTCGATCCGGTCAGCTCGACGTCGAGTCCGCTCATGCCGCTTTCGCCGACCGAAAGGAAATTGTCGCTTCCGTCCATCACACCGACGGGAAGGCTTTCGAGTCCGGCTTCCAGGAAACCGAAGACGGGGTCGAACTGTGCGGGCGTCGCCGCCGCGGGCGAGGCCGCGACCCCGAGCGCACCCAGAAGGAAAGCCAGACTCGCGAGCGCGCGCCTGAACTTGCCGCACCCCAGCGTCATCGTATTCATCCGTCCCATGAACTCCACCTCTCGACCGCCCTCGAGGGGACGTCGATCGTCGCCCCCCCGTGAACGGTTCCCGACTCCGAATGAGTGGGGACCGCGGGAAGCGCGTAGACGCTCCCGGGGTTGCAGGTAGGTGGCGGGGTGAGTTGGTTTGTGTCAGGCATGGTGACTAGAATTGTGGTATAAAAGCTACACAAAAGGACGCAATTCATGCGAATTCTTCTCGCAAGGCGCCAAAAGGCGTGAGAATTGTATCGTTGGATCGAAAATTCGCACCGGGGCATTCCCCGTCGGGGATCCGATCAGGTCAGGATGACCAGCCAACCCTCAAAGGAATCCCCCTCAGGGAAGCCCTTCAGGCTCGGATGATCGGGCCCCGCCGGAGCGGGTTCGAGGCTCGAAAAGCCGCGATACGCTCGCTCGAGGGTCCGCTCGAGCACCCGGTCGAGGCCGAGCGGCGGACCGGTCCTGTTCTGCGTCACCAGCAGAACCGCACCCGGTTCGAGCCGATCGATCGCGAGCCGCAACAGCGGTTCGAGATCCTGTTTGACCGACCAGAACCGGCGCCCCGCGGCAGCCGCCGTCGGCGGGTCGATCACGATCCCGCGAAACGTCTCGGAAGGATCGAGCTCCTCCAGATAGCGGCGAACGTCTCCGCGCACGGTCCGATGTCTCGCCGGCTCGACACCGCGATCGGTATTGGCCGCGAGGTTGCTCTCCAGCCGTTCCAGATAGGCACCCGAAAGATCGACCGACACGACCTGCTCGGCGCCCGCCGCCAACAGCGCCACGCTGAAGGCGCCGGTGTGGGCGAAGAGATTCAGCCAACGCCCTCCTCCGGCGGCGTATCCGGCGAGACGGTCGCGGTTGTCCCGCTGGTCGACGAAGAGGCCGTAGCCCGGTCGCGTCCGGCGCGGCGCATCCCATCCCGGGTCGACTGCAAATCGCAATCCCCGCTCCTCCACAAGAAACATCGCCCGCGTCACCCCAAAGCCCGCCTGCTCGATCGCTTCGGGTCCGCCCTCGATCCAGCGCACCCGATCGACGCGCGAAGCACCCGGCCGACGCCCATGCAGCAGCTCGAGGACGCTCCACGGACTGCCTTCGGGGGTCATGGGAAGCTGCATGCGGAGCGCCGCCAGCGCCCGCTCGCGAAAACCCTCGCTCGCCCAGCCCGAAACGAGAACGCGCAGCAGAGGCCCCAAACGATCGACGAAGAGTCCGGGCAGCCCATCCCCCTCGCCGTGGATCAACCGGTAGGCATTCGTGCGACGCGTGTCGGAATCGACTAACAACGCCCGCCGACGGGCGATCGCGCGCGCGACCCGTGCCTCGACGGACGGGATTTCACGCCGAGTCAGATCCCCGGCGGCCCAGAGACGCGCAGCCAGACGCGGGGTCGCCTCGACATGCGCCCATCCGACGGGCCCGGCGCCGCGTTCGACCACGCGCACGAGGGCCCCCGGGCAGAAGCGCGTCGCCGGATCACTCGCGTCATCGGCCAGAATCCAAGGATGCCCCGACCGAAGGGCCCGACCCGTCTCGCGCGAAACCAGGAGTTCCCCGACCCCGCTCCCGGATTCGTCCCTCGATCGGTCGTCTTCCGCTTCGGCCCGCCAGGTCTCTTCGTCGGGCCAGTCGAGGGCCGGACCCGACGAGGACGGCTCGAGCGGTGCGAGCCTCGGCCCGCCCGCCACACCCAGACCACCTCGGACGAGATCCCCGACCACGGGCATCGAGGCCCGGGCCAGGGCCTCACAGACATCCACGGCCCGACAGGCCTCGCCCGAAAGGCTCAGACACGCCAGCTCTCCGTGCAGCTCGCCCCGGATGAACTCGAGCACGCGCCCCGGCCCGACCTCGATCGCCCCGCTCGGCCAGGGCGGGCGATCCACGATCGCCTGCCAATTTCGATGCGTACCCTCCTCGGAGCCGGAGCCGGAGCCGGAGCTCGAGAGGAGTTCGGGCACATCCTGGATCTCGATCATCGCACCCGGCGGACAGTCGAAGCTCGCGCGGTCGACGACGCGGCCATCGAGACGAACGCATCCCTCTTCGATCAAGCGACGGCGCTGAATTCGATCGATCGCGGGTAGCAACGCAGCCAGCCAGGCACTCAGGGGTTGGACACGGCCGGGGAGGCGGAAGCGCAGGGTCGTCACGCCCGCAGCATAGGCGGAGGGAGAAGCCTTGGTGAGGGGCGCGCCCGATGCCCGGGTTGGGAATCAGCCGAAGAAGCCTTCGAGCCGACAGAAGATCGGCGTCATCACGCCCGTGCCGAGCCTTCGCGAACGCTTGATCGCGGACAGCAGCTTGCCGGGCACGTCGGCGTGTTCGACACACGTGCGCAATCTCTGGCGAATTTCTTCGCCGGCATCCGCAAACGCCTCGGTTCCGGTCAGCACGACCACCGGCAAGCGATGCGCGAGATCGTTCGCCAACTCGAGTGCGGCGTGGCGCTCGACGTTCGGCAGCATCGGATCCATCAAGAGCAGGTCGAAGCTGGCCCCTCGGATATGCGCGGCTGCTTCGACCAGGCTCGTCTCGCAAACCACATCGAAGGAGGCACGGCCCGCCTGCCCCAGACTCTGCCGGATCTCATCCGCCAGCACGGCGCGATCCTCGACGAGCAGGATCCTCACGAACTGCTCATCGGATCGTGCATCGTCTCCGTGCGGGCGATGCGCTGCAAACTCGGTCCCGGTGCTCACTGTCTGCTCCCGACAAATCCGCGCTCGCGAATTCGCTTCGCCAGCGGTGCACCATCCGTGCACCCAAAGGAATCGACATAACGTCGACTATCCTTCCAAGTCGGAGCTTTTTCCCCAGAGCTTGAGAATTCTCGCGAGCGATCTTGATTTGATTCGCGCGCGGGCGGGACCGGATGCCGCGGGCCGCCGGCGAAGCACATGAAGGTCTCGTTCGGCGCGTCTGGGATGCGATCGTCCTGCACATCGGAACCACTCCATCGTCCATTCCCCGCCCCCGACCGGCGGCCAGCCTCTGCATCACGGCCTACACTCGGCTCCCCTGATGCGTCAATCGAATTTCGAAGCTGTCCCCCGTGCCCTCCCGAAGCCCATTCTCGAGCTGTGTAGCCACCTCGAAGAGCGGGGTATTCGCATCTTCAGCCGTGGCGAGGGATTGCTCGACGACCTGCTCGAAGCACCGCGCCCGCCGAACCCGGCAGCACCCGATGCAGCCGAAACCACCGGATGCCCGCGCGTCGGATCGGCTGTAACGAGATCGCTGCTCTGTGCGGCAAGCGCCGAGGCCGTCCTGCGGGCACTGCCCCGCGCGGTCGTGACCGGCGAGCACACCAGCCGAATCACCCAGCCGACGGCGGCCGGCCCCGTCGATCTCGTATTTACGGGCGGCGCCGAGCCCGAGCAGACCCTGCTCGCCTTCGGGCTCGGTCCGCTCAGCTTCGGGTTCCGCCCCGCCGACGAATCGTGGTGCGATCCGGCCGGTCAACGCGCCGCGTTCCTGGGCGGCCGCCTCGAACTGGCCAGCCAAAAGCCCAACCCCTTCGCCGTCGCACCGCGACGCTATTGGATCGCAGCCCGCCTGATCGCCGAGCATGGCCTCAAGGCCGCTCCCGATCTCCTGGCCGCAGCACGAGACGCGTTCCCCGAGATCGAGAAACGCCTGCCACAGGCCGCCCCGGCCCGGCGAGAACTCACTCGCATCCTCGCAGCCCCGCACCCGGGCCGAGCCCTTGCCTTCCTGCGCGAATCGGGCGTTGCGGGCTTGCTCGTTCCCGGCACGCTGCAGACGAACGAGGAACGGATCGGCGATCTGCCACCCCTGCCGGCCGTCCGCTGGGCCGCCTGGCTGCGAGGCAGTGCGACGGCGAGCGCACTCATCCGGTTCCGGGTTCCCCACGCCCTCGCACGCCAGATCGAGCGACTACAACGCAGCCATCCGCTCGAACGCAGCGTCGAGGCCGCACGTGACCTCGGGCTCCGCAAGCTGCTCCAGCGCCATGACGCCGAAGAGATCGAGGCTCTGCTGACCTGGCGGCGGCTCGAACTCGCCGCCGTTGCGAACCCGGCGGAAGCGCAGGAGGGAGAGGCACGTCTCGCGGCGATCGAGGTGCGTCTCCAACAGGCCAGAGCCAGCGAGCTGCGCAGCGGTCAGGTCCGCTCACTCGCCCTCGACGGCCGTGCGGTCATGGCGGCCCTCGGCGCCGGGCCCGGACGCCACGTCGGCCAGGCGCTGGCCCATCTCGCCCGATTCGTCGCCGATCACCCGGACGCGAACGAACGAACAGCGCTCGAAGTCGAGCTCCGCGAATGGGCGACCCGCCAAACGAATCTCCTCGACTGACGAAGCCGAATCCCGGTTCTCGTATTCAGCGTATTCCCGAGCTTGCCCGTTCGCGAGATCGGTTAGACTTCCAGGCCCCCCCACTTCGATCGCGTGGAACGGTTCGCTCCTTTGGATGACATGCAGTTGCTCTTCGAGGCCGTGCAGGAGGCCTGCCCGCGCGCGATCTGGTCGCGAGGTGTCACGCTCGCACGCGCGGACGCGGTCAGCGTCGAGGATCGGCGCGACGAATCGATCACCCTGCGCGTCACGGCTCAAAAAGGGCTCAGCGCGCCGCAGGTCACGCTGCATCCCAAAGACGAAGACTGGGAGTGCAGCTGCGCGACCCCCGATGATCCCTGCGAACACGTCGCCGCCGGTGTCATCGCGCTGCGCCGCGCCCAGAAGGCCGGTGAGGAACTCCCCACCCAGGGCGAGGGCAAGGGACGCATCGTCTACGAGCTCGAGGATCACGGCGGCCATCTGCGAATGACTCGCGCCATCGAGTTCGAGGGCAAACGCACGCCCCTGCCTCGCAGCCTGACCGCCGTCGCTGCCGGCCATCGCGTCGGCCCCGATTTCGTCACGACGCCCTCGGACATCGCGATCGAGCGGGTGCTTGCAAACCGTCCCCACGACTCGCCCGCACGACCCAACGTTGCCAATCTACTCGACAAGCTCGCGGGAACCGAGCGCGTGTTCCTGGACGGCCAACCGATCAAGGTCGATTCCGAACCGCTCGGCCTGATCGGCCGCGTCGTCGATGCGCCGGGGGGCGTCCGGCTCTTCGTGGAGCAGGACCGCCGCATCGAACGCGCCTTCCGAAACGGTCTGGTCCTCACGAGCGACACACTGCATCCGCTGGCGCCCAACAAGCTGAACGGCCGCGAGCTCGCGGACCTGCCGCGCGGCCGCTTCTACAGCGACGACGATCTCGCCGTCCTCGTCACCGAGATCATCCCCGATCTCGAAGAACGCATCCCGCTCCTCGTCGAAACCAGGAAGCTCCCCACCGCGCGACGCGGAGAGAGGCCGCGCATCCGAATCGAAGTGAAGCGCGAAGGCCTGGGACTCACCGTCCTCCCGACGCTGGTCTACGGAAACCCGCCCGTGGCGCGGATCGACGCGGGCCGACTGGTCCATCTCGGTGGGGGCGAAGTTCCGATCCGCATCGAAGCCGCGGAGAACGAGGCGATCTCGCGACTGCGCAGCGAATTGGGTCTGCGGCCGGGAGTCGCCACGCGCCTAACTGCGAGCGATGCGATCGTGTTTGCCTCGCGCATCGAGAAAACAACGATGGAAGTCGTCGGCGCCAGCTACCACGACTTCCAGCTTCACGGCGACCTTTCCGCCTCGATCCAGATCGATGACGATCTGCTTTCCATCAATTTCCAGGTCGATGCGGGGGACGACCGAGGCGACGAGGAGCTCGGCGATCATGATTTCGGCACGCTGTCGCCCCGCGACGCGGGAAGCGGTGGCAGCCCGGGCGGCGGAGCAACCGCTCGGCCCGAATCGGTGTTGCGCGCCTGGTCCCTCGGCGAGTCCGTCGTCGCGCTCGACGGTGGCGGCTTTGCGAAGCTGCCCGAGGATTGGCTGACCCGTTTTGGCGATCGCATCGCCGACCTGCTCGCGGCCCGGGATCCGCGCGGACGCGTCGCGCGCCACGCGCTGCCGGACCTCGCCCTGCTATGCGAAGACCTCGACCAGCCGCCACCGCCCTCGCTCGAGGGATTGCGGCCCCTGCTCGAAGGTTTCGACGGCATCCCGCCGGCCGAGATCGACCCCGAACTCGAAGACGTCCTGCGCCCCTACCAGCGCCTAGGCGTCGACTGGCTCGTCTTCATGCGGCGCGCGGGACTCGGGGCACTGCTCGCCGACGATATGGGACTCGGCAAGACGCTTCAGGCGCTCTGTGCCATCGAGGGCCGAACCCTGGTCGTCGCCCCGACGAGCGTGATCCACGGCTGGATCCGTGAGATCGAACGATTTCGCCCGCACCTCAGTGTGGATCTCTATCACGGACCCGCGCGACGCCTCGATCCGGAGGTCGAGGTCACGATCACGAGTTATGCGCTCCTGCGTCAGGATGTCGAGACGCTGTCGGCGATCCGCTGGGATTGTGTCGTGCTCGACGAGGCTCAGGCCATCAAGAACCCCCAGAGCCAGATCGCCCGCGCAGCCCACCGGCTCGACGCACGAGCCCGCTTTGCTCTGACCGGCACGCCGGTCGAGAATCGGCTGGACGAATTATGGAGCCAACTGCATTTCCTGAATCCCGGGCTGCTCGGCGGCCGAACGGATTTTCGTGATCGTTATTCGCGTCCCATCTCGGACGGCGACGGAGAAGTCGCCTACCGGCTGCGCCAACGTATCCGCCCCTTCCTGCTACGCCGGCTGAAATCCGAAGTCGCTCCCGAACTCCCGCCGCTCTCGGAGATCGTGCTCGACTGCGACCTCTCGACCGAGGAACGCGCGGTCTACGACAGCGTGCGGGCCGCGACCGTCCGCGACGTCGTCGAACGATTGCGTGGGGGGGGCAACGTGATGGCCGCACTCGAAGCGCTGTTGCGCCTGCGACAGGCGTCCTGCCACCCGAGCCTCGTGCCCGGTCAGGAATCGGAGAGCGGATCGTCGTCGAAGCTCGAGACCCTGTTCGCACGACTCGAGGAGGCGGTCGCCGACGGACACAAGGCGCTGGTCTTCTCCCAGTGGACGAGCTTCCTCGATCTGGTCGAGCCCGGTCTTCGCGAACGCGAGATCGACTGGCTTCGACTCGATGGGTCGACGCGAGACCGCGGCGGAGTCGTCGACGGTTTCCAATCGGAGACCGGCCCACCGGTCATGCTGCTCTCGCTGCGTGCCGGCGGAACGGGCCTGAACCTCACCGCCGCCGACCACGTCTTCCTGCTCGATCCCTGGTGGAATCCCGCCGTCGAACAACAGGCCGCCGATCGCGCCCACCGGATCGGACAGGACCGCCCGGTCGTGCTGCACCGCCTGATCGCCCGCAACACCGTCGAAGAGGGCATCCTGAAGCTTCATGCACGAAAGCGCGCGCTCGCCGATGCAGCCCTCGAGGGCGCCGACGGCAGCACCCGACTCTCGCGCACCGAGCTCGTCGAACTCCTCGAAGGGGCGTAGAAAGGAGCGTAGATTAGGAACGCAGGAGCCTGCGCGGCAAAAGGCGCAAGTACCCACTTCGCAGACCCGGCCCGCCCGCATCTGCGCTCCGGCCGCCGGCCCGCTGCACGTCCCCCGCGCGCCCCTCGAAAACGCCTGATTTTTTCAGCCCGAATTCTCAAGTCGATCCGAATGGCCACCGATCGATGCCCTGAATGGGTGCTTATAACAACATATTGAATCGATGCGATGGCCGACGCCGGCGCGCGATCCACACCCGTCGGCTCCTGATTGCCGCGCTGGTCCTCGGAATCGCTGCGGCCACCGCCGCCGCTTCTTCGAGCGACGACCCGGCCGCAGATCCGATCGGTCCGGATACCCGCGTGACCGACGAGACCGCACAGGCCCACGAAACCGACGCCCCGGTGTCGACCCGCCCCCTGCTGCGCGACGCGCGCAGCTCGGCTTCGAAACCCGATGCGGCGGGCTCGGGTACGGAAAGGACGCCGCTCACGCGGGCTGCCACACAGCAGCGGGTGAATGGCATGAGCCCGGTCGCCTGGCTCGCGGGCTATGGCCGCGTCACGATCGGACGCACCGAGTAGCCGGATCCGCCGAATCAGATCCAGGGAACACCCGCGTCAGACCCGATCTGTGCCCGAGCCGTGTATGATCCGCCGCCATGGAATCGCCGCGCGCCCTGCTCACGATCGTCCGCCATGGACAGACCTCCGCCAACATCGATGGCGTCTGGCACGGCTCGATCAACACGCCACTCACGGACCACGGACACCGCCAGGCCGCCGCCGTCGGCGCGCACATCGAGGCCAACCACCGCGAGGTCAGCCACGTCTACGCGAGCCCCCTCGACCGAGCCCATCACACGGCCCATGCGATCGCCGGCCCGCTCGGCCTGACGCCGACGCTGGACGCCGAACTCGTCGAATTCGACCTCGGGGAGTGGGAAGGCCTCTCGTTCAAGACGCTCTTCGAGGACAAGAAGCTCTTCGATCACATGAGAAGCGATCCCGATTTCAACCCCCACGGCGGCGAATCCCCGAGGCAGGTCGGCAACCGTCTCGCCGGCGCGCTCCGCCGGATCGCCGATCGCCACCCCGGCGATCGGGTCGTCGTCGTGACCCACGGCGGCGCCCTTTCGATTGCCTTGGGGGTCATCCTCGACAATGACTACAGCCAGTGGAATCGCATGATGAAGAATTGCGCGATCAGCGAACTCGTCTTCGAGCCGACCCCCGAGCTCGTGTCCTTCAATCGGACCGATCACCTGCCGCCGGAAGATCCACCGACCCACAAACGGCGGGCCTGAATCGCTTCGCCCGCGGTCGACGGATCTGCCCGGCTCCCCCCTCGGCAGTTCAACAAGAACTCGAGAAGTTCCGCTTCCGAGACAGTCCAAACGGAGAGAAACATGCGAATCGCAGTCATCGGAGCCGGCGTCATGGGCAGTGGCATCGCCCAGGTCCTCGCCCAGGCCGGAAACGAGGTCCACTGCACGGACGTGGCTGACGAGGCCCTCGCCAAGGCCCGTGAGGGCGTCACGAACGGTCGCTACGGTTTTGAACGGGCCGTCGATCGTGGCAAGCTCGATCGAGCACAGGCCGATGCGGCCCTCGCTCGCCTCAGTTTCTCGACAAATCTCGAAGCGGCCGTCGCGGAGGCCGAACTGGTCATCGAATGTGTTCCCGAGAGGCTCGACCTCAAGATCAAGATCTTCCGCGAGCTCGATCGGCTCGCACCAGCCTCGGCGATCCTCGCCTCGAATAGCTCGGGCTTCCCGCTGGCCGCCCTCGCCGCGTCGACGGACCGGCCGGCGAACGTGATCGTTTGGCACTGGGCCTCGCCGCCGGTGCTCATGAAATTCGCCGAAATCGTCGTGAGCGAGGACACCGACCCCAAGGTGATCGAGAAAGTGCGCGAAGTCGCCACCGGCTGTGGCAAGAATCCCGTCGTCATCAAAGACCATCCGATGGCGTGGGGTTATGTCGCAAACCGCGTCTACGCCGCGATGATCACCGAAGCCAGCCGCGTCGTCGCCGAAGGCGTCGCCTCCCACGACGACGTCAATCAGCTGATGGTCGACTGTTTCGGATGGCCGGTGGGCCCCTTCGCGATGGTCAAGGGGGCGACGACGGGCTGGAAGGACTAGACGGATTCGCCCGATCGCGCGACTCTTCAGGCGAGCCTCGCGACACGCGGATCGAGCGCTCACGGGAGGGGGGCCCATCCATGAACGAAGGCGTGGAACCGAGTCAATCCGTTCGTCTGCCGGGGCACGCAGCAAACGACCTCGCGCGCGTGTTGAGGTTGATCGCGTTTGCGTTCTGGGGGAGCGCCGTGGTCGCTGGGCCGGCGACCGCGCAGTACTCGATGCTCGACGACCGTCCTCCGCCTTTCGAGTGGCGCGGCCGGATCGAGGCGGATTTTCGACACGAGTTCGTCACCCAGAGCGATACCGGGGACGAGTTCGACGCCTCGCGCGGCAGCCTCTCGGGCGAATTCGGTGGACCGATCAATGAATCGATCCTGGTCGGCTTCCGCACGGGCTACAGCTACACGCGTTACGATTTCAATCTCGATGGCGTGCCCCCTCTCGATTACGGAGGCACCGCCCTCCCCCGTGAACCCTGGAGTAGCCTGAACACGATCGACTTTGTCCCGAACGCGACCCTGCTCGTCGGGTCCCGGGTCTCGATCGTCACGGCGGTGCCGATCCGATGGGCCGCCGAATCCGGATCCGACAAGAACGGTTTTGCAGCGGGAATCTCGGCGCTGGTCCGGTGGCAGGTGACCGATGCGCTCTCGGTCGGGGTCGGTATCGGAATCATGAGCCAGCTCGAAGACCAGGCGGAGACCTTCCCGCTGATCAGCCTAAGGTGGCGAATCTCCGAGAGCCTCGAATTCGCGACGGAGGGCAGCTGGCTGCAGGGTGGAAATGCAATCCTGCTCTGGGGATCGAACGAAGCGATCCGCCTGAGCCTTTCGACCGGATACGAGCGAACCCGCTTTCGCCTCGACGATAACGGCAACGCGCCGGATCGAAACGGGATCGGCGAAGTCACGACCTTCCCGATCGAAGTCGGCCTGAGGCTCCAATTCCTGCAGGGCGCCTTCTTCGACTTCCGTGCCGGACTGGGCGTCGCCGGCCGCATCCGCGTCGAAACCGACGGCGGCCGAAAGCTCTACGACCAGAAATACGACCCCGCCCCGAGGCTCAGCGTCCGCCTCAGCATCCCCTTCGGCCTTCCCACAAAAAACTAGCCCCACCCCCCAGCCAGGATCGACCGCGCAGCCGCGATCCAGCCAACCGAGCCGATGGCGCCGAGCAGCGGCCAACCCGATACGAACGGCCTATGCCCCAACCGCCCGCTTCGGGAAATTAGGCATCACGATCCCCGCCAACTCTTCGAGGCAGCGAACCACCTGGCGGCTATACCCGAACTCATTGTCGTACCAGATATAGAGCACGGCGTGCTTGCCCTGCACGATCGTCGCCTTCGCGTCGACGATCCCCGCAAAGCGATTCCCAACGAAATCGCTGGACACGACCTCCGTCGAGTTCACGTATTCGATCTGGTTCTGGAGATCGCCTTCCAGGGAGGTCTTGAGCAGATGCTCATTCATCGCCTCGACGGTCGTGCTCTTTGCGAGGTTCAGGCTCATGACTGCGAGCGAAACATTCGGGGTGGGCACCCGAATCGCGTTGCCCGTCAGTTTTCCGGCCAGCTCGGGCAGACACTTGGCGACGGCCTTGGCGGCCCCGGTCTCGGTGACGACCATATTGAGCGGCGCCGCGCGGCCGCGACGTTCTTTCTTGTGATAGTTGTCGATCAGGTTCTGGTCGTTCGTGAAGGCGTGGATCGATTCGATATGCCCGCTCGTAATCTCGAACTCATCGTTCACGACCTTGAGAACCGGTGCGATCGCATTCGTCGTACAGGAGGCGGCGGACAGGACATCGCCCGATTCGGTCATTCCGTGGTGATTCACGCCGTAGACGATATTCGGAACGTCGCCCTTGCCGGGCGCCGTCAGGATCACCTTGGCCGCACCGGGCACCGCGACGTGCCGGGCGAGTTCCTCGCGCGTGTGCCACATGCCGGTGTTATCCACCACGATCGCGTCGTGAATCCCGTAACTCGCGTAGTCGCAGTCCTCGGGACCGTTCGCGTAGATCAGGTTGACGAGGTTGCCATTGATGATCAGTGCGTTGTCCAACGGGTCGATCGTGACTTCACCCGTGAAGGGACCGTGAATCGAGTCGCGGCGAAGCAGGCTCGCCCGCTTCGCGAGATCATTATCGCCTCCCGGCCGAACGACGATCGCTCGCAAGCGGAGATTCTCACCGCCGCCCGTCTTGCCGGCCAGGATCCGGGCGACCAGCCGACCGATTCGACCGAAGCCGTAGAGCACCACGTCTTGCGGCTTGGATCGGATCGAGGCCTTGCCCGTCGCGATTCCCGCCAGTTCGTCGCGCACGAAATCGCCGACCGAGACCTCGCTCGAGCGGGCGATTAAATGGCTCCAGAGATTGCCGAGATCGATGCGCGACGGGCCGAGATCCAGCTCCGCCATCGCGGACAGGATCGGGTAGGTGTCGATCAGGCTGAGGTCGTTACCCAGGTTCGAGCGCGACTTGCGGTGCAGCTCGAGGATTTCGAGCGGCGACTTGTTCACCAGCGAGTGACTGAAAAGGGTCACGATCACGCCGTGTTCGCGATAGAGCTCACCGATGATCGGGACCATCGCTTCGGCGTTTCGCTGCTGCCGGGACCACTCTTGCAGGGTTCGTTCGGACTTCTCGATGATCTGATCTGACAAGGAACAGTCTCCGCTTCGGTTGGCCGGAAATTAGAGGATCCGTCGTCCCACGAAAAGAGACCGGATTGTTGCGGTCCAAACGGGCGCAATTAAGCGGCAGGCGCAGTAGATTCCGCCTCCGATCGGATCCGTGACGGTCGCAGGAGGATTTGAGTTGAGCGCAGGCCAGGACTCGGAGAGCGATCGCACGCCCTCGCACGGCCTGGGAGTCCTCTTCAGCGTGATCGTGGTCGATCTGATCGGCTTTGGGATCGTGGTGCCGATCCTGCCCTTCTGGTCGGAGCGCTTCGGGGCGAGTGGCGCCGTGCTGGGTCTGCTCCTGGCGAGCCATGCGGCGATGCAGTTCCTCTTCTCCCCGGTCTGGGGGCGGCTCTCGGACCGGATCGGCCGAAGGCCGGTCATGCTGGTGACGATCGCCGGAACCGCGCTCTCCCTGCTCTTCCTGGGACTCGCCGACACGCTCGCGCAGCTCTTCGCGGCTCGCCTGCTGGCGGGGGTCTTCGGGTCCAATATCAGCGTCGCAACCGCCTACGTGACGGATGTGACGGACGAGGCCGATCGGACCCGCTGGATGGGCATGATCGGCGCCTCCTTCGCCGTGGGATTCACACTCGGCCCCCCGCTCGGGGGCATCCTTTCGCGGCTGGGGCATGAGGTCCCGATGCTCTTCGCGGCCGGCCTGGCGACCATCAATCTGGTCTGGGCGACGCTTCGTCTGGGCGAACCCGAACGCCACGAAGATCGCCCCCAGGCCAATCTGACCAGCCGCCTCGATGTGCTGCGCGCTCCGCTCATCGGCCGGGTCTGCCTCATCTACTTCCTGTTCAGCCTGGCCGTCACCCAGCTCGAGACGACCTTTGCCTTCTTCATCTCCCATCGCTTCGGATACGACGAACTCGGCGTGGGGCTCGTGATGCTCGCGATGGCGATCGTGATGGGCGGGATCCAGGGCGGCGGGATGAAGCGGCTCTCCGAACGTTTCGCCGCGCGCCAACTCGTGATCACCGGGCTCGGGCTGATGTCGCTGGCGTTTCTGTTCGTACCGGCCTCATCAACCGTCGCGTTCCTGATGCTGCCGCTCGGCGTCGCCGCGGTCGGGCGTGGGATCTCCCAGCCACCGATGATGAGCCTGATCTCGCTCGCCGCCGACGAGGGGTCGCGCGGGCTCGTGATGGGCGTCTTCCAATCGACCGCTTCGGCGGCGCGGGTCTTCGGCCCGATCGCCGCCGGCCTGCTCTACGACCTCGGCCAGCCCTTCCCCTACTGGCTCGCCGCGGCGCTGACCTTCGTCGCCCTGCTGCTCGCCCTCGGCCTGGGTGCGAGCCACCCGCCCGAAGCGAGCGGCTAGCCCGCGGTCGACCCGTTCGGGATCGAGGGCCCAGCGAGACTCGCGAGCGGGTGTGAGTGGTTTCGAGCCACGGAGCCCCAAAACCTCATGAATTCGGTAACCTCCGGCGTTCCCGCCCGCGGGTGGCCCCCCTTCGAAGCGCTCGACTCCCTGTTTGCGCGCAAGCGCGCGGATAGACTCGGAGGTCGGCGTGTAGTGCGGCCTCGGCGACCATTCACGAGAGGAAGCGACGATGGATCCCGAAACCACACTCGAAGCTGCGCGCGAGCGCATCGGCGCGTGTGAGGACGCGGCTGCGCTCAAGGATCTCGAGCGGGAGTACGTCGGCAAGAAGGGGGTCGTGGCCGGCATGCTCGCCGAAATCCCCAAACTCGCCGCGGAGGACCGCAAGGCCCATGGCCAACGGGCGAACGCCCTCAAACAATCGATCCAGACAGCGCTGGCTGCGCGACAGACCGAATTCGACGCCTCGAAGCTCGATGCCGCGCGCAAGGCCGACGATTTCGACCCCAGCCTGCCCGCCCCGATCGCTCAGCGTGGAAGCCTTCACCCGATCACCCAGGTGACGCGCGAACTCGAAGATCTCTTCGTGTCGATGGGATACGAGGTGCTCGACGGACCCGAAGTCGAGCTCGACCACTACAATTTCGAGGCGCTGAACATCACGAAGGATCACCCGGCGCGAGATTCGCAGGACACCTTCTACTGTGACGAAGTCGGTCGACTCGTCCTGCGCACCCACACCTCGCCCGTCCAGGTGCGCGCGATGGAAAAACGCAAGCCGCCCTTTCGGGTGATCGCACCCGGTCGGGTCTTTCGACAGGAGACGACCGACGCGAGCCACGACCACACCTTTTATCAAATGGAAGGGCTCGTCGTCGGCAAGGACATCTCCGTCGCCCATTTGATCGGTGCCATGAAGACCTTGTTGCGCGGCATCTTCGGGCGCGACCTCGATGTCAGGTTGCGGCCTGGACATTTCCCCTTCGTCGAGCCCGGCTTCGAACTCGATGCGCGCTGTCCGTTCTGCGAGAAGGGCTGCAGCGTCTGCAAGAGAACCACCTGGATCGAGTTGCTGCCCTGCGGCCTGGTCCATCCCAACGTCCTCGCGGCCGGAGGCATCGACCCGGAAGTGTGGAGCGGTTTCGCCTTCGGCCTCGGACTCTCACGCCTCGTCATGCTCAGACATAATATCGACGACGTGCGCCATCTACTCAACGGCGACATTCGCTTCCTGGAGCAGTTCTGATGTTCGTCTCCATGCGCTGGCTGGCACGTCACGTCGACCTCGAGGGCATCACGCCCGAGCAGCTGGCCGACGACCTCACCCTCTCGACCGCCGAGGTCGAGGGGCTCGAGCGCTTCGCGCCTCAGCTCCACGAAGTCGTCGTAGGCCACGTCCTCACCTGCGAGCCCCACCCCGACGCCGAGAAGCTCTCGCTTTGTTCGGTCGACGTCGGCACGGCCGGAGAGGCTCCGCCACTCGTGATCGTGTGCGGTGCACCGAATGTGGCGGCGGGCCAGAAGGTCGCGGTCGCAAGGATCGGAACGACGCTTCCCAACGACTTCAAGATCAAGAAGACGAAGATCCGCGGAATCGCTTCGTTCGGAATGATCTGCTCCGTGCGCGAGCTGGACCTCGGCGAGGAGCACGACGGGATCTGGGTCCTCCCCGAGCAATCCCCGATCGGCCAAACGATCGCCAACGCCTTGGGAATCGACGACTGGATCATCGAGATCGACAACAAATCGCTGACCCACCGCCCCGACCTCTGGGGCCACCGTGGCCTCGCGCGTGAAATCGCCGCGATCTACGAGCGCTCGCTGTTGCCGCTGGACACTTCGATTCCCGAGACCGGAGACGCCGCGAGCTACCCGATCGCGATCGAGACCGAGGGGTGTACTCGCTATGTCGGCCTACCGATCGAGGGCGTCGCGCCGGGCCCGTCACCGGACTGGCTGCGGTGGCTGCTGCTGGCGGTTGGCCAACGCCCGATCGACCTGCTCGTCGACCTCTCGAATTTCGTCATGCTGGATCTCGGCCAGCCGAATCACGTCTTCGACCGCAATCGTCTCGAAGTCGACGGCGGCGGGCGCGGCATCGTGGTGCGCAATGCCTCCGAGGGCGAAACGATCGAAACCCTCGACGGGGAAAAACGCAGGCTCCGCGCAAGCGATCTACTGATCTGCGCGGGCGACACACCGGTCGCCCTCGCTGGCATCATGGGCGGCGAAGGCTCGAAGGTCGCTCCCGACACCGATTCACTCCTGCTCGAGGTGGCCAGCTTCGAAGCGACCACCATTCGACGCACCTCCACCCACGTCGGCCTGCGAACGGATTCTTCGGCGCGCTTCGAGAAGACCCTCGACCCGAAGCTGCCTCTCCAGGCCGCGGGCCATTTCGCGCGACTCCTCCGCGAGATCGTGCCGGCGGCGCGCTTCCCGTCAAAGCCGAGCGACGAAGGCGCCTGGACCGATCCCTCGCGCGTCATCCCGCTCCGCAACGAGCGCGTTCGCACGGCACTCGGCAAATCAATCTCGGACGACGAGATCCGCGACATCCTCGAGCGACTCCAGTTTCGCGTCGAAGCCCACACGACGGGCGTTGCCGACCTCTTCGACGTGCACGTGCCGAGCTTCCGCGCAACCAAGGACATCACGATCGAACAGGACCTCGTCGAAGAGATCGGCCGGATCCATCGCTACGGCAACATCGAGGAGAAGCCCCTCCACTTCGACATCGTCCCGCCCCCGCGCGACGAACGACGGGCGCTCGTCCGACAGCTCCAGGATCGCCTGGCGGGCGGAGCGCGCTTCCACGAGAACCTCTCGTACTCGTTCATCGAGGACGGACTGCTCGAGAAACTCGGCGAACTCGATCTGCCCTATGTGTCCGTCATCAACCCGGTCAATCAGGCCGAGTCGAAGATCCGCCGCAACGTGGCCCCCAGCCTGCTCCTCGCCCTCGAAGCCAATCGCCGCAATCGCGCCGACGTCCGGATGTTTGAAATCGGAAAGGCCTACGAGCCCGAAAACGGAAATGAACGCGGGGAACCCCGCGAGCGTCATCTCCTGGCCCTGGCGTGGGCTGGGACACGACCGGGCAAGCAGGCCGCCTTCGACGAGAACCGCTTGATGGGTTTGCGATCGATCGTGAACGATCTCGTCCGAGCGCGCGGGTGTGGAGCGCCCAACTGGTCGAAAGAGGGGACGTGGTCGGGGTCCGGAGCGCCGCCCGCCTGGGCCCATCCCGGAAAATGTCTGTTTCTACACCTCGAAGGGGCAAGCGAGCCCGTTGCCGTGCTGGCCGAACTCGAGCCGGGCCTCGCGCCCCAGATCGGGTTGTCCGGCGATCTCGAGAGCGAGGTAGCGATTGCTGAGATCTGCCTGGACGCGCTGCTCTCGGCGAAACTAACGGGCGCGGGCTACAAACCCCTGCCTCGATTTCCGGGGATCAAGGTGGACGTCGCGATCTCGGTCGCGGAATCGACTTCGGCCGCCGTTTTGATCGCGCTGATCGAGACGGCGGGCAAGAAGCAGGTTGCGGGAACAGAACTCTTCGATCTTTACCGAGGCAAATCGATCGGCCAGGGGAAGAAATCTCTCGCCTTCCACGTCTTGTTGCAGTCCGACACGAAGACGCTGACGGACAAGGACGAGCAGAAGTTCTTGAAGCGGTTCGAGCGGTTGGTCAGCGAGGCGGGGGGCGAATTGCGGACGGGATGAGGGTCCCTGAGACCTCCCCGAGCCCCCTAAACCGCGTGCCACCGCGCATAACCGCGCTAGGCCGCCCGCATCCGCGCCCGGAAATGCTTGTTCTTCACCGCATAATCCGCCACATGCGAAGCGCACCAGGCATTCGGCTTCACCAGGACCGGAAATCCCGAGCCGGCCACCATCCCAGCCAGCTGCTTCACATAATTGCTCGAGTCGAATCGTTCGTCCGGATTCGCGTCGACGTGGACCCAGATCTGACGTTTGTCCGCTTCGAGCGTGAATGCCTCGTGCATGCGGATCGCGAGTTCGAGTGAGAGCCAGGTCTCGGTCGAGAGCTTCTCGTAGAGCGACACGTCCTTTCGGTCATAACGTCGCGTATAGAAGACGCGACCGCCCTTCCCGGGATTCAAGACACACGCGACGGTCACGAACTCCATCCGGCTCGACGATTTCTGCGCATCGGTCCCGATGTGGACGATCTGGCCCTGTTCGATGAGCGCATGAACACTCTCCATCAGGTCCAGCACCTCGGCCCCGCTCAGCGTCCACCAGCGGCTCTCCAGCTCCAACTTCGGTTTCATCTCTGCTCCCGTCGCATCCCGTTCGATTCCCTCGCCCTAGCCCCAGCCCGCATGAATCATGCGCCTAAACGACGAAACCCCCGCGCGCGTGCGCAGGGGTTTCATTCGAAAATCTGTTCTCGTCCGGCCGTTCGTCTCACGCCCAGCCGCGTCCTGGAGGATGCCCTCGCCGAGTTCCGCTCGGCATCGATCGCTCGACACCGCTCGGGTCTCCTGGCTCTCGCCCTGACCCTGGCTCTGACCCTGGCTAGGCCCACTGGACGATCCTCCGTCAAACGACTCCTCTTTGCATCGGCCCAACCGGCTTCGTGGTCAAGGAGCATTCCCTTGATAACCTCCAAGACACTGTCGCGTCAACCCCACAGTCCGTCCGGTTACGTCCCCCGAAACGAAAAAGCCCCCGCGAAGACGATGCTTCGCGGGGGCTTTCCCTGACCTGAAGGTAGAGTTCTTCGCGGGAACTAGGCGAACCGACAAACACCCTGATCCAGAACGACGTCGCCATCCTGGTTCTTGGTCTGGAAGAGCGCTTCCCCACCGTCGACCCACATCGACACCGTCAGCGCAGCGCCCGGCATCACCGGCTTCGAGAAGCGGCCGTCCATGCCCTTGAAGCGACTCGGGTCGCCGTCGCAGAGGCTGTGAAGCAGCGCGCGACCGGTGAAGCCATACGTGCAGAGACCGTGGAGGATCGGCCGGTCGAAGCCGCCGATCGCTGCGAAAGACGGATCCGAGTGAAGCGGATTGCGATCGCCGGAAAGACGATAGGTCAGCGCCTGGTCTTCACGCGTCACGTAGGTCACCTCGTGATCGGCCTTTCGGTCGGGAATCTCGAACGTCGACGACGGGCCGCGCTCGCCCCCGAAATCGCCCGCACCGCGGCAATACAGCGACATCTTGACCTTGAAGAGCGGCTTGCCCGTCGCAATCAGCGTCGCGGTCGACTCGAATTCGAGGACGCCGGCCTTGCCCTTGTCCCAGACTCCCGTGATTTCGCCCACGCTCTCGATCTCACCCTCGGCGGGGATCTCGCCGTAGAGTTCGATGCCCTCGGTTCCATGGACCATGAGTGCGGGGTTGAACTCGCCGGCTTTGTCCATCGGGACGCCACCGCCGCCGAGGATCACTGCCATGGTCGGAAGCACGCGCTGGGGCGTATCCTTGGTGTTTTCCGTGGTGAATTGGAGTTCGCTCGTACCCGCACCGACGCCCACTGCATAGAGAAGCGAGTCCTTCGAAGTCCACGATCGCTTCCCGGGCTCACCCTTGAGGCCAACGCTGCTCGGATCCAGGGCCATATTGTTCTTCCTTTCGTACGTCCTGCGCTCGACCTGCCGAGCACAGGGACACCACCTCGGATTCACGTCGAGGCAGCGTGTAGAGAATCTGGGGTTGATGCGCACTGGAGCGGCAACGAGACGTCACTCCGCGCCCGAGCGCGGCCACTAGAAGTACACTACCCCCTCATCCTTGTCGATCGCCTGCATCGGCCGGATTCTTCCCCGCCCGCCCACAGGAAAAACATGCCTCCAAGTCCACCGCGCGCCACCCAAACCCCTCCGCGACCCGTCTCCGCCCGCCTCACGCCGCTGGCCCTCACGCTATGCGCGATTGCTGCGGTCGGCCTCTTCGGGTCACGCGCCGAGGCCGCCTGTACGCCGGATCCGCCGAGCGACGATGATGCGGTGGTCTGCGATGACACCGACTCGACGGGTTATGACGCGAGCGGTGCGACCGGGCTCACGATCACGACCGACGGCATGGCGGAACTCGACGAAAGCGGCGCCCTCGATAGCGCGATCCTCGTGAGCGACGACAACAGCGTCACGATCGGGATGGACGCGACCGTCACCGTCACCGAGGCGGACGGCTTCGGCATTCGTGGTGGCGATCGAAATGTCGTGACGAATGAAGGCGCGATCGTGGTCGACGGCGCGAACGGGGTCGCCATCGATGTCGGGAGCCTCGACGACCCCGATCCGATTCCGCAGATCGATGTCACCAATCGCGGCACGATCACCCTGAACGGCGCGAATAGCGTCGGGCTTCGCAGCGTCGACAACTACAACTTGATAAACGAGGCCGATGGAACGATCACGATCAACTCGAGCGCCACGGGCGGGATCGGGATGGAGGGTCGGGATGACAACTTCGTCGTCAACGAGGGCACGATCCTCGTCGAGGCGGCGGACGGCTTCGGCATTCGTGGTGGCGATCGAAATGTCGTGACGAATGAAGGCACGATCGTGGTCGACGGCGCGAACGGGGTCGCCATCGATGTCGGGAGCCTCGACGA
>SMVB01341479.1_pt1 | contig 57614 bp, 43 predicted proteins | sample 2456461 | NCBI WGS metagenome assembly SMVB01 (sample SAMN11095934, study PRJNA526329) | marine sediment metagenome | biome: Marine sediment; feature: Surficial sediment; material: Deep marine sediment; isolation source: Hadal surficial sediment | place: Pacific Ocean | collected 2014-05 | depth...
CGCCGCAAAGAACCAAATCCGGTTCGGCCACCACAGGGCTCGCGGCATCAGGGCCGCCAGCAGGACCGCCACGGCGGCACCGAAGTAAAGTCCGGAGCAACGCGAGCAGACCGCCATGGTCTCCCCCAACAAGGACAAACTTCGCTCGGCTTTCTGGTGGCAAATCGGAGCGTAGAGCACGCGGACCGGCCACGGAGGTGCGATCGGTAGCACCGCGAAAAGGGTGGTCCCCGCAGCGACGGCAAACAGCGCCCACCGGGTACGGCGTGGGTGCGTAGGGATCCGGAAGGACATGACGCGAGCATCCTAACCGATTCCGTGGGCCGGACGAACCCTTGTTACAATGCCGCCGATGGCAAAGATTCGAGCAAAAAACAAACGGGCTGAACCCGCCAGAAAAGCGACCCGGAAGCGTCCGGTGCGCCGCGAAGACGCCACGTCGATGGCCGCGCGCCAACGCGAGATCTCGGTCTCGGAGTTTTTCACCAAGAACCGCCACTTGCTCGGCTTCGACAACCCGCAGAAGGCCTTGCTCACCACGATCAGGGAAGCCGTCGACAATTCCCTGGACGCCTGCGAGGAAGCCGGCATCCTGCCCGACCTGATCATCGAGATCCACGAGATCGCCGAAACACGCTACCGCGTTGCCGTCCAGGACAACGGCCCCGGGATCGTGCGCAGTCAAATCCCCAAAATTTTCGGCAAATTGCTTTACGGCTCGAAATTCCACCGGCTGAAACAACAGCGCGGTCAACAGGGCATCGGGATCTCCGCCGCCGGGATGTACGGCCAACTGACGACCGGGTGTCCGGTCCAGATCATCAGCCGCACCGGAAGACGAAAGCCGGCTCACGAGTTCCGCATCGCGATCGACACCAAAAAAAACGCCCCCGTGATCCAGTCGGACCGCGAAATCGACTGGGATACACCGCGCGGCACGCGCGTCGAGATCGAACTCGAAGCCGTCTACAAGAAGGGCCGTCGTTCGGTCGGCGACTACATCGAGCAGACCGCGCTGGCCAACCCGCACGTGGCGATTCGTTACGTGCCACCGAAGGGCGAGCCCATTGTCTACGAACGGATCACCCGAGAGCCGCCCGCGGAGGCACTGGAGATCCAGCCGCATCCGCTCGGGATCGAGTTGGGCATCCTGCTGCGCATGATGAAGGAAACCAGGTCGCGGCAGCTGCGCGGCATGTTGACCTCCGATTTCTGTCGCGTCAGCGCAGCGGTCGCGAACAGGATCTGCGAGGTCGCCGGGGTCTCCCCCACGTCGAAGCCGTCGCGCTTGACGGGGGCACAGGTCGAATCGGTCTTCCGCGCGATCCCGCAGGTCAAGATCATGTCGCCACCAACGTCTTGTCTGGCACCGATTCAGGAGGATCTGCTGCTGCGTTGTCTGAAGAAGCGGGTCGATGCCGACTTTGTCACGGCGGTGACGCGTTCGCCGGCGGTCTACCGTGGCAACCCGTTCCAGATCGAGGTCGCACTCGCCTATGGCGGCGGGCTCGGCGCCGAAGATTCGGTGGACCTGTTTCGCTACGCCAACCGCGTGCCGTTGCAGTACCAACAATCGGCCTGCGCGATCACCAAAGCGGTCGTCTCGACCGACTGGAAGAAATACGGCCTACAGCAGGCCCGCGGTGCGCTCCCGGTCGGCCCGATGATCGTGCTCGTCCACATGGCATCGGTCTGGGTGCCGTTCACGTCCGAATCGAAGGAAGCCGTCGCCTCGTATCCCGAGATCATCAAGGACATCCGGCTGGGGCTCCAGGAAGCCGGACGCCGCGTCGGGATCTTCGTGCGCAAACGCCACCGAGAGGCGGACGAGCACAAGAAGCGCAGCTACATCGAGAAGTACATCCCTCACATCGGGGACGCGTTACAGGAGATTCTTGGTCAAACCGATCGCAAGCGCGACAAGAACGTGGCCAACCTCAAGACGATCCTCGAGCGCAGCCGTAAGATGTAACCCGCTATGCCGATTTACGAGTTCTACTGTGCCGACTGCCACAGGGTGTTCAGCTTCCTATCACGAACGATCGAGACGAAGAAGCGACCGGCTTGCCCGCGGTGTAAACGACCTCGCCTCGAGCGCCGCGCGTCCACGTTTGCGGTTACGAGCGGAACGGCGGAACGGGACGCGGCCGAGCTATCCCCCGGGGTCGACTCCGAGCGCATGGAACAGGCGATGGCCGGGTTGGCTCGCGAGGCCGAGGGCGTGACCGACGACGATCCCAAGGCGATGGCCGGGTTGATGCGCCGGTTCTACGAGGGCACCGGTACGGCGATGGGCGAGGGGATGAGCGAGGCGCTGAAACGCTTCGAAGCCGGCGAGGATCCGGACTCGATCGAGGCCGAGATGGGTGAAGCGCTGGAAGCCGAGGACCCGTTTGCCGGACAGGGACCTTCTCTCCGTCGACTCGGGCGCCGTTGGCGCCCTACGGTCGATCCCGAGCTGTACGAGTTGTAGGACTCAGACAAGGCCCCAAAAACTACTCGATTTGCCCTCCCCGTGGAAGGAATTATATTCGGCTCCAAACCGAAGTGCGGCGAAGGGTAGGGTGTGGGCAAAGAACAGAGATCGATCCGGGGCCGCAACGGGTGCCTTGTGCTGGTTTGCCTTGCGCTGGCCACGGCGAGCGTCCGAGCCGAGCACAAGCTTTACAGCCTGGAGATCCCCGACGCCCAAGCGGCCACCTTCGAGATCCCCTTCGAGGTCGAGTACGCCGGCGAGGTCTCCATTCGAGCAAATTGGTCGAGCAAGGGGCCGTTGGCCTTCCGTATTGAGCCCCCTGGTGGAAACGGCAGGACCACCCGCCGCAGCGGGCTCTCTCCGATCCAGATCAAGATAGACGTACGACAGAACCAGCTGGGGCAGGGCCCCTGGATCCTGATCATCCACGCCCTGTCGGTGAGCGGCGCGGGGCGGGGTCTGTTGACGATCGACCTGCCCGAGCGGCGTTCGCTACAACTGAGGGAGCCAACCGCGGCCGGTCTATTCCCATCGGAACCAAAGCGGCCGATCGAGAAGTGGCAGAAGCCCCGAACCATCCGCAGGGATTTGGGCCTCGAACATCGGCGAGTCGTCCAGTCAACCGAGTCGTTCCGCGAATTATTGGTCGATTCGAACGATCGACCACCCGACACGTGCCGCTGGCAAAACGACTTACTGCAGTGGCTGGCCACACAGCGTGACCACGCGATCGACCAGAGCGCCGAACCGGACCCGGCCACCCGCAAATTGATGACGCAGATGGTCGATGCAATTCACGCGGTCGACGAGATCCGGAGATCCAGCAACCCGGTGCTGGTCGGACCCGCACCGGCCGAGCGGCGCAGACGCGTGGGCTGGGAACGGTTGCGCACCGACCTGTTGCGACCCGTCGAACGCAGCCTGGACGAACTGCTGACGGCGGTTCGGCGCAACCACGCACCCGAATTGCAAGGCGAGCAATGGCCCCTGCGGCTAGTTTCCTGTTTGACCGCTACGGAGCGCTACTTCGATCAGCGCTGGATCGCCGGTGCGGACAGCGCGCCGAACCGCGATCTCGCGGAAGCCCAGTGGCGCCCGTTCAACCGGGCGGCCGCGGCGCTCGCAGCGCTATCCGGCTTGGCCGCGGATGATGTAATCCGGTTCTCCTCCCGAAATCGCTAGTCTGTCCGGCTACAATGGGACTCGGCGACGGACAACCGGTGGGGGTCGAGTGTGCATCGATTGTAAGATGCGTGGGTGGTTTCGCAGAGTGGCGGTGGTCGTCGTGCTGGTCGCCGCGACCACGGGCGTCGAGCCGGGCGCACTCCGTCCGTCCGATCCCGGTGCGCCCGCAGCGCCGGTGTTCCCCGCATCGATCCGGGGTGTCACGATCTCGACGCATGGTTCGGGACAGGAGTGGGGCTCGGACCGGATGCGTCCGACGATGGAGCAACTGCGCGATCTGGGCGTTGAATGGGTCGCGATCCATCCCTATGCCGGCATCCGCGAGGACGGGACCGTGCGCGTGTACCGTTCCATCGACCGGGATGCGCTCGCAGAGGAACTGACCCGTCCGATCCGTGAGGCTCACGCGTTGGGACTGAAGATCCTGATCAAGCCGCACCTCGCCTACTGGGGATCGTTTGCGTGGCGTGGTGCGATCGGTTTCGAGGACGACGCCTCCTGGAAGCGTTTCTGGTCGGGCTACCGGGCCTGGATCGTGGCGTTGGCCAAGATCACGAGCGACGCCGACGGCTTTGTCGTGGGGACCGAACTCGCCAGGACACTCGATCAAAAGGATCGCTGGCTGGAGATCATCGGGGAGATCCGGAAGGTCACTCGCGTCCCGTTGACCTACGCCGCGAACTGGGACCGTTACGAGTCGGTCCCGTTCTGGGAGGCGTTGGACGCAATCGGGATCCAGGCGTATTTCCCGCTGGTCGGCGACGACGAGCCTGTGAATCAACGCACGATCCGGGCCGGCTGGTCCCGCTGGGCCGGGAAACTGAAGCGCTACAGCGAGGCGCAGGGACGTCCGGTGCTGTTGACCGAGTTGGGCTACAACCACTCGTCGAACACCGCGCGCGAGCCGTGGTCGGCCGTGACCGATGACGACGGCGTGGCACTGCAGGCGCTGTGCACACGCATCGCGCTCGAGGCCATCGAACGGGAACCGGCGATCCTCGGATCGTTCCTCTGGAAATGGTTCCCCGAACCGCATCCGATCGGACGGAACTTCCGGCTGGCCACACCGGAAATGCGGACCGTGATCCGCGATGCTTGGGGTGCGCGCGCGAGGCCCTAGGCATTTAGCTCCATCAACCGTCCAGGTAACGATCAAAAGACATGACGCGGTCAACCCAACCGTCGATCGACTCCGCGCCGGCGGGCATGTCGAAGAGTCCCGAGGAACGGACCCGGTAGACGACCGCCCCCGCGGTGATGTCCGCCGCCGTCATCGCGTCACCGACCAGCCACTCGCGACCCGTGAGCCGTTCGATCAGCTTCGTCGCGGCCGCGGCGAACGCTGTGGCGCAGCGTGCCTGCATCGTGTCACCCACCGTTCCTCCGGAGACGCGATGATGCACAACTTCCATCATCGGTCCGGCCAGCGTCGCACGCGCGAACAACTCCCAATCCTCGATCGCCCACTGCTCACCATGGCTCGCACCGAACAGCGACGGCCCGTCGCGAAAGTTCGCATCGAGGTAGCGCAGGATCGCGGCAGAGTCGAAAAGGACGCACTGATCGTGAACGAGAACCGGGGTGAGGCGTTGGCCGGAGAGGCGCACGATTTCATCGCGATCCGCCGGATCGATCGTGTGGAACCGATACGGAATCTCCTTGTAACCGAGTGCGACACGCACCTTCATATTGTTCGACGTCTCGAACCCGTAGACTGCGATCACGGCTGTCATCGGACCTCCTTCGGGGTCAAGTCTTGGCAAGGGACAAACAGGAACAGGAGCGAACTGGACGCTTGGAAAATCGGTGCTTGTCCCATGCCAAGACTTGACCCCTCAATCGTTCATCACGGTTCCGACTCAGCTGTCGCTTGAACTCGGCCCAAGGCATTTCTCGATAGCTCCCGCGAACTGTGCAATGGTTGCGCTGAGTGTAAGCTGTGCCGTTTGTGAAGTTTAGTGGTTACTAGGCGACGCAGGCACAGCATTTTGCCATACGCTGACATGTCTTGCACCGGCATGGGACTGCGCGAGGCAAGCATCCGAGGGGTCGTTCACGGGGGATCACACCCCGAGGTAGATTGCAACAACAGACCGATTCTTGGGAAGTGATCAGGCGAGAAAGCCGATGAAAATAGCAGTAACAGCGGATGCGCATCTCAGAACCCGGGCCAGCCACCGCGAGCGCTACAACGCCCTCGAGAACATCTTCCAGCAAACGACCGCCGCCGGCATCGAGAATCTGATCATCGCCGGCGACCTGTTCGACAAGGACTTCCAGAACTACTCGGAGTTCGAGAGTCTCTGCAGGAAGCACCTTTTCCTCCAACTGCATATCGTTCCCGGTAATCATGATCCGGGCATTAGCGGGAAAAGCATCACCGGCGACAACGTTCACATCTACACGGATCCCACTGCCCGGGAGATCGACTCGGTCACGTTTCTGTTCATCCCGTATGAAGAACAAGCGACGATGGGCGAGAAGATCGCCCAACGGGAACGCGAGATCGACGGAAAACAGTGGGTCCTTGTCGGCCACGGCGATTTCTACGGGGGCGTGAAGGAACCGAATCACCTGGAGCCCGGAACGTACATGCCGCTTTCCAGGAAGGACCTGGCAAGATTCAAACCCCGGATGGTATTTATCGGCCACATCCACAAGCCTCACTGCCCATCCGCCGATGTTTACTATGCGGGTTCCCCGTGCGGCCTGGACATCAGCGAAACAGGACCACGCAGGTTTCTCATCTACGACACCGCGGACGGAAGCGTCGAATCCCGCGTCATCGAAACCGACGTACTCTACTTCAGCGAGTCCTTTCTCGTTCTTCCGCGGGACAACGAGGTTCCGCTGCTCAGCCAGGAAATCGCGGACCGCATCAAGTCCTGGCCCATCAAACTCTCCGATCACCCGAAAGTCCGTCTCAGGGTGGAGGCTGGGGGGTACGCGAAGGACAGAAGCGCGGTGCTTGAGGCGCTCGGGCTGGGCTTTGCGGACTTCGGCTACTTCAAGGACGAGGGACCGACGATCGAGAATCTGTCCGTGAGTTCGGACGATCAACTGGAGGCGATCTCTGAGCGCACCATGAAGCTCATCGAGCGACTCGACTGGCCCTTCGGGGGCGATGAACCGACCCGGGAACAATTGGAAATCGCGGCGCTTTCCGTCATCTACGGGGATTGAGTTCGAGCATGACGATCAGGATCGATCGAATCAAAGTGAACCGGGGTGGCCCCCTCGAGAGCGATTTCGATTTCGAACCCGGCGACCTCAACCTGATTTACGGCCGCAACGAAACCGGCAAGACGTATGTCGTCGAGTCTCTGATCAGATTTCTGTTCAAGACGAGCGGCAGAACGCCCGTCGATTGGGACCTTAGAGACTGGGACGTCGCGGGCAGCGCCATCGTCTCGGGCCTGGAGAATGACCCGGTCTCGTTCACGAAAACGAGCAAGAAGTTGGAAGACTACTGGGAAGACGGAACCGGTCTTCCGCGCGACCTCTCACGCCTCCTCGTCATCCTGGCCGGAGAGACTCTGCTGGCCGAGGCGGCAGACGGCGTCGGCCGCGACATGCTCAAGGATTACCTGTCCGGCGAAGGGCTACTCGACAAGGTGGCGGCCAGGATTTCGCGCACTCTTCAACGCGCTACGATTCAGGATCACGTGATCGAAGGAGACCGAAGAGGTGAGCTAAGTACGCTGGACGATCGCAAGTCGCGCCTCGCCACGTTGCAGATTCTCCTTGACAATGTTGAAGAGGGCTACGCCTCCGGCGACGTCTATTCGCTTCGACAGAGCAAGAGCGAGCTTGACGCTCGAGTCGAGACGCTGGAGAAGGCCAAGCGTTACCATGCAGCGCAACTCGCGGAACGGCTGCGGGAACTGAACCGCCAAGAACGTGAGTTGCCGACCAGAGTGGAACTGGCGCAACTCGAGTCGGAGGTCACGGCCTGCGAATCGAACAAGATTGACATCGTGACCAAGTCGCAAGAGCTCGAAGAACTGGAGAGCACGAGCGAGGACTTTCGGTGGGCCGGGAAAGCTCTCGGTGTGTACGAGGACGTTACGTCCGGTGCAGCCGGCAGCGGCCCCAAGCAGGTATTCATGATCCTTGCGCTGCTCTCCCTCGCAGGGACGGTGACCTTCGGCCTGCTCGAGTTCCCCAAGATCTTTTTCGCGAGCGCTGTGCTGTTCGTGCTGTTCGTCGTCGTTACGTATCTCGACATGAAGAAAGCTCTTTCGAGTGCAGGCGAGAGCACCGAACTGGAGAAACTGGCGGCCGAATACCGGAGCCGGTTCGGTTCCGAACTCAGCGACAGGGCGACGATCCAGGCGAAGCTGGAAGAGCTTAAAAAGAACGAGATTCTTGCGACTCCGCTGAGGGAAGCCCTGGACACGATTTCTGGCGAAACGCGCACGCTGGAGAGGAGGCTTACCGAGCAGCTGACCGCCTGGAACGGGGTCGAAGTTTCCGAGCCAGAGTGGCGGAACGTTATCCGATATCTCGATGGACAGATTGGTGTCCTCGAGGACCAGATTGACTCGATCGGACAAGAGCTGACGTCGCTCGGCGTCCCGGACAACGCATATCTCGACGAGGATCCTGGCGAAGCTTGGGCCTCGGAGCGCTACGACGCGCTCGTACAGGAGCTGCGCGCCAAGGGCGAGACCCTGGGACAGTTGGAGGAGAGGCTCGAGACGCTCAAGGTCCGTGTTTCCCAGGCGACGGGTCTCGAAAGCTCCGACTGGGAAGAACTGATCACCGCTCTCCGCGACAAACGGGAAGAGGCCGCACACGAATATCGACAGTTGACCGCTGAGGTCCTGGCGAAGATCCAAGTCAACATGGTGATCCAGGAGTTTCGCCAGGAAGAAAACAGCAGGATCGCGGAAGGTCTAAAGAGAAAGGAGCTGACCGAAACGCTCCACGCTCTCACCGACCGGTACCGAAGCATCCGTCTGGACGATGACGAGGGTCTGGTTCTCATCTCGGACAGGGATGAGGAGTACCCGTTGGCTTCCATGAGCACCGGGGCCCGGGAACAGACCTTCCTGGCTCTGCGGATGGGCTTTGCCTCGATCGCCATGGAAGGGAAAACCGGTTTCCTCATCCTGGACGACGCCTTCCAGCACTCCGACTGGAACCGCCGGGAGAATCTGGTCACCCGAACCTTGAGTTTCGTTCGAAGTGGCTGGCAGGTTCTCTATTTCACCATGGACGATCACATCCGGGACCTGTTCCGGGATGCAGGCGACAAGATCGGTGATCGGTTCAGAAGTCACGAACTGGGCTGACGCAGAGCTGACTGCAGCCGACGAACTCCGCACCGACGTTGATTTGAACCATCCGTAGTCGGACATCACAAGCGGCGGGTGCCCGCATGCGGACATCTAAATCAACCTGGGTCGGGGTTCCGGGTTCCGGGGAAGGTCATGCGCGGAGAACGATTTTCTTGCCGACGAGAAATCAGACGGAGTCCTTGGCGACGAAACATGCCCATCGTTATTTCCTGCGGCAGCGCCTCACGTAGAGCCGCTCCACCTTCTGGCGCGCCCACGGGGTCTTGCGCAAGAACTTGAGACTCGAGGACACGCTCGGGCTATCGGTGAAGCAACGAATCGTGACCCGACGACCCATCTCCTCCCATCCTAAATTCTCGACCATACGATGGAGCATCGTTTCCAACGTGACCCCGTGGAGCGGATCTCTCACTCGTTGAACCGACTTGTTTTCGTTGGCGGCTTCGTCCATCGTGATCGCTCCGCATGACTGTTTTTCTACACCAGCGACGACGTCTCCAGTGACGCCTCCTGACTCCAGGAAGCCGGTCCGTCGCCGGGTGCGCTACCAAGGTACACATCCGCGACGCTTCGAGGACAAATACAAGGAACTCGATCCCGAGCGCGACCCGGAGACGATCGCAAAGGTCATCGCCTCCGGCAAGACCCCCGCCGGCCAGCATCGCCCGATCCTAGTTGCGGAAATCCTGGCGATCCTCGTTCCACAGCCCGGCGAGCGCGGTGCGGACGTCACCCTCGGCTACGGCGGCCACAGCGAAGCGCTGCTGGAAAAGCTGCGACCCGGAGGCCGGTTGCTGGCGCTCGATGTCGATTCGGAACAGCTACCTCGCACCGAAGCGCGACTCCGCGGGCGCGGCCACGACGAAGAGGCGCTCATCGTCCGTCAGAGCAACTACGCCGGGCTGGCGAGCATACTGACGCAGATCGGCTGGCAGGATGGCGTCGATTTTCTGCTCGCCGATCTTGGGCTCTCCTCGATGCAGATCGACAACCCCGCCCGCGGCTTTTCCTACAAGCACGACGGGCCGCTCGACATGCGGATGAATCCCGACGCGGGCCTACCCGCACGGTACTGGATCGAGAACTGCAAGGTCGAGAAGCTCGCTCGCGTGCTCGCCGAGGGTAGCAACGAACCACTCGCCGAGCAACTTGCCGAAGCGATCCGCGCAGCGACCACGCGAGCGCCGCTCAAAACCACCCGTCAGCTCCGTAGCGTGATCGAAGCGGCGCTTCCCGGGAAGATGAACGATACGAATCGCAAGGCGACGGTCGCTCGCGTCTTCCAGGCGATCCGGATCGCGGTGAACAAGGAATTCAGCGCATTGGATCGTTTCCTCTCGCTGCTTCCGAGTTGCCTGCGGCCAGGCGCTCGCGTTGCAGTCCTCTGTTTTCACTCCGGTGAGGATCGTCGCGTGAAACATCATTTCCGCGATGGCTTTCGCAGCGGCGTGTATCGCGAGATCGCCCCGCAGGTCGTGCGGCCGAGCTACCGGGAGATCGGTGGTAACTCGCGGGCGGCCGCGGCCAAGATGCGGTGGGCGATCAAGGGCTGAGCGCTCGCAGCACGTGCTAGGCTTCGGCCCGCCGTGTAGGGACTGGACCGATGGCCGACGTCGCCGCTTCCTGCGCGGGAGGCATACAACTCGAATGGAAAACTCGACCGACAGGAACCAAGCGCTGCGGTTGCTCAACGGCCTCGAACAGGGCGGGCTGCACCCGGTCGAGGGGCGCATCCTTGCCGAGAACCTCGACCCCGTGCTGGTTTACGTGATCGTGCGTTTCCTGCGTGAGGTCTACCCGGCCACGGAACCCGCCGCGCGCCCCGTGCTGGAACGCGTCGTCGAATTGACCCACGCGTATCCGGGAATCGTCGCCCGGGCCAGAGAAGGCGAAGCCGATTCCATCACTGCCTGGTTCACCAGCCAGCACACCTTCACGGAGTTTCGCAATCGTGGGGCTACTTTGATCGACCTCGTGGTCGACAAACTCGAGAGTTGATCTCGGACCGGAGCGGTCGATGACGTCGACTACTCGAGCGGCCATTCGGGTCGGACGAGTTCCACCGGCGGCGCGACATCCGCGTAGGCGACGGGGATCTGGTCGGTCGATTCGGGCACTTCCGCGCCGTGACGTCGAGCCAGCTCACTCTTCGGGTACCAGTAGCGGTGCTGTTCGCCACGACGATGGCCGATCGCCAGCAACGCGCAGGGCCCCGCCCCGGCCCCGACGAACACATGGGATACCCCGGGCGGGCAGTGGACGAAATCCCACGGCCCGAGTTCCTTCTTCTCGTCATTGACCAGCAACGTGCACCGACCGGAGAGTACCAGGAAGTCCTCCTGCGCGTTTTCGCGGTGGTAACGGCAATTCGGTTTCCCGGGGCTCAACACCATCAGGTTGATACCGACATCGGGAAAGCGACCGTCGATTTCAAAATTGGCGCCCTTGCAAAACGTGTCGGACGAACGCCACTTGGCGTCCTTCACGTTGACCACGAACCACCCGGCTTGTTCCTGGATCATGCTGCTCCTCCTGATTTCCAGCGCGAGCGCAATTTTGCCACACGCTAGGGGTTGGGGAATATGACGCAGACGACGCCACGCTGAACGCTCAGGCGGAGCGATCGCCCTGTCCGGTTGCTCAGGCCGCGGGAACCGGGTTCGATCCATTCGCCATCCAGGCTCCAACGAGCGCCATGCAACAGCACCCGGGCGCGGCCCGCCAGGGCGAGCAACGAGAACGGTTTGCCCGGTTTCGTTTCGATCGACGCTCCGGCGGCGGTGACCACGACCCAACCCCGGGGGGTCGGCGCCAGGAGTCCTGCGAAGCTCTTGGCGTGGGCCGCCAGTTCGTGCAGGTTGACCCATTCGTGGTCGAGCCGCCCACCCGTCAGGCCGGCGACGCAGACGATCGCAATCCGGCGGCGGTGAAGTTCGGCGAGCGCCCCGGACAGGTCGCTGAACGCCTTGTTCGGATCGTAGACGATCGATTCGGTCTCAGCGGGCGGCGTGGCGGAGTCCGCGTCACCGACGAAGAGATCGCAAGGTTGCCGGATCGCACGCCACGCGCGCAATCCACCGTCGACCGCGACGCCGAGAACACTCGTGCCATGGGTGCGCCCCCACGAGAGTGCCTCGCGAAGCGCTGCGGGCGTGGATCCGTTGAGCGCCACGACCGCCACGTGCCCACGGCCGCCCTTGAAACGGATCCTTGGCGATCGGTGCAATGCGCTCATCTTGTCGAGTATGCCAGCGACGCGGCTGACTCGCCCACATTGTCCAACTATGAGGGAAACACGACACAGCAGATCGATCCATCGTGTCTCGGCTTCAAGTCCGGTCAGTTCTTGATCGCGTCCGGGTCCGCAACGGCATCCTCGCGCGCGTCACCCAGCACGAAGGCTACCGAGTCGTCGGTTTTTTCCGCGTCATCTTTTTTCTGGCGGCTCTCGATGACGGGCCGGTTCTTGAGCGCCTCACCGAATACCATTTCAAGGACCTGATCCACGTCGTCCACGAACCGGAACGACAACGCCTGTCGCACCGATTCCGAAACGTCCTCGAGATCCTTCTCGTTGCGTGTGGGTAGGATCACATTCTTGATCCCCGCCGACTTCGCAGCGATGACTTTTTCCTTGACCCCGCCGACGGGCAGGATCTTCCCTCGCAACGTCACTTCGCCGGTCATCGCCAGTTCGGGCGAAACCGGAAGCCCCGTGAGCAACGACACCAGCGAACACGTCAGCGTAATACCGGCCGACGGCCCGTCCTTGGGGATCGCGCCGGCGGGGATGTGGATGTGGAAATCCGTGCGCTCGAACAGCGTCTCGTCGAGCTTGAGCCGCTCGGCGTTGGAACGGATCCAGGTCAGGGCTGCCAACGCCGATTCCTTCATCACGTCGCCGAGACGTCCGGTGATCGTCACCTTTCCCTTGCCGCGCATCATCGCCGATTCGACGAACAGGATCTCGCCACCGAACTGCGTCCAGGCCAGGCCGATGACCACCCCGCTGCGGTCGGTACGCTCGGACAGCTCGCGATAGAACTGGACCGGTCCGAGCAGTTCCTCAACCTTCGCAGGATCGATGACGGTTCCGCCCTCATGTCCCTCGACGATCGACCGCGCGACCTTGCGGCACAGGTTGGCGATCTCACGATCGAGGTTCCGCACACCGGCCTCGCGCGTGTAATCGTTGATGATGGAACGAATCGCGTCGTCGGTGAATTCGACCTTCTCCGCGGTCAGACCGTGCTCCTCGAGTTGCCGCAGGACCAAGTGCGCTTTGGCGATTTCGACTTTCTCTTCCTCGGTATACCCGGGGATACGCAGAATCTCCATGCGGTCGCGCAATGCCGGTGGAATCGTATCGAGCACGTTGGCCGTACAGAGGAACAGCACCTTGCTCAGATCAAACGCGACTTCCAGGTAGTGATCAGAGAACGAATCGTTCTGCTCGGGATCCAATACCTCGAGCAACGCGGACGCGGGGTCGCCGCGAAAATCGGTGCCGACTTTGTCGATCTCGTCGAGCACGAACACCGGGTTGTTGGTGCCGGCCCGCTTGATGGCCTGCAACACGCGGCCCGGAAGCGAACCGATGTAGGTCCGGCGGTGGCCGCGGATCTCGGCCTCGTCACGCACGCCGCCGAGCGAGGCACGTACGAACTTGCGCCCCATTGCGCGGGCGATCGATTTACCCAACGAGGTTTTGCCGACTCCGGGCGGACCCACCAGACAGAGGATCGGGCCCTTGAGGTCCGGTTTAAGCGCCCGCACCGCGAGGTACTCGATGATGCGATCCTTGATCTTCTCGAGGTCGTAATGATCTTCGTCGAGGATCTGCTTGGCCCGCACGACGTCCAGCTTGTCCTCGCTGGAGACCGACCACGGCAGGTTGATCAGCCAATCCAGGTACGTACGCGAGACCGTGTATTCCGCCGCCTGCGGCGGCATCTTGGACAACCGGTCGAGTTCCTTCTCGGCGACTTTTTTTGCCTCCGCGGACATCCCGGCTTCCTCGATTTTCTTCTTGAGCTCGTCGGTTTCCTGCTGGCGGTCGTCTTCCTCACCGAGTTCCTTTTGGATCGCCTTCATCTGCTCACGCAGGTAGTACTGCCGCTGGGTCTTGCCGACCTCGTCGGCGACCTGCGACTGAATGCGGCTTGAAATTTCCTGTAATTCGAGTTCGCGGGTGACGATTTCGACCAGCTTCTGCACGCGGTCCTTGACGTTGCTGCGTTCGAGCAGGCCGATCTTCTCCTCGGTGGAGACGTTCATCACCGAGGCGGCGAGGTCCGACAGACGCGCCGGGTCCCCGGCGCCCGCGGACAGCACCATTTCGCCGAGATCGCTCGAGATGTTCTGGGACACCTGAACGAGCTTCTGGAACTGGTCGACGAGGCTGCGTACCAACGCTTCCAGTTCGACAGTCTTATCGTGCACATCATCGACGGGGGTAATCGCGGCCTTGACGAACGGCTCGGTCGAGATGAAACGGTCGACCCGGACGCGTCGGATCCCCTGGATGATCAAGTTGACGTTGTTGCCGCTCAACTTGACGACCTTGAGGATGCGCGCGACCGTGCCGACGCGGTACAGACCGTTCGGTTCGGGGTCGTCGTCGGTCGGATTGCGTTGCGAAACGACGGCGATCAGTTTGCTTTCGCGCACGACGTCGTCGAGCAAATTGAGCGTCTTTCGTCGACCAACCGAAATCGGCATGATCGCATGCGGGAACAGCACGCTGTTCCGCAGGGGCAGCACCCCGATTTCCTTCGGTACCTGGAGCGCTTCGATCTGGCTCTCGTCGCTCATCCCATCTCCCATTCAAAAGCCCCGAAACGGGGCTTTTTTTCATACCTCACAAGTATAATGCAGCGATGCGTTCGAAGCCCGTCGCGGGTCAAGCGGCTTTGATGTCGATCTTCCGCGGCTTCGCCTCCTCGACCTTCGGGATCGTGATCTCCAGAACGCCGTTCTTGTACGTCGCCGAGATGCGTGTGGCATCAACGGTCTTCGGCAGGCCGAAGCTACGTACGAAACTTCCGTAGACGCGTTCGCGGCGGTAAGTCCGGGTGTCGTCGGTCTCCGTCTCGCGCACGCGCTTGCCCGACAGGATCAACGTGTTGTCCTCGAGCTTCACCTCGATCGCGTCACGCTCAATTCCGGGCACTTCGGCGCGGATTACCAGATCGTCACCCTGCTCGATGATGTCTACCGCCGGGGTCCACGCGTTACCCGCACCGGTGAGGGGTTGGAATCGACGACTCGTCGGAAACAGATCTTGAAACGGATCCCAGTGAACTAACCTCATAACAACCTCCTTAAGCATTGTCTTTCGCAGTCTTTCAGGGCGTGTTCTCGCCGCCGAATGCTTTGTTAAGACCGCAAAAGCGGGCTGTCAAGGTGCCGGGACCGGCTTCACATCACATAGCTTCCGCCCTCGGGATCGGGATCGGAACGGGGGCCCGTTTTGTCGGGGTCGACCGCCTTGTCGGCGCGCTCGTCTTCGATGGCCTGCAGGATCTCGTCTTCCTCCGGGATCGTCACGTTGTGGATCGCGCCCAGCAACAGGAGACCCTGGCCGACCCTCGCCGGGTCTTCCTCCAGCCAGTCGCGCAACGGATCGATGGACTCCTCGACACCGAACAGGCTGATCCACTCGGCCGTCGTACCGGGTCCGATCGACCCCATGAACCAGTCAAAATGGCGCATCACCACGTCATAGGAGCCGTGGGTCCCCAGATCGCAGAGCAGCACCAACAGGCTGTGCGCTGCGTCGGGTTCGAGCCGTGCGCTCTCGATGCCCCGGACCGCAGGAATCACGATCGCCTCACCCATCCGGCCCAGCGCCCGTTCGGCGGCGCCGTAGACGTACGAGTTCTCGTCGCCGAGGTATTCCATCACCTCGGGGATAAAATGCACCATCCGCAGTTCGCCGAGCGTCTCGAGCGCCATGACCTTGGGAAAGAACGGGCCTTGCGCCTCGAGCATACGCAGACACCATTCCTGCGCCTTGCGCGACGCCGCTTCGTCCTCGCGACAGACCAGCGCAACGGCCGCGGGAAGTTCGCCGACGAGGTGAGCGGACTCGACCACGGCGAGTTCCAACAGACGGTCGAGATCACCGCGGGCGCGCCGCAGAGCCGCGCGCGCGTCGAACCCGCGTGCGACGACAAACGCGACCGAGAGATGGAACCCGAGCAGCGCCTCCCGGAACGCTCGACCACACTTCGCCGTGCCGTCGAGCAAGCCGTCGTCGGACAGTGCCTCGACGACCGCGCAGAGTCGGTCGATGAAGTCGCGATCGGCGTCTTCGGGGAGTTCCCGTACGGCCCGCGTAGTCCAGTCGGCGATCGCACGAATCACTTCGGTGCGGTTGCCGGCGCGCAGCTTGGCCGCTATCCGCTGGATTGTCGGCTCGCCCATCACAGCGAAGATGTCGCAGTCGTAGCCGGACTCGACCGCCTTGATCGTCTTGCGGAGTTCGATGTGCCCCGAGGGACCCGTACGGAAACACCAGAACGCGTCGTCGACACCGAGGCTATCCATCAGGGTGCGGAACACTTCGGTGGAGCGGTGTGCCCCGCGCCATTGCACGGCCACCATCATCTGTGACAGCAGGTCGTGGATCTCCTCGGTGCGAGCGGCATCGAGCGCCCCACGCAGGGCCGCAGGTTCGACCAGCAATTCGACGCGCCGGTCGAGATAATCGCACATGACTTTCTTGGCTTCGGAGCTGCCCAGCTCGGACAACGTCTCGATGATCAGCGCCATGGCTGGATCGGTCAGCTCGCCGCTCTTGAGCGCTTCTGTGGCCAGCGTGGGGATGCCCGCATAACCCAGCCGCGCCAGCGCCTGGAGGCAATAGCCCGGGGTCAACCCACGGAGCACGCGAAAACCGCGCAGCAGCAGCGAATGATGCCGCGAGTTCCCGTGCTCGCCCAGGTGCCGCGCCACCGTCTGCGGCGTCTCGTCATGATCGTCGATCAGGAACTCTGCGATGGCATCGCAACATTCGCTCGGAAAATGGCGCACCAACCGGTCGACCGCCCAGTAACGGGCTTCCTTGTCGTCGGACTTGGTGACCCGAACCAGATCACCGAGATTCCAGATCAGATGGGACATGCATCCTCGCTGCCGAGCCGGGGCGGCCGATGCGACATTCTACCGCGAGTGCGTGTGCCGCGCCCACGACGAACCCGGCGCCTAGAAGCCGAGCTTGAAGCCGGTGACGATGGTGCGGGGCGGGCCGGCCAGGGTAATTCCCCTACCGAAATTCTCCGAGACGATGCGGCCGTCGATGAGGCCGATGTTCTCGCGATCCAACAGGTTGAAAATCTGCAAGTAGGCTTCGCCCGTCCCGCGCCCGCCCTTAAAAACGAACGGGCGGCGGATGCGCAGGTCCAGCTGGAGGAACGTGGGCTCGTCGAGGCCGGAAATCGGGAATCGTGTGTCCGGGTTGGGGTTCATCGTGCTGGTGCGAAACGCGTTGATCGCGTCGAGATCCGTATCCTCGCCCGCGTTGCGCGCCACACCGTCTGGACGGTCGGTGAGGATCCCGTCCACGTTGATGTCGGTACCGGAGGTGACGTTGAAAACCAAACCGGACGACCAGGTCAGCACACCCGAAACCCGGAAACCCGCCCAGGCAGGCAGGTCGCTCGACACGACTACACGATGCTTGCGGTCGCCGTCGCCGCGCCCGCGCTCGGTCACGACGAAAGTCTCGGAGTCCTGCGGGATCGAAACACCTCCCTTGAGCGGGTCGAACCCCGTGTCCTCGGCTCGCGACAACGTGTACGACGCATCGATCCACGCCGACTCGCTCTGGTACCGCCAGCCGATATCGAGACCGGTGTACCAACTGCGCCCTTCGGTCGCGAGAGCGGCGATGGAACCCAGCGACGGATCGTTCCCATGACAGGGGATGCCCTCCTCGAGCGTGGGATCGAGATTGTCGGGACAACTCCCCGGCCCCGGGAGAAACAGGCCGATGACGGGGTTGAGATCCTTGAGCAGCGGTAGGCGATAGCCCTGGCTGCGGGTCAGGTTGGTGCGCAAGGCGCCGAGACGGCCGACAGGGATATCTATCCCGATGTTTGCCTGAACCGCGTACGGCGTTTCCAATTTCGTCGTCGTGGAAAATTGAAGCGTCAACTGCGGAAGAAAGAACAGCGACGGCAGAACGGCGTCGATCCCCTGCTGCTCGACGAACTGTTCGTCGAGTTCGATCGCGAAACCACGCGGGAAGAACAGACCGACTTGGGTGCCGGACGTGACGGCCGAAACGGCGGGGAACGCCAGGACGAGCTTGTCGTAGAACAAACCCGCGCCGCCACGGATGACGGTGCCGCTGTCCGGATCCGGCGTCCAGGTGAAACCGAATCTCGGCGCAAGGTTGTTGCCGTCCGTCCCGGAGCCGCCGTTCGGGATCGTCGAGGCGATCCGTGCCGAACTCGGCAGCTTGTAGGTGCTGTAGTCGTAGCGCAACCCGTACTCGAAGAAAAAGGACGGAGTGGGCTGCCAGTGATCCTGGACGAAGAAACCGTACCTCGTGTCGTTGAACGTCGCGGACGGTTCACCGAACACGAACGAAAACACGACCGGGTACGACGTGATGATCGCGTCTTCATCGATCCGCCCGTCGCCGTCGTCATCGACACCCGGCGTTCCCGGGCACGGGATGTTTGGGTAGGAGCCGTTGGTCCGCGCCAGAGTCACGTCGCTGATAAAGATGTTGCCGCAATCCCCGGTCTCGAACGGAATGTCGGTGTCGTAGAGAAAACCTCCGTTGGGATTGAACGTCACATCGAGATCGGTACGCGACCTCGTGACGTCGATGCCGAACTTCCAGGTGTGATCACCGCGGCTCCACGTCAGGTTCTCGACGATCTGAAACTTGGTCTCCTTGCGCAACTGTGAGTGCAGAGGATTGCCACCGAAGATTCCCCCGGGGCGAGTCACGCCGCTGAGATCCGAATTGGCCAATTGATCGAAGTCGGATTTGGAGAAGGCGAAGCGCGTTTCGAAAACCGCCGAGGGCGACGCGATGGTCGTCAGCGATCCGGCAAGAACGAGATCCCATTCCTTGACCCTGAATCCCGCTTCCGGAGTGTACAGGCCACCGACGTTGACCCCCGCGGTATCCCGGTCGTCGTACGAGGCACGCAGCATGAGATGGTTGTTCGGAGAGAGGTTGAAATCGGTCCGGAAAAAAATGTTGTCGCCCCGTGACGACGCGGAAAAGCGCCCGCCCCGATTTCCGTCTCGATCGATGCCGGTGTAGCCGATGATGGCGTCGTTATTCTGGTGCTCGAAGGCGAAGAAATAGAACGCCTTGTCCTTCTTGAACGGTCCGCTCAGATTGAAGCCCGTCGACAACTGCCGGGATCGCGTCTGAGGGGAACCGACCGGCGGGAGCATGTCGATGAAGTTTCCCGTTTCTCCCCAGGCCCCGAGCGCGCCCTCCAGGAAGCCCTCGACGCGGGCTTCGTTCCCACCCTGTTTGGTGATGATGTTCAACACGCCGCCCGTCGCGCGGCCGAACTCGGGAGCGTAGCGGTGGGTCAGGAGCACGAATTCCTCGATCACCTGTTGCGAGAAGAAACTGCCGAGCGCCGTTCCGCTGGTCAGATCGTTGTTGTCCAGACCGTCGACCAGGAAACTGTTGGATCGCCCGGTGGCGCCGTTGACGATGAAGACCGAACTGGTCTCACCGTAGAAAGCGCCCCCCGCGGCGGGCCGGACCGATGAGTCGAGCAGCGCCAGGTCGGTGAAGACGCGGCCCCGGACCGGCAAGACCGAGATCTTTTCCGCGCTGATCCGCAGCTTACCGGCCGTCTCCTTCTTGTCGATCAGGGTCGCAGAAGAGTTGACGGTCACACGCTCGGTCATTCCCGCGCCGACCGTCAAGTCCTGGACCGACGATTCCTGCAGGCGCGACTCGACCCGCACCGACTCGCTCACGGCACCTTCGGTCGCGCGCGCAACGACGGTCCACGTCCCGACGGGAAGGGCCAACAACTGATACCGCCCCGCATCGTCGGTCGTCGTGACGCGCACCGCGCCGGTGGTCTCGCTCCGTGCCTGGACGATGGCGCCGACCGCCGGTTTGCCGTCTTCCAGCCTTACCGTACCTCGCAGACTCGAACTGGTGGCTTGCGCGAGGACCGGCGAGGTCGTCAGGAGGACGACCCAGGGCAAAGCACTCCACAGCGTTGTTCGTAGGAGCCACTTCACGGGCGACACCTTAACAGATAAGGAAACGAGACCTACATCCCGAAGTGTCCCCAAGGTCCGGTACCCCCCGTTCCCTTCCCGACGACGATGAAATAGGTTTCGCTCGGGTCGAACGTGTGACAGGTCACCAGGCCGGTATCGGGCACGACGGGCGAGAAGTTCCCCGCAGGCTCGCGCGAGGTGGCGCCGAGGATCGTGTACCCGTCGACGCACGCATCCGCCGAGGCGGCCCAACACATTTCGATGCTGCTTCCCGATTTAGTCGCGCTGACCCCGATCACCTCGGTGGCCGGCGTGCACAGGCCTCCGCTGGTGGTGGCGACGAGCTCCGGCGGGAGCGGACCCGCTGCACCGGAGGTTGTTGCGGGCAGGAGTAGACTCTCGTACGTCGTCATCACGCCGCTTGCGATATCGGTGTAATCCGACAGTGCCGTCACCGTGATGTAGTAGTCGGTGCCGGCGGTCAGCCCACTGATCGTGGCGCTCGTCCCGCTAACGTTGACCTGCAGGGAGTTCGTCACGGAATCGAAGGCGTAGGCGGTCGTGGCACCGGAGTCGGTGTCCCAGTAGATCTTGTAGCCATCGATGTGGTGGGTCACCGTTCCGGGATCCCAGGAAATGCTGATCGTGGTGTCGGTTTCGCCGCTGGACGAGATCGAGCGTGGCGGGAACAAACCGTACTTGAGATCGGTTTCCTGCAAATCGGTAAACGTCGTGTCGCTCGATTCGTTCTGTTCGGACATCAACCGCACGACGGTACCGATGTTCGGCGCGACCCAGAAATAAATCGCCTGGTGCACGCTCTCGACGCTGAACCCGCAGCCGTCAGCCAGATACACGCAAAAGTCGACGACCTGGCGGATCAGGAGCGTGTTGATCGTATGCCCCGATGGTAACGTGACCGGCCCCTCACCGATGACGACGCTCGCCTGTTGGCCTTCGCCCGGCAAACCGCTGCAGCCCTGGATCCACAATTCACAGAACAGACCGCAACTGTTTGGACAGACATGGTTGAAAACACTCTGCTCGCAACTGAACGGTGTGTTGGCCCACGCATCGCCGGTCTGCATGTACCACTCGGCCCCCGCCATGTCCTGGTGGGCGAACCGCCACAGCGGGACGTCGGGGCGCGTATCCCCGTTGATGTCGGTGCCGACGTAGCAGAACCGGCTTTCGCTCTCGCCCAGAGCGCCGGTGGCGATCCCTTCATGGCGCACGCCCCCGCGCAACCAGATCGTGTAGTCCCCGGTGCGCTGTTCGCCCTCGGTCGCGCTGAGTGTGATGAACGCGTTCAACGGGTCGACGAAATTCTTGTCCTCGCGACCCATCTGCGGCGAGGTCGCAAACCCGCACTGACCGCTGTTGCAGGTTTCCGCGGCGTTGATCGGCGCCGTCGTCGAGCCGATCTCGAAACGGCTGTCCGCGAGTTGGGTCGGTGTGAAGTCCCACGACGATGCAGCGATCAAATCGCCCATCGTAGCGTGCGGGATCGTGGTCACCTCGGAAATCGGGATCGTGCACTTGTCTCCGGCGCCCCCGGTGCAGTCGGCGTTCTCCACACAGGAATTCAGGCCGACGACGCATGTCCCCATGCGGTCGAACCCCAGTGCCAACCGCTGAAACGGCGAAATCTCGATTTCGTCCCTGAAGATCTTGAGCGGAAGCCCGCCCTGGAGCAGCGACTCGATCGTCGCCGCACCCTCGATCTCGACGATCGAATGACCGTCGGCGCTCGGCCGGCCCCAGACTTCAGCGACGGCACCGGCACGCGGATCGATCCAGCGATAGACCACCCTGTCGGGGCGGAAACCGCCGTTGCCGCCGGTGCTGCGCATCACGAGGGAGCGCTGAAGCTTCGCCTCCCGCGGGCCGCTGGGCAGGAACACCCAACCCGAACCCAGCACCTGGGTGCGAATCCACAACTCGTCCGCGTCGCGCCCCTCGATTTCACTGAATTGCAGGGGTTCGGAAAGCGGCGCCGTCGCCCGATGGGGCATCCACCAGTCCCGCGCGGCTGGGCTGTAGTGAACCGGCCCGGGGAACGGGTTGCGCGTATCTCGAACGGACAGCGCGCCGCCGTTGATTTCGTGGATCGTGCGCATCCAGCTGTCGGACAGTACGACCGTGCTCAGTTCCCAGCGCGTCTTCCCTTCCGGGTGCGTGAGATCGTGGGGCAATGTTTGGTCGAGATCGACCGTGCGCCATTTCGCTTGATGGAGAATCTCACCCGCAGCCGCAGCCGGAACACCGATAAGGAGGGTGGCTGAAGCCGCAAGGACGACGAGGCGTTGCATCAGGATCCCCCACGGTTGTCCGTCGAAAAAACCAACTTCCACCTGCGTTTTTACGCCGCTGCCGGGGGATTGGCAAGGACCCGAAGTTAACGCTGTTCCAGGCGTTCGAGTGCGCGGCGTGCCCGATCGAGCCACTCCTGCGCGTCGGGAACGTTTTGTTCGACACGTTCGATCGCGAGACGTTCGGCTTCCGCATAGGCTGCGTGACTCTTGTCGATTTCGTCGAGTTCACGGTGCGCTTCGCCGAGCGCCATCTGGTTCGGAGGATGCCCGGCGTCGAGTTGCACGGCAAGTCGCGCCTGTTCGTAACCGAGATCGATGTCACCCGGTCCGGTGGGCCATCCCGGCGCGCGCATGTAGACCAACGCGAGAACGCGATGCGGTCCGGCATTGTCCATCCGAGGCGCGAGTTCGATCGCCGATTGGAGCAGGGAAACGACCTTGGGGAGGGCGTCGATCGCGGTCGACCTTCGTTCCCGGCCCTGCAGCCCCAGACCCAACGCCAGAAGGTAGTCGCACTCGACCTCCTCGGGCGCGACGCGGCCGCACCACTGGGCCAGGTTGATCGCCTCGACCGCCTGGCTAAGCCGTTCTTCGGGATCTTCGGAGTGGTCGGCAATCCAGAGCCGGCATCGGGTCGCCCCCAGCAGCGCCTCGAGTTGCACCGACTCGTCGGTAACCGCGGCCTGATAACGGTTGGCCGCGAGGTGAACGGACTCCAGTGTGCGCCGGTTCCACGACTGATCGGCCTCGGCGAAGCGGCCGGCGCCCGCGGCCCGGGCGTCGGCCGCGATCTCCTCGAGCGGCGGCGGCTCGCGCAGCGCGGAAACACAGCCGCTGGAGGCGATCACCCCTGCGGCCGCGAGGAGTCCGATCGTCCCGAGCCCGGACCGGCGATCAATCGGCCGCATCGCCCCACAGCCGCTGCACTCCGGCCAGCTCTCCTTCGCCGAGCGCCTCGAAACGCCCGATCCGGATCGTCGCGAGCAACTCGCGCCCGCCGCCCGATTCGTCTAGCGCTTGCAGCGCCTGAACCAGTACACGCTCCCGGTCTTCCGATAAGCGATCGCCGACGGCGCAAACCAGGCTCGAAATCATCGGGGCCGAAATCGCGACCACCTCGAGATCCGCCGCGAACGGCAGCCGCTCCAATGCTTCGGCCTGGGCGCGATCGAGCAACGCCGCAACGGGCTCTCCCCGGGCCGCCTTGCGCAAGACGGAAAGCACACGTGCGTTGAAACCTATCTCGACATCGGCGGGAAGCGTCCCCCAACTCGCGAGGACTCGCGTCACGAAGCGGGGCGAGAACCCTGCGACCCCTTCGAGCGACCAGCCGGAAAGATCGGACGCGGAGTTCAACGCTCCCCGGTGCGCCACGAGGCTCCAGGTTTCCTCGTGTCCGCCTTCCTGGACCACGCGCAGGAGCGGGCGTAGCTCCAGCGATTCGCCGAACTCGAGATACACGGGCAACGGAACGATGACCAACGCGGCATCGCCCGCGGCGAGGCGTTCGCGACCGTCCTCCACTTTCGGGTAGTAGACCGCACGGAATTCTTCCCGCGCCCATCCCGCAGCCGCGGCGACACCCTCGGCAAACGCGTCCATCGACGGTTGGGCCTGTTCGGTGGTGCCGGGATAGCCCGGCGCCCAGGCTACGAGGGTCAGCGGTTCGGCCGTCGCAGCGGTCGCGGAACCAGCCAGCCAGAGCAACGCCAGCGCAAGACATCTCATCACTTCAAGGTTACCAGGGCTACCCCGCCCCATGTACGTCCAACGCACGGTGCACCTCTTCTAACGTTCGACCAGGCCGAGAGTTACCAGCAAGTTCGGCAGCACCACGGTGGAGGTGATCAGACACGACCCGACGCCCAGAAACAGGACAACGCCCAGACTGGCCATCCCACGGTGCGACGCCAACGCCAGGCTCCCGAACCCGATCATCGTCGTCAGCGAGGCGATCAGGATCGCCCGACCTGTATGGCGCAAGACGACGTTCATCCCTTGCCGTCCCTCGAGCCGGATGCGGTGGATCACGTGAACCCCGTTGTCGATCCCGACCCCGATGATCAGCGGTACCGCCACCAGGTTGGCGAAGTTGAACGAGATGTCGAACAACCGCATCGCGCCCATCATCCAGACCATGCCCATGCCCAGCGGAAACAGGGCCAGCGCGGTATCGCGGACGCTGCGGAAATCGATCAGCAGGATCAGCGCGACCAGGACCGCCCCGAGGGCGACGGCGCGGTAGAACCCGCCGGTAATGCGGTTGGACATCTTGTGGAACACGAGCGGGAAGCCGGTCGCGGCCGCGTCGACGCGACGGGACGCCGCAACGAACTCCTCGAGTTCGGCTCGATCGAACACCTTGCCCGCCGGATGCAGGAACGCGAGCATGTCCCCCGAGCGTGTGAAGAATCGCTGCCTCAGTTCCCGCGGCAGGTTGTCGGGCGTCGGGGGCGAGCTATCCAGGTTGCGGCGCAATTGCTCCACGGCGCGCCGCGCAGCGTCGAGCAACCGGGGTTGCGCAGCGTTCCACGCGTCGACCGTGGCGTCGTCGGCCGCGCTCGCCGTGGCCAGGCAACTCGCGGCCGCCGCCCGGGCGCGCTCCAACGGTCCGACGATCTCGACCAGTCCGGCAACGAATGCATCCTCGGTGGACCACGCCAACGCCTCCTCCAAGCGTTCCAACGCGGCGGTCAGCCGCTCGCGCGTCAACGTCGTGGAATGCTCCGGCAGGCTGAGCGGTTCGACGAGCGGGCGCAGCGTTTCGATCAGCTGCTGCGCGCTCGCGGCGTCCGGCGGCAGGAAATCGAGCGGCGATTCGAAGCGTGAAATCGAGGCTTCTTGGGCCGCCCGTTCGGCCATCGCGTGCAAGCCTTCGACATCCTTGGCGACAACGATGTTGTAGAACGGCGCAAGGTCCGATTCCATCATCATCCGGTTCTGGTAGCGCACCGACTCGGCGTTGCGGGGTAGTAGCTGGAGGATGTTGGTGCTGAACGACAGCCCGCTGGCACCCCAGGCCGCGACGGCGGTGACGATCACCGCGACGACCATCACGATCCGCGGGCGGCTACAGACCCTTCCGGCGGCCATCTCGACCCAGACGCGGTCGACGACGGACGCACGCCGGTGCCCGCCGGCAACGCGTTGACGACGCCAACGGCCGTACAGAGTGAGAAACGCCGGCAAAGTGACAACAGCAGCGAGCAGACAGAACAGCACGCCAATCCCGGCGACCACACCGAGTTCGGCAAAACCACGGAAACGCATCAACTGGATCGACAGGAAGGCCGCAGAGGTCGTCACGGCGGCGACCGTGACGCCGGCGCCGGTTCGACGAAACGCGGTGAGGATCCTGGTTTCCAGGTCGCCCGTGTGGGCACCTTCCAGTTCGTATTCGGAGACCGGGTGGATCCCGTAGGCCACACCGATGCCGATCAGGGTGGAAATGAACGACGATGTGATCATGTTGAGGTAGCCGAACTCGAACAGCACCGCTCCGAACGATAAAACGATCCCGATGGCTAGCGCGCCGAGCACGAGGAAAGCGTGGGTGCGCCAACGGAACACGAGTAAGGTCAGGAGCGTGACGCCGATCACGGCGATCGCCGACGTGGTCCAGGTGTCGCGACGCACCGTATCCATCTCCTCGACGACGATCGCCGGTTGGCCGGTGAAGGCGACGTGGAATCCTTCGACCAGACGCTGGACCGTCGCAGCGCGTTCGCGCATCGCGGAGACCATGTCGCGGCGCACATCCAGGTCGTCGCTGGTGTCCTTGGGTATGATGACCACGAAGTAGGTGTTGCGATCGTCGGTGGCGAGGTACCCGTTGGCCGATAACATCGACGCTCGCTCGCCGGCGAATGCCAGCAGCGGCGAAACGTTCTCCACCGCCTCGATGGCCCCGGCGGGATCGTCGAGGAACGTCTGTTGGGCCTCGAGCAACCGGGCCAGGCCGGCAAGCGCTCCGGCGGCCTGGCCCTGACCGACACCGGAGAGTGAACCGGCGGTCCGACCCTGATCGATCTGCGTTGCGATCAAGTCGTCGAGCATGGCCAGATCGGTCACCTCGATCAACGCGCGCAGCAGTTCCTGCCGGGACCGGACTCCGGCAACGACCTGCCGCAAGGTTTCGGTGGGTAAGAGGTACAACCCACGTTCGAGGAACCAATCCAGATCGATGCGATGGAACACGTGCTCGACCCGTGTGTCTGCCGCGAATTCCATTGCGAGACGATCGACGAACCGTTGGAGTTCTCCGGTCGAGGGCACGGCGCCGTCGATGCCCTCAACGCAGGCGATCAGCGCCTCGGTGCCGGCGTTTTCGGCCAGCAACTCGTTCATGCGAATCTGGTCGGGGTCGTCCGCGGGAGCCAGTTCGCTGCGCGAGGTGTGGAACTCAACCTGAAGCCCGGCGATCAACCCCAGCAGCATCAGCACCACCGAACCCAGTGCCACGCGGCCCGGATGGCGAACCACCACGGTCTGGAGTCGGGTCAGCTGGTCACGGAGCACCGAGGCACACCTCGTCGGGGACGATCACCCCTGAGAGGCCATGCTAACAGGCTGCCGAAGAACCAAAAAAAGCCGGGGTCGTCGACCCCGGCTTTCACTCGCGGTGAGTCGGGAGAATCAATGCTCGTGCGGGCTACGCGTACGGATCACTCGCACCCCCGAGCCGTGGCCCTTGACCTGCTCCATCGGCGTCGAGTGTTTCGGACAAAGGAACGTGTCATCGGCTTCGTCCTTCTCGACCATGATCGTGGCGTCGCCTTCGCTGCAACTCAGCATCACGCGATCGCCGTGAATCTCATGGATCCGATGCATCCCACCGATACTCGAAAAGTCTATCTTTGTCACGAAGACGTTGTCCTCTTCCGTACCGATACCGCCGATCCGACGGATCACGATCCGCGACGGATTTCCATCATCCTCGGTTTCAACGATGAAGTTGTCATGTAGGTCGGCGAGTCCCGCGAAGTGTATCGCTTGGAGTTCGCGGCAGTCGTCGGCATCGCAATCAATATCGACGACGATGTGGCCCTCGCCGTGACCCAAAGCAAAGTCGCAGTCCCCTGCACCATTGATGCAGGTGCGTTCTTTCTCGATCGCGACCATGACCTTCTCGGGGTCGTTGGGAAAGGTCAACACGGTGCAGGTGTCGGCGTTGAGCCGGCAGGTGATGTCGATCGTGGAGACGTCGTCACCCGACCCAACGCGCGTGATCGTGGCCTCGTCTCCGCTGCGGCTGACGGTGACGGCGCCGGGACCAGAGCCGAAGGTGCGGGTTTCGCCGTCCCGCAGATCGGACAGGTCGAAACGCTCTGCGTCGCCGTCACTGACGAAAAAGGCTTTGCTGCCATGGATGGCGTGGACCTGGCCCGAACTAGTCACCCACGTGCCTTCCTCGGCCGGCGTTGGACCGGCGGCCAGAACCAGCACCAGACTTGCCCAGGCGAACCCTTGAATCAAACGCTTCATGGAATCTCTCCTTAGAAAACAGTCGTTGTTTCCTTCGTTCACTGCGCCGGAAACCGGCGTCGACCCGGTTCTATAGCAGGGACCGTGCCACGACGTCCCACCGAGAAAACTGGTATTGCTTGCCGTTTCCACTGGTGCGAGGCGGTGGCGGACCTCATCCGGGAGCGGCCCGCCGCAATTGGGGTAGTCTCGCCTAAAGGAATTTAAGTTTCGACTTTCGAGACGGTGCCCGAATTTGTTCCTAGTCTCCCCGTCGGCCTGTTCGTATATAAGGAAAAGGTTGACAAACCTCGAGCTTTTGCACGCGGCGGCAACTCTTCCGCACTCGTGTCAAAATACTCGGTTCGTGGGCACGGGCACGGATCCGCGAATGTAGAAACGGAAGGCTGAACCGATCATGCAACTTGCGTTCGACAGCGATGTGACCCTGCGCTCTCGTTTCGAGTGCAAGTACATCATCCCTCCGACGGCCGTCCCCGCGATGCGCGAGTTCATCCAGCCGTTCATGGCGCCCGACCGCTACGCCGCCCGCTGGGAGGGCAACCGTTACGCGATCTGCAGCCTGTACCTCGACGGCCAGGATCTCAAGTTGTACCAACAAACCGTGGGCGGCGAGAAAAACCGCTTCAAGTTGCGGGTCCGCACCTACGACGACGAGCCGGATTCACCGGTGTTCTTTGAGGTCAAACGCAAGCTCAACAACATCGTTTCGAAGCAGCGCGCGGCCCTGAGCCGCAGCGAGGCGACCCGCATGATCGAGCACGGCACCAACGGTTGGATGGATGGCCTCCCCGTCGAAGCCGTCGACGACCTGAATTGTTTCGCCCTGTATTCGGACCTGACCAACGCGCGGCCCTTGGTCCGGGTCAGGTACATGCGCGAGGCGTACGAAGCGCGCGGGGGTGAGCCCGTCAGGATCACGATCGACACTGATCTGATGCACGCGATCACGTTGGACCTCGACCTCAGTCACGAGACCGGACGGTGGGTCACAACCCCGGTTGCGGGTTCGATCCTCGAACTCAAGTTCACCGAACGGTTCCCCGAGTGGATGGGAGATCTGGTGCACACGTTCGGGTTGAAGCAACAACCGGTTCCCAAGTACGTCCTGTCCGTCGACCACCTGCTGATGGAAGGCCGCGAGGCGGCCCTGAATCTGGCCGGGTTCTTTCTACCACCGCGGAGGGCTTGATCGATGGAGGCACTGTTCGAAGCTCTCAACGGCCCGGCGAGCGGCGGCGATTTTTCCGCCCAGTCGACCCTGCTCGCGTTATTGCTCGCGTTCGTCCTGGGGCAGATGATCGCGTGGACGTACGCCTGGACGCACAGCGGACTGTCCTACTCGCGCGGTTTCACGCAATCGTTGGTGCTGCTGACGCTCGTCGTGTCGCTGGTCATGTTCGTGATCGGCAACAGCATCATCACCGCTTTCGGGCTGATCGGTGCGTTGGCGCTGATCCGCTTCCGCAACGTGCTCAAGGACACGCGGGATACGGTTTTCGTGTTCATCTCGTTGGTCATCGGCATGGCCGTAGGCTCACAGCGCTACCTCGTCGCGATCCTGGGCACCGGCTCCCTGCTTCTGGTCGTCTGGTACATGAACATCACTTCGTTCGGCACGCTCGGGCGCTACGACGGCTACCTGACCGTTCGCGTTTCCCGGGCCGGCCTGGGTCGTCAAGAGTCTTCGGACTTGCTCAAGCGCTTCTGTCGCGTGATCAAACCGATCTCGACGCGCCAGAGCGGCGAGGAAGAAAGCGCCGAGTTCGTTTACCAGGTCGGGCTGCGCGACCGTGAACGCAGTCCCGAATTGATCACCGCCTTGCGCGCGCTGGACCATGTCACTCACGTTTCTCTGGTTCTGCGTAGCGAACTTTCCGAGGTCTAAGCGTTGACACCCGCCGAGGCCAAACCGATTAGCACACCGCGCGCCCAGCGCGTTGCCGACTTCAAGCAGCGTACGCTGCCGGTGATCGTATGGTCGGTGTGCGCGCTGCTCAGCGTCGTGTTGTTGATGAACCGGGCCCGTAGCTTCCAGTACATCGGGCTGGCCCAGGCACCGCAATACGAGGTCTCGGCCTCGGCAATGGGCACGATCGACACGCTGGTGGTCGTGCTGTTCCAGGATGTGCAGGCCGGCGAGGTCGTGGCCACGCTCGACGAACGTCCCGTACTGGCGACGATTGCGACGGCGAACGCGACGATCACGAAGTTGCAGGCCGACCTCGAGGCCGCCAGGGCGCAGATGCTCAGCGGGTCGGGTAGCGGGCTCGCCGACGTCAATGCCGATCTGCGACGCTTCCAGATCGACGAAGAGGACCGGCGGTTGGCCGCACTCTCGCTTCGTGTCGTCATCGAGAGCGACGAGGTCGAGCGCAACCGTCTTTGGATCGACGTCGGACGGAACCGGCGGCTGCTCGAAGAAGGCATCGTCGGACAATCGTTCTTCGATATCGTCGAGGCCTCGCACGACGTCGTCGCCACGCGGCTGACCGAGAACAAGATCCTGCTCGCGCAAACCGAAGAAGAATCCCGCACCGCCCGCGCACGCCGGGTGGCCTACGAGAGCGAACTCGCCGTGGTCCCCGCGGCCGCGCCGCTGCTGCTGCCGCTGAAGGAAGCGATCTCGATCGAGGCGGCACGCCTGCGCGAGATCCAGATTGTGCGAGAGAGCCTCGTGTTGCGTAGCCCCGTCGACGGGCGCGTTTCCTACGTGTATGGCCGGCGCGGCCAGGCGGTCATCCCGGGCGAGCCGGTGGTGATGATCTCCGAACGCACGGTCAACGAGATCGTCGCTTATCTCACCGAGGCGGACGGGTTGCTCGTCGAGCAACAGCATCCGGTACGCCTGGTCAGTCGCACCCGTCCGGGGATCATCGCGGATTCGGTCGTGCTCCGCGTCAGCCCCGACATCCAGATGCTGCCGCAGCGCCTGTGGCGCAACCCGCAGGTGGCCGACTACGGGCGCGCCGTGGTGATCGCGCCGCAACCGGCGATGAAACTGACGCCCGGCGAAACGATCGAGGTTCGTTTCGGCCCGCGCTGACCTCTTCGGCGCGTAGCCGCGCTACCATCCCGGGTATGAATCGCTCACTCCAGCGGACGGGTCCGCAACGCTGGGTGTCGCTCGGGTACCTGGGCCTCGCACATCTGGCGCTGGGCGCCGCCGCCGCGGTGACGCTGTGGGATTCGTCCGGGATCGCAGGATTCTTTTACCACCCCAAGATGATTGCGGCCGTCCACGCGTTGACGTTGGGCTGGATCAGTTGCTCGCTGATCGGGATCCTCTACGTGGCGGGCGATCGATTGGGGCTCCGCGCCACACGGCTGGACGTCGGGATTCTCATCGCGTGGGGTGCGGGGGCGAGCGGGCTGGTCAGCCACTTCTGGATCGAGGAATTCGACGGGATGACATGGTCCGCGGGTTTGCTCGGGATCGCGATCCTCGTGGCGGCCGGAAGATTCGGCGCGGCGATAGCCGTGGCGAGCTTGCCGGCTCCGATCAAACTGCAGATCAACCTCGCGTGGCTCAACCTCACCGGTACGGCGTTCATCGGCGTCTTACTCGGGATCGACAGGACGATCCCGATCCTGCCCGGGTACAGCCTGCACAATGTCTTCGCACACGCCCATCTGGCGGCAGTCGGTTGGGCGTTCCTGCTGGCCGTTGCGCTCGGGCATCTGTTTCTCCTGGCCCGCCGGGAAACATTGCCCGCGGCCCGTCTGAGCGTTTCCGGAACGGTCCTGGCCCAACTGGGGGCCGCAGGAATCTTCGTTTCGTTCCTCGTCGACGAGCCCTTCGTCCGCGTCTTCGCCATCGTGGCGCTCGTGGGCATGACGCTGTGTCTGGTCGCACTCTTCGTGCACGCACGGTCGGTACTTCCGGCGGCGTCACGTGCCGCTTCCCTTGCGCTGGTCGTGGCCCTGGTTTGGCTGGTCATCGCCGGGGGCATCGGGATGAGCCTGTTCGGGGCGCCCCAGGACGACATCGGCGCTGACCCGGGGGCGATCATGGCTTACGGGGTCGCCGGATTGCTTGCCGGGTTGGGCCAGGGAGTCTTCGGCCTGAGCCTGCTCTGGTTCCGAGGCTTGAGCGCAGGGCCCGGCCGTGCATGGCCCGCCGTCGCCGGCTGGCTGCTCGCTTCGCCATTGCTCGTGGTGGGCCTTGCCGGAACCTACCCGGTCCCGATCGCCGCGGGCGCCGCAAGCTTGCTGTTGGCCGTCGCGTGGAGCGCGCGATCGATCATTGCCGACGCCCGCCGCGCGGCATAAGGCTCCATCCCCCGTCCTGGACGAAACGGTCAGGCGCGGCGGACGTACTCGAATTCAATCGGCAGGTGGTTGATCCCGCGCGCGGGCGGCGCGATCCACTGCGCCATCTTGCCCCGCTCGAGGACCGGCTTCATCAGGCTCTGGACGTAGGTTCTGTCAGCGGCGGTGGGTAACCACTCGTCGCGCATGGCGTTGAACTGATCCTCGGTGATCGGATTACCCGCCGTGTCGAAGTTGTGGTCGGCGTTCAGGCCCATCTTGCGGTTGAAGCGGCGGTTGGGGAGGCTCAGCGTGTAATCGACCCCCGCATCAACGATGATCTTGTTCCAGCGCTTCACGCCGCGAATGTTGTCGTCGATGTAGGCGTCGCGCAGGATCTCGTTCATCGCATTGCGCATCGGGATCTCCTTGGTGACGATGCGATCGTCTTCCAGGACTTCCATCTCGTAAACGCCCTTCATCGCCACATGGTCGTCGAATTTCTTGCCTTCGTGCGCGCGGCCTTTGAGACCCGCCGCGAAGTAGTCCGCCGCGTTCGAGGAGATTTCCCCGCCGAACAGGTCGAGGCTCGAGGAGTACCAAAAATTGATGTAGCGCTGGATCGTATTCAGATCGATCCCGCCCTGCGCCCGCACGTCCTCGTTGGAATCTTCCTGCATCAGTTCGCAGGCCCGCTTGACGACCCGGCCAACGCCGGTCTCACCGACGAACATGTGATGGGCCTCCTCGGTCAGCATGAAACGGGTCGTCCGGCTGAGCTCGTCAAAACCGCTCTCGGCCAGCGCGAGAAGTTGGTACTTCCCGTCCCGGTCGGTGAACATCGCGAACATGAAGAACGAAAGCCAGTCATCGATCGGCTCGTTGAACGTCGTCAGGATGCGCGGCTTATCGAGATCGCCCGAACGCCGCTCGAGCAGTTCCTCGGCTTCCTCGCGACCATCGCGGCCGAAATGCGCATGCAGGAGGTACACCATCGCCCACAGGTGCCGACCTTCCTCGACGTTGACCTGGAACAGGTTGCGGCAGTCGTACATGCTCGGCGCGCATGCGCTCAACATCCGTTGCTGCTCGACGCTGGCAGGTTCGGTATCGCCCTGGGTCACGATGATACGTCGCAGCTGGTTGCGAAACTCGCCGGGAATCTCCTGCCAGACCGGTTTCCCGTAGTCGTCGCCGCACGCGATTCGGCGGTCGTGTTCGGGCGCGGCGAGAAAAATGCCCCACTTGTAATCGGACATCTTGACGTAGTCGAAGTTGGCCCAACCGTTGGCGTCCACGCTGATCGCCGTGCGCAGGTAAATGTCGTCGAGTTGAAACTCCGCCGGACCGGCGTCCTTCCACCACTTGATGTAGTTCGGTTGCCAACGCTCCAAAGCGCGCTGGAGCCGACGGTTCTGCGAGAGGTTCACGTTGTTGGGGATCTTTTCGAAGAGCTGCATCAAGTCCTCCTGAAGTCGAATACAGGTCGCTCGGGTCGGCCGTAAAGCGTCAGCGCACCACTTTCGCCCACCGCGTTCGGTCGTTGAAAAATCCAGTTTTGCCACGCCGACAGCCGGCCGAAGATCTTGCTGTCGCAATTCTCGGCACCGGGGAAACGCAGATTTGCTTCCATCCCGGTCAACGCGTCCGGGGAGATGCTGGCACGTTCCTCGATGGCCAGACGCACTTCGTCCTCGTAGTCGATGTCATCGGCGACGACGGTGATCAGGTCCGCGTCATCGGCATCCGTCGGATCGTAACTCTTGCGAGCCGCGAGAATAGCCTTGGCCTTGGCCGGCTCAGCGTAAAAGCGAACCTCCATGCGCGCCGGTCCGTGGGACATCGGGTAGGCGCCGGCGTTCATCGCGCTGATCGCGATCTCGACCGGGTTGTCGGGATCGTCGAGCATGTAGGAACGATCCGCCGCCAGGGTCAGTTCGAACAACGTCCCGCCGAAGCAACTCCCCGACTCGACCAACGCGAAGAGGGACTTGGCCGTGAGGTCGAGGCGACGCAGCGTCCGCGCGATTTGCAGCCGCACCTCGTTGACGAACCAATCACCGGACAATTCGTCGAGGACGCGGTCCACGGCGAGAACGGTGTCCATACTGCCCTCGGTCTTGAGCAGGATCAGGCCGACCTCGGATTCGTTGATGCGCAAGTGACACAGGACATCGTCCAGTTCGCGGAACGCGGCGAGCGGCCACCAGGAGGCACCGAGTGCCTGGACCTCATCGGCGCTCGCGGGTCCCGCCTCGGCAGGTGCGCGAACCGTCAGTGTCGCCGTGCGCGCGGCGCGATCCACGTCGACGCTGACATGCTCGTAGGCGATCCGGTCGTCCTCGACGGTCTTGACGAGCGGCGTCAGATTGATCCCGGTTTTAGATCCTGCGGGCGACGCTTCGGCAAGTTCCCTCGCACGCTCGGTCACGATGTCGTGGAACTTGCTACGGGGTGCGATCGCATCGACCAGCCCCCAGCGCACGGCGCGTTTGCCCTTGACCCCTTCCGCGGTCGTGCAGAACACGTCGGCAAGATCCCGTCGAACTTTGCGCTTGTCCACGAGCCGCGTCAGTCCACCCGTCCCGGGCAACACGGCGAGCAGCGGAGTTTCCGGAAGACTGACCGACGAGTTGCCGTCGTCGATGAGGATGATCTCGCTACAAGCGAGCGCCAACTCGTATCCTCCGCCGGCGCACGGACCGTTGAGCGCGGCCAGGTAGTGCTGCCCGCTTCCCCGCGTCGCATCCTCGATGGACAGCCGCGTTTCGTTCGTGAATTTGCAGAAGTTGACTTTGAAGGCGTGGCTCGACGCGCCGAGCATGTGGATGTTGGCTCCGGCGCAGAAGATCCGCTCCTTGGCACCACTGAGGATCACGCAGCGCACACCCGGATGCTCGAAACGCAACCGCTGGATCGCATCCTGCAGTTCGATGTCGACGCCGAGGTCGTACGAGTTGAGTTTGAGTTGATAGCCGGGTCGCAACCCTTTGTCCTGCTGAACGTCGAGGCTGAGCCGCGCGATCGGTTCGTCGATTTCCAGCTTCCAGTGATGGTACTTGTCGGGTGAGGTTTCGAACGAGACCGGTGGATAGTTCTGGGTTTCTGTCGCCACGGGAAAATCCTCCAACGAGGCATTATACTGCACTAATCTGGTCGAGTCTCCGGGTTATTTCGTGCACTATAATGCACTCTATGAACTCCGAGTCCCGCTCCGATTCGAACCTGCTGCAGGCGCTCGCGCGACGTGTGAGGCGCAGGCGACTCGCACGGCAGTGGAGTCGCGAGGAACTGGCGCGCCGTAGCGGTCTTTCGGTTCGGTTCCTTGCCCAGGTGGAGTCGGGTAGCGGTAACATTTCCGTGCGGCGACTGGAAGCGGTCGCGCGCGCCCTGGAAACCACGCCGGATCGCCTGCTCCGTCCGGTAACGCAGAAGATACCCATCGTCGCTTTGACCGGCCTGCGCGGCGCCGGAAAAAGCACGGTCGGACCGCAACTCGCGCAGGCGCTCGGTCTGCCCTTCATCGAGATGGACACTTTGATCCAACACGCGGCGGGTCTGCCGCTCGAGCAAATCTTTGAACTCCACGGGGAGCGGTATTACCGGCGGCTTGAAAGCGAGACCCTCGAGGGCGTCCTGGGCGCGGGAAACCCCGCCGTCGTGGCCACCGCCGGCGGCGTCGTCAATGAACCCGCAACGTGGGAGCGACTGTGCGACGAAGCGCGTGTGATCTGGTTGCGCGCCACCCCGGAGGATCATTGGAACCGCGTGGTCGAGCAGGGCGACCGGCGGCCGATGGCCGACAACCCCGCCGCGATGGATCAGTTGCGCGAGATGCTGCGATCCCGCGAGGCCGCGTACAGCCGGGCTTGGTTGACGGTGGATACGAACGGTAAGGATCCGGGCGCGATCAGTCGTGAGATCGAATGCGCTCTGCGATCCGACGAGGCCGGCAGGGCTCCGTAGCCTGCTACGGGGCAGGCGGGGTAAAGATCAGCAGATACTGGTACTTCAGGAGTCGGCTGTTGGTCGTGACGGTCCAGCCGTCCGCGACCATCTCGGCGATCAACTCCTCACGGGGCAACCGGCGTTCGACCGGCGGTGCGATCGCGATCTCGCCCAGATGCCAGTCGACGACGACGAAACGGCCTCCGGGTTTGAGCGCGCGACTGACGGCCTCGCGCATCGGACGGCGATCGCCAAGACGGTGCCAAGTGTTCACCGTCAAGATCAAGTCGAGGGCGTCTTCGGGCAAGTTCGGATCGGTTTCGCTGCCTCGGACCACGATCGTGTTGTCGAAATCCTGCCCGGCCGCCTTGATCTCGAGGTGTTTCAGCAACTCAGGGTCGGTCTCGACCGCGTAGACAGTACCGGAGTGCCCGATGATCGAGGAAAAGGTGGAAGTGAAGTAACCCATCCCCGCCCCGAGGTCGGCCACCTTCTCACCCTTGCGGATGGAAAGGAGCCGCAACAACCGGTCGGGCCGCTGCCACGCAAAACGTTCGGGTCCCGCCAACAGTTCGACCGCATTCTCGGCGCTGGAGTCATACGTCGTCGAGACGCTTCCAGCCCCGGAACCCTGGACCGCCGCCGCCGCGCCGGTCGCCGCGGCGAGTACCGCAACCCCCCCGAAAAAGATCCCGAAGCGCTTCATTCGATCCTCCGAAAACGTTCCGAGCCCGTCTGTTGATCGCTGTTGGGAACGGCAAAACCGATGCGATATAGTACGCGCTTCTAACCGAGCGCGCTTGCGTGCCCGAATCCGCGCGCGGAGGGCAGACCTTGGGCCACATCGCCGTATTCAAGTCCGCACCGGTGGCGCGCTTGCGCGACCTGATCGAACTCGGCAAGCCGCGGCTCTCGACGCTGGTCCTGTTTACGACCGCCACGGGCCTGGCCGCCGCACCGTCCGTGCCGTCGTTCTGGCGCGCGGCGGTCTTCATGCTGGCCACCGGGTGCCTGGTGGTCTCGGCCAACACCCTGAACTGCTGGATCGAACGCGAAATCGACTCCCGCATGCGGCGCACGCGCGAACGACCGTTGCCCACCGGACGACTCGAACCGAACGTGGCGCTTGCCTCAGGCAGTTTCCTCGCGGTGGTTTCACTCACGGCACTCGCGCTGGCTACCAACCCGGTGACCACGATCCTCGGTGCCTGCGCCCTGATCAGCTACGTGGCCATCTACACGCCGCTGAAGCGCGTGACGCCGTGGTCGGTGATCGTCGGTGCGATTCCCGGCGCGCTTCCACCGTTGATGGGCTGGACCGCGGGCACAGGTCAATTCGGGCTATCGGGATGGTACCTGTTCGGCGTGTTGTTTTTCTGGCAGTTGCCGCACTTCGTCGCCATTTCGGTGTACCTGCGCGAGGACTTCATTCGCGGCGGCCTGCGCGCCATGTCCGTCGTTTTCCGGCCGTTGACCGTGCGCCGCTACATCTTCGCCTTCACCCTGGTGCTGGTCGCCTGGAGCTTGCTCCCGCAATTCCTCGGCCTCGCCGGAACGTTCTACACCGTCACCGCGGCGGTCCTCGGTTCGATCTCCATCTACTACGCCGCGGTCGGGCTCAGACGTGACGCCGGTGTCCGCGAAGCCCGCAGAGTCTTCCTCTGGTCGCTCCCGTATCTTCCCTTGCTGATCGTCGCCTACCTTCTCGGCTAGCAGCCTGCGGCCAAGTCCCCTACGGATCGCCTTTGATAGAGTCTGGGGCCTGAACTACCGTCAGGGAGGTCGATCCATGCCACGGAAAAAGACGATCGCGTTGCTGGTCGCCGGTGTCGCCGCTATCGCGTGGATCACGCAGGCCCAGGACGCGAGCGCCGGTGCCTCGGTCGAGGCACCGAACGCGGGCTGGTTGACCCTGTTGCCGCCGATATTGGCGATCGCGATGGCGTTGGTCTTCCGCCAGGTCGTCCCCGCGCTGCTGGCGGGTATCTGGGTCGGTGCCTGGATCGTTTTCGGCGATCCCTTCTCGGGGTTGCTGCGCACGATCGACAAGTATGCCGTCGAATCGCTAGCCGACACCGACCACACCAAGATCGTCCTGTTTACGTTGCTGCTCGGCGGGATGGTCGGGGTGATTTCCAAGTCGGGCGGGACGCGCGGTTTGGTGCACGCGATAGCACCGTATGCGACGAATTCGCGCCGCGGCCAGGTGGTGACCTGGATGCTCGGTATCGTGGTTTTCTTCGACGATTACGCCAACACGTTGCTGGTCGGCAACACGATGCGGCCGGTAATCGACAAACTGCGCATCTCGCGTGAAAAGCTCGCGTACATCGTCGACTCCACGGCGGCGCCGGTCGCCAGCATCGCTCTCGTCTCAACCTGGATCGGCTACGAGATCTCGTTGATCGGCGAGGCTCTGAAAAAAATCGGCGACGATACAGAGCCGTACGCGATTTTCCTCCAGTCGTTGCCGTACAACTTCTATCCGGTGCTCGCACTCGTCTTCGGGATCATGGTCGCCACGACGCTGCGCGATTTCGGCCCGATGCTCAAGGCCGAGCGGCGCGCGGCGGGGGGGAAAGTCTTCGACGACGGGGCGGTCCCGCTGGCCGATTTCGAGGGGGACACCCTCGCACCGCCGGAGGGAAAGCCCCAACGCTGGATCAACGCGGCGATCCCCGTCGGTTTGGTGCTCGTCGTGACGTTCGCCGCGTTGTGGTTCACCGGACGCGCGAATCTGGTCGAGGCGGGCGATCCCACAGGCAGCGCGTCATTCTTCTCGCTCGGCATGCAGGGCCTGGGGGCGGTGTTCAGCGCGGGTTCTTCGTACGACGCACTCATGTATGCCGCGCTAGCGGGCTCCGTTTCCGCGCTGGTGCTCGCGGTCGGACAGGGCATCATTACGTTGGGTACCGGGTTGGCCGCCTGGATCAACGGGATGAAGAGCATGATGACCGCGATGGTGATCCTGATCCTCGCATGGGGGATAGGGAACGTTTGCGCCGATCTCAAGACCGCCGATTTCCTCGTCGCGCAACTCTCCGACACGCTCAACCCGGGTCTGGTGCCGGCGCTGATCTTCATCCTGGCCTCGATCACGGCATTTTCAACGGGAACGTCGTGGGCCACGATGTCGATCCTGATCCCGCTCGCGGTGCCCACCGCCGTCGGCGTGGCCCAGAGCGCCAACTACGATGCCGCGTCGACCCACGGCATCATGCTCGGCGCCGTGTCCGCGGTGTTGGCGGGCGCGCTCTTCGGCGACCATTGCAGCCCGATCTCCGACACCACGGTGATGTCGTCGATGTCAACGGGGTGCGACCATGTCGATCACGTGCGAACCCAGTTGCCGTACGCGTTGACCGTCGCCGGCATCGCGCTGGTCGGGTGCTACATTCCCGTCGGCTTCGGCCTTTCGCCATGGCTCGGATTGTTGCTGGGATCCGGCCTGCTCTACGGCGTGCTGCGGGTTCTGGGACGGCGCGTCGCCGACTGAGGAGGCTGGGAAGCGCCGCTCGCACGGCAGGCGGCTGAATGGTGGGCCTACGACGCGGCTGATACACTGCGCCCGCTTTTTTGGGGCCGCCGATGATCGGGTTGCGTCGCGAGGACAAGAACGAGTGGGAACGCCGCGTCGCGCTGACGCCGGACCACGTTGCGGAACTCGTGCGCGACGCCGGGATCGCCCTGCAGGTGCAGCCGTCCGAGAATCGCGTGTTCGCGGATGTCGACTACACCACCGTCGGCGCTGTCCTCGACGAGGGCCTCGACCGCTGCAACGTGATCCTCGGGATCAAGGAAGTCCCGACGGAAAAGCTCCTGTCCAAGAAAACCTACCTCTACTTCTCGCACACGACCAAGGGCCAAGCCTACAATATGCCGATGCTGCGGCGGTTGATGGAGTTGGGCTGCACGCTGATCGACTACGAGCAGATCACCGACGAACGCGACAGGCGGCTGATTTTCTTTGGCCGTCACGCCGGTTACGCGGGGATGATCGACACGTTGTGGGCGCTGGGACGCCGGCTCGAATCGGAGGGCCACGTAACCGGGCTCAAACGGATCCGGCTGGCACACGATTACTCGAGCCTGGACGAGGCGACCCACCACATCTCGCGTGTCGGGGAACAACTGCGCCACACCGGCTTCCCCGAAGAGTTACGGCCGATTGTTTGCGGCTTCACAGGGTCGGGCAACGTCTCGCTCGGTGCGCAGGAGATTTTCGACAGGCTGCCCACGCTCGACGTCGCTCCCGAGGACCTCGACCGGTTGATCGCCGATCCGGACCGCCCGCGCAGCGTGCTATACAAAGTGCGGTTCGAGCGCAGGCACCGTTTCGCCCGGCGCAGCGATGGCGGTTTCGACGGAAAGGAATTCGACGGGCATCCAGAACGCTACGAGAACGGTCTCGCTCGCTGGCTGCCGCACCTGACGATGCTCTTGCACGGTGCGTTCTGGTCGCCCGAACAACCGCGCGTGATCGGACTCGACGACCTTGACCGATTGTGGTCCGACGGCGACCCGAAGCTCAAGGTGATTGCCGATATCAGTTGCGATATCGATGGCGGGGTGCAGGCGACGGTCAAACCGACCACGCCGGGTAATCCGGTGTTCGTCTACGACCTGGATCGTCGCGAGGCGGTCGACGGCTATACAGGCCGCGGCCCGGTGATCATGGCGATTGACAACCTCCCCTGCCAACTCGCCGCCGAATCGAGCGAGCACTTCGGCGACACACTGGTCCGCTGGGTGCCGTTGCTCGATCGCTGCCCGTGGGAACGGCCGCTCGATGAACTCCCGTTGCCCGACTCGATCCATCGCGCGGTGATCGTCCATCGCGGTGAACTGACGCCGTCCTTCAAATACCTCCAGACGCACCTCGACGCCGGATAAGCACGGAGACTCTCATGCACAAGGTGTTGGTCCTGGGCGCAGGGTTGGTCAGCCGCCCCATCGTGTGCTACTTCCTGGACCACGAGGGGTTCGACCTGACCGTCGCGACGCTCCGTGTCGAGGACGCACAGAAGTTGATCGGAGACCGTGCGAATGCCACGGCGGTTGCCGTCGACGTAACCGACACGGCGCAGGTGGAACAGTGCGTGGGGTCCGTGGACCTGGTCGTCAGTCTGGTCCCGTTCCACCTGCATGCGGAGGTCGCCAAGGTCGCCGTTGCCAAGCGTGTGCACCTGGTCACGACGTCGTACGTTTCCCCGGCAATGCGCGACCTCGACGCAGCCGCGCGCGATGCGGGCGTGCTGTTGCTCAACGAATGCGGCCTCGATCCCGGGCTCGACCACATGTCGGCCAAGCGTGTCATCGACGCTGTCCATCGCGACGGCGGCAAGATCGTGGAGTTCGAGAGCTGCGCAGGCGGGTTGCCGGCACCGGATTCGGCGAACAACCCGTGGCGCTACAAGTTTTCGTGGAGCCCGCGCGGCGCCCTGTTCGCCGGCACCCACGCGGCGCGGTACCTGCGCGACGGCGAGATCCGAGACGTGCCGGGGCCCGAGTTGTTCGACCACGCCTGGCCGTATGAGGTCGACGGACTCGGCGCGTTCGAGATGTACCCCAACCGCGACTCGATGCCGTACCGCGACGCCTACGGCCTGGAACACGTGGAATCGATGCTGCGCGGGACGATCCGCTATCCGGGCTGGTCTCGTGCGATGAAGGCGGTCGCCGACCTGGGTTTACTCGAGTTGGAGGTCCGCGAGTTGCCGCAGGGCTCCACGTACGCCACCCTGACGGCGGCCACGCTGGATCCGGGTGATGGCCCGTTGCAGGAACGCGTCGCGCAGCGGTTGGGCTTGTCGAGCGACGACGAGGTGCTCGAACGATTGGCCTGGGTCGGTCTGTTCGACGACGACCCTGTGGGTGCTACCGAAGCAGCGCCGCTCGACTTGCTCGCTGCGCGTTTTGCGCAGCGCATGGCCTACGGCCCCGGTGAGCGCGACATGGTCGTGATCCAGCATCGTTTCCGCGTCGTGACGGCCGAAGGCCGCAGCGAGAAGCATCAGTCGCAACTGATCGCGTACGGCGACCCCGACGGTTTTACGGCGACGTCACGAACAGTTTCGTGGCCCGCAGCAATTGCCTCGCGGCTGGTGCTGGAAGGGCGGCTCAACCTGACGGGCGTGCAGATCCCGACCAAGCGAGAAATTTACCAACCGATCCTCGAGCAGCTAAAGCCGTTGGGGATCGTTTTTCGCGAGTGGATCGTTTCCTCCGAGGAAACCGCATAAGATGCCGCCGATGGACAAGCGGCGATTCATCGTGACCTCGGGGTTGCCCTATTCCAATGGCCGCCTTCACGTCGGGCACGTGGCCGGTGCGTACCTCCCTGCGGATACATGGGTGCGCTACCTGCGCGCCCGCGGCGACGAGGTTTTGTTCGTCTGCGGGAGTGACGACAACGGCGTCGCGGCCTTGATCTCGGCACGCAAAGAGGGTCGCACGGTCGAAGAACTGACGGCGCACTACAACGCCCGGCAGGCCGCGGACTTCGAGGGACTGGGGATCCGCTTCGACGTGTTCGGCGGGACGCATCAACCCGGTTTCGTCGAACGCCACGAGCAACTTAGCCAGGAGTGGTTCCGATCGATCCACGACAAGGGCTACTTCGTCAAGCGCACGACCGAGCAACTCTACGACACCGAGGCGGCACAATTTCTCCCCGATCGTTTCGTCCAGGGTACCTGCTACCACGAGAGGCACGACGGCTCGCCGTGCGGCTTCCCGGAGGCCTACGGCGACCAGTGTGAGTCCTGCGGCAACGCCATCGACCCGATGAAGTTGATCGACCCGAAGAGTGCGATCACCGGCAGCAAGCCCGAGCCGCGCAAGACGACGCACTGGTACCTCCAGCTCCAGAAATTCGAGGCGCCGCTCAAGAAGTGGCTTGAGGAGAAACGCGACGGGGTCGACGGTCCAAAATGGCGTGACAGCGTGCTCAACTTCGTGCTCGGCCAGATCAAGCAAGGCCTCCCGGAACGTCCGATGACCCGCGATCTGGATTGGGGCGTGCCGGTCCCGCTCGACGACCCCGATGCCGCGGGCAAAATGCTCTACGTCTGGTTCGACGCACCGATCGGCTACGTCTCGTTCACCGCGACGCTGTGCGAGCAACGCGGCGGCCAGGCGGCCGACTACAAGCGCTGGTGGAAAGACCCGGAGTGCAAGATCGTGCACTTCATCGGCGAGGACAACACGGTGTTCCACGCCTTGATCTGGCCCGCGATGCTGCAGGCTGAGGGGAGTTACCAACTCCCGTGGCAAGTCGTGGCCAACAGCTTCCTGAACATCAAATTCCCTGGGGCTGAGGAACAGAAGGTCAGCAAGAGCCGCGGCACGGCGATCTGGATCGAGGAGTACCTCAAGCAGTTCGCCCCCGATCCGCTGCGATATTACCTCACGGCAATTGCGCCGGAGACGCAGCGCACCGCGTTCAATATCGACGATTTCATCGCCCGCAACAACGGCGAGCTCCTGAACGCGCTGGGGAACTTCATCAACCGCTCGTTGACGTTCGCCGCGCGCTACTTCGACGGCAAGGTTCCGGAGGCCGGCGGACGCAACGACATCGACGCAGAGCAACTGCAAACGATCGCCACACAAAGCGAGCGAGTGACCGAGCACCTCGAAGCCTTCCGATTCAAAGCGGCACTGGGGGAGGTCATGGCGCTGGCACGCGCCGGGAACGGCTACCTCGACGCCAAGCAACCGTGGAAGCAACGCAAGGTGGATATGGCCGCCTGCGGTACGACGCTGAACGTGTGTATCCAGACGGTCAAGGCGTTGGCCACGCTCATGGCGCCGTTCCTCCCACACTCGGCGCAGGCGTGCGAGGCGATGCTGCGGGTGGACGACCTGCCGTGGGCCGGGACGGCCGACGAACTCCCGGGTGGGCACGCGCTGGGCGAACCTCGGATCTTGTTCAAGAAACTGGACGCAGCCGAACTCTTCGAAGAGCCCAGCGGCTAGAGCCCCAACCGAGGCTCGCGGCCGGCTCGGATCCGGCGGATGTTGGCTCGATGGGACCACAACACCAAGACCGCAAGCGCGGCGCTCAACACCAACAGCTCGGTTTCCGGCCAGCCGGGCGGTGGAAGCACACGGTATGCGACGGCAACGACGGGGAGCGTCAGTGCGGCGACGATGGACGCCTCGGAAACCCTACGACGAAATGCGAACGCGATCACGAAAAACGCCAGGGGTGCGATCAGCAACCGAGGCGCCAGCGCACCGATCGCGCCGGCGGCCGTGGCGACGCCCTTACCTCCGCGTAGACGAAACCACGGAGTGAAAACGTGACCGAGGACTGCGGACGCGGCGGCGGCGGGAGCAACCCACGGGGCCGCGTCCGTGAATAGCGCGGGCAACACACCCGCGGCCAGCCAGCCCTTGAAGCCGTCGAGGAAAAGAACGACCAGCCCCGCGACGCGACCGGCGACCCTCCAGGTGTTCGCGGCTCCTGGATTCCCGCTCCCTTGTTTGCGCACATCCGACCCGGCCAGACGGCCGACGATGACCGCGCTGGGGATCGAACCCAGCAGGAACGCGACAAGGATCGGGGCGAACGACATCGCTCCAAAGGATACCGCGCCCGAACCGGATCAGAAGCCGAAGCGGCAGGACACGCGGTATTGCGACAGGTCGGCGTCGTAGTCGGCAGCCAGCCGCGCCGAGATCGAGCGCGTCGGGCGGAATCTGACCTTGACCGAGCCGTCCAGGCCGAAGGCGACGCGGGTTGTTCCCACCGCAGAGCGGTGGCGTATCCCGACTACAGGGATCCCGTGCGAAACCTCGATCCCGAAGTCCGTCGCCCGGCCTGCGGCCGGTTGGCCGAAACCGTGCCGGCCGACGCGCAACGATTCGACCCACGACCCGACCGCGATTTCCTCGAGAAGGTAGGTCCTCACCGCCTTTCGAGTGGCACGCCGAACTCGGTACGCAACCGTGTCCGAGACCCAATCGTGCAGGCTCGAACGATCGAACCGGTCGCGTTGGGTCTCCAGCGCGTAAATCGACGCGACCTCGCCGAGTTGGCGCGACATCCTCGGCAGGAGGTGTCCCTTGAAGAATCCAGGCCGCACGGTGAGGCGGCTGGGCCTCAGGTGCATCAACCCGTTGGTTCGTTCGGTAACCACGGGACGGGCGGAACCTTCGGCCCCGTCCCTTTCGACCTGTCCTGACAACGCACGGAACCGCTTCTCCGTGTCGTCGGGATTGAATCGAAGCGGCGAAGCCTGGCCCGTCACGGGAGCGGCCGTGAGCAGGCACACGGGCAGAACGAGGGCGCCGATCCACGCTCCGATCCGTTGTCTCGTTGGCCCGTCGAGTCTCATCGCTACCTCAACCGCAAAGAACCTTCGTATTTTGTACGATGATATCCGGGCGCATGCAACTGACGTATACTGGCAGGTGCTGTATCGCAACCGCACCGCGGAAGGTCCCGGGCGGCGACACAACTCGTTGTGAGGTAAGAACTTTCGCATGACGCCCCCGTCGGTCGACGACACCTCCTCCGAATCGTGGTCCTGCCGCATCATTGCCGAAAACGTCGACAACACGGACAACCCTGACGGGGCCGAGGCATGATCCTCTTACTGGTCTACGTCGGGTTCGCCCTCGCCATCTCCTTCATATGTTCCCTGCTCGAAGCCACTTTGCTGTCCGCCCGTATCGGCTCGCTCAGCGTGATGGCCGATGCCGGAAACCGCGGTGCGGCAAAGTTGCGCGAACTGAAACAAAATCGCATCGACGACGCGCTCAGCGCGATCCTCACGCTCAACACGGTGGCCAACACGTTAGGCGCGACGCTGGCCGGCGCGCAGGCCGCCGATTATTTCGGCAGCCGCTGGGTCGGCGTGTTCTCGGGCGTGCTGACGTTTCTGATCCTGATCATCTCCGAGATCATCCCGAAAACACTCGGCGTGGTGTACTCGCGATCGTTGTCGGCGCTCGTCGGCCACTCTCTCCAGGCTCTGACGCTGGTGATGACCCCGGTGCTCCTGTTCTCCCGCGCGATCACACGTGTGTTGACACGCGGGCGCAGACCGACGGTGTCCCGCGGCGAGCTCTCGGCACTCATCGAAGCAGCGACGCACGACGGGGCGATCTCCGACGAAGAGGCCCGGCTGTTCGCCAACCTGTTGCGCTTCAACGACATACAAGTCGAAGACGTGATGACGCCTCGGACAGTCACGTTGATGCTGCCCGCCGAAACGACAGTCGACGACTTGCTGCAGCGGCCGGAGGCCGATGCGTTCAGCCGCATCCCGCTGTACAAGGGCTCGCGAGACAATGTGGTCGGCTATTTACTGCAACGTGATGTCTGGCAGTCCGTGGTGCGCAACGGGCGCCGCTCGCGTCCCCTGTCGGAGTTCATGCGCCCGATCTCGTTCATCCCCGAACTGGCCACGGTCGGGGCCGCGCTGCAGGGAATGCTCGCTCGCCGCGAGCCCCTGGCGATGGCCACGGACGAGTACGGCGGCATCGCCGGGCTGGTGACGCTCGAGGACCTCACGGAAACGATCCTGGGCGCGGAAATCGTCGACGAGTCAGACCGCGTCGTGGATATGCGCGATGCTGCGATGCGGCTACGAGAGGTCCGCCTCGAACGCATTCGAGGGCTTCAGAGCAAGTCGGACTCCGACCCCGGGAGCGATTCTTCCTAGCAGGCCGCTGGTTCCGGCTGCTAACATTCGCAGTCTTTGCCTGGAGGGCGCGTGCCCGCTGATCGCTCCATCATCGTCGGATTGGCGCTTCTCTCGATCGCCGGATGCGCGCCGTCCGGCCCGGGCAACGAGGGTAACGCAGGCACGGCGCGAGCGAGGTTCGTCGATGTCGCCGCCGAAGCCGGCCTTTCGCGCCAGGTATCGCCGCCGCGCGCGATGGAACACATCCTCGAATCCACCGGGAGCGGCGTAGCGGTCGGCGATTTCGACGGCGACGGCAATGACGACCTGTATTTCCCTCATCAGCCCACCTTGGCCGATTACCTCGCCGGCCGGCAGGGCCGGGCCAACGAGTTGTACCGCAACAACGGCGACGGCACGTTCACCGAGATTGGCGAGCAGGCGGGAGTGGCCCTGCACGCTTGGAGCAACGCGGCCTACTTCGCGGACTACGACAACGACGGCGACCAGGATCTGTTCATCGCCAACTGGGGTAGCAACCACTTCTTTTCGAACAACGGCGACGGGACATTCACCGATAGGACCGAGTCCGCGGGGCTGGCCGGGCCGTCCGACGGATGGAGTTCGGCCGCCGCATTCGGCGACCTGGATCAGGACGGCTTCCTCGACCTGTTCGTCGTCAACTATTGCGCCTATGACCCGGAGGACCCGTTGCCATCGTCCATCCAGCCGGTGTGGCGCGGGCTCGACGTGTTCTTCGGGCCGGCGGGCTTGCCCGGGCAAGCCGACCTGTTGTACCGCAACCAGGGCAACGGGACGTTCCGGGACATTTCCGCGCGCGCCGGGCTTGCGACGCACCCCAAGCTCTACGGGCTGGGCCTGATCCTGCTGGATCTGGACCGCGACCAGGACCTGGACCTGTACGTCGCCAACGACTCGGTGGTCAACCAGTTGTGGCGCAACGACGGGAAGATGCCGCTGGTGGAGATCGGGGCGATCAGCGGCACCGCCACCAACGAGAACGCCGAGGAGCAGGCCGGGATGGGCGCCGATGCCGCGGATTACGACGACGACGGCTTCATCGACTTGTTCGTGACCAACTTTGCCCTCGATTGGAACACGTTGTACATCAGCGAGGGCGGGATGCGTTTCCGCGATGGAACGTTCGAGGCCGGGTTGTCGGACAGCTGGAAGTACATGGGTTGGGGCACGAAGTTCTTCGACTTCGACCATGACGGGCGCCTCGACCTCGGCATCGCCAACGGGCACATCTACCCGCAGGTCGACGAACATCCCCGGATCGGCTCGTCTTACCGCCAACCCAACCAACTGTTGCACAACATCGGGAACGGAAAATTCGAGCCCGTGGCGGACGCCGCCTGGAACGAAGAACGGAACTCGCGGGGACTGGCTCTGATCGACTACGACAATGACGGGGACCTCGACGTTGTCCTGACCCACATCGACGCACCGCCGAGCCTACTGCGCAACGACGTCGGGAACCAACGCAACTGGATTTCGATTCGCCTCGAGGGGACGAACTCCAATCGTGACGGAATAGGCGCACGGCTCGAACTGGAAATCGGCGGCCGGACACTCACGCGCATCGTCAATCCCTATGGATCGTTCCAGTCGCAGAGCACGTCCGCCGTTCATTTCGGACTCGGCGACGCCGAGTACATCGATAAACTCACCATCTACTGGCCCTCGCTTCGCACCTTCGAGTACAAAGACTTACAGGCCAACCGCTTCTACACGATCCGTGAGCGCTCCGGGATCGCCGGCATTCGCGAACCGTCGAAGGGGGCGCCTTGAAACCCCCGTGGTTCGGTTTCGCGCCGGCTGTGCTGCTGGCCGTCGCCTGTACGTCCTCCGGTCCTGAACCGGTCGGCGGCGTGGAGCCGGGCCCGGCCAACGCGGTGGCGGATTCCCCCGCGGCCGAACTGGACCCGGGAACGGTGGAGCGGGTCCGGGCGGAACTCAACGTCGCCGGCCGATTATTCCAGCAGGCCAAGTTCGACGAAGCGCTCGAAGCGGCGTCCGCCGCGATCGCGATCACGCCTGACCGTGTCGAGCCGTACGAGGTGTTGTCCAATTGGTACGCGCAGCTCGAACGGCACGACATGGCAATCGACGCCTTCGAGCGGTTCTCCGCCGAGAGTGCGCACGGGCTCCGGTTCTTGGCGCGACACCAGGCGTTGTCCGGCGACCGCGACACGGCGCTGGCGACCCTCGAACATTGTATCGAGAACGAGGCCCGGCATCCGGGATGTCGTTTCGAGCGTGCGCTGCTGCGCCAAACGAACGGCGCATTCGAGGGGGCAGTCGAGGACCTACGGGTCGCCTACGAGGTCGATCCGAATCCCGTGACGGCCGCACGCCTTGCCGAGATGCTACGCGTTACGGGTGCCTACACCGAGATCGGAGCCGTCGTCGAGACAGCGCTCGAACGCGCCCCGGATTCGCCCGATCTCTTGTTCGCGCGGGCCCGGCTGCAACTGCGGGATCGCGACGATGCGGCCGCCGAGCAGACGTTGCGCCGGATGATCGAACTCGACCCGACCTCGCACGTTGCCCTGCGGCTGTTCGGGGGCGTACTGTTGCGCCTCGGGCACGCGGTCGAGGGGCGTTACCGGTTGGCCCAGGCCGATCTGTACCGCGATTACCACAAGATGAGCCGGACGTTGATTCAAAATGTCGCTGCCGGCCACAATGCCACCGCGGCGTTGATGATTGCGGAACTGGATTTGACCATCGGCAACTACCCGAGCGCACAACGCTGGCTGGAGAGGGCACGCGTGGAAGGTGCCCCGGAGCAGCGGCTTGCGGCGGCCCAGGCCTGGACCTGGTACGCCCTTGGCGACATGCCCAAGGGCGACGCCGAACTGGCCCGAGCCGGGGGCGAAAACAACGGGCGGGCGAACCTCGCGCGGGCCGCGCGGGCTGTACGTACGGGGAACCCGGAATCGGCGGTGACATGGTTACGCCGCGCGATCGCGAACGGTCCCAACGAGCGAAACTTCCTGCACCGCGCCGCCGACCTGTACGTCGCCATGGGCGACCAGGATTCGGCCGATGCGCTGCTGGTCCGTGCGGCAACGGCTGGTTTTCCGTGATTGATTGAATTCAAGGGTTTTTTGAGCATCTCGAGCGCTTCCGTCCCGGTCGTTTCAGCATCCGCGTGCGAACCGCGTGGATTCTTCGTAAAACTATAGAGATGATGTGGGGATCGGGGCGGCATTGGGTGTGGGTGTTCACGGCCTTGTGGGCCGTGCTCGGTGTGGGCACGTTCGCGGAAATCGTCGTCGTCGATGGGACCAGCAGCATCCAGTGGCTGGCCAACTCGTCGGATCCCGGTCTCGGCGAGAGCTGGACGGCGAGCGAGTTTGACGATTCGTCGTGGACGACCGGGGCCTACGGAATCGGCTACGACAACAGCGGCCTGGCGTCGGGTCTGATCGCGACCACGGTGCCCGACACGACCGTGTCGGTTTATACACGGACGTCGTTCGACCTGGCCGGTGCGAGCATGGTGGGCAACCTGTACCTCGGCGTCGATTACGACGACGGCTGGGTGTTGTGGATCAACGGCACGGAGATCGCGCGCTCGCCGAACATGCTCGGCGGCGCGCTCGACTGGAACAGCCCGGCGGGCGATCACGAGTCGAGTAACGCGGCGGCACCGACCTACGAATGGTTCGACGTCAGCGCCGCGGCGCTCCCGCTGTTGACGAACGGCGCCAACACCGTCGCGTTGGGCGTCTGGAACACCCTGGCGAATTCGAACGATCTGGTTCTCGCGCCGACGCTGGTACTGGACAAGACGACGCAGCTCACGCGTGTCCCGTACCTGCAACGCGGCACGCACGATACGATCGTCGTACACTGGCGTACGGATCTCCCGACCGACTCCGAGGTCCTGTGCGGCACCTCCCAGGGGTTCCTCGGCCTCTGCATGCAAGATGCGGCTCTCGTGACCGACCATGCGATCGAGTTGACCGGGCTGACCCCCGATACCGAATACTTTTACGCGGTCGGGCCGATCGGCAGCATCTTCGCCGGGGACGATCCCGCCCACCGCTTCAGGACGGCGCCGCTTCCGGGCCTCGCCAAACCGACGCGTGTGTGGATCATCGGAGACTCGGGGACGGCGGACGTCCACGCGACTGATGTGCGCGATGCCTACCAGACCTACACGGCCGGTACACCTACGGACGTCTGGCTGATGCTAGGTGACAATGCGTACCCCGACGGGTCGGACGCGAATTATCAAGCGGCGCTGTTCGACATCTACCCCGACCTGTTACGGCAAACCGTGTTGTGGCCGGCGTTCGGCAACCATGACGCCATCGCCTCGAACGCGATGAGCCGCACCGGGCCCTACTTCGATATCTTCGATTTGCCGCTGGCCGCGGAGGCCGGCGGTGTGGTTTCTGGAACCGAGGTCTACTACAGCTTCGATTACAGCAACATCCACTTCATCGTCCTCGACTCGCAAACGTCGGATCGCGCGCCCGGCTCGGCGATGCTGACCTGGCTAGAGACCGACCTCGCGGCCACGGCGCGGGACTGGCTCGTGGCCTACTGGCATCACCCACCGTACAGCAAGGGCTCGCACGACTCGGACTCGGAGACCTCCCTGGTCGAGATGCGCGAGAACGTCGTACCGATCCTCGAGGACTACGGCGTCGACCTCGTGTTCACGGGACACAGCCACGCGTACGAACGCTCGTTCCTCATCGACGGCCACTACGGCGATTCGGACACGTTCACCGACGGGATGAAGGTCGACCTCGGTGACGGTGACGAGACCGGCGACGGCGCCTACCAGAAACCGATAGCCGGACCGGATCCGCACCGCGGGACCGTCTATACCGTCACCGGTAACGGTGGACAACTGGACGGCGGCAGTCTCGATCACCCTGCGATCCTGGTCTCGTTCGTCGATTACGGCTCGGTCGTGATGGACGTGAACGGGCTACGCGTCGACGTGATCGCCCTGGACGCCGCTGGAACGGTTCGCGATCGCTTCACGATGACCAAGGGCCCGACGATGTTTGCGCCAGTGGCCCAGATCGGAGCCGATCCTCCGGCGGGGATGGCGCCGTTGACCGTGCGCTTGCTCGACCGCTCGCGCAACGTCCCCGACACGTGGGCCTGGGATTTCGAAGACGACGGTCTGATCGACAGCACCGAGCAGAGTCCGACGCACACGTACGCGGCTCCGGGGCTTTACTCCGTGGCGCTCGCGGTGTCGAACGTCAACGGGTCGGACCAGACCGTCGCGCTCGATCTGATCTGCGTGACCGCGGGGATCCCGGGGCCCGTCCAGGGGCTGCGGTTCGATACCGAGGTCGATTTTCAGTGGAACGCCGCAGGGGGCGCGGGGGCACGCTACGACGTGGTTCGTGGGGACGTGGCCCCGCTGCGCGCCGGGAACCTCGCGGGATCCCAACAAGCTTGTGCGGTAATCGATACCGCGGCCACCGCGGCTTCGGATACGACGCCGGTGGCGCCCGGCAACGCGGTGTACTACCTCGTGCGCGCCAGGAACTGCGCCGGGGAGACGGGCACGTTCGACAGCGTGTCGGCGGCACAGGTCGCGACCCGGGACATCGACCTGCAAGGCGCGGGCGCGGTTTGCGGTTGTGGCCCGGGGGAAGACGCCGACGGCGACGGGTTCTGCGCGAACCTGGACAACTGTCCCGAGTTGGCAAGCGCCGACCTGACGGATGTGGACGCCGATGGCCAGGGGGATGTTTGCGACGTGTGCCCGAACGATAGCTTCAACGACATCGACGTCGATGGCGTGTGCGGGGACGTCGACAACTGCCCCAACATGGCCAATCCCATGCAACTCGACTTCGACCTCGACCTCACCGGCGACCTGTGCGATCCCTGCACCGACGCTGACCAGGACACCTTCGGGGATCCCGGGTTCCCGGCGAACACCTGTCCGCTGGACAATTGCCCCGGGGTGGCCAACCTCGACCAGGCCAACGACGACGGCGATGCGTTCGGCAACGTCTGCGACGTTTGCCCCAACGATCCGGACAACGACATCGACATCGACGGGGTCTGCGGCGACGTCGACAATTGCCCGACGGTCGTCAACGCCGGACAACTCGACTTCGACGGCGACACGGTCGGCGACGCCTGCGACCTCTGCACGGATCTCGACGGCGACGGTGCGGGAGACGCCGGATTCCCGGTCAACACGTGCCCGCTGGACAACTGCCCGACCGTGCCCAACATCGACCAGGCGAACGCCGACAACGATCTGCTCGGCGACGCCTGCGACGCCTGCCCGTTCGATCCCTCCAACGACTTTGATGCGGACGGTATCTGCGGGGACGTGGACAACTGCCCGTTCGCTTTCAACCCGATGCAACTCAACGACGACGGAGACACGCTGGGGAACATCTGCGATCCGTGCCCGGACGATCCGTTGAACGACATCGACGGCGATTTCGTTTGCGGCGACGTGGACAACTGCCCGGTCGACGCCAACACGAACCAACTCGACTTCGATGGCGATCTGCTGGGCGATGTCTGCGATCCTGACGACGACAACGACGGGGCGGCGGACACCGCGGACTGCGAACCCTTCAACGGTTCGCTCTCGCAGCCGGCCGCGCCGATCGGTAACACTTTGCGCATCGAGAAGACCGGCGGGGCGGCGTTGACGTGGTTGCGTGGAGACCAGGGCCACGTCAACAATCTGTACCGCGCCGTGCGGCCGATGAACCAGCCGTACGACGGTGTGTTCGCTTGCCTGGCGCCGGAATCGCCGGTGCCCAACGGGAACGACGCCCAAACCCCGTTGCCCGGCATGGTCCTCTACTACCTGGTCAGCGCACGCAATACCTGTGGGGAAAGCGTGGCCGGCTTCTCCAGCGGCGGAGCGCCGATCTCGCCGGCCCCGGCGTGCCCGGCACTGTTCGCCGACTTCGACGGCGACGGTCGGGCCGACCTGGAGGACAACTGTCCGATAGCCGCGAACCCGGCGCAAGCGGATGCCGATGGCGATTTCGTCGGCGATCTTTGCGACAACTGCCCCGCCGTCCCGAACCCGGATCAGGCCGACAGCGACGGCGATACCGTGGGCGACGCCTGCGAGTAAACACGCGGGCTCAGGTTCTCCGAACGGCCCGCAGCATCGGCCACGAAACCAGCGCGAGCACGACGCCCGCAACGACCAGGATCGTACGTGCCTCGGCCGGCGGCGCCCCGATCGCGCGCGCGGCTGCCCGCAACACGCCGGACACGCCCAGCAGGATGCTGACCGCTACACAGACGTACAACGCTGTGTTGGCGAGCCTTCCGTTGACGCGCGCGCCCATCCGCGAAGCGTCGTTGACGACGATGAACAGGAAAATTGCGATCATCGGCAGGATCGCACCGTTGAGGGCCTGGGCCGCGACGATCGCCGGAACAGGCGGCACGCCGCTGACGGCGAAGCCGAGCCCGACGAGCAAGACGAAGCCCCAGACCGAACGGTAGCGCCACGCACGCTCCGACCAATCGCTGTCCTGACCTCGTTCAAACAACCCGCGCGCCGCGAGTGCAGCGGCGAGCGGTGCGGTCAGGGCGGACGACACACCGGCCACGGCCAGGCCCAGCGCGAATCCGTTGCGGGCCCAGCCGCCGAGCCGTGCGGCGAGCATCTCGGCCAGCGCCTCAAACGAGAACGTCCCGGCAAGCCCGGCACCGACGAGCACCACGCTGATCGAGATCGCCCCACCGAAGACGATCGCAACGACCAGGCCGAAACGGATCTCCTCGGGCTTCCGTCCGCGGGAAAGTCCCGAGGCCAGGAACAGGTTGTACGGCACCACTGTGGTCCCGATCATGCCCAGGACCAGCAAGGACGAGCCGGCCGGAATCGACGGGATCAGCGCGCCGCGCGCCAACTCGGCGACCGGCGGGAGCATGCCACCCGCGGTAACGACAAAGGCCAACCCCATCAAGATGACACCGCCGCCCAGGATCTTGGCCACGGTCTCGGTGGCGGCGAACGCCAACAGCAGCGCCGCGGGAAGCCCGATTGCCGCGACCCACAGCAGGTTCGGAGCCTCCCAGAGCAATTGCGCCCCGGCCACGGCACCGAGGATGTTCCCGGCCTGGTAGGCCGCGCAGCCGGCGACGATCGCACCCAGGACCAGGGCGATCACGGCGTATCCGGCGGCTCCCGTGAAGCGCTCGCGCAGGGCACGTCCGAGATCGTTCCCCGTCGCCGTGGTCAGCCGCGTGGCCGCTTCCTGCAAGACCACACACGCGAATGTGGAGAACACGAGCGCCCAGATCAGCGCGGTGCCGAAGCTCGCCCCGGCCTTGGCGCACGTCGTCACGGTGCCAGGGCCGATGAAGGCCGCGGAAATCACCGACCAGAACAGTACTTGAGCCCAGCGGCGGCTCACGACCCCTTGATCACCCGCAGCAGCTTCCTCGCGGGATCGTATGCCTCGTCGACGACGCGTTCTTTCAGCGGGATGATCGCGTTATCGGTAATGGTGATGTCTTCCGGGCATACCTTGGTGCAGCACTTCGTGATGTTGCAGTAGCCGATCCCGTCCCGCTCCCGAAGCTCTCCGAGACGGTTCTCGGTGTCGAGCGGATGCATATCGAGAGCCGCGATATGTACGAAGAAGCACGGGCCGATGAACCCGTCGTGCTTGTGATGATCGCGCAGCACATGACAAACATCCTGACAGAGGAAGCACTCGATGCACTTGCGGAACTCCATCGAGCGTTCGACGTCACGCTGCGCCATTTTCCAGCTACCGTCCGCGAAGTCGGGCGCTCTCGGCTTGAATGGCTTGATCTTCTTCTTGACCTCGTAGTTCCAGCTGACGTCGCTGACGAGATCGCGCACCAGCGGGAAGGCCCGCATCGGTTCCACCGTCACGGGTCGGTCCATCGGGAGCAGGTCCATACGGGTCATGCACATCAACTTGGGCATCCCGTTGATCTCCGCGGAGCAACTCCCGCACTTCCCGGCCTTGCAGTTCCACCGGACCGCCAGATCGTTGGCCTGCCGCGCCTGGATGTCGAAGATCGCATCGAGCACGACCATGCCGTCGGTCACCTCGGTCGTGTAGTCGCGGAACTCGCCCCGCTCGGCGTCGCCGCGCCAAACCCGGAAAGTCACGTCGGGCATTACTTCATCTCCTCGATGATCGCGGCCAGATCTTCGCGTAGCGCGGAGCGTTCGCGACGTTCCAGTTGCATCGTTCCGTCCGACGCTCGCTTGAGGACCGTGTTGACCTTGGCCTCGTTTTCGTCCATGGCCGGATGATCCTCGCGAGAATGCGCGCCCCGACTTTCTTTCCGCGAGAGCGCGCTGCGTGCCACCATCTCCGCGACCAGCAGCAGATTCTTGAGGTCGAGCGCCGTATGCCAGCCCGGGTTGTACTCGCGGTTCCCGTGGGCGAAGACCCGGCCGGCTCGCACGCCGAAGTCCGCGATGCTCTCGATGGCTCCGGCCAACTCGTCGGCGTTGCGCACGATGCCGACCCGTTGCTGCATCACGTCCTGCAGATCGTACTGGACCGCGTAGGGAGCTTCTCCACCCTCGCGATCGAACGGCTCCTCCGCGATGCGCGCCTCGGCCTCGATCTGGCCGGCATCGGGTGTCCCGAGGGGGTGCCCCTTGGCCCACTTGCCGGCGTGGCGACCGGCGCGTTCGCCGAACACGAGCAGGTCGGATAGCGAGTTTCCCCCGAGCCGGTTGGCGCCGTGCAAACCCGCGGCACACTCACCCGCGGCAAACAGACCCTGGACCGTCGACATCTGCGTGTCGCCGTCGACGCGGATCCCGCCCATCACGTAGTGCGTGGTCGGGCCGACCTCCATCGGCTCCTTGGTGATATCGACGTTGGCCAATTTCTTGAACTGGTGGTACATGCCGGGCAACTTGAACTTGATGTGCTGCTCCGCGTTGCTCATCTTTTCCTTGATCCAGGCGATGTCGAGGTACACGCCGCCGTGTTCGGTTCCGCGCCCTTCCTTGATCTCGCGCACGATGCAACGGGCCACATGGTCGCGCGTCAGCAATTCGGGCGGGCGGCGGGCGCTCTTGTCACCCTCGATGTAACGCCAACCTTCTTCCGGCGTATCCGCCGTCTGGTCCTTGTACAGCTCGGGAATGTCGTCGAACATGAAGCGTTTGCCGTCCCGGTTGCGTAGGATGCCGCCCTCGCCGCGCACGCCCTCGGTGACCAGGATGCCGCGAACGCTCGGTGGCCAGACCATCCCGGTGGGGTGGAACTGGACGAACTCCATGTCCATCATCTCAGCGCCCGCCAGGTAGGCCAACGCGTGGCCGTCTCCGGTGTACTCCCAACTGTTGGACGTGATCTTGAACGCGCGACCGATCCCACCCGTCGCCAACACGATCGCCTTGGCGCGGAACAACTGGAATCGCCCCCGTTCACGCTCGTATCCGAACACCCCGCAGACGCGGTCGCCGTCCTTCAACAACGCGATCACCGTACTTTCCATGTGCACGTCGATTCCCTGGTGGATACCGTGGTCCTGCAACGCCCGGATCATCTCCAGCCCGGTGCGGTCGCCAACGTGGGCCAAGCGCGGGTACGCGTGGCCACCGAAGTTGCGTTGGTGGATCTTGCCCTCCTGGGTACGGTCGAATAGAGCGCCCCAGGCCTCCAGCTCGCGCACGCGGTCGGGAGCCTCCCTGGCGTGGAACTCGGCCATGCGCCAGTTGTTGAGGTACTGGCCGCCGCGCATGGTGTCGGCGAAGTGCACGCGCCAGCTGTCGCGGTCGTCCACG
>SMVB01326389.1_pt1 | contig 57053 bp, 54 predicted proteins | sample 2456461 | NCBI WGS metagenome assembly SMVB01 (sample SAMN11095934, study PRJNA526329) | marine sediment metagenome | biome: Marine sediment; feature: Surficial sediment; material: Deep marine sediment; isolation source: Hadal surficial sediment | place: Pacific Ocean | collected 2014-05 | depth...
AGTACGGCGAGGTGCCCGACCAAGCGCAACGCCGTAGACGCGCGCTTCTCTGCGCCCGCAGCAGGAGGGCGTTGAGATATGCGGGTTAGCGGAGGTGCATCCCTGCACAGGCGGTTGGGCCCGTCTGCGGCCGCGATTTCGGCGTTGATCCTGGTGGCCATGCTCTCTGGGGGCCCCGGGGAGGCGGCGGCGTTGGAGGATCGAATCGCGACCTCCCAGAGTCAGCACATCCAGCGGGTCGTACGAGACATAGAGCTTTCGCCCCGGCTCGGTCCTCCGGGTACCGTTGTGTCGGTACGAGCGAGCCTGTTGCCGGCCCTGACCCCGGTGCAGCTCGTCATTGGCGGAACCCAATCGGGCTTCGAGGGGCTCGCTCTCGGCCAGACCGACGCGGACGGCAATTTCGACGGTGTCGCGGAGGTGCCTTCGTGGTCGAAACGGGATCAGCTGCACCGGTTCATCATCTTCAACCTGTATTTCTCCACCGTCCTTGCCGAATCGACGATCTTTCACGTGACCGATGCGGACGGAGCCGTCGTCCGTGAGGGTGAGATTGGGAGCTCCGGAACCCAGTGCACGACTCTGGAGGGCAACGACGGTGAGCGCTACCGTCTGATCGGCGCCACCGACGAGCTGGAGGCCGGGGATCGAGTGATGGTGGAGGGTGTCCTCTCGGAATCTGACGAGGGCTGCGGGGAGGGTCTGTCGCTCGACCTGACGCTGATCTCGATCCGATAGCTTCCATTCCCGCCGGTTCGGCCCCACGCTGATTCACAACCGCACGAACACGCCGGCGGTGATGAGAATGGGTGGGCGCAAACCGTTGGCGACGAACGCCTCGAATCCCTGCAACGGCGGTCCGCCGAGCGTCGATTCGCGACCGGTCGACCGGTAGGACCCGCGATCCGCTGAGGCCGGTTTGGAGCGGCGTTGTCCTCCGCCTACGCGTAATGTGGTTAGCGCGGATATCTCATCGCCCTTCTCCGCGCCCGCAGCAGGAGGGCGTTGAGATATCCGGGTTAGGAAGCCGGCGTAGGCAGCGCCCGGCCGGGGCCTGCTAGCGCAGCAGTTCCGTATCCGTGTGCGTCAGGCTCCAGGTGTACCAGAACGTATCGAACCCGTTGAGCCGCTCGACGCTGCCCCCGAAGTCCCGACTGATGGCGTTGAACTCCGCTCCGGTGCTGATCTCGAACCAGGAGCCGCCACGGTGCTCAAAGCCGGCGGGCGACACAAAGGCGGCGCTGCCGCGAAACATCTGATCAGATACCTCACGGAAGATGAACACCTTGGTGCCGTCGTGCAGCTCGAAGGTCTTGCCGCCGATCACGCGCTTGAGCGCCGTCGCGTAGGCGATGCCGTCGTGCAGGAAGGCATGGATCTGCTCCTTGGTGTCGAGGCGGTCGTCCTCGGCTTCGATGCCCCGGAAACCGCTCGGATCGCTCCAGTAACGCCCGTACCGATCGCTACCCGGGTCTTGGAGGGTGATCGTTTCACCGTCATCCGTGCGCTGGGTTACCGAAAGCACCAGCGTGTCGGGGTGCTTGGCGTACCACTCCGCCCAGGTCATCTTCGAGCTGACCGGCAGCTCGACCAACGCCGTGCCACTGAGTTCGCCGGCCACGGCCTGGCCGCTCATGATCGACCAGTAGGTATCGGTCTGCTTGTCTTGCATCACCAGCGAAGCGTTGAGCAGCCCGCCGGAGGGTTCGAAGTTGAGGGTCTGCCCGGCGTAGTTTCGGTCGTACACGACGGCCGTGTTGGCGAGCGGTCACCAAACGGCGGCGAAGTCGGTGTTGCCGATGGTGTCGTTGACGACCTCGTGGCTGTTGAGCAACTCGAGGCTGTAGGCGCGCGCCTCGCCGTCGATGAGGACGCCCAGCACCCAGGCTTCGTCGCGGATGTTCGCTTCGGCCGCCGGTACGTAGACGGGGTCGTCGATGGCGGGAATCTCGCCGCGATCGAGGATCTGGACGTACCCCTCGGGTAAGTCTTGCTGCTGGGCGGCGGAAGCGTCGCTCAGCGCACCGCTCCCCCAAGCGACGATCAGCGCCGCCAGCGCCAAGTTCATTCGTAGTCTGCTCATCAGAAATCTCCGGTCTCAGAACACCTGTGATTCTCGCATGCCGGGGGTATGGCGACGAAACCCCTACGCCGACCGACATTGTCAGCGTCACAACGAAACTCTCCAGCGCCTGACGCCGTTATACGACATATATGTCAAAAGACATATATTGAGGGTCAGGCCTCAGCGACTCATTCTGCCCCACAATCCCCGTGCCCGTAAACGGTACTCCCGGGGGTTCTTCAGCACCCTGCTAAGGATTGGAAGACATGTCGAGCAGCGAAGGAAATCAGGAGATCGCCCGGCTGCTACCGCTCTCGCCGAGAGATTTCCACATTCTGTTCGCCCTGGCCGATGGTGAGCGACACGGCTACGGGCTGGTCAAGGTGATCGAGCGGCAAACCGACGGCTTGATCCGTCTCGACCCCGCCAATCTCTATCGAGCGATCCAGCGCATGGTCGCCGACGGCCTGGTCGAGGACGCCGAACGAAGACCCGCTCCCGGCTCGGCGGACGAGCGCCGCCGGTATTACCGGATCACCGGGTTGGGTCGCGATGTGGTGGGCGCGGAGGCCGTCCGAATGCGGAGCCTGGCGGAAGCCGCCGAAGCCAAACAACTGATTCCCAAGCTGGGAAATCGTTGAGCGACGCCATGCCAACCCGTGCGCTGCAACGACGAAGTGCCCCGCTTCTCACTATCTCCGCGCGCCTCTTCGGTAGCGCGCTCGTCCTTGCCCGGCCGAGGCTGGGGGCGGATCGCCGCCCCGAAGCGGTCGAGCTGTTCCGCGATCTGTACCGCGAAGCTTTCGAGAGCTCGGGCTGGACGGGGATCGGCGCGCTGTGGTGTCGGGCCCTGTGGGGCGCGTTCCGTGAGCAACACGCCCACGTGCCGAGGTGCGGGCAGCATCAGCGGCGGCGCGAAGACGCCGGCGTGCCGAGAATTCTTCACTTCCTCAAACACACGCGAGAACAATCCATGAACGATCTCCGCTACGCAGTGCGTACGCTCCTGAAGAGCCCTGGTTTCACCTTCGTAGCTGTGTTGTCTCTGGGCCTCGGGATCGGCGTCAACACGACGATCTTCAGCGTCGTCAATGCTGTGTTGCTGCGTCCGCTGCCGGTAGCGAACCCCGACGAACTGGTCGAGGTGTACACGGCGACCGGCAATGAAGAATTTCCGCAGTCGGTGTTTTCGTACCCGGACTATGTCGATCTTCGTGACAACAACGAGGTGTTCAGCGGTGTTGCTGCCTACGCGCTGGGTGTCGCCAGCCTGCGCCACGCCGACGACGCCCCCAAGACAGTCGTTGCCGAAATTGTTTCGGCCAACTTCTTCGACGTGATGGGTGTCGAGCCTCACCTGGGGAGAGCTTTCTCGGCGGAAGAAGGCATGACCGAGGGCACCCATCCGGTGATCGTCCTCGGATACGGCTTCTGGACGGCACAGCTCGGCGCCGACCCCGAAATTGTCGGCCAGGACCTATTCATCAACACCACTCGCTACACGGTGATCGGCGTCGCACCGGCGTCCTACACCGGCATGTTTCCGGCGATGACGCCGCACGTCTGGTTGCCGCTGATGATGACCGAGGAGCTGTCGACCATCGGCATCCGGGACGTGCAGGAATCGCCGATTGGCGACACCCGCCTGCAGCGCCGCGGCGACCGCTTCATGTTCGTCAAAGCGCGCTTGGCTGCCGGGGTCACGATAGAGCAGGCGCAGGCGAACGCTTCCGCGATCATGGCGAACCTCGAGACGACCTACCCGGACACCAACGAGCAGCGCGGCGCCGACCTCATGCCCGCCTCCGGGGTCCGTATCTTCCCGATGATCGACCAAGTGCTGGCGCCGGTGGGCTGGCTCCTGCTCGGAATCGTCGGCCTGGTGTTGCTGATCGCCTGCGCCAACGTCGCCAACATGCTGCTGGCGCGGTCTTCGGCGCGGCGCCAGGAGATCGCCGTGCGCCTCGCTCTCGGCGCCAGTCGTTTTGCCTTAGTGCGTCAGCTGCTGACCGAGAGCCTGGTGCTGGCGTCGTGCGGTGGCGCTGCCGGGTTGTTACTTGCGGTGTGGGGGACGAATGTGCTGTCGACGCTCGAAGCCGTCTCGCAGATGTCAATGAGGTTTGATTTCGGCCTCGACGGCCGCGTATTCGGCTTCGCTTTTCTGGTCTCGCTGGTTACCGGGTTGGCCTTCGGCTTGTTGCCGGCCCTGAGGGCCTCGCGGCCGCAGTTGGTTCCGGCGCTCAAGGACGGCGGCGCGGTAGCCATGACGGGGCGTGGCATCGGTATGCGTGACGTGCTCGTCGTGGCGCAGATCGCCGTGTCGCTTCTGCTGCTCGTCGGCGCGGCGCTGCTCGGCCGCAGCTTGCAGGGTGCCCAGGCGATCGACGTCGGATTCGACGCCGACCAGACGGCGCTCATCGACATGAACCTCGACATGATCGGCTACGACGAGGAGCCCGCCGATGTCTTCCAGCGGCAGTATCTCGAGAGGGTTCGGGCGTTGCCGCAGGTCGAGTCAGCGGCTTTGACCAATGACCTGCCGCTGACCGCCAACGTCAGCATCACGGGAATCTTCATTCCCGGGGTCCACGAAACCGATGAAGACGCGATCGCTGTCGACGAAGCCGTCGTCGGTCCGGGTTACTTCGAGACCCTGGGCATCCGGCTGATCGAAGGGCGTGACTTCACCGAACAAGATACGCCCGATACCCCGATGGTGGCCATCGTCAACGAGACGATGGCGCGCTCCTATTGGCCGGGCCGGAGCGTCGTCGGCGAGCGCTTCAAGAACAGCATGGACGACGAGGACGACTACGAGATCGTCGGCGTCGTCGGCGACCACAAGGTGCGCACCGTCGGGGAGGATCAACGTCCCTATGTCCACTTCGCGCGCACCCAGCGCCGCTCGACGCGCGCCACGGTGGTGGCGCGTACCGCGGGAGACGCCGCCGACTTGCCCGGTTTGCTTCGTGCGGAGCTGCAGGCCATGGAGCCCGACCTCACGTCGCGGCAGAGCACAATGCGCGAGTCCGTCGCCGTGACCCTGTTGCCGGTGACGCTCGGTGCCCGAATGCTCGCCGGGTTCGCCGGGTTGGGGTTGGCGTTGGCGGCGGTGGGCCTCTATGGCGTCATTGCGTATTCGGTCAGCCGGCGTGTGCGTGAGATCGGCATTCGCATCGCGCTGGGGGCCGACTCGATGGGTGTCATCAAGCTGGTCGTGCGGCGTGGCATGGTGCTGGCGACCGTCGGCGTGTTGCTCGGCTGGGGAGGCGCCGCCTTGCTCAGCGGTCTGCTAGCCAGCATTTTGTACGGCGTTAGCACCCTCGACCCGGCGGCCTTCTTCGGAGCCGCGGCGTTGCTCATGGGGGTCGCTTTCCTGGCCAACTACATCCCGGCCCGCCGCGCCGCGCGTATCGATCCGCTCACCGCCCTTCGCGCCGACTGATCGCATTCCCCGAGAATCGAGTAGAGCGCGGGCCGGCGCTCGTCCAGCGCGCTGCTAAGCTATCGAGCCATGTGCCAGCAGGCAGTGGTGAGCGTGTGATGGGTTCGGTGGCGACGACAAGAGTCCAGATGCCAGGCGCCGCGACGGGGGAGCCGGTGCGGTATCGGGGAGGACCGGCGTGAAGATCACTACGGTCGACACCCACACCGAAGGGCAACCGACGCGTATCGTCGTCTCGGGTATCGACGAGCTGCCCGGCGAAACGATGGAAGAGCGGCGGCGCGTGTTCCGGGATCGCTACGATCACCTGCGCACCGGGTTGCTGGGCGAGCCTCGCGGTCACCAGGGGATGTTCGGCTGCGTGCTCACCGAGCCGTGCGATCCGCGCGCCGACTTCGGCGTTATCTTCATCCATAACTCGGGCTACCTGGATGTTTCGGGGCCGGGGTTGATTGGCGTTGCCACCGCATTGATCGAAACCGGGATCATCGAGCCTGACGGTGGCGCGGCCAGCGTTACCCTCGAGACGCCCAGTGGCGTCGTTGTCGCCCACGTCCAGATGAAAGGTAGCCGGGCCGCGAGCGTCACCTTTCGCAGCGTCCCCGCATGGGTCGCACTATTGGGCGCGTCGCTCCAGCTTCCCGACCATGGCGAGGTCATCGTCGACGTTGCCTTCGCCGGCAATCTCTATGTGTGGGCCTGGGCCGAGCACCTTGGTATCGAGCTCGCCGGCGGCAACATCGATCGCGTGATCGAAGTTGCGCTGGAGGTCCGGGAGGCGGCCAACGAGAAGCTCGTCGTGCGCGATCCGGAGAGTGGAGAGCGACGCAAGATCGATGTGGTGACCATTCTTGACGCGCCGCACAACGATCTGCCGGCGCTGCGTACCGTCAACGTGTTCGGCGACGGGCAGTTCGCTCGCTCGCCGGGTGGAATGGGCGCCAGCGCTCGACTGGCGGTGATGTTCGATCGCGGCGAGATCCTGATGGACGAGGAGGTCGTCATCGAGAGCGCCATCACCAACGGCACGCTGAGGGGCCGCGTCGTCGAAGAGGTCCGCGCCGGGGCACGCAACGCGGTGATTACCGAGATCACCGGCAGCGCCCACATCACCGGGATCCATGACTTCGTCTTCGATGCCGGCGACCCGCTGAGCCGCGGCTTCCTGATCGGCGGTTCGGGTTCGTAGCGTTGAGAAATCCGGGCTAGCGGCACTGCGGCGGCCAGTCGGCCCGGTTCTCGACCCCAACAACGAACCGCAGGCCGGAGTAGGTTTCATCGATGGCGCAGATCTTGTTGTCGACCAGGCCTTCGTTGAGGCCGACTGTCTGCACCACGTCGAACGAGAGGTCGGTGGGTACCTTCGATGCTTTCTTGGGCCAGCCGATCCAAAAGCCGCCAGCGGCCCTCAGACGATGGGAAAGCCTGGTAAACCGACGCCGAAGGTGCGCCTCGCGGTCGACGAAGAACACGATGACATCGAAACGGCCGCGCGCCCGGTAACGGATCACGACGTCGTCCGGGAGCGGCTCGAGGGTTTCCTCGAACCCGTCCGGGGCGCCGATCAGGCCGACGCGGTGCGCGGCCTTGATCCCGAGCTTCTTCGCCAGCGGGGTGCCCGAGTAGCCGCTCACCCGCCTCGTGATCTCCCTACTGCCGCGGCAGAACGGTCTGCAGAACGCCGTCGGCGTCGACCATACGCAGCTCCGGCCCGCTCGGTGTGGCGACCAGCGCCGCCGAGATCTGGCCGGAAGCGTCGTACAGGACCACGCCGGGCCCGTCGGAGGTCATTCCCATCTGGCCGAGAATCTGGCCGGTGGGCGCTTTGAGGACGAAGCGTTCCGACTCACTCGACTCGCTCACCAAGCGCCCCCAGGTCGTTACCCCCGGGATCGGGTCGGCGGGGATCGGAACCGCCAATCCGCTGCGGTTGGCCGTTCCGGTGTCGAGCTCAAAGCGCATGGCGCGAACCTCGCGCTCCATCGTATCGAGCTTCGTCTGCATCATGGTCAGCCGGCTCTGCTGCTGGATTTGGAAGTTGTTGAGCGCCTGCCGGATCTGATTTGCCAGGGCCGGATCCTGCGCCGCCGCCTCAGCGGCACCGGTCGTTCCGGCGGCGAACAGGGTGGCCACGAACACCCCGGCGGCGAGGCCGACGGCGGCCGGGAGGCCCTTCATCAAACCTTCTCGCACTCGTACCATGACACCTCCTCCGTATCGGGGACCGTTGGTTCAACCATACGCCGGCAGGTGCGGACCTGTCATCGGTCGTCCGGCGCCGAGCGGCGTCACCAGGCGCCGTACGCTGGCGATCGCCTATATGCTTGAGGCCCGGCCGGAGAGCGCGAGAAAGACATGACCGTTACCTATTCCAGCTTCCTGAGGCTCGACGAGCTGCTCTCGCTGCAACAGCACGACAGCCAAGGTGCCGGAGCGCCGGAGCACGACGAGCTCCTGTTCATCATCGTTCACCAGGTCTACGAGCTGTGGTTCAAACAGATCCTCCACGAGCTCGATTACCTCTCGCGCAAGCTCCAAGACGGCGACGCGCCGCGCTCACAGCACACCCTCAAGCGCATCCTGACGATTTTGAAGATCATGGTGGCGCAGCTCGATATCCTCGAGACGATGACGCCGACCGAATTCCTCGCTTTTCGTGATCATCTCGAGAGCGGTAGCGGTTTTGACTCGTACCAATTTCGCGAGCTCGAGTTCACCCTCGGCTACAAGCGGCCGGGTCCCCTCGAGCGCTACGAGCAGGGCAGCCCGGAGTGGCAGCGCCTCGAAGCCCGTTACGCGGCGCCCAGCATCTGGGACGGCCTGCTCAGCTACCTGGCGCGCTCCGGCTACGAGATCCCGGTCGAGATCCTGGAGCGCGATTTCACCCAGCCGATGTTCACATCGGAAGAGGTGCAGGCGGTTCTGATCGAGATCTATCGCAACGATCCCGCCGCCACCGTCCTGTGCGAACGGTTCACCGACCTCGACGAGGGCATCCAGGAGTGGCGCTATCGGCACGTGAAGATGGTCGAGCGGACGATCGGCACCAAGCGCGGCACCGGCGGCTCGGCCGGCGTCGAGTACCTCAAGACGACCCTGTTCAAGCCGCTGTTTCCCGACCTCTGGGCGATCCGCACCGAGCTTTGAACCCCGCCGATCCTCGATGAGCCCGGCCGATTTCCGATGAACGTTGCCGATCTCTATCGCAGTCCGAACGCCCTGGCGCCTTACTACAGCCGATTCCGCGTGGAGGATCGCCTGCTGCTGACCGGCCACTCGCATCAGGCCTGGCCCGACGTCGGCTTGGACGCCCATCAGCAGGCGTGGCTCGACGCCGCCGAGCACGTCGACGACAAGTGGGACCTGGCCTTCGAGCGCGCCGACCGGGTGCGCGCCGGGTTTGCCCGTTTGCTCGATGATTCGGAGGGAGACATCGCGTTGGGCGCCAACACGCACGAGCTCGTCGTGCGCTTGCTGTCGGCGTTGCCGCTGGGCGAGCGCCCCCGCATCGTCACGACCGACGGCGAGTTTCATACGCTTCGCCGCCAGCTCGATCGGCACGCCGAAGAGGGGCTCGAGATCGTTCGGGTTACCGCCGAACCGCTCGACACGGTCGCGGCGAGGCTCGCCGATGCCATCGACGGACGCACCGCATTGACCGCGGTTTCGAGCGTCTTTTTCCGAAGTGCTCGTATCGTGCCGGGCTTGGCCGAGGTGGCAGCCGTGTGTCGTCAACGCGGCGCCGCCTTTCTCGTCGATGCCTACCACAGCCTTGATGTCGTGCCGTTCTCGATCCCCGCCATGGGCCTGCAGGACGCATTCGTCGTCGGCGGCGGCTACAAGTACTGCCAGCTCGGCGAAGGCAATTGTTTCCTTCGCCTGCCGCCGGGGTGCGAGCTGCGGCCTGTGGTTACCGGCTGGTTTGCCGAGTTCGACCTGCTTTCCCATCGCCACGATCCGAAGCGCGGCGTGGCCTACGGCGCAGGCCCGGCGCGCTTCGCCGGCTCGACCTACGATCCGACGAGCCACTATCGCGCCGCTGCGGTGTTTGATTTCTTCGAACAGCGGGGCCTCGAACCGGAACTTCTGCGTCGGGTCAGCCAGCACCAGGTCGGACGCCTGATCGCCGGCTTCGATGGACTCGACCTCGACCCCGCGGTGATCGACCGCGATCGAGACATCGAGACCGAGGAGATCGCCGGTTTCCTCGTGCTCAACGCGCCGCGGGCCGGGGACATCTGCGGGGCGCTGCGAGATCGCGGTGTGCTCTCCGACTACCGCGGTGAGACCCTCCGCCTCGGCCCGGCGCCGTATCTGTCGGACGAGCAGCTCGACGCTGCAATGGAGGTTCTTGGCGAGGTTGTCTCGCAACTGGCCGGGGCCTAGCAGCTAGCCGGGCGGACGGGTAGCGAGCGAGTGCGAGGCGGCGTGTCAGCGCCCTGCTAAGCTCTCCGTTCAGAATTCCGGGATGCCTTGGAGCCCAGCCGATGCCCGTCTCCGTGACCAGCTCGCAGGTGGTGTTCGACGCCCTCAAACGCAACGACGTGCGCATCATGTCGGCGCTTCCGGAGACCTGGCTCGTCCACCTCATTCGGATGGCGGAGGACGATCCCGACACCACACTCGTTCGGCTCTCGAAGGAAGAGGAAGGCGTGGGGATCTCGATGGGCGCGCATCTGGCCGGCGTGCGGTCGGTGATGCTCATGCAAAACCACGGCTTTCTGGCCAGCATCAACGGCATCGTCTCCGGCGCCCAGCTCTACCGCATACCGCTCCTCATGCTGATCAGTCTCCGCGGCAGCTTCGGCGAGCCCGATCCTTGGCAGACGGAAGGTGGTGGGGTTACCGAGGACGTCCTGCGATCGTTGCGCATCGCCTACCAGTGCCTCGATGACGCGAAAACGGTCGAGCACAAGATCGGCGAGGCGATCACGCTGGCCCATGCGTCCTTGCGACCGGTGGCACTGTTGTTGTGCCGTGACCTCATGTGGGAGGAAGCATGATCGGCGCGGCGCGAGTAGGTGCCCGCAGGGTCGGGGATCATCTATGGTCGAGAGGCAGAACGATGGCGCCATGACCGACAAGCATCCGCTGCGCCGGCTGGAAGCTCTCGAGGCCCTGTACGCGAAGCTCGACGACCGCATCGTCGTGACGATCATGGGAGCGGTAGCCGCCGAGCTGCAGTCCATCGGCCACAAGCCGAACTTCTTCTATCTGCAACATGCCATGGGGTTGGCATCGTCGTTGGGCCTGGGCATCGCGTTGGCGCGCCCGGAGCTGAAGGTGGTTGTCTTCGACGGCGATGGCTCCGTCTTGATGAATCTGGGCGGCCTCACGACCTTCGGCCGCTACCGGCCCGCCAACCTCATCCACGTCGTGTTCGACAACGAGAGCCTGCTGTCGGTGGGGGGGTTCCCGACTGCGACCGCGACCGGCAGCGACATCGCTGCGATGGCGACGGCGGCCGGCGTGCCGCGTGCGACCCAGGTGACGACCATCGACGAGTTGCTCGCGGCGTTCGACAAGGCTTCCGAGAGCGGCGAAATGTCGACGATCGTCGCCAAGGTCGCTGACGAGGGCCCGGGGCAATTCGTCACTGACCTGGGCCTGCTCGAGAATCGCTTCGAGTTCGCCCGCTACTTGAAGGGATAGCCCGATGTCGGAGACGTTGAAGCAACTCGTCGACGAACTACGCGCCGGCTCGTTGAAGGTGGTCGATCTGACCCAGTCGCTGGGCCCGGATACACCCGTGATCGACTTGCCGGAGATGTTCGCCTCATCGCCGGGGGTGAGTATCGACGTGATCTCGCGCTTCGACGACCGGGGCCCTGCCTGGTACTGGAACAAGCTGTCGTTCGGGGAGCACACCGGCACCCACTTTGATGCCCCGGGCCACTGGATCACCGGCAAGGACCTCGACGACAACACCTGCGACACCATTCCGGTCGGGCGTTTCATCGGCCCGGCTTGTGTTTTCGACGTTACCGAACAGGTCGCCCAAGACCCCGATTTTCTCCTGACCCCGGCGCACGTCGCCGAATGGGAACGAGTCCATGGAGAGATCCCGCCCGGCTCATGGGTGCTGTTGCACACCGGCTGGAGCGCGCGTACCGCTGCCGAATCGTTTCTCAACGTCGCCGAAGACGGTCCGCACAGCCCCGGCTTTCACGCCGACACCTCGACGCTGCTGGCGACGGAGCGGGATGTCCTCGGCGTCGGCGTCGAGACGGTGGGCACCGACGCGGGGCAGGCCGGGGGCTTCGATCCTCCGTTCCCGAATCACGCCACCATGCACGGCGCCGGTAAGTTCGGCCTCGCCAGCCTGTGCAATCTCGATCAGCTACCGGCCACCGGCGCCGTCGTCATCGCCGCGCCGCTGAAGCTGGTCGACGGCAGCGGCAGTCCGTTGCGAGTCCTGGCGATCACCCCCGCCTGAGTCGTCGGCGACGGGCTCGGGGTATGGGTGAGCCCGGGGGGCGGGGATCTGGGGCTACGGCCCGGGTCGTCTGACCACGATGTGCTTCACGGGGCTGGTGCGCCCGGCAACGATCTCGAGGTCTCCGGGCGCGACGTCCAGGTACTCCCCGAGGAGCTCGAGAACGCGCTTGTTGGCCTTCCCCTTGCTCGCCGGCGCCCGTGTGCGGACCTGCAGCGAGCCGTCGTCGAGCTCGCGCACGCTTTCGGTCTGCGCCCCGGCGTTCACCTTGACCCGAAACCGCATCATTGCCTCCGACGTTGTCGCTCCACGATGGACGGTTTCAAGAGGCTTTCACGACAGAGGCTTTCAGGACAGAGGGTTTTTCGACTGACGCGCTGATGATGCCCGTGAGACGGGGTCGCGAAAAGCTTGAAAAACATGAGCCGCTGGCCGGTCCGTTACCGCGCTTAGAGGTGGATGGCAATGCACTTCCCCTGGTAAGGACGTGGAGGCGGGGTATGACAAACGGACAGATGATCGGCCGATACCGGATCATCGACAGGATCGGAGATGGGGGGGTCGGATCGGTGTTCCAAGCGATCGACACGCGTCTTGATCGCTTCGTGGCGCTGAAATTTCTGCACAAGCGCTGGCAGCACTCCGAGGGGTTGCGGTCGCGGTTCCGCCGTGAGGCGTCGATCGCCGCCTCCCTGAACCACCCGAACATCTGCACGGTTCACGACATCGAGGAGGTCGACGACCGTCTCTTCATCGTCATGGAGCTGCTTCGCGGCCGCTCGCTGAAGCGCTGCATTTTGGAAAGCGGCATCGGTGCGAGCACGGTGGTCCATGTCGGCCGGCAGGTCGCCAGAGCGTTGGCAGCGTCGCACGATTGTGGAGTCGTTCACCGGGACGTCAAGCCGGCGAACGTCTTTCTCTGCGAGGACGGGGTCATCAAGCTCCTCGACTTCGGCGTGGCGAAGCCCGTCGCCGCGGTCGCGCCCGCGTCGGCTCCCGAGAAGGAGACCGCTCCGGAAGGTGACACCGGCACGGGGAGGCTGGTCGGCACGTTCGGCTACATGTCGCCCGAGCAGACGCGCTGCGACGTTTTGGACGGACGCTCGGACCTGTTCTCGCTCGGGGTGGTCTTGTACGAAGCGGCGACGGGGGTGGTGCCGTTCGACGCGCCGACGCCGGCGATGATGTTCGAGCTGCTCTTCAGCTTCGAGCCGCCCCCGCCGACGTGCTTGAATGCGTCGCTGCCCAAGGGGTTCAACCGGATCGTCCACAAGGCGCTCAGCAAGTCACCGGCGGGTCGGTATCAGTCGGCCGGCGAAATGTGCGACGAGCTGGAGGAGCTTGACCTGGCCGTTGGGACCGGCGAGGCGCGGGTTTCTCCCATGCTTCGGGCCCTCCGAGCCGCGACCTTCGAGCGGAGGGCCTGAGCACCAGCGCCCCGGCGAGCCCGCCGGATCCGTGATCATTGTGGCGGCCGAAGGGTCCCCAGGCCGCCCACAACGAGGGGCCCGTGCTGCCACGGGCCCCTCTTCCCTTACTTACCGGCGGCCGCTGTCTGTTTCGATCATCCGCCGCAGTTGCTTCGGCGCCGCGTCGTCGCTCATGTGGCGCTCGAACCAGTGGCGCAGGTACAGCTGGGTGCGCATGAAGTTCGACGGGTTCGACGTCGTGCCGTGCCACTCGTCGTTAAAGCGGATCATCGCCGTCGGCACCCGCAGCACCTTCAGGGCGGTGTAGAACTCCTCGGTTTGTGAGATCGGCGTGCGCATGTCGTTGACGCCGGTCATCAGCATGGTCGGCGTGGTGACGTTGCCGACGTACATCAGTGGCGAGCGCTGTAGATATTCGCCGGCGTCTTCCCACGGCATGTTGTCGAAGTTGCGGTACCAGCCGATGCCGTCGGTGGTGCCGACAAACGACAGCCAGTTGATCACCGGGCAGTTCGACGACGCCGCCGCGAAGCGATCGGTGTGGCCCACCACCCAGGCGGTGAGCACGCCACCGCCCGAGCAACCGTAGACGTACATGTTGCGCTCATCGATGTAGCCGCCGGCGATGACCGTATCGACACCATTCATCAGGTCGTCGAAGTCCTTGCCCGGGTAGGCGCGGTTGATGGCGTTGCCGAAGTCGGTGCCGTAACCGGATGATCCGCGGGGGTTGGTGTAGAGCACGACGTAGTCGTTGGCGGCGTGGTTTTGCCAGCCGAGGTTGAAGCCGACGCCGTACATGCCGTGCGGGCCGCCGTGGATTGCCAGCATCAACGGATACTTGCGCGACGGGTCGAAGTCGGGTGGCTTGATGACCCAGCCTTGGATGTCGAAGTCGTCGACCGACTTGTACCAGATCTCCTCGACCTCACCGAGCTCCAGGTCGGCGAACAGCGGCCCGTTGTGGTCGGTCAGGAAGGTGATGTCGGCGGGGTTGGTGACGTCGAAGGTGACCACCTCGGGGGGGCGATGGTACGAGCTCAGCGTGCCCACTGCGACGCCGTCATCGGTGATGCCGGTGACGCTCAGTTGGTGGTTGCCGTCGGTGACCTTGCGCGGTTCCGCCTGCGGGTCCAGCGGCGCGAAATAGAGATTCCTCGTGCCCTGCTCGCTGACCGTGAAGTACACGCCCGATCCGTCGGCGGCCCAGTCGAGGATTCCCGGCGAGTGGTCGAGGTCCGGTGTGATACTGCGGCGGCCCGATCCGTCGGCGCTCATGACGTACATCTGCCGCTCGATGTAGGTCTGCTCGGTGTAGTCGTTGCTGGTGAAGGCGATCATGCTGCCGTCGGGTGAGGGCACCGGGCCGGAATCGGGACCCTTGTGATCGGTCAGCTGTGTGACCTCGCCGGTGGCGGCGTCCATGGCGTAGATCTCGGATTCGCGCCATTCGTACTCGGCGTTCTCGACCAACAAGCCGGAGAAGTAGAGCTTGTCGCCGTCGTTGCCCCAGCGTGGCGAGCCGAAATTATAGTCGCCCTTGGAGACTTGGCGGTGCGTCCCGCCGTCGGCTGAAACGACGAAGATGTGGCGGGTGCCGTCGTCGAGGAAACCCTGGCGATCGCGGCGGAACATGGCATCGTCGACGATACGCGGTTTCGCCGTCCACTCGGCGCCCTCCGGCTGTGCCACCGGCATGTCGATGCTCCATTCATCGTGGGTCGGCCGGACCGTCATGGTGAAAGCGATTTGGGTGCCGTCCGGTGACCAGCGAATGCCGCCGGGTGACTCGGTGAGGTTGGTGATCTGGCTCTCCGAGGACAAGTCGTCCATCCACCGGACGAAGATCTGGGAGCCGCTTGGTTCACCCTCGGCGACGTAGGCGATGCGGGTGCCGTCGGGCGACCAGTTCGGCGAGCCGCCGTCCATGAGCTTACGCTTGCGTGAGCCGTCGGCGTTCATCATCCACAGCTCGGTGCGGCGCCGGTCGTTCTGCAGATCGACGAAGCTCCGCGTATACAGGATGGTGGTGCCGTCGGGTGAAATCCTCGGGCTGCCGACGCCTTCGACGCGGGGGTACAGATCGAGCGTCAGGCGGTTGGCCATGGGGTCTTGCGGCGCCGAAGCCGCCGGGGCCACAACCAGGGCCAGCACGACGAGGGCCGCGATCGCATGGAAAGGGCGGATGGCCGCGCGCGGCCGGGTGTGATTGCTCATCGATTCCTCCTGGGTCGATGGAGCCCATGGCGAGCGCCGCCGTCCGGGCTCCAGCAGTGCACAGCAGTCCATTGGTAAGGAAGCTCGAATAGCCTACGATTTGCGGAGACAGCTCTCCACCCCGCGCCGTCGAGTACGACGCGCCGGAATCCGAAGCAGGAGGTGCGTATGGCCGCCGCTCGCGAGCTATGTGTTCGCCACGCAAACTCGCCGGGACAACTCGGTCGCTTGTCGTCGATTCTCGGCGACGCCGGCATCAATATCGAGGGCTTCGGTGTCTGGGGTGGCGAGATGCGGTTGTTTGTGACCAACGTCGACCTCGCCAGCCGGCTGCTTACCGACGCCGGATTTTCCTGCACGACCGTCGATGTGCTGCGGCTTCATCTACCCGACGAGCCCGGCAACCTCGCCGAAGTCGCCCAGGCTCTCGGTGACGCCGGCATCAACATCGACTATGCCTACTCGTTGACCTCGACTGTTCCCGGCGAAGCTGCCTTTGTGCTCGCGGTGATCGATCCTGATGCCGCCGAGGGTGTGCTCGACTAGCAGAAATCGTCGGCAAGACCTTCGCCCGGGTCTTGTTTGGTTTCGGCGTCCACTCCGTTCGGTAATAATTAGAGGGTTGGCGGGTGGATCCCTGCCCTTCGTGTCCCATCGAATATTCCCGTGGCTAGCCGGACCATGAGATTCAGTCCCAGCACAAGCCGACGCCGCACGTTCGTCACGTTGACTTTGACTTGCCTACTGGCGACAGCGACCCACACCGCCATCGCCCAAAATCTCGAGAAGCTTGGCGAGCGCGCCGTCGACGCTGCAGCCGTTCTCGATGAAATCATGGGGACTCCGGAGGCGACGATCCCGGAGTCTCTTCTCGAGAATTCGCGCTGCGTCGCCGTGATCCCCCGGGTCGTGAAGATCGGGTTCATCTTCGCTGGCCGGCACGGCCGTGGCCTGCTGAGTTGTCGGGTCAGTGGCGGCTGGAGCCGGCCGAGCTATATCGCCATTACGGGCGGATCGTTCGGGTTGCAAATCGGTGCCCAGGCGACCGACTTCGTGCTGGTGTTCACCAACGAGCGCGCTGCCAGAGCGCTCACCAGCAACAAGATCACCCTCGGTGGCGATGCGTCGGTATCGGTCGGCCCGGTGGGCCGCACCGTCGAAGTGGCGACCGACCTGTCTCTACGTACCGAGATCTACTCGTATTCCCGTTCGCGCGGGTTGTTCATCGGGATTTCGCTGGAAGGCGCGTCGCTCAGGGTCGACAAGGAAGCCAACGAAGCGGTCTACAAGGAAGCTATCGACGCCGACGAACTGTTGTTCGATGGTAGCGGCCCGGTGCCGAATGAAGTTGCGCCGTTCCTGCGAGCGTTGCAACGTCACGACCCGGCGGGCATGTAAGTTTCTGCAGCAGGAGGCTTTGAGTGAGCAGCATGTCTGACGCATTGCTCCGCGACTGTGTCCAAGAGGGGCGTCTGGTCGAGTCCGTCGAGGAGATGTCGGAGGAATACAAGCGCGAGCTGCGCCACATCGTCATGGTATCCGGCGATACCGAGCTGTTGAGCGCTCCAGCCTACTACTACGCGGCGCGAAAGGCCCCGTCGATCAACGCGATGATCTCGGCGATGGCGATCGTTCAAGACGAGCTCGGTCATGCGCACATCGCCTACCGTGTTCTTGAAGAGCTCGGCGTCTCGCGCGAGTGGCTGATGTACGAGCGAAAGCCGCACGAGTTTCGCTATCCATACGCTTTCGACGTGCCGCTTGATTCCTGGGTCGAGCTCTGTGTTGCCAACGCCTTGTACGACCAAGCGGGCTTCTGCTTGCTCTCCGACGTGCACGACAACACCTCGTACGGCCCCTGGAAACGCGGCCTGGTCAAGGTTGGCAAGGAGGAGAATTTCCACCTCTTGCACGGTCGCCGCTGGATGAAGAGGATCATCAACAGTGGCGGCGAAGGCCGCCAGCTGGTTCAGGACGCGGTCAAGTGGATGTTCCCGATGACGATTGAGTGGTTCGGCCTGCCGGACAACCTCAAGACCCACAGCAGCCAGCTCGACTACAAGATGAAAGGCCTGACCAACGACCAGCTCCGTCAGTACTGGATGGATAGCGCCGTGCCCGTCTGTACCGAGCTCGGCCTCGACGTGCCGGCACACCGCAACGCCGACGACACCGCCTGGGAGCTCGAGTACGACCTGCCAATTTTCTTCGACGCGGGCGAGAAGCGTTGGGACTTCGACCGCCACATCACCTGGGACGAAGTCGTGACGCGCTGGAAAGCGCGCGGCCCGCGCAACGAAGAGATGATCGAGGAGATCCAACGCTCGGCGGGCGACTTCTCGTGGATGTTCAAAGATCTTTAGCGGAGTGCCCGCAACGGCACCTCCGGGAGTTTTTCAGCACCCTGCCAGCAGGGTGAGGTGAGGTGTGATGGGTCTGGTAGCGACGACGACAAGCGAGCCGCGGCGCACGCGCGACCGCGAAGCCGAGACGACCTCCCTGTGGTCGGCGCTCCGCGAGATCATGGATCCGGAGGTTCCGGTCAGCTTGGTCGACCTCGGGTTGATTTATGACGTGCGCCAGCTCGACGGGCGGGTCGAGGTCGATCTCTCGTTCACGGCGACAGCCTGTCCGGCGATGGGCTTCATCAAGGACGACATCCGCGCGCGGCTCCTCGCCGAGCCCGGGGTCGAAGAGGTCAGCATTGAGGTGGTGTGGGAGCCACCGTGGACGCCGGATCGAATCAGCGAGACCGGAAAAAGGCAGCTCGAGAGCTTCGGCATCTCCCTTTGACGAGCCGGTACTGAACAACTCATCGGGATTTCTTCAGCAACTGGCTGGATGCCGTGGCCGGGCCGCTCGGGAGCAACGATGGCGACAGGTCAACTTTACGAAGTCTTCGCTCGCAGCACCCGCGAGGACCCACTGGGGCACATCGGCACGGTGAACGCCGCCGGTACCGATTTTGCCCGCATCTACGCGCGGACGATCTACGACGAGGAAAACTGGATCGAAATGATCGTCGTGGAACGCGGCGCAATCATCTCCGTGATCGAGCTCGAGCCGCTGGTCACGTTCGAGGGGCCGGAGTGATGACGACGGTTGCCAACCCCGAGGAGCTGGGTGCGGAGGCGCGCCAGAGCCTGGCCAACTGGCTCACGGCGATGTCCGATACCAAGCACCTGCTGGGGCTGCGTTATGCCGAGTGGTGTACCGGCGGCCCGGAGCTCGAGGCCGACATCGCGGCCAGCGCGATGGCCCAGTTCGAGCTCGGTCACGCCCGGGTTCTGCGCGGTGTTCTCGGCGATCTCCCCGAGGATCCCCGCGACGAATCGCGCGACACCGACCGCGGCGCGTGGTTCAGCCTCGGCTCGCTCGATCGGCCGTTCGCAGACTGGGTCGACCTGGTGGTCGGCAATGCCCTCGTTGATACGCTGCTGACCGTGAACCTGCGCTCGGCGCTCGCCGGCAATTACCGTCCCCTGACCCAGCGGCTGCGCAAAGTGCTCGCCGAGGAGGAGTATCACTTGGTGCATGGCGGGGCCTGGGTACGCCGGCTGGTGTCGGCGCCCGCGGCGACCGCTGAACGATTGAACGAGGCGCTCGCCGGTGTGTGGCCGCAGTGCATTGCCTGGTTCGGGCCGGACACCGGCAACGGGCTCGACGCGCTTCACGACGCCGGAGTTTTGGCGGTCGGCGCCGCCGGCATGCGCGACCGCTTCATCGAAACGGTCGCGCCGATGCTCGCGGGCACGTCGATAGACCCGGCGGCCGCCGTCGAGATCGACTGGGACGGTTGGAACAACGCCAGCCGGCGCCACGGTGCCCCGCAGTTCGACGACGTTTGTTTCGCGATGATCACCGGCGCCAACACGCGCGCCCTGGGCGTGGGTGTTTAGCAGGCCGAGGTGACGGATCCTTCTCCCTATACCGCGGCCTTGCCCCAGGACGTGGAGTGTCCCTTTTGCGGCAACCGTGACAGCAAGCCGCTGGCCGTGTTCGGGTCCCTGCTGATGACCGCGCAGTACCACTGCAACGCCTGCAACACGACGTTCGAGTGGGTTCGCCGCGAGGATGTCGAACCGCAATGATCGAAGTTCGCGAGGCGCGCGCTCACCCACCCGCCGCCGCCGGCGCCGTCTCCTCGCCGAACTTGTGTCCCAGGTCGACGAGGTAGGTCTCGATCGTCGTGGTGTAGCCGAACACGTAGCGCGACATGAAGCGGAAGAAGAGGTTCGAGACCGAACCATTCTCGGTGATCGTCAGCGTGCTGCCGCCCTCTTCGGGGCGGATCTCGTAGGTCCAGGTGCCGCCGAAGCCGAGGTTGTCGGCGGCGATTCGCAGGACCAACCGTCGCGGCGCCATAGCTTCTTCGATGGCGAGGGGTAGCGCTCCGGTCGAGCCCCGCTCTATCCAACCCGAGGCGCCGCCGGCATCGGCGAACGGCTCGACGCCATCGACTCCCGGCCGCCAGGCCGGGAACTCGTCGTATTCGGTGATCGCCCGCCAGACGACTTCGGGTGGTTGGGTGTAGCGCGCCGACCGCGAGGCGACGTGGTCCTCGGGGAGTGAGGCGCCGACGCCCAACACGACGCCGATGAGCAACACGATGATGCCGACACTGACCAAGACAATCTTTTTCATCTGTTCTTCCTCCCTTCGCGCCACGGGGTCGCGTCCCCCTGAGCGGCGCGGGCGTGCATTTCCTGCTGAGCTGCTGCGGCCAACAACTTCAGACCCTCGAGCGCTTCGTCGCGCTTGTCGGCCGGCAGGCGGGCGAGAACGCGGGCACAGCGCTCCGGATCAAGCACCGACTTTTCCGACTTGATTCGGGTTCCCGACGGCGACAGGGTCAGCAGCACCCGCCGCCTGTCGTCCTCGGCGCGCTCGCGCGCGACGTAGCCCTGGCGCACCAGGCGAGACACCGAGATCGACATCGTCGAAGGGGTCACGCCCATGTGCCGCGCCAACTCCGTCAGTCCGGTGGCGTCGACCTCGTCGAGATGGTCGAGAATGCTTGCCTGATGGGCGCTGAGCGTTCGATCTTGCTGCTCGTCGCGCACATGCCGGGTGTGGCAGGCGAAGTAGATGCGCGGGTACAACTCCATGAGCTGGCTGACTTCCCGGTTGCTCATGGGCAGCACCGTAGCACAATATATTGTTTAGTCAAATCAAAGTATAAGAGTGCGTGTAGACTGGAGAGCCATGCTCGAGCTCGAGGAAGTCTCGAAGCGATTCGGCGATCAGGTTGCCGTCGAGCCGCTCAGTCTGAAGATCGCTCAGGCCGCGACCACGGTGCTCATCGGCCCCAGCGGCTGCGGCAAGTCGACGCTGATTCGGCTGATGATCGGCCTGCTGGCGCCCGACACCGGGTCGGTGATCTTCGACGGCGAATCGCTCGCCACCGCCGACCTTCCTGCGGTGCGCCGGCGCATGGGCTACGTGGTCCAGGAGGGCGGCCTTTTTCCCCACCTGACGGCGAGGCGCAACGTTGTCCTGATGGCTCGACACCTGGGATGGGACCCGGGGCGCATCGAATCCCGGGTTGCCGAGCTCGCCGCCCTGACCCACTTTCCGCTCGACGCCTTGGAGCGCTATCCGGTGCAGCTATCCGGAGGACAGCGGCAACGCGTCAGCCTCATGCGGGCGCTCATGCTGGACCCGGAGGTCCTGCTTCTCGACGAACCGCTTGGCGCCCTCGACCCGATGATTCGCGCCGAGCTCCAGGACGAGCTACGGGAGATCTTCCGGACGCTGCACAAGACGGTGATCCTGGTGACCCACGACATGGGCGAGGCAGGGTATATCGGCGATACGATCGTGTTGATGCGGGAGGGGAGGATCGTGCAGCAGGGCGGATTGCGCGATCTGGTCGAAACCCCCGCCGAGGAATTCGTCCACCGGTTTGTCCGCGCTCAGCGTGGGGCGCGCGAGATCCTCGGAGGCGGCGGATGAGGCGCGGCAGGCTGCGGTGGAAGTGTGTCGGGCTGGGCTGCGCACTCGTCAGCCTGCTGGTGGCTGCTGCCTGCTTCACGCCGATCGACGGGCGCCCGGTTGTTGTCGTTGGCTCCAAGGCTTTTACCGAGGCGGTCGTGCTGGGAGAGGTGATCGCCCAGCTCGCCGAGCACGCTGGAGCCGACGCCGACCACCGGCGGCAGCTCGGTGGCACCCGCATCCTGTGGGAAGGGCTGCTGGCCGGCGAGATCGATGTCTACGTGGAGTACACGGGTACGATCGTCGAGGAAATACTGGCTGCCACCGATGTTACCGGTGACGAGCAGGTACGTCGCGAACTGGAGCGTCGCGGCGTTCGTATGAGCGGTCACCTCGGCTTCAACAACACCTATGTGATCGGCATGCTCGAGGACGTTGCCGAGGAGCTCGAGATTCGCACAGTATCCGACCTCGCCGCCCATCCGGCGCTGCGATTCGGCTTCAGCAACGAGTTCATGGATCGCGGGGATGGATGGCCGAGCCTGCGGACACGCTACGCACTACCGCAAGAGAACGTCCGCGGTCTCGACCACGACCTCGCCTATCGGGGCATCGAGAGCCGCAGCATCGACGTTATCGACCTCTACTCGACCGACGCCGAGATCGAGTTCTACCACCTCCGGCTGCTCGAAGACGACCTCGGCCACTTTCCCGCTTACCAGGCAGTGTTGCTGTTCCGCGACGACCTCGTCGAGCGCGCCCCGGCCGTCGTCGAGGAGATCCTCGGGCTCGAGGGCGCCATCGACGAGGGCGAGATGGTGGCGATGAATGCACGCGCCAAGCTCGAGCTCGTCCCCGAATCAGTCGTCGCCGCCGAATTCGTCGAGGCGCGCTTCGGTGTGCAGACGCAGGTCGTTCTCGAGGGGCCGCTGGATCGGTTCGCCCGCAACCTGCGGGGGCACCTGTGGCTCGTTTCGGTGTCCTTGCTCGCCGCCATCATCATCGCCGTACCGTTGGGCGTCCTGGCGGCGCGCTTGCCGCGGCTCGGGTTGGGAATCCTCGGTGTCGTCGGCATCGTGCAGACGATTCCGTCACTGGCGCTTTTCGTCTTCATGATCCCGCTGCTCGGGATCGGCGCGCCGCCGGCGATCGCGGCGTTATTTTTCTATAGCCTGCTGCCGATCGTTCGCAACACCCATGCCGGGCTGATGTCGATTCCGGTTGCCTATCTCGATTCGGCCGCAGCCCTGGGGCTCACGCGGGCGGCGCGTCTGCGGCTCGTCGAGCTGCCGATGGCATCGGTTTCGATCCTCGCCGGCATCAAGACCTCGGCGGTGATCAATGTCGGTACCGCGACGCTCGCTGCTCTGATCGGCGCCGAGGGCTTCGGGCAGCCCATCCTCACCGGGATCCGGCTCGCCGACGAGAGCCTGATCATGGAGGGGGCCGTTCCGGCGGCGCTGCTGGCGCTCGCCGCCCAGGGGTGCTTCGAGATCGCCGAGCGCTGGTTGGTGCCACGCGGCCTGAGGATCGAATCCGGGGCATAATGTCTCCTCCTGTTACGCGAGGAGACGTGTGGCCAAGCTCCTTAGAAAAAAGGCGGTGCCGATCATCGGCTGGCGCGAATGGGTGTCGTTGCCGGATCTCGGCCTGGAGAACATCAAGGCCAAGATCGACACGGGAGCGCGCTCCTCGGCGTTGCACGCGTTCGACCTTCGAGCGTTTATGGTGGGCGGCGTCCCGTGGGTTCATTTCCACGTCCACCCGATGCAGCATGGAGGCCCGACCGTCGAGGCTGAAGCCGAGATTATCGACATGCGTCGGGTGCTCAACCCCGGAGGGCGACGGGAGCTACGCCCGGTGATTCGCACCCCTGTCGTGCTTTCCGGCAGGCGGTGGGAGATCGATGTGACGCTGACCCCGCGCTGGGGGATGGGTTTTCGGATGCTGTTGGGAAGGCAGGCGATACGGCGTCGTTTTCTCGTCGATTCCGGACGCTCGTTCTTCGGCGAGCGGCTGCGGATCGAGCGACTCGCCGCCAAGAAGAAGGCTGGAAGCGGCCGCAAAGCACGTCGAAGGAAGCCGAAGTCATGATCCCACCGCCCCGCCGCCTGAAGATCGGCGTGCTGTCGCTGAATCCCAAGCTGTACTCCACCCAGCGACTCGCCGAGGCCGGGCGCCAACGCGGCCATGACGTGAAGATCATCAACTACCTACGTTGCTATATGGACATCACGGCGCGCCGGCCGATGGTGATATACCAGGGCAACCCGCTGAGAGACTTTGACGCCATCATCCCGCGCATCGGCGCCTCGCGCAGTTTCTACGGTACCGCCGTCGTGCGCCAGTTCGAGATGATGAACGTATTTACCGCCGCCGATTCGCAGGCCATCTCGCGCTCGCGCGACAAGCTACGCAGCTTGCAGATCCTCGCCACCGCGGGGGTCGACATGCCGGTCACCAGCTTCGCCCACCACACCGAGGACAGCAGCGACCTGATCGAGATCGTCGGCGGCGCGCCGCTGGTGATCAAGCTGTTGGAGGGAACCCAGGGCTTGGGCGTCGTCCTGGCGGAGACCAAGAAAGCGGCGCAGTCGGTTATCGAGGCGTTCCGCGGGCTCGACGCCAACATCCTCGTACAGGAGTTCATCAAGGAGTCCAGAGGTGAAGACATCCGTGCCTTCGTTGTCGGCCGTCGCGTCGTTGCCGCCATGCGGCGCCAGGGGCCGCCAGGGGAGTTTCGCTCGAATCTGCATCGCGGCGGCATCGGGGAGGGCATCAAGCTCACGCCGGCGGAGCGCAAGACGGCGATCAAGGCGGCCTCGACGTTGGGCCTGAAGATCGCCGGTGTCGATATGGTGCGCTCACACCGTGGACCGCTCGTCCTGGAGGTCAACTCCTCGCCGGGGCTCCAAGGCATCGAGATCGCTTCGAGCGAGGACGTCGCCGGCGCGATCATCAAGTACGTCGAAAAGAACGCCCGGCCCGCCAAACGTCGCCGTGGCACGAGGTACTGAGTTGCTGAGAATCGGAGGCAAGGAGGTGCCGCGCGGTCAGCGCGCCCGCATCGAAATTCCCGTCGCGCGGATGCCCACGCAGGTAATGGTGACGCTGCCGGTTCGGGTCGTGAACGGTGCCGAAGACGGCGTCCGGTTGTGCCTCAGCGCCGCCATCCACGGCGACGAGATCAACGGCGTCGAGATCATCCGCCAGGTTCTCGACCTGCTGGACCCGGCGGATATGGCCGGGAGCGTGGTGGCGGCGCCGATCGTCAACGTCTTCGGCTTCTCGACCCATTCGCGCTATTTGCCCGATCGACGCGATCTGAACCGTTCGTTTCCGGGCTCCAAGAAAGGGTCGATGGCGGCAAGGTTGGCCAAGATCGTGATGAGAGAGGTAGTCGAGCCGTGCTCCCACGGGATTGATCTGCACACCGCCGCGGCGGGGCGCATGAACCTGCCGCAGGTGCGTTGCAACCTGGACGACGACGAAACGCGACGCTGCGCCGAGGCCTTCGGCGCTCCCATCATGATCCACTCGCTCGGGCCCGGTGGCTCTCTTCGTCGCACGGCGGCACGCGCCGGCAAGAAGATAATCGTCTACGAGGCGGGAGAGATCCTGCGCTACAATCCGGTGGCGATCGAGGTCGGCGTCCAGGGCGTTCTAGGGGTGATGGCGACGCTCGGCATGATCGCCCCGAGCGGCGACAGCTCATCGGGGTCGGTGAGCAGCCAGCGGCAGAAATGGGTCCGGGCCCAGCGCGGCGGCATTGTCCACATACAGGTCGAGCTCGGTGAACGAGTGCGAAACAAGCAACAGCTGGCGGTTATCTCCGATCCGATGGGTGAGCGCGAATCCCTGATTCGGTCGCCGGGCGAAGGGTACGTGGTCGGCGGGATCACCAACCCGCTGGTCAACCAGGGTGATGCGGTGCTGCACATCGCCTTCATCGACGAGCCGGCCCCCACCGGGCCGGAGTTGCCCGCCCAGATCGACCACGGTGGCGCCGACGGGTTTGCCGCGTTGCAGATCCCGGCCCAAGGGTCAAACGGGTCAAACGGGTCGGCCGGGTCGAACGGGTCGAACGAGGGGCACGCCGCGTGAAGGCGATCACCTTTGAGGGCAAGCGCTCGGTTGCCTATTCAGGCGCCGACGATCCCGGCCTCGAGCAGCCCACGGACGTCATCGTTCGGGTGCAGGCGGCGGGGATCTGTGGTTCCGACCTGCACCCATACCACGAGCGGGAGAAGGGCCTCGATCACGGCACCGTCATGGGGCACGAGTTTGTGGGCGAGATCATCGAGGTGGGGGTCGCGGTCGAGCACTTCGCCGTGGGTGACGTGGTTTTCAGCCCCTTCACGACCAATTGTGACGCTTGCTTCTATTGTCGCAGCGGTCTCACCAGCCGCTGCACATCGGGTCAGCTATTCGGCTGGGTGCATGAGGGGGCCGGGTTGCACGGCGGCCAGGCCGAGTACGTGCGGGTGCCGCTCGCCGACGGCACGCTCATGCGCGTGCCCGAGGGTGTCAGTGCCGCCGCCGCCCTGTTGCTCGGCGACATCCTCTCGACCGGCTTCTTCTGCGCCGAGCAGGCGGGCGTCGGCTCACTCGATGGCAACTCGCCCATGCCGGCCCCCGGAGGCACCTACGCGATCGTCGGCTGCGGGCCCGTCGGCATGATGACGATTTTGGCGGCGCACTACCTCGGAGCCGGGGAGCTCTTCGTCATCGACACGATTCCCGAACGCCTGGCGACCGCCAAGAAATTGGGTGCCGTCGTGCTTGATTACGAGGTCGACCCGGTGGTCGAGGTCGTGCGCGACGCCACCGAGGGTCGCGGCGTCGACGCGGTGATGGAGGTTGTCGGAGCGCGACCGGCCACCGAGCTGGCAATCGAGATCCTCCGTCCCGGCGGCGTCCTCTCATCGGTCGGCGTACACACCGACGAGCGCTTCGGATTCACCGCACTCGACGCCTACGACAAGAATCTTACCTTCCGCGCCGGCCGTTGCCCGGCTCGCTACTACATGGAACGTTTGGCACCCTTGGTGCGTGACAAGAAGATCGAACCGGAGTTCGTTTTTTCGCACCGTATCCCGCTTTCAGAAGGAGTGCGCGGCTATGAGATATTCGACAAGAAGCTCGACGGCTGCACCAAGGTTCTGCTCGAGCCATAGACGATGGCTAGAGCATCACCCTCGTCGCCGCTCCTTGCACTCGTCGCCACAAACATCATCGTACTCATGGGACGCAGTACTTAGCAGGCTGCTGCTCGGGCATTAGGAGGAAGTGATGCAGGTTCTCGAACAGGTCTATTTCGGCAACAGCGTGCTGCGCTGGGGGATCGCTCTCGGCATTGCGCTGCTGACCGTGTTTGTCTTTCAAATCGTAAAGTTTATCGTCGTCCGTCAGCTGCGAAAATTCGCCGAGATGACGGACACTGATATCGACGATTTCGTTCTCGAGCTGCTCAGAAGCACCAAGTTTCTGCTGATTCTCGCCCTCTCGCTGTACGCCGGGTCGTTCATGTTGAACCTGGCAGAGTCGGTGCGTGACTACCTCAGCTCGATCGCGACGGTGGTTTTTCTGTTTCAAGCGACGCTTTGGGGCAATCGGACGATCGACTTCGTGTTGATCCGTTTCACGCAGCGGCGCTTGGAGGCCGAGGACCCTGCCAGCACGACCGCCATCGGCCTCGTCGGCACGGTTCTCCGCGTCATGTTCATCGTCCTGATCGGCCTTGTCGGGCTGGCGACGATCGGCTTCGACGTCAACGCGCTGATCGCCGGCGTCGGCATCGGCGGCATCGCGATCGCGATGGCGGCCAAGGGTATCCTGGAGGATTTGTTCGGCTCCCTCACGATCGCGCTCGACAAGCCGTTCGTCGTCGGTGATTTCATCACCGTCGATGATTTCAGCGGTACCGTCGAACACATCGGCCTCAAGAGCACCCGCTTGCGCAGCAGCACCGGCGAGCAGCTCGTCATGTCAAACGCCGATTTGCTCGGCAGCCGGCTGCGCAACTACAAACAAATGGTCGAGCGCCGCGGCACGATGAAGCTGGGGGTGACGTATGACACATCGGCCGACAAGCTCGAGGCCATCCCGGGGATGATCCGAGAGCTCCTCGACGGCGAGGAGTTGGCCCGCATTGACCGCGTCCATTTCGCCTCGTTCGGCGATTTCGCTCTCAACTTCGTGCTCGTCTACTGGATGGTGACGCCGGCGTACGGCGACTTCATGGACACCACCCAGTCGATCAACCTGAAGATCGTCCGGCGCTTCGAGGAAGAGGGCATCGAGATGGCCTTCCCGACCCAGACGATCTATCTCAACAAGGACGGCGCCTGAGCCCCGTATTGGTTCGCCGGTACGGTAACGGATAATCTTCTTGCCGTGCCGTCGGCGCGCGTCCCCAGACGTTTACCAACGAGTCGAGGTATCGAAATGGTGCGACGTATCATGGTTCGTACGCTGCTGATCGCGGGTTTGGTTGCCATCGGTTGGCCGCCGGGCCCCGCCGTCAACGCAGCGACCGGGTCGCAGGAGACCGAACTGCGCACTTGGATCCGCAGCCCGGCATACGGGCCCGACAACCGGCTGGTCTTCGAGGTCAACGGTGATATCTGGGTGTCGCGAACACGACGCGGCCAGGCCGACCTGCGGGCCGACAAGATCATCCGGGTAACCAGCGGCCCGGCCTGGGACCGTGATCCGGCGTGGGGGGCCGGCGGTGATTCGATCGTCTTTGCTTCCGACCGCGCTGGTGGCACCAACCTCTGGCGGGTGATGGTCGACAGCAACGGCCGGGTGACCGGCACGGCGCAGTTGACCGCCTCGGAAGCTCCCGATACGCAGCCGACCGTGGCGCCGGACGGCACCATCGTCTTCGTGCGCGGGCGTAACGCCACCGCCGATATCTGGCGGCGCACCGCCGACGGCGACGAGCAGCCGCTGATCGAAGCCGACGGGGTGGAGAGCTCGCCCGTGTTCTCGCCTGACGCCAGCAAGCTCCTCTACATCGCCGGCCGCGCGATTCACGTGGTGACGTTCGACGACGACGGCGAGATCGACGAGGACGATACGGTGATCAGCGGCATGACCGTTGCCGATGCGGCCTGGGCCCCCGACGGCGAGCGCATCGTGTTCAGCACCCGGGGCGGCTCGCCAGGGGTGTACGTGGCCCCCGAGGACGGCCGCTTCAGCAATCTGCTCACCGAGGCCAGCGCCTCGCCGGCCTGGTCGTCGGACGGCAGTCGGATCGCTCTCGCCGAGCTCGCTCCCGCGGGTCCGGGCTACAACGGCGACCCCGACCGTGTCGGGGATCGGGCGGTGACCGACATCTTCAGCCCGCCCGACGATACGGCGCGCTTCTGGATCATCGACGCGCCGGCTCCTTTCGCCACCGAGCCCGAGCCGCTGAGCATCGCTGTGCGCACCGACCTCGCGGCGCACAACGGAGAGGCGTTCGATCGCGTCTGGCAGCGCCTGGCCGACATCTACTTCACCGCCGGCGAACGCGAAGTCGAATGGGTCCGACTTCGCGACCGGTTTCGCCCGCAGGCGCTCGCCGCCGAGAACGAAGCGACGCTCGAGGACGTTATCCACTCGATGTTGCGCGTCCGCCCGACGGCGCGGGACGCGGCCACCGGCCGCGCCGCCGTTTCCAGCGCCCACCCGATCGCCACCGCCGCCGGGGTGGAGATTCTCGAGGCCGGCGGCAACGTCGTCGATGCTGCGGTCGCCGTGTCGTTCGCGCTCGGTGTGGTCGAGCCGGACGCCAGCGGCCTCGGCGGCTACGGCCAGATGGTCGTCTACCTGACCGACATGGAAAAGCCGGTCGTCATCGAGTTCCTCACCCGGGCGCCGCAAGCGGCGACGCTGGAGAACGCGGCGCTCGACAACGCCACCGGCCCGATGCTCGCCAATGTGCCGGGGGTGCCGCGCGGCATGGAGTTGGCCTTTGACAAGTACGGCAGCGGCGAACTCGAGTGGGCGCGTGTCATCGAGCCGGCGATCCGCACCGCCGAGGAAGGCTTCATCCTCGATGACGGTTTCACCACGACGCTGGCGCTCGAGCGCCACCGCTACAGCCCATGGGACAGCAGCATGGAGCTGTTCTTCCCCGACGGCGAGCCGCTGAAGGCCGGCGATTTGTTCCGCAACCCGGACCTGGCGTGGACGCTCGGAGAGATCGCCGAGGGAGGCGCCGACGCCTTCTACGAGGGTGAGATCGCGCGTCGTATCGTCGAAGACCTGCGCGGCCAGGGCAACGCCATGACGATGAACGACATGGCGCGCTACTTCGCGGTCGAGCGCCTGGCCGTGGTTGGTGAATATCGCGGTCACACGATCTACACTGCCGCTCCACCGGTAAGCGGCGGGGTGTCGCTGGTCGCCAAGCTCAACCTGTTGAACAACTTCGCACCGATGGGTCTGTACAGCGAGGATGCGGCGTCGATGCACGCTCTCGTCGAGGCGTCGAAGCTGCAGCCGTCGTCGCGCGGCCGGATTGCCGATCCCAGCCTGTGGCCCGTTGACATCGCCCCGGTGATCGATCCCGAAGCGGCGAAGACCCGCTGGGCCGGCTGCTTCGATCCCGAGAAGGCGACGTTGCCCGACGACTTGAGGTCCAGCGATGGCGGTATGCCGGAATGCGCCCGCGAGCAGGACCGTATCGCCTCGGTGTGGTTCGAGAACGATCTGTCTTGCGAGGACGCCGATGAAGGCTGTCGCTACACCGGCACGACCGCATACGTGGTCGCCGACGGCGACGGAAACTTCGTCGCGGTGACCCAGACTCTCGGCACCTGGGGCGGGAATTTCTACGTCACGCCGGGGGTCGGTTTCCCTTACAACGACAAGCTGCGCTCGTATGGCTCCAACCCGACCGCGTACGGCGCCCGGCTACCTTATGCGCGCAACGGCACGTCGATCTCCCCGACGCTCGTTTTTCGCGGCACCGGCGATGACCAGGAACCGTTCCTGGCGGTCGGCGCCGCCGGAAACGCCTGGATCGGCGCGGCGGTCTACTCGGTGATCACCGGGATGATCGACGGCGGCCTTGGTCCCCAGCGGGCGCTGGAGTTGCCGCGCTTCCTGGTGTCCGGCAGAAGCCGTGGCGGCGGCGGTCGCGGAGGCGGGGTCCAACGGGCTGCGGTGATCACCGCGGAGGACATCATCGCCCCGAGTGTGCTGCGCGAGCTGCGTGCCCTGGGACACCGCGTGCAAATGATCTCGTTGCGCGGGGAGATGAGGATGGGATATGGCGCCGCGGTGGTGATTGAAAACGGTGAGGCCACGGCGGGAGCCGATCCGCGACGATCGGGCGCCGCCAAGGCCGCTCACAAGTAGGCTATGAATCAATCCGGGGGCAAGTAAGGATCGGCTTCCGGATCGATGCGTTCCCACAGCTCCACCTTGTCGGAGTCGATGCCGAGATGATCTCGATACCAGCCCATGAGGCGATCACGATCCTCAGCCTTGAAGAAGACTCCGCCTAACCCGACCACTCTCTTCATCTCGAAACTCCTTGGTTCCCGGGGGACAGCAGCCTGCTGCAGCGCGTTACTCGAACACCGCCAGCACCGGGACATGATCGCTGACCGCGAACGACTTCGGGTCGTCGGGGTTTGTGCGGAAGGCGCCCTCGAATAGCACGCGGCACTCGGTGAGGCGGTCGGCGAGCGGGCCGTTCGACCAGACATAGTCGATGCGCCGGTTCGGTACGGTGCAGGGGAACGTGAGACTGTCGGCGTCGCCCTTTGCCACCAGCGCATCGCGCAGACCGGCCGAGACCCATCGCTGGTACTCGGGGCCTTCCGGTGTGTGATTGAGATCGCCCTGGAAGACCATCGGACGGTCCGACTCGAGGTCTGCCGACATCGCCGCGAGCATGAGCGTGACCTCTTTCTCGCGAATGTCGGCGCGATCGCCCGGGTACATGTGGGCGCTGTACAGGACGAGGTCGCCGTCGTCGGTCTTCAGGACCGCGCGGCCCCAGTGGCGCGTGAACAACCCCTCGGCATCATCGGCACCGGCAGATGGGGCGAGAGGCTTGTTGGTCGACGCGGTGATCTCGAATCGGGTGAGCACCGTTCCCGGATAGCCGCCCGGGAAGTAGGTGTGGCTCATCCCCATGCGATCCGCGATATCGGCGACGATCGACTCGGCAGGAGACTCTTGGAAGGTGACGACGTCGGGCTCGTAAAGCGCCAACTCCATCGCAATGCGGGCGGGAATCTGGATGCGCGCTTTGTCGATGACTGCTCTGTTGTCGTCGGTCGTTGGGTATCCGTTACAGGCGAGGACGTTGTAGGTGATGGTGCGCAGCCCCCCCGCGCGCCGTGATGGCACGATTGCCGGCGCGCCCGTGGGCAACAGGGTTGCCGCGAACGGGAGTACTCCCGTCGCGGCGAGAAACCGTCGTCGATCGATTCGCCTGGTTTCCTGAGGTTTCATTGGGATGCCTTCTGTTCGGATGGGAACGGCTAGCGGCCATCGGCGTCGGCACCGTGGCGACGAAACGGGAAGGTGATCCCTTTCCAGAACCCGACCCCGACGGCCTTGAAGCCGCGGCCGATTCTATTGAGTTGGTGCGCCCAGACGTCGTTGTTCGACGCCATGCTCGGGTAGTCGTGTGACCACATGCCCGGGATCCAGATGGTGTTGACGAGGCGCTTGGGCATCTCCTTGAGCACCTGGCCTCTGACGCGACCCGAGACGTGCTCGTCGGGTGCGAAGGTGGGGTCGAGGTCCCCGATCACCGCGATGATGGTGTACAGAGACTTGACGTACAGCAGCAGGTCGCCGTCGACGACGTAGCCGGCGCGGCCGAGCTCCGACACCAGGACGTCGAGCATGTCGAGGGCGCCCAGCTCGCCGCCGTCGCGCTTGCGGACCTCGGCCTCCTCGAACACCCGATCGATGACGGTGTCGATGGTCTCACGGTCGGCGACCGGATCGATCGTATCGTCGACGAGCACGTCCAGGTTGTTGCGCAGCCGCTCGGCGTGCTCGAGCTGCAAACCCATCCCGACCTGCAGGAGCTTGGCCTTCTGTTCCCTGCTGAGGTGCCCCTGCAGGCCCCAATCGAGCAACGAGATGCGATAGGGGTCGTCGTCGGACGGCGACGAGAAGACGTTGCCGGGGTGCGGATCACCGTGAAAGAGCGACTCTCCGGGTGCGAACATGACGTCGTACATCATGATGTCGGTGAGGCGCCGTGCCAGCCCGGTGCGTTTTTCAGGATCGTTGAGGTAGGCATCGGTGACCTTGCCGCCTTCCATCCGCTGCATGACCGTCACATTGGCGGTCGAACAGTCGCACAGAGCCGGGATGAGGACCCGGGGATCGGCGGCGAAATACTCCGCCGCCGCGGCCAGGTGAGCGCGCTCGTCGGCGGCTCTCACCTCCTGTGCGAGGGCCACCCGCACCTCCCGGAACATGTCGACGAGTGGGGTTCCGCCGAAGCCGTAAAAATCACTGTTGTCCTCCAGGACGCCGAGCAGTGTGTTGATGCTCTCGAGATCCTCGTCGATCGCGGTGACGGCGTACGACTTGATGATCTTCACGACGACGCGGCGGCGTTCTTGTTCGCCCGGCAGGATCATCGTCGCGCCCATGATTGCCCCCACCGAGGCTTCGCTGAGCACCTCATCCTCGAACTCGAAGCGATACTCACGCAGCCGCTGCTCGCCCAGCTCGTCGCGGATGATGGCGACGAGCGCGGTGGCGTCGGTGGTGACGATGTCGCTCTCCAGGGTTATCAGGGCGGCGGCGAGATCGTCCGGGACCCAGGGGTAGCGAGCCAGAATCTGGCCGATCTTCTGAAATGTCGGGGTCTCGGCGCCGAAGGCGAGGAGCCGCTGGCCGCGTCCGGCGTCGAGCGGCAGGCTTATCTGGTCGACGACGCGGTCGCGGATACGCTCGATGCGCATCCCGGCCATGATGGCGAGAAACGAGTCGTGCACGATCGGGATCCAGTCTTCGTCGCCTTCCGGAACCATGTCGAGCACGCTGGAGCCGTGGATCAGCAGCTCGATGAGCTCGATGCGCATCGGCTCCAGGTCGATGCGGTCGATGATCGCGGTCACCTGTTCCAGGGTCAGCTCCGGGACATTTTCGAGCCCTTCGCCGCCCGCTATATCCATGAACCGCTGCATGGTCGCGGCGTCGAGGTAGGGGGCGATCCGCGGCACGAGCGCCAGTGCGGCGCTTCGCAGGTCAAACTGCGCGTAGTGCTCGGGAGGTGTAGGGAGCGAAGGGCGTCCGATCTGGGCGCCCGCTGCCGCCGGTGCGAGCAAAATGGAACCGGCAACCATCAGAGCCAGAGCGAGACGCCGTGCGCAAGCCCTGCCACGGTGACGAAGACCCCCGGGGAAGACCCATGCGCGGTACCCCGGGGAGTTCTTCAACACTCTGCTGGACATGGATCTATCTTGCCTGCACGGTGGCCAAAGCGCGATACGTACGGTGCGATTGGGCCGGCGGGGAAGGTCCCTCCGCTTTTCGTAGCGGCGAGATGTCAATATCCTTGTTATCCGCGACATCACAGTACCCTGCTATTCGTTCAGGTAGCCCAAGGAGATCTACATGCGACGATTGATCGTGGTTGCAGCCGTGGCTCTGTTCAGCGCCAGCTTTCTCGGCGGCGCACCGGCGTTTCCAGCACCTCTCGGGCAACAGGAACAGGAAGCCGAGGCCGCCGAGCCGCAAGGCCCGCGCCCGATGACCGTCGACGACGCCCTCGACATGGTCGGCGTCGGAGGCGCGCTCATGTCGCCGGACGGCGAGTGGGTGCTGTTCTCCAAGAGCGAGCTCGACTGGGGCGAGAACGAGCGCCAGACCAAGTGGTACATGATCCCTTCGAGTGGCGGCGAGGCCTTCGAGTACATCGGCGAGGAGGGTGGCGGCTCGTTTCAGTTCTCGCCGGACGGCAGGTACCTGTCGCTCACCCGCAGCGTCGACGACAAGCGGCAGATCTTCTGGATGCGCACCGCCGGTGGCGAAGCCGTGCAACTCACCGAGCACGAGACCAGCGTCGGTAGCTTCGAGTGGTCGGACGACTCCACCAAGATCTACTTCTCCGCTACCGACGAGCGCCCCGATGACGAAGGTACGATGGTCAACGAGGACGAGGACGTGATCTTCGTCGACGAGGGCCCGAACGGTCAGAATCGTTCCTACTGGAGCAACCTGTGGGTCTTCGACGTCGGGACCCGCGAGATCACCCAGGTCACCGACGAGGAGTTCATCCTCGGAAGTTTCGACGTTTCGCCCGATTCGACCCACGTAGCTTTTACGGCGCGCTATTCGAACCGGCGCAACGATAGCGACAAGAACGAGATCTACATCATGGATCTCGCCAGCGGCGAGAAGACCAAACTGACAGACAACAACGCCCCCGAGTCGGTTGTCGAGTGGTCGCCGGACGGCAAGATGTTCACCTTCACGGCCGGCGACGACCAGGAATGGCTGAACCGCAACACCAAGATCTGGTTGCTCGACCCGACGCTGCTCGAGCACCGGTTGCTATCGGGCGGATTCGAGGGCAGCCCGCGCCGGGCGGTGTGGACGCCGGACGGCCAGTATCTGCTGTTTTCCGGCCAACAGGGGACCAACACCAATCTCTTTCGCATGGACGCCCAGAGCGGCGATTTCGAGCAGCTCACCGACATTGAGGGCTCGATGAACATCAGCTCGTGGTCGGCCGACCGGACCAAGTACGTCTATTCGTTCTCCGACTACGACACGCCGTCGGACCTGTGGGTTGGTTTCGTTGATGGCTCCGAGCCCGTCCGCCTTACCCACGCCAACCCCCAGATCGACGAGCTACAGCTCGCCGAGATGCGCGTTATCCAATGGGAGAGCCACGACGGCATGACGATCGAGGGGTTGCTTCACCTGCCCGTTGGCTACGAAGAGGGTGATTCAGTGCCGCTGATGCTCAACATCCACGGCGGCCCGGCCGGCTCGTTTACCAACAGCTTTCGCGCCAGCTACCACATCTACGCCGGCCTCGGCTACGCTTCGTTGTCGCCCAACGTCCGCGGGTCGAGCGGCTATACCGACTACCTGCGCGAGGGCAACACGTTTGGTCGCGACGACGGCATCGGCTTCGGGGATTTCCAGGACCTGATGACGGGTGTCGACAAGGTGATCGCCGAGGGAATTGCCGACCCGGAGCGCTTGGGTGTGCGCGGTTGGAGCTACGGCGGCATCCTCGGCGGCTGGACGATCACCCAGACCGATCGCTTCAAGGCAGCGTCGATCGGCGCCGGCGTCTACGATTGGACGTCGGAGTACGGCCCCGGCTTCAACAACGATGTTCGTCTCTGGCACATCGGCGGCACCCCGTGGGACAACCCGGAAGCCTGGCGCAACCAATCGGCGCTGACCCACGTGACCAACGTCGTTACCCCGACCCTGCTGATCCACGGCATCAACGACACCACCGACACCGAGCAGCAGTCGATGATGTTCTTCACCGCGATCAAGGATACCGGCAAGGCCCCGGTTCGCTACCTGAAGTTCCCGCGCGAGCCGCACGGCTTCCGCGAGCCGAAGCACCAGCGCATCCGCGACATCGAGGAGATCAAGTGGATGCAGCAGTACGTGTTGGGGGAGGAGTGGGAGCCTTGGGAGCGTCCGAAGACGGACGACGACAAGGGCGAGAAAGACGAGGGGCAGAGTGGTGAGTGAGCTCGTGGTGCTGGGGAGCAACTACGGAATATCCAAGTTCGGGGCGACGGCCCTGGTGCCGGCGTGGGTCGACGGCGGCAACTTCTGGAGCGTCTCGCGAACCCCGGACGAGCTGTCGATCGTTTGCGAAGAGAGGCTGATCCCCTCCGGCGTGAATTCCGAGGTGGGCTTCTCGTGCCTGCAGGTGATCGGCCCGCTCGGCTTCGACACGGTCGGCGTCCTCGCCTCGTTGACGGGTGCCTTGGCCGCTTCCGGGATCAGCGTCTTTGCCATCTCGACGTTCGACACCGACTACCTGCTCGTGCGCCAAGCGTCTCTCCCCGACGCCATCGACGCGCTTCGTGAATCCGGACATGTGATCCAATCCTGAACGAGGAGCGACGCCATGGCGACAGCGAAACTCGGACTTTTCATCCTGCTGGCCGTCTTCGGGCTCGCCTATGGCGCCGCCTGGGTGGTGGCGCTGCGTCGGGCGCGCCAAACCTTGTCCGCCGACGACGCGGCGGTGCAGCCGGGATGGCCGAGCCGGCTCGAGAACGGCATCGGCTTCGTAACCAACTTCTTCGACACGTTGGGGATCGGATCGTTCGCGCCGACGACATCGATCTACAAGCTCAAGAAAGTCGTTCCGGATCGGATCATTCCGGGGACGATGAACGTCGGTCACACCCCCGCCGTGATCGTCCAGGCATTCATCTACGTGTCGATCATCGAGGTCGAGATGGTGACGCTGGCGGCGCTGATCGGGGCTTCGGTGGCGGGCGCCTGGCTCGGCGCCGGCGTGGTCGCGGGGTGGCCGCGGCGCAAGATCCAGGTGGGCATGGGCGTGGCGTTGCTGGCGGCGGCAGCACTGATGGTGATGACCCACTTCGAGCTTTTCCCGGTCGGTGGCGAGGCGCTGGGTCTGGCCGGGCCGCTGCTGGCCGTCGCGGTGGTGGGCAACTTCGTGCTCGGCGCTCTCATGACGCTCGGCATCGGCATGTACGCCCCGAGCATGATCATGATCAGCCTGCTGGGGATGAACCCGGTGACGTCGTTTCCGATCATGATGGGCTCGTGCGCGTTTCTGATGCCGGTGGGGAGCGCCCGCTTCGTTCGCGCCAACGCCTACGCGCTGCGGCCCGCCCTCGGTCTCGTTCTCGGGGGCATTCCGGCGGTATTGATCGCCGCTTTTTTTGTCGTCTCCCTGCCGCTGGCCGCGGTCCGCTGGCTGGTGATCGTGGTGGTTCTGTACACCGCGATCTCGATGTTGCGCTCGGCGCGGGCGGCCGATGTCGAGCTCGATATTCCCGCCGACGAAGCCGCCGGCAGCACCACCGAGCCGTCGAACCGTTGAGATATCCCGGCTAAGCCGCGGGTTTTTTCACCGCAAGCCGCCCGTCGAGCAGCCCTGCAGCGCTTGCGGCCGGATCTTGAAGGCGATGATCTGGGTCACCTGCCGCTCGGGAGTGAAGTTGTTGTCGGTCACGACCACCAGGGTCGGTTCGCCCGAAGGAAGATCGGGTCCGAACGTCATTCCCTCGACGTTATCGATGTGCGGCACGAGGTCGGCCAGATCGGCGATCAAACGTTTCTGTGCCGGCACGACCACCGTGTCGGCATCGGCGAGGCTCGGGATCTGCGACACGTCGGTGGCCGAGCCGAGGCAGGCTTCGAAGAGCTTGCTGCTGTGCTCGGGGTCGGCTCCGGCGACGAAAGAGCGCTCGAGCACGAGGAGCTGCTCGGCGGACAGCGCCAGCAATTCTACCAGCCCGTTCGCCGCGAGCCCGTCCCCGGGCGGCGCCGTGTGCACCGGATCGACGTCGTAGGCGTACTGGGCGTCGAACACGCCTTGCTCGCGGGCAAAGCGTAGGATTCGCACGCGCGACCCGCGGGTCGGCGTCGCCGCCGGTCCGTCCTGGCGCAAAGCACTTTCCGTCGCGGTGAACAGGTACTTGCCGTCGGCGGTGATTGCCAGGCTCTCGAACGCCCTGTTGGACCGCACGCCCGTAGTCCCGTCCGTGGAGGGCGCGAATCCGGGCGGTAGCCCGAGCCGTTCGATCATCACGGCGTCGGGACCGAACACGGCAATGAACGGAGGAATTCCCTCACTGGCGTTGCCTTCGGACGAGACGAAGAAGTTCTGGCCGCGGGCAACGAACCCCTCCAGGTCGTAGGTCCCGGCCTCCAACGGCTCGCCGTTCTGATCGAGTAGCCGGTGCCAGGCGTTGACGGTGACGTCCGGTTGGTCGAGGGAGCCGTCGGTCAGGTCGACGCTGATCGTGTAGTAGCGGGCCGGCCCGCGCTGGCCGCTGTCGTCCGAGACGGCGTAATAGATTCCGCCGCCGACGTGAAACAAGGACGACAGCCCGCCGATCGGCGGATCGTCGGCGTCCTGCGGCGCCGGACCGATCACCGATTCACCGAGATAGGCGAGCGGTCCGTCGAGGCGCTCGTCGACGCCGCAGCCGCCCGCCGCGACAACGAGCAGGGCAGCGACGACCTCGAAGAAGGGGTCGCGAAACCCCCGTCCCCGGCCCATCAGACGTTTATTGATGGCGCACCGAACCCATCACACGTTCACCTCGGTTTTCTAGCGACCTTGATCGCGGCGAATGGTCGGATAGGTGATGCCGAGCTGCTCGAGATAGGTGTCATAGCGTGACGGATCGTAGCGCAGCGGCTCGAGCAAGGGACGGAAACGCTCCATTTTTTCAGCGTTGAGGTGGATCGGGGGCGGCGTATCGTCGGGGATCAACGAGCTCCACTGGCGCTCGGCGATGGTGACCTCGTTGAAGTACGTCCACGCCTCGTCGACGAGCTCGGGCTCGTTCATCAGCGCGATCGCGGTCATCGCGATGACCCGCGAGCCGTAGTTGGCGCCCTTGTGGGCGATCGGCGTCGCCATCGCGATGCCGCTCGACCAGTGGTGGCCGGTCGTCCCGGAGATGTTGCCGGCGTAGCGGAGGCGTACGGTGGGCAGGTTCCACGACACCTCTGCGATGTCGTCGCTGCCGCCGCCCATGCCCTGGCTCCCTTCGCGTACCTCGCCGCCGCGAACCTCGGTGGAGAGGCCCTGCGGGTCCTCGCGGCCCATCATTTCCTGCACTGCGCGGGCGAGCTCCTGGTCCTGCTCGGTCCAATCGGGCATGCCCACTTCCTGGACGTTAGCGTGCACGAGCTCGGCGAGCGGCTTGCTCATGTTCGACGGCCAGGCGGCGCCGAAGATGCGCTCGGTGACCGTGGTGTCGGTCATGAGAGCGGCGCCCTGGGCGATGCGCTGCCCCATCTCGTGGAGCTCCTTGATGCGGTCGTAGTCGAGCTCGCGGAAGTAGTACCAGACCGCCGCTTCCGACGGCACGACGTTGGGCTGGTTGCCGCCGTTGGAGATGATGTAGTGGGAGCGTTGCTGCAGGCGCAGGTGTTCGCGACGGAAGTTCCAGCCGGCGTTCATCAGCTCGACCGCGTCCAGAGCGCTACGCCCGGCCCACGGCGAGGCGGCGCCGTGCGCCGACTGGCCATGAAAGGTGAACTCGGTCGAGACCAGGCCGGAGCCTGAGATCCCGTAGGTGGTGCTCATTGTCGAGCTGATGTGGGTTGAGAGCATGACGTCCATGCCCTCGAACAACCCGGCGTTCACCATGTAGGTCCGCGACGAGACGAGCTCCTCGGCGACGCCGGGGATCACCTTGATGGTGCCCTGGAGGCCGTACTTCTCCATCAGACGCTTGGTCGTGATCGCGGCGACGACGTCGACCGCGGCGGCGCTGTTGTGTCCCTCGCCGTGCCCCGGACCATTCTCGATCAGCGCGTCCCGGTAGGCGACGCCCGGCTTCTGGGAGGTCTCCGGCAGACCGTCGATGTCCCCCATGAAGCCGATCACCGGTTTGCCGGCGCCCCAGGTAGCAACGTAGCAGGTCGGCATGCCGGCGCAGCCGGTTTCGATATCGAACCCCTCCTCGGCCAGGATCCCGGTGACGTACTCCATCGTCCAGAACTCCTGGAAGCCGAGCTCGCCGAACGAGAAGATCGAGTCGACCATCACCTGCGACAGCTTCTCCATCGACGCCACCATCTGTTTGGCTTCTTCCTTGAGCTGCTCGGTCGAGGGCTGTTGCTGTGCGGTGACGGTCAGCGGCGCGGCGGCCAGCGCTGCGAGCGCGAGATAGAGGGTGAACGAGCGGCTTTTGGGCATGCCCGGCTCCTTTCGAGGCGTTACCATTCAGTAGGAGGTTGGCATTCTACGACAAGAGCGCGAAGCCGTCCGCCTCAGGTGTTGATTCATAGAGTGTTGAAGAACCCCCGACCTTTCGTCAGCACCGTGCTGAAGGAGCACAACATGCCGATCAGTATCACCGAGCTGTCCGAAGATCTTGTCGAAGTACGACTCAGCGGCAAGCTGCACAAGTCCGACTACGACCATTTTCTTCCGACCGTCGAGTCGATCATCGAGCGGGCCGGAAAGGTCCGTTTTCTGATGATCATGGAAGACTTTCACGGTTGGGATCTCGCGGCCGTGTGGGAGGACACGAAGTTCGACATGAAGCACCACTCCGACATCGCCCGCATCGCCATGGTGGGCGAGAAGAAGTGGGAAGAGTGGATGGCGAAGATCTGTCGCCCGTTCGTCGGCGCCAACATCAGGTACTTCGATATCCACGAGCTCGACGAGGCACGCTCCTGGATCGAGGCCGATTAGATCGAGCCCGGGCTAGATTGCGGCCAGCGCCGCGTCGTAGTCGGGCTCCTGGGCGATCTCGGGGACGAGCTCGGTGTAGGTGACCTTGCCGTCGCCGTCGATGAGGACCACGGCGCGGCCCAGGACGCCGGCCAGCGCGCCGTCGACGATACGCATGCCGTAGGCATCGCCGAAGTCGGCGTTGCGGAAGGTCGAGAGCGACTCGACGCCTTCGATTCCTTCGGCGCCGCAGAAACGGCTGTGGGCGAACGGCAGGTCGGCCGAGATGCACAACACGACGGCGTCGCTGCCGGCTGCTTTCTCGTTGAAGGCGCGGACGCTGGCGGCGCACACCGGCGTGTCGATGCTCGGGAAGATGTTGAGCATCACCGTCTTGCCGGCGTAGTCGGACAGCGACTTCTCGCTCAAGTCGGCGGCGACCAGCGTGAAGCCCGGCGCATCACTGCCGACGGCGGGAAGGTTGCCGGAGGTGTGGATCGGGTTGCCCTGCAGGGTGATCTCGGCCATGGGTCGGTTCTCCTGGGGTTCGCAGACGGGATCTGTGAACGAAAAAGAAGGAATGGGCTGATTCGAGCGGGCCCGGCCATTGCCGAAGCCCGGGACATTGTGCACTGAATCGGGCGCTGGCGCAGTGCCGATGGACACTCGGACCGTCACCCGCCCTGCACCTATGCGCAAAGCGGGCCGGGAGCTGCCGTAGGCAGCGACAGGTCGGGGGCGGGTGGCGGGAAATCAGAAAAATTGAACCCGGCTTCACCCACCGCCCGCGGTAGCTTGGAATCGCCCGGTTTTTTTGAATGCCCGCCACCCGCCCCCTCCACTCGGCGCCTGCGGCGCCTTCGTTGCCCGCTTTGGGCGTAGGTGGGGGGTGGGGGTTGCTGGGGACCGGCGTCCGGCCGCCGGAACCGCGCCGCGCTTCCTTGGCCGGTAGTGCTAGTCTGGATCGTCGGTCCTGCAAACACTGCGGCGCACGGGGAGGTCAGTAGTCGATGGGTTCTTCGGTCGATCCCGACGCCGCCCTCGAGGCGTTTCATCCCGCGGTTTCCGCCTGGTTCCGCGACACGTTTGATGCCCCGACCGAGCCGCAGATCGGCGGCTGGCCGTCGATCCGCGACCGTCGCAACACGCTCATTTCGGCGCCGACCGGCTCGGCGAAGACGCTGGCCGCATTTCTCGCCGCCATCGATGCGCTCGTCGTCCAGAGCCTCGATGGAACGCTTGCCGATGAGACCCAGGTCGTGTACGTCTCGCCGCTCAAGGCGCTGAGCAACGACATCCACCGCAACCTCGAGAGCCCGCTCGCCGGTATCTAGCGCCGGCTGCTCGAGATGGGCGAGCCGCTGGTGCGCATCGGGTTGTCGGCGACCCAACGGCCGATCGAGAAGGTGGCGAGGTTTCTGGTCGGCAGGTCCGCGAGCTGCGCGATCATCGATTCCGGGCATCGTCGCGAGATGGACGTGGCGATCGAGCTCCCCGGGGCGCCGCTCGAGGCGGTGATGTCCAACGAGGTGTGGGAGGAGGTCTACCGCCGCCTTGCCGAGCTCGTCGAAGCGCACCGCACGACGCTGATCTTTGTGAATACGCGGCGCTTGGCCGAGCGTACGGCGCATCACCTCGGCGACCTTATCGGCAAAAAAACATCGCCGACCATCACGGCGGCTTGTCGCGGGCGACGAGGCGGTATCGGGCCCGAAGATCCTGGCGGGCCTGATCGAGCAGCTCGAAGGCTTTCCCGCGCCCGCCGCGGCGGTCATTTCGTCGCCGGTTTCTCCGGCGAGCGGGTGCCGGCGCTCGCCGGCAACCGGGTGCTGTACGACGGCGGCATACCGATCGCCACCCTGGTCGGCGGCAACGTCTCGTTCCTCGTCGAGCTCGAAGCCCTGGCGCTGCAGGTTGCGGAACGAGACCAGCGGCACCGAGATCTTCTGTACCCCGTGCCGGTGAGCCATGTCGATGAACCGATTGACCTGCCGGGCGGTTGCCGGCGACGCCTGCCCGAGTGCGGTGAGCTTGGTGTACATGGTGTTCTTGCTCTTTCGCGTCAGGATCACCGCGGCCGACCCCAGGCGCGTGGCCGCCAAACCGAGCCGCGCAGCCTCATGCGGCGGCGCACAGATGTGCTGGGAGTAGGCGGATTCGGCCTCGATGATCTCGATCGTCCGGCAGGCCGCGACCCGTTGAGATTTCCGGGTCAGCGGCCCTGGGCCGGGAACACGGTGGCGAAATCGTCGCGCATGCTCACCACCGTCCAGCCGCGCTGCGCGGCGGTCGTCAGCGCCCGCTCGGTCCCCGTGTCGTAGGCGAACTCGCGCTCGGCATCGTCGTGGTGCAACAACAACGCCAGCGAGGCGCCGCCCCCGCCGGTGGCGAGCTCGAGCATCTCGATGTCGCCGTTCGAGTTGCCGAAGGCCAGGATCGGCCGCTTGCCGATGTGTAGCTGGATATTGACGGGCTTGGCGGCGCTGTCGTTGAAAACCGTCAGGCTCGGCTGGCGGAGGAACTGTGGCGGCGCGGAGGTGTCGCGGAACTCGTACGCAAAGCTCGATCCGACGACGTTCTCCGGCGGTACGCCGTATACGCGGTCGGCGTAGGCGCGGATGAACTCGACCGTTCCGCCGGAAACGATGTGAACCTCGAAATCATGGTCCCGCAGGTAGTCGAGAAGCTCCACCATTGGTTGGTAGACGAGCTCCGGGTAGAGACGGTCGAGCTGTGGGTGCCGGGCGGTGGCGAGAAATGAACGGGCCTGCGCGGCGAACTCCGCCTGCGTCGTTCCCGTCTGTCCGGCGACGAGCAGCGTGAGGAAATCACTTTCCACGATCCCGGGCGGGAAGGTGGCGTCGCTGTCGATGATGGTTTTGAACGGCTCTTCGTTCGCCCACCCGGGGTTGTCCGGCGCCAGCGCGCGGATGCGCTCGTACACGAAGGCGAACTGGAAATAGAGGGGTTTCTCGGCCCACAACGTTCCGTCGTTGTCGAACGTCGCGACGCGGTTGTGCGGGGCGACGTAGTCAGGGCCCCCCTCGCGTGTGACGCGGTCGACGAAGTCGACGATCGTGGCCTTCACCGGGCCGTCGTTCCAGCTCGAGAGCGCTACGGGTGCCGTGGTCTGGTTGGTCGAGGCGCCGTCGCCCTCGAGCGTGACGGCGCATCCGGCGGATGCGAGCAGCGCGAGCGCGCAGCCGGCTACAACGGGGAGTCGAAAACCCGGACGGTTCATGCGGGACCTCCTTGGGAGTTGACCTGACGCGCACTATATTGGCCCATGCCGCGTGCAGTTTCACCGTTTTCTGTCGAACGGGCATGGCGCCGTGTTCGCCGGTGGTCACACGCGAGCGGAGCCAGATTCGCAGTGAAAACGCTTTCGACGAACCGCATCTTCGGCCTGTCTCTTGCCCTAGCCATGCTGGCTGCCGGTCCCCCCGCCGTTGCTACGCGTCCCTTGATGGTGCCCTCCCGCCCGGCGGCCGTCGCGGCAGAGCAGTTGCAGGTGCCCTTCGGCCGGCCGATCGTCCGCGAGGCGCTCGACTACCTCCGCGACAGCGAGGAACAGACCATCGCCGACCAGATCGCCCTGTGCGAGATTCCGGCGCCGCCGTTCGGCGAGGCGGCCCGCGGCGCGGCGTACCGCGAGCGGTTCGAGGCGATAGGACTGGCCGATGTTCGCGTCGACGGAGAGGGAAACGTTCTCGGGGAGATCGGCTCGGGTGCGCCGTTGGTCGTTCTCTCGGCCCACCTCGACACGGTGTTCCCGGCCGGCACCGACGTCACCGTGCGACGCGACGGACCGTTGCTGATCGGCCCCGGCATTGGTGATGATTGCCGTGGCTTGGCGGTGGTCCTGGCGGTGGCAGGGGCGATGCGGCGCCTGGAGATCGAGCCGGTGGGAACGATCGTCTTTGTCGGCACGGTCGGTGAGGAGGGGCCGGGAGACCTGCGCGGCGTCAAGCGTTTGTTCTCCGAGACCCTCGCCGGGCAGGTCGACTACTTCATTTCCGTCGACGGCGCCGGCCGCAGCATCACGCACGCCGCGGTCGGCAGCAATCGATACGAGGTGACATTCAGCGGCCCCGGTGGGCACAGCTACGGCGCCTTCGGGATGCCGAATCCGATCCACGCGCTCGGCCGGGCGATCGCCAAGATCGCCGAGTTTCCGCTGCTCTCGGACCCGAAGACGACGTTCAGCGTCGGCATCGTAGAGGGCGGAACATCGGTGAACTCGATCGCCTTCGAGACCACGATGACCGTCGACCTGCGCTCCGAGGACCCGGGTGCGCTCGCCGAGCTTGACGCTCGGTTCCGCGCCGCCATGAACGACGCGCGGGCGGAGGAAATCGCGCGTTGGGGCAGCGCCGTCGATCTGCGGGTCGACATCGTGAGCATCGGGGTGCGACCGGCAGGCGATCAGTCGAGGTCGGCGCCGATCGTCCAGGCGGCCCTCGCGGCTGCCGAGGAGCTCGGCTTCGAGGCCCCGACGGGCGCTTCCAGCACGGACTCGAACCTGCCGATGAGCTTGGGTATTCCGTCGGTGACGATCGACGGCGGCGGCACCGGCAGCGGGTCGCATTCGCTCGACGAGAGCTACGACACCACGGACAGCCACCGGGGCACCCAGTGGGCCCTGCTGCTTGCTTTAACGCTTGCCGGAATCGGTGTACCGTGACGGCTCTGCGTCACGATTGGCATGTCCTCCCCAGGCCCGTATCAACCGAGGTCTCCTCATGAACAGGTTCTTCCGGACTCTTCCTCGCCACGCCGTCGTCGCGACGCTAGCCCTCGCAATGACCGTTCCGGTGCTTGCCTACTCGGCCGAGCCGGCGGTGCCACTGGGGTCGGCACCCGCCCCGGCGATCGAGCTGGCGGTGAACCACACCACGCCGTCCCCCTCGGCAACGCCGTTCTCTCCGGCAGCGCCGTACATCCAAGCGACCAGCGCGGCCGCGGTCGAAGCCGTGGCGAGCATGGAGTTTCGTAACATCGGCCCGGCGATCATGGGCGGCCGTGTTGCCGATCTGGCCGTCGTCGATAGCAACCCCGCGGTGTTCTATGTCGGCACGGCGAGCGGCGGCGTCTGGAAAACGGTCAATCGCGGCACCTCCTTCGAGCCCGTGTTCGACGATCAGTCGACCTCTTCGATCGGTGACGTGACGGTCTCGCAGCAGAACCCCAACCTCGTCTGGGTCGGGACGGGTGAGCCCAACAACCGTCAGAGCTCGCCCTACGGCAATGGTGTCTACCGCTCACTCGACGGCGGGGCCAACTGGGAGCACATGGGCCTCGACGAGACCCGCCACATCGGCCGCATCCAGATCGACCATCGCGACAACAACCGGGTGTTCGTCGCCGCCGTTGGTCACCTCTGGGGCCCGAACGAAGAGCGCGGCGTGTTTCGCACGACCGACGCCGGCCAGACATGGGAGAAGGTGCTGTTCATCGACGAGGACACCGGTGTCATCGACCTGGCGATGGACCCGAACGACGCCAACACGCTGTTCGCGGCGGCCTACCAGAGGCGCCGTTCGGCGGGTGGTTTCAACGGCGGCGGCCCGGGCAGCGGCATCTACCGGACGATGGACGGCGGTGCTACGTGGGAGCGGCTGAGCGAAGGCCTGCCTCCGGGAGACCTGGGCCGCATAGGCCTCGATATCTATCGACGCGACCCCAACATCGTCTTCGCCACCGTCGAAGCGGGCGACGGCCGCGGCGGCGTGTACCGCTCGACCGATCGCGGCAACACCTGGGAACATCTCAGCACCCAGAACAACCGGCCGATGTACTACAGCCAGATTCGTGTCGACCCTTCGGATCCCAACTGGGTCTACTCCGGCGGCTCGAGCCTGTATGTCTCGAGCGACGGCGGCAGAACTTTCCGCGGCAACGCCGCGGCCACCGTGCACTCCGACCACCACGCCCTGTGGATCGACCCGAACAACTCCAACAACTTGGTGCTCGCCGGTGACGGCGGCATCTCGGTTTCCTTCGATCGCTCGCAGAGCTGGCGGCAGCTGCGCAACATCGTGATCTCGCAGTTCTACGAGATCGCCGTCGACATGCGCGAGCCGTACTTTGTCTGCGGCGGCCTGCAGGATAACGGCTCATGGTGCGGCCCGAGCCGCACGCTCACGACGCTCGGGATTCGCAACCGGGACTGGTACAACATCGGCGGCGGCGACGGGTTCTACGTGCGGATCGACCCGACCGACTCGAGCATCCTGTTCGGCGAGTCGCAGGGCGGCAATATCTACCGCAAGAACCTGATCACCGGCGAGAGCCAGCGCATCCGGCCGTTGCCGCGCGCCCAAGGACAGGGGCCGGATTCGGCCGAAGACGTCGAGTTCACCTGGAACTGGAACACGCCGATGCTGATCTCCGAGCACGACAACCGCCTCATCTATGTCGGCTCGAGTCACCTGATGAAGAGCGTCGATCGCGGCGTCACCTGGGAAGCCGTGAGCCCCGACGTGACCACCGGAGTGGACCGCGACGACCTCGAGATCATGGGCACGCGGGTGGAACGCGGCGCGCAAATGTCGGCCAACGACGGCATCAGCACGTACGGCAACCTGACGACGATCTCCGAGTCACCGATCGACCCGAATGTGCTCTACATCGGCACCGACGACGGCAATGTTCAGGGGACGCGTGACGCCGGCGTCAACTGGGTGATGCTCAGCGGCGACATGCCCGGGTTGGCGGCACCCAACACGGTGGCGACCCGGGTCGTCGCTTCACGCTTCGACGAAGGCCGTGTGTACGCAACCTTCGACGGCCACGAGCGCGATGACTACCGTCCCTACGTCTATCGCAGCGACGACTACGGCAACACCTGGGAGCCGATTGTCTCCGGGCTACCGGACGATGCCAGCGTCAACGTCATCGTCGAGCACCCGCGCAACGAGAACCTGCTGTTTCTCGGCAACGAGGTCGGCGTCTTCGTTTCGATCGACCGCGGCGATTCTTGGGCGCAATTGAAGAACAACCTGCCGACCGTGCCGGTCGACGACATCGTCATCCACCCACGTGACAATGACCTCGTTCTCGGCACCCACGGGCGCGGCATCTGGATCCTGGACGACATCACGCCGCTCGAAGAGATGAGCGAGGCTGTCCTGAACGCCGACGCCCATATCTTCTCGGCCCGCCGAACGCCGATGTTCCGCATCACCGGCTGGCAGGAGTGGAGCCCCGGCACCTGGCGGGTGCCGAACCCGACCCCGGGCGCGATGATCCACTACTACTTGAAGGAAGATGCCCCATTGCCGGGTCCCGCGGCGGGTGCTCGCCGCGGTGGCGGGGACGAGCCGGCCACCCTCGGCGGCGGCCGGGGTGGCGGTGGTCGTGGTGGTGGCGGCCGTTTCGGTGGCCGCGGCGGCGGCAGCCAGACGCCTCCGCCTCCTCCGGAGGCCCCGCCCGAGCCCACCGTCAAGCTGACCGTGCTCGACGCCAACGGTGACTTCGTGCGTGAGCTCGAGGGCCCGGGACGCGCCGGTGTACAGACCGTCGCCTGGAATTTTCGTATCGCCGATGCCTACACGCCGACCGCTGGTGGCGGCGGCGGTGGCGGTGGCGGCAGACGGGGTGGACGCGGCGGTGGCGGGCGACGTGGCCCGGAGGTTCTCCCGGGTACGTACACCGTGCGCCTTGAAGCCGGCGGCCGGACCGTCGAGACCACCATCGAGGTCTTCCTCGATCCGCGCCTGCAGGTTTCGATGGACGTTCTGCAGGCCCGTCAGAACGCCATGATGGATGCCTACCACCTTGCCAAGCCGGTCTACGACGCGCAGCAGGCGCTCGCCGCCATCAACACGCAGCTCAACGACGTGCGCGATTTGCTCGGCGATGACGCACCGGATGCGTTGACCAGCGATGTCAGCGACATCACCAGCGATGTTCGCCAGATCCAGGAGAGCATGCAGGACGCTGGTGCCGGGGCCGGGGCGGGCAACGCGATGCAGAGCTTCGTCGGCGAGCCTACGGCCGACCAGCTCTGGCAGATCAACCAGTCGTGGCGGCTGCTCCCCGACGTCATCGAGCAGATCAACGCGGTGATCACCGATCGTTTGCCGGGTCTCGTTGCGATGGTGTACCAACCCGGAGTCGGCCCCGATCCGTTGGAAACCGTCGAAGTTCCGACCCGGCCGGCGCGCTGATCGCCGGAGGAATCCGGAACGCGTGTCGGTCTTTCGATTCGCCGTGGTCGTGGCGCTCGCGACGGGGTCTCTCGCCGGGCATGCGGTGGCGTCTCTGTCGGCGGATGCTGCTCGAACGCAGGCTCCGTCCCGGGGTGCCCAGGCCAAGGTTCCGGTGCCGGCTTCGCTCCCTGACCTTCGCATCGTGGACATGAAGGTGATTCCCGTGCCGGCGACGGATGGCAGCGCGGTGACATTGGTGGTGACGCTGCACAATGACTCGACGTCGGTGGCGGCCGGCAACATCATCATCGAGGCAGTCCACGACCGCGGTGTGCCGCAGCCACTCCCCCGCCGCCACGAGGTCGTCTACATGGGCGCGGATGAGCTGGTCGAGGTCTCGTTCGAGGTCCCGGGGGTGTCGATGGCGTCGTCGCCGTACACCTTCTACGCCATGATCGACGTGCTCGATACGATCGAAGAGGCCAACGAATCGAACAACACCAACTGGCAGCGGGTCGCGGTCTGCGGTGACCCCCAGGGCGTGGAAGTCGCCGACGGTTTCGACAATGATTGCGATGGGCTCGCCGACGAAGGCTTGGGGCTGTCGGCCGCTGCCGCGGACGCACTGGAGATGCTGCGCGCGATGCAGCGCCAAGCGGCGCTCGACTCGGTGCCGCTGGTGTACGCGATCCCCCGGTTTCCCGAGGGCTTCGCGCGCCGGCGAACGGTGCGGCTGGCGAGCGAGGAAGGGCAATTCATCGTGCCGTTCGCTCCATCGTCGGGCCCCCAGGGTGGTGCCGGCGCGGGCGCCGAGCGAGGCGGGGAGGGGAGCGGGGGTCGCGGCAAGCGAGGTGCTCGGAGGGGCCCGCCTGGCGCGCTTCCGGTCGGTGAGCTCTCGGCGACCGGGACCGAGGAAGATCCTGGCGCCGAGCTCACGCTGGTCGACTGGAACGGCAGCGACCTGGTGAGCGGCGATCTGATCAGCTTGCAGGATCGAGACGGCAACTTCATCGTCGCCGACGCCCGGCGCGACGGTCGGTTGGTGACCCGCACCGAGAGCAGCCAGAGCGAGCGTTTGTTCCGGCTCATCAAGCTTCTTGGCCCCGGCGCCGCCGAGCCCGATGGAATCATCCGCAGCGGTGACCAGGTGGCGTTGCTTGCGCCCAACGGCCTGTACCTGCAAGCCGCAGCGGGAGGCGGCGGCCCGCTGTTCGCCAATCGGCCGGCGCCGTCGGGTTGGGAGACCTTTACCTTGATATTCGACGACGACGGAGGATCTTGATGACCGTTTTCAAGGCGATGTTCGAATGCCCGACGACGCCCGACACCGACGTCCACGATCTCACCGCCGACGTCGCCGCCGCGGTCGCCGAGTCCGGAGTCCAGCAAGGCCAGGCACTCGTGTTTACCCCCGGCTCGACCGCCGCCATCACGACCATCGAGTTCGAGAGCGGCGCCGTCGCCGACCTCAAGCGGGCGATCAACGAGCTGGCGCCGACCGGTGGCCATTATGATCACGATGCCCGCTGGGGCGACGGCAACGGCTACTCTCACGTGCGCGCCGCCTTGCTCGGTCCCTCCCTCACCGTGCCGATCGTCGACGGCGAATTGGCGCTCGGAACCTGGCAGCAGGTCGTCTTGTGCGATTTCGACAACCGGCCGCGCACCCGTCGCATCATCGTCCAGGTGATCGGCTGAGCACCGCCTGCGTTTGTTGACCGAACCGGGCGCCTGTCGGCGAATCGTTTTCTCCTGCCGCAGCCGGCCGGCGCCGTGTCGTTGTTGGGGGCGCTGACGGGTACAATCGGGGCTCCCCGGGACGAGAACGCTCGTTCTCGGGCGCTGCGATCATGACAAGACTCCTCGCACGCTTCGCCGCCGTCGTTGTTGTCGCTGTGCTCGCCGCAGCGCCTGCCGTCGCCCGCTCGCTTCAAGGGCAACCGACGCCGGTCCAGGATCCGGCCGCGGCGTCGCCGGCCGAGGGAGCGGTCGAAGCTGGCCAGGCGATTCCCACCACCGACATTCCGACGCGCGCGGAGGCCATAAACCAAGAGTTGACCCGCATCGGCGTGTTGATCGACGTCGACCCCCAGGTCGCGACGATTGAAAGCCAACTGGAAGAAACCGCCGACGTCATCAACACTGACTTCGAGCGCCTCCAGACACTGGATGTCAACACGGTGGCGCTGCGAACGCTCAGTGACCTGCGTGGCGTGTGGGTTGCGCACCAGCGGGAGATCGCCGGACCGTTGGCCACGGTGACGAGCCGGTACCGCGGCCTGCAGGGAGAGCTCGTGACGCTGTCGCGAATTCGGGAGGACTGGGAGCTCACGCTCACCGACCTCGCCGACAGCGTCCGGAGTGAGGACGTCCCCGAGGAGCTCGCCGTTACCTTGCGCGCCCGGATTGATGTCGTCCTCACCTCGATCGATAGCACCAGGCAGCGACTACAAGCGCGATCGGATGAGGTTCTTCAGGTCCAGAGCGAGGTCTCGAGTCTCGATGCACGGGTGAGCGAGGCGCTGGCGTTCATCGATCAACTCAGCAGTGAAGTCCGGCAGAGAGTGCTTTCCCGCGACGCGCCGCCGATCTGGAGTCTGGGCAGCGACGATGTGGAATCCCTCGGCGGCGAAGCGCGCGACGCTCTGAGCGATCGCTTTACGACGGCACGTGAGTTCTTCGTCCGGCACCGTGGGCAGTCGGCCGCGCATTTCGTCGTTTTTCTGATCTTTGCGGCCGTTGCGTTCGGCATGGGTCGGCAGGCGCGCCGATGGGAAGAGATCGGCGACACCGAGCCTCTGCGCAGCATGTTGGCCCGCCCCGTCTCGATCGCGGCGATCTTCGCGCTGCTGGCCGGATCATGGTTCTACACCGGAGTCCCGACCGCGGTCACCGACCTCTTCCTGATCGTGACGCTGTTTCCGGTGGCCCGCCTGGCCCCCGTCCTCATCCGCCGGGGTGACCGCAGCACGGTGTACGGTTTGTTGGGCTCGTACGGCGCCGTGCGCGTGATTGGGTTAATGGCCGAGGGCTCGGGATTGCGGCGCGTCAGCCTGTTCCTGCTCTCCGCGGTGGTGTTGTTCGGGCTGTTCCGTTTTCTGCGCGTGCGGATCCCGGAGATGACCGAAGATCCTGGCGGCTGGCGGAAGCTGGCCGCCTTTTTCCTGCGGGTGGCGGTGCCCTTGCTCGCCGCTGCCCTGGTGGCGAACCTGCTGGGCTGGACCCGCCTCGCCTGGGTCATCACGTCAGGGGCGATATCGAGCGCCTACGCGGCCGTGATCCTGTGGTTGTTCGCCATCGCGGCGGCTGGCCTGGGGGCGATCGTGCCGGCCACGCGGCTGGGGGACGCGCTGCCCAGCCTGCGGCGCAACGCCCACGACGTCAGCCGAACGATTCGCATCGTCGCCCAGCTGGCGGCGCTGTGGATCTGGACCGACGTCACGCTGACGTGGTTTCTCGTGAGAGCGCCGGTCGAGCGGTGGCTGCGCGCCTTCGCCGACAGCACCCAGAATCTCGGCGGTCTCGAGATCCGGGTAGGCAGCATTCTGGCGGCTCTGGCGATCCTAGTCGTGACGCCGCTGGTCTCGCGCCTGGTCCGTTTCTTCTTCATGGAGGAGATCCGGCCGCGGCTCTCGTTGCCGCGGGGCTCCGCCGATGGCGTCGCATCGCTGTTTCACTACATCATTTTGACCATCGGTGTGCTGCTCGCCGCGACCGCGGCCGGAATCGACTCGACCCAGCTCACACTCGTTGCCGGCGCCCTCGGTGTCGGCATCGGCTTCGGCCTGCAGAACATCGTCAGCAACTTCATCTCCGGCCTGATCCTCATCTTCGAGCGGCCGATTTCGGTGGGCGACCGGATCGCCGTGGGAGCGACGCAGGAGGTCGGCATCGTGACCCGCATCGGTATCCGCGCCAGCACCGTGAGGACGTTCAACGGCGCCGAGGTCGTCGTGCCCAACAGCGACCTGATCTCCAAGGAGGTCACGAACTGGACGCTGAGCGACATGCAGCGGCGCCTGGAGCTCAAGATCGGCGTCCGCTATGGTACCGACCCGCGCCAGGTACTCGATCTTCTCCGCAACGCCGCCGCGGGCCACGAGGGCGTCCTCACGGAGCCCGAGGCGATCGCCGTGTTCGACGGCTTCGGCGAGAGCTCGCTGGACTTTCGGCTGCTGTACTGGGTGCCGATGGAGAACCTGCTGGCGGTCAAGACCGAGATGAACCTCGCGGTTCACGAGGCGCTGAAGGAAGCCGATGTCCGGGTGGCCTTCCCGCGCCGCGATCTCCGCATCCAGCGCGCCGGAGGCCCGGCCGCGGCTCTGGGCGACGACGAAGAGAGCGGCAGTGCGCTCGAAGACGAGTCGACCTGAGGATGCTCGGCCCGACGATGGAACCACCAGCCGTCTCCATCGTCATCGCGACCTACAATCGGAGCGACGTGCTTGCCCACGCCATCCGCTCCGTCAACACGCAAACCGTCACGGACTGGGAGTTGCTGGTCATCGGCGACGCCTGCACCGACGGTACTGCCGAAACGGTTGGCGCGTTTCGAGACGAGCGGATTCGCTTCGTCAATCGGAGGGGGAACCACGGAGAGCAATCCGCCCCGAACAACGACGGCTTGTCGATGGCGCGAGGACGGTTCATCGCTTTCCTCAACCACGACGACCTGTGGTACCCGGATCACCTCGAGACCGGTCTCGCCGCCCTCGAACGGTTCGGCGCGGACCTCTGCTATGCGCTGCGTGCGACTTTGCATCCCGACCGAAGCGTGAGCATCGAGGGTTCGGGAGCGATTCGAAGAGGCTTGCTGCTCGAGGGGGTCCCCGCCTCTACGTGGATCTATCGTCGTGAACTCACCGATCGTGTCGGCCCGTGGCGCTCGGCCTTCGAGCTCCGTCTGGCGCCGAGTCAGGACTGGCTTGTGCGTGCGTTGGACAGCCGCGCGAAGATTGTTTGCACCGACGCGATCTCCGTCCTGGTGGTTCCTTCCGGGAACCGGGATCGCGCCTATGTCTATACCGACCCGGCCGATGTCGACGCGGCGCTCCGGCTGCTGAACGCATGCCCGGAACGTGCCCTACTGGAGTCGACCACGAGCCCGGCGCAACAGCTTCGCCGCCCCGTCAGATCGGTGCGGCGCGGTGTTTGGTTGATGGTGAAGACACTGATCATGGTCGCCCGGTATCATCCCTATCCGGTCAAGGTCGTACTCTGTAATGGACTGGGGCGGGGTACTTTTATCCGGCAACTTCGGAAGAATCGGGGGCTCCCACCCATGCCGAACCGAGGTCACCATGGATGATTGGCTTGTTCCCGGCGCAACACAGGATCCCCAAAGCGTGGCCTCCGATTGGAAGCTGTTGGGGCAGGAGCTGTTGGAGGGAGTCCGCGTGCATGAGATTCGCAGCGTCGTGCGCGCAACGCGGACGCTTACTGAGATCTGGCGGTCCGATTGGAATCTCGATGATCAGCCACTGGACCAGGTCTTCCAGGTGGTCCTCCTACCCGGATCGGTATCGGCTTGGCACGGCCACGCGTTCACAACGGACCGGCTCTTTGTCGCCAGCGGGCAGGTGCATCTGGTGTTGTTTGACGCACGACCTGAATCGTCCAGCCGCGGTCGTATCAACGAATTTCACCTCTCGGATCGCCGGCCGATGATCTTGACCGTTCCGCCGCGAATCTGGCACGGACTGGCCAATCGAACCCATCTGCCCGCGCTCATTCTCAATCTCACCGACAAAGCCTATAAGTACGAATCTCCCGACCATTGGCGGGTTCCCCCGGACTCGCCCGAGATCCCGTTCTCGTTCGGCTGAGGATGGCTACGTTCAAGCCGCATCGCCCGACGCCTGGACAGCGGCTGAGATCGAGCCGGCGTTGCTGAGCGTCACCCTCGAGTCTCAATCCGGCGCAAACTGGCGTTCGTTACTGCCCTCCCCGCTCCTGCTCCAACCTCAAGACTCGCTCATAGGCGATGTAGTACTTGAAGATATTGCTGACGTACTGCACCGTCTCGCGGCCGATGTCCTGGGCGGCGACGATCTCGACGTTGCGGAACCAGACGTTGGGGTCGAGCCCCATGTCTTCGGCTTTGCCGCGCAGTCGGGCGACGCGAGCCGGACCGGCGTTGTAGGCCGCGAAGCTGAACAGGCCCTTGTCGAGCTCGCTCATGTTCGGAGTGTCGGCGAAATAGCGGTCGCGGATGAAGCGGAGGTACTTGGTGCCGGCGTGGATGTTCTCCTCGACGTCCTCGATGTTCGGCAAGCCGACGTTGGGGTCGGCCGCCGTCGCCGGCAGTAGCTGCATGACGCCGATCGCTCCCGCCGGGCTTCGCATGCTCTGATCCAGGCGGGATTCCTGATAACCCTGCGCCGCGATGAGCAGCCAGGGCATGTCGTACTGCTCTCCATAGGTCTGGAAGATCCCGATCAACGTGTCGAGACGCGCCCGGCCTTCGTCGTTGAGCGCGCTCTTGGCCCATTTGGTATCGCGCAGGTATCGGTTGAACGTCATGTTGCCGAGCAGCGTGCCCTTCTTATGGTCGACGACGAACTCGTTGATCGCCGTGGCGAGCCGCGGGCTGTCCTTGCGAAAAGCCCACCCGATATGACCGCCGGTGGCGATGGCGATGTCCTCGTGGACGACGAGGTCGGTGAAGATCTGCGCCCAAAGCTCGGCCTTGTGGCTATCGACGATGACGATCGGTATCAGGCCGGCGTTGACCATCTCGAGCAGGTCCTCATCCTCGAGCACCTCCGAGGCGAGCGTCAGCGTGATCTCCGCCCTGCCTTCCTCTCGGAAGCGGGCGTTGAGCGCCTGCAGGCTCTCGTGGTAGCTGCTCGATGCGCGCACCATGACTTCCTGGCCGCTCAAGTCGTCGATACTCGAAAGCTCGGGCGATTGCGGCCCGGTGACGACGAGCTCCGCGACGTCGGTCAGGAATGCATCCGAGAAGTCGACGAGCTCGCGGCGGGCCGGCGTGATCGTGAGGTTGCCGAGCGCGATGTCCCCGTAGCCTTCGATCAGGCCGGCGATGAGCTCGTCGCGGGCGACCGGGATCATCACGACGTGCACCCTGACGTGGCCGCGCCCGAGGTTCTCGTTGATTTGCGCCTCGAAGAGCTGCATCGCCTCGTACGAGATGCCTCGTTGCCGGGCGCCGTCAAGGAAATAGAACGTCTTGCTCATCGGCACGAGGGCGCGGATCGCATTGCGCTCGATCATCACGTCGAAATCGCCGAAAAGGGACTGGTACAGCAAGGCCGAGTCGGCGAGAGGGTCATCGCTGGTCGTTCGGGCCAGGGATGACCGGCGGGTGGTGGCTTTCGCCCGGGCTTCCTGCTCGGATTGCGGATCGCCGGCGTTGGCGACGCCTGGTTCCGTGCCGTCAGGGGTCCCGGCGGCGGTGGTCGCGGCGGCGGTCGTTCCGCCGTCGGTTGCCGCGGCTCCACCGGAGCAAGCAGTCGCCATCACCGCCATCGGAAAGGGCAGCAGGGCGACGAAGAGGGCAAGAGGCAGGGCGGGCCGCTGCCAGGAAATCGTGGGTATCCGGACGGTCACGGGCACGGATCGAACTCCCATCTCGGACCCGACGGGCGAGCCCGCATCTCTCAACGGGGCGGGCTTCCGGTCCTTGGGTTGGGTACTCATCGTCATTCTTGCTTGCGGGAAACCTAAGGATATCGCAACGGCGGCCCCAGGAGCTCCATGCCCCCTCGCATCTGCACCCACGCTCTTCGTCGCGGCAGCGCTCGGAGATCGGGTCAGCGTCTGTTAAAAGCGTCCCTGCCACGCCACGATGGCGCTGAACCCCGGCGAGTCGAAGCCGGAGCCGTGCAACCGGTAGTTGCGGTCGAAGATGTTGGCGATCGAGAACGTCAAGTCGCTGCTGTCGTTGATGTTGACGCCGCCGCGCAGCGAGACGGTCCACCAGCCGGGGGTCTCTGCGAACAGAGCATTGCCCTCGAGGCCCGGCCCCAAAATGCGTAGCTGGACCTCCTCGAG
>SMVB01254490.1_pt1 | contig 56741 bp, 53 predicted proteins | sample 2456461 | NCBI WGS metagenome assembly SMVB01 (sample SAMN11095934, study PRJNA526329) | marine sediment metagenome | biome: Marine sediment; feature: Surficial sediment; material: Deep marine sediment; isolation source: Hadal surficial sediment | place: Pacific Ocean | collected 2014-05 | depth...
AGAATGTTGGCCCTGGTCGCAGTGATGCCTCTGCTGACTATCTATGCCGACATACTGGGAATTATCGGCGGGGGTATTGTCGCCGGCGGCATGGGCATCAGCCCCCTGCAATACATCAACGAGGGCAAAACGGTTCTATCTTTTTCCCATATTTTTGTCGGCCTGTTGAAGAGCGTCGCCTTTGCCATACTTATCGCCATTGCCGGCTGTCGTTCTGGTATTAACTCCGGGCGCAGTTCAGCAGCGGTCGGACAGGCCGCGACAGAAGCCGTCGTCACCGCCATCGTCTACCTGATCATTGCCGACGCGGCTATCAATATCATCTTCCAGCAGATTGGTGTTTAAGAGTGGACGCAGAGCACACTGTCCATATCGAGATTCGCGACCTGACCATGGCCTACGGGTCGCTCGTCATCCAACGCGACCTCAACTTCGCCATAAACCGCGGCGACATATTCGTTATCATGGGCGGTAGCGGCTGTGGTAAGAGCACCCTGCTCAAACACATGCTGGGACTTATTGATCCGACCCGGGGGGACATAGTGTACAGCGGCCAAAGTTTTGTCACTGCAAGCCCCGAGCAACAGGGCAAGATGCGGCAGCGCTGGGGCATCACCTACCAGTCCGGCGGACTGTTCAGTGCGATGACCCTGGCGGAGAATATATCCCTGCCCCTGCAGCTCTATACCCGGCACAGTACTGCTGAGATAGCCGATGTTGTAGCCTACAAGCTCGCCCTGGTGGGGCTGGCCGGCTACCAGGATTATCACCCTGCCGAAATTAGTGGTGGCATGCGTAAGCGCGCCGCCCTGGCCAGGGCAATCGCCCTGGACCCCGATATTTTATTTTTTGACGAACCCTCCGCCGGCCTCGACCCGATCAGTTCTCGCCTGTTGGATGAGTTGATTGTGGAAATGAAGGAGTCGCTGGGGGCGACTGTGGTGATGGTCACCCACGAACTACCCAGTATTTTCGAGATAGCGACAAATTCTGTCTACCTGGATGCCAACACACGAACGATGATCGGCTATGGCGATCCACGCCACCTAAGAGACCACAGCGACCAGCCCGTGGTACGACAATTTCTGGCACGGGGCATCGCAGCCACGGCTGAGGATTTAGCAGGAGAACAGCCATGAGTGACAAACCCAATACGGTCGCGATAGGTGCTTTCATTATGGGCGCCGCGCTAATCGCTATCTCCGCTGTGATCTTCATTAGCGGTGCCGGGTGGGGTGGCGACAAGAGCAAGGTCGTCATGGTATTCGACGGTTCAGTCAAGGGGCTCTCGGTGGGCGCCCCGGTCGCCTTGCGCGGCGTAGAGATAGGACAGGTGACCGATATCCACCTGGTATTTGACACCGACACCATCGATATCATCATGACAGTAGTTGCGGAGATAGACGGAAAAAATTTCGAGACACGCGGTAGCGCAGTGGGCTATTTGGGGGATGAGATGATCGCCAGGGGCCTGCGGGCACAGCTCAACAGCCAGAGCCTGCTCACCGGTCTGCTCTACATCCAGCTGGATTTTCATCCAAATGCAGAACTGAACCTGGCGGATATCGATTCACCCTACTCCCAGATACCCACCATTCCGACAGATCTGCAGCGTATTACCCGAGAGCTGGAAACCTTGGATTTCGCCAGTATCGCCAACAACATACAAACGATTGCAGACAGCCTGGGTACGTTTGTCAGCACCGAATCGTTTCAAAATTTGCCCGACGACTTGCACGACGCGCTCAGCTCATTCGAGCTATTAAGCAATGAACTGGGCACGCAAATTGCCAGCGCCGGCCCCAAGCTCGAGTCATTGCTGGATGACACTGCAAAAACCATGGGTACCGTGGATGCGGAACTGGCCAAAATTTCGAATTCCGCAATAAACACGCTAAAAGTACTCGATGACGCCATGCGCGCGTTCGAGCAAACCATGAAAGAAATAGATCAGCTGGTATCCGAGGACTCGGGCACCACCTACGCGCTCAACAAGGCCTTGCGCGAAATAGCCCTGGCCGGGCGGGAGCTGCAACTGCTGGCGAAAACCCTGGAAGAACACCCCGAGGCCCTGCTCAGGGGCAAAAGTGAGGACGCGCAATGAAGACTATCTTAAGAGGCATTCTGGTCGTATCAACCTTGTGCCTGCTGCTAGGGGGATGTGGAACATCTCCCGCCAGCCACTACTATTTGCTGAGTGCGAAGACGTCTGGACAACCCACCGGGATCAAGCCGTCTCTGGGTGTTGGCCCCATTGAAATACCGGAATACCTCAACCGCAACGCCTTTATTTATAACCGCGACGGCAACAAGCTACACATCGAGAACTTCGAGCGCTGGGCAGAGCCGCTGGACAGCGGCATAGAGCGCGTATTGCGCCTAAACCTGGCCTCACTGCTCAACTCAGAAGATGTGCAGGCCTTCCCCTGGTCCAGGAGCGCGCAGCCAGAATATGGTGTGAAGGTCAGTATCTTGAGTCTCGATGCCAATGACAGAAACGCTAGCTTGATCGCTGAATGGCATCTGCGCAGGCCGCAGGGAAATGAGACTATCGTGCGCAGGCTTAGCGAATTACACCACAGCCTACCGCCGGGGCCAATTGTGGCGGCCGACATCGCACCCGCCTACAGTGAACTACTGCAGCAATTGAGCGAGCTTATTGCCGCTGCAATCCTCGAAGACTATGCACAGCGGAAAACAGAGGGGGCGAACCGCGACTGAATACCGTCATCGCGGAGCAGCCGCCCAACTGCGGCCAAGCTAGAAAGCGTAACGCAGATCAATGCCATAGGTGAGAGGGTCGTCAATGCCGGTGTGAGCGGCGCCCAGTGCATCTGCCACAAAGCCGCCCGGGTTACCCGCATACTCCTCATCCAGCAAATTTTTACCCCACAGGGCAATCTCGTAGGTGGCGGAATCGTCCTCCCACGCTATCCGGGCACTTAACCGCTTCTTGTCCTGGAAGTACCAGGGGCCCTCATAGAAAACGGCGTCGTCGGCAAACTCGCCACTATCTTCATTGAAGACATAATCAACGTGGATCAGTAAGAACCCAGCGGGTATTTCGGGGGTCCAATCGAAACGCAGGGTATAGTCGTTATCGGTCGTACCAGTCTCCTTGACGCCGCCCTTTAATTCATTTGCAGCGTTATAATACTCGTCGGAAATAGACTCAGTATCGCGGTAAGTCGTCATTGCGGTCAGGCGCAGATTCTCCAACACGTTCCACTGTACGATAAGCTCAATACCATCGGTCTCCTCGTCACTACTGACCACATTGGGAGCTGCGGTGGAATCATCGGGGCCGTCTGTGGTGGTGCGCTGGGTTTGTTTACCGTCCAATTCCTGGTGAAAGATCGCGACTTCCAGCCGCAAGCTGCTATCGAAAAAGTCGCCCTTTAGACCCCACTCGATACTGGTCATTTCCTCCGGATCAAAGGGCCCCGCTACCACAGTGGCAAAGCTCTGGCCGTCAAAGCCACCGGCCTTATAGCCCGTTCCGAAAGATAAATAAGTCATGGCAGAGTCCGAGAATTCCCAATCGGCTACCAAACGACCGGTTACCTTGTCCCAACTTTCGGAATCGGTGAATTTGTTGTAATAATCCGCCGGATCAGCGCCGGTCTGGGCAGGATCATAATTCAGTATCACCGGGGGAACAGGCCAATCCAGGTCTGAGGGATAGGTTTGCCAGGAGTAATCTTTATCATCCTTGCTATAGCGCAATCCGCCGGCCAACCTGAAACTATCCGTCAGCTGGTAGGTTATATCGCCGAAGACACCCCAGTTGGTGAAGTCACCGGTATTGTCCATGGTCTCTGTCATCAGTACGCCTGTAAAGGAGGGAGGCACGACTGCCAATCCCAATGCCTCTGAAAAACCGAGATAAAACGCTTCGTCATCGCCGAAAATTTCCCATGCATGGTCGTCTGGAGTGAGGCCAAGGCCCGCCGAATCGACAGTCAGAAACTGCATATAGGCATCCGCCATAATGTGGATATCTGTACGTTGGAACACTTCTTCCGAGCTGTAGTTGGCGCCGGCGATCAAGTTGATCTTGTCATTGACATAATTAAAACGCACTTCACTGTAGAGAATATCCGATTCTTCAATGTTATTGGTATCGAAGTAGCGCCGCCTATCCTCGGTGCCGTCCTCATCTTCCAAGTTGGTCGTTTCCCAGTCCCGATAACTCAACACACCGAACAGGGAGAGCTGCTCGCTAAAGTAGTGATTCAGCTTGAGGGCCACGCCATACATATCCCGGGTCTCTTCCGCGCCGATGACATCGTTGGCGGTTTTACCGGAAAAAGGGTCCTCACTGCCCTGATAGGCGTACTTGCCTACGCCAATGGTCTGGCGCGGCATTTCATCGCGGTCTTCCATGTCGTAACTCAATTGCAGGTCTGTCTTGTCAGACAGGGTCCACAGTAGGGATATGCGCGCGGCCCAAAATTCCTCTTCACGAACATCGCCGCCGATGCCCACGTTGTCCGTGATGCCGCCGCGCTTATGGGAGAACAGGTTTGCCCGCAGGGCCAGATCGTCGGTGAGGGGGGCATTGACCATACCTTCAACACGCACCAGATCGTAATTACCCAGGCGAGTCTTAACAAACCCTTCAAATTCATCCGCTGGGTTATTGGGTATAATGTTAATCACGCCAACCGTCGCATTGCGACCAAACAGCGTACCCTGCGGGCCTTTCAGAACCTCTACCCGGGCAATATCGGTGAAAGGAATAGAGGTGACCGCCCGGGGCATGTAGCTGCCATCGTAGAACGTGGCAGTTGAGGGGTCGCCACCGGTACTGATGTTCGGGCTGCTCACACCGCGCATGGTGATACCCACCTGGGTGGAGCCGCCACCGGGGTCTCCCACTTCAAAGCCGGGTATAAAGTCATCGATTTCCTGAATAGTCACAGCGCCCGTGTTGACCATGTCCTGCGCGGTAAACGCGTTAACGGTGATGGGCACCGCCATATAGTTTTCCTCACGCTTCTGCGCGGTAACCACCACTTCTTCCAGCGCCAAGCTGTAACCCCTGCGCTCCTCCTGGGCAAAGGTATTACCACTGATAGCGCCAAAGGTTGCCGCTACTACCGCCGTCGCAAGTTGTAAACGGGAGAGCCCGCGTGTTTTACCGATTGATACCACTGAATTCGCCATGTTTCTTCTGCCCCTGATTATGCCTGCCTGTTAACCCACCCCAATATGCCGTATTTCATCGGGTGAGACAATATTAAGCTCACCCAACTGGTACGTGCGTACAATTTATATGCATCACCCTCCAGATGCAAGATAGGGCCGGGAAAAGGGTACCAGTCGCTGGTTTGGCCGGCGAGCCGGATGGATAGCTAAACCCCGGGCATAAAGTCGACCGTAGAGGGCGTTTAGGCGCCTGGTTACTTGCCTGTTTCTCGCCCGCAGTAGTACTCTGTCCACCGCTTTTCAGGAGATGAATTGAATGACTGATCCCGGTGTTACCGACAAGCCCCTTGCCCCCGCCCTCGAAGGCTGGCATACCATGGATGAAAAGCCGCGCCTCATCGGCACCCAATGCGATGAATGCGGTACCTATTTTTTCCCGCGGCAGACCCACTTTTGCAAGAACCCGGCATGCGAGAGCACCGCATTTAGCGAGGTGGAACTGAGCAGAACCGGGCATATCTGGAGCTACACCAACGCCAGCTACAAGCCGCCGGCGCCATTTGTCGCCGCCGACCCCTTTGAACCCTACGCCATCGCGGCAGTGCAATTGGAAAAAGAACAGATGGTTGTACTGGGCCAGGTGGTCACCGGCGTAGGCGTGGAGGACCTCAAGGTGGGCATGCCCGTCGAGTTGGTACTGGAGCCCCTGCACGAGACCGAGGATGACATCAAAGTCACCTGGAAATGGAAACCCGCTGGAGAATCGAATGTCGAATGAAATTGCCATCATTGGCGCGGGCATGCACCCCTGGGGAAAATGGGGCCATAATTTTGTCCAATACGGTGTCGCCGCCGCCCGCGAGGCCCTGGCCGATGCCGGCGTCTCCTGGCAGGACATCAAGTTTGTCTCCGGCGGCGCCACCATGCGCTGTGGTTATCCGGGGTACGTGGCCGGCGCCACTATAGCCCAGGCATTGGGCTGGCAAGGGGCCGAAGTTAATACCTCCTACGCCGCCTGTGCCTCCGGCTCCCAGGCCCTGGCTGCCGCGCGCACCAAGATCCTGGCCGGTGATTGTGACGTCGCCCTGGTAGTGGGAGCAGACACCACGCCCAAAGGTTTCCTGGCCCCCGCCGGCGGCTACCGCCCGGAGGATCCGGACTGGGTGCGCTTTTACCTGGGCATTACCAATCCCACCTATTTCGCCCTCTACGCGAGGCGACGGATGGATGTCTACGGTGACACGCTGGAAGATTTTGCCGCCGTTAAAGTTAAGAATTCGTTGGTCGGCAGTAAGAATCCGCGAGCCCGTTATCGCAAATGCTTCAGCGCCGAGGATGTAGCGGCATCGCCCATGGTGGCAGACCCCCTGCGCCTGATGGATATCTGCGCCACCAGTGACGGCGGCGCCGCCCTCATCGTATGCAGCCTGGATTACGCCCGCAAATTGGGCAAGGGTGACGCCCCGCGCGTGGCGGCCATATCAACTGTGACACCCAGTTTCGCCAGCGAGGTTGTGGAAATGCCCGATATCGCCACCGACTCCGCCGCCGCCCAGGGAGTGGAGGCGCAGAGTTTCCGGGCCTCCCTGCCAATTAAAGCCTACGAAGAGGCGGGCATAGGACCGGAAGATATCAGTCTGGCGGAGGTGTACGACCTGTCTACCGCTCTTGAGTTGGATTGGATAGAAGATTTGCAACTGGCGCCGCGAGGCGAGGCGGCGGCGCTATTGCGCGCGGGCGATACCGCGTTGGGCGGCAAGATTCCGGTCAATGTTTCCGGCGGACTGGCCTGTTTCGGCGAGGCTGTACCGGCGCAGGCAATTGCCCAGATCTGTGAACTGACCTGGCAATTACGGGGTCAAGCCGGCGATCGGCAAGTGGAGGGCGCCAAGGTTGGCATCACCGCTAACCAGGGCTTGTTCGGCCACGGCAGCTCGGTGATTGTCACCCGCTAGCTTCGACTGAATCCCGGATGTACCGCAACTTGTTGTTGACCATATAGGTGCGATGGTGCGGCCCCTCTGCATCCGGGTTTTCGTCGGCGTAGCCCGCGTCTCCCCGATACAGAAAACACATGCCATCCTCAACGAAGGTCACCCGGGGTGCGTAGATAATCGCGTCACGCGCGGCAATTGCCTGCCGGGCCTCCCCACAGTCGCGAAAATCTGCAAGTTCGAGCAGGCTGACGTAGGTCGGCGGCATCAGGCGCAGATCTTCGCGCTCATCCTCCGACTCGGCAAATGCCAGATGCGGGCTAATCCAGCGGTGGTTTGATATTTCGCCGCCGTCCACCTGTACTTCCTGATCCTCATGGAGGATGGCAAGAAAAAACCAGGTTGCAAAGCGCTTTTTAGCGCCTTCTGGGGTGGTCCAATGAGACAGGTACACCAGCTGATCCGCTGAAATTGTCAGCCCGGCTTCCTCCTGGGTTTCCCGAATGGCTGCGTTCACCGCCGCACCGTATTCATCCCGGCTTTGCGGATAATCGGCCTCATCGACTTTGCCACCGGGGAATACCCACATGCCACCCATGTGCTTTACCGCACTGCTGCGCTGCACTAACAGTGCTTCCAGCCCCTCCGCGCCATCGCGAATCAATACCACGGTTGCCGACGGCAGCGCCGATGCAATAATATCGTCATCTGCGCTTTTGGCGCTCAAGGGTAAAACCGGCTGATGGTGTCAATCACACAAGCGGGCCGATCGCCGCCTTCAATTTCAATCGTGACACGCACCACAATCTGCACTCCCCCCTTCACCTCTTCGACGCTTATCACCTCTCCGCCACCGCGAAGACGGCTGCCGACCGGAACTGGCGCGGGAAAACGAACTTTCTCACAGCCATAGTTCACGCCCATGGAGACATTTTCGACCCTTAGTATTTGCGGCAAAAACAAATTTGCCAGGGACAGCGAGAGGTAGCCGTGAGCAATGGTTTTACCAAATGGCCCCTGGGCCGCTCTCTCCGGATCTACGTGAATCCACTGATGGTCACCGGTGGCCTCGGCGAACAGATCGATGCGCGACTGGTCTATCTGCAACCAATCGCTGTAGCCCAGGTGCTGCCCTACAGAGTCCAGCAACGCAGAGGGTGAATCGAAGCATGTGGTCATTATAACTCCAGATATGGCGCAGGGGATTGAGCGCGCACTATAGCATTGCATACGTCACGCATCAGGCACTTTGGTTCAACTCCTTCCACCAGTCTTTAGTAGATTCAATTTTGCACGCGAGATATTTACCTCAGTATGTGCATTCTTTTCATTATACAAAGCCCAAATTGTTAGCTATATTTCCCCTAACAACCACAATAATCATAGGACAGCGACCCGCTATGGAAGACTTCGATCCCAATCAATTGCTAAACACAATAATCATCCCCTGGGGTATCAAGATACTTATTGCCCTGGCGATATTCTATGTAGGCCGAAGAGTCGTCGGTGCCCTCGTTCGGGTCGCAGAAAAGGTCATGCGCTCCCAGGAAGTGGATGAAATGCTGGTGCGTTTTGCCAGTTCGATTCTACGCTGGGTAATGCTCCTGTTTGTGGTCATCGCTGCCCTGAGTCAACTCGGCATCGACACGACATCGCTGATAGCCTTACTCGGTGCCGCCGGCCTGGCCATCGCCCTGTCGCTGCAGGGCTCGCTGGCGAACTTTGCATCGGGCGTGATGATCATCGTTTTTCGCCCGTTCACCAAGGGCGATTTCGTCGAAGTAAACGGCACCTCGGGCGTGGTAGATAGTATCAGCATATTTACCACCACCTTGACGACCGGTGACAATAAGGCGGTGATCATCCCCAACGGCGCCGTTCTGGCTGGGAACATCACCAACTACTCCGCCCGACCCACCCGTCGAGTGGATATGGTGTTTGGTATTTCCTACGATGATGACCTGCGTAAAGCCAAACAACTGCTCGAAGAAATTATCGCGGCGGACGATCGAGTTTTGGCGGACCCTGCACCGCGTATTGTGGTGGGAGAACTGGCCGATTCCAGTGTCAATTTCCTGGTACGCCCCTGGGTGAACGCCGCCGATTACTGGGGCGTCTTTTGGGATACCACCGAATCGGTTAAGTTACGGTTCGATGAGGCCGGTATCAGCATCCCCTACCCGCAAATGGATTTACACATCGACAAGACGGGCTAGGAAGCACCCGCCACCGCTTCCCTCTATTACAAGTATTTCACAAACTCTCAAGCCGCCATGTGGTATAAATGGCGGCTTTATTTTCCCACGTCTGCGCTAAAGACGCGCTACGGTAGATACTGTGACAAAACGACCCAAACAGCTACTCCTATCCCTGGCCATGTTGGCAGCAGCAACCATTGTGACGGCCGCAATGTACGTGAACCGACCGCCCAATAAACTGGTTGAGCCCGAGCAGCATGAGATAACCGTCGATGTCATAGAGGTCGTCAGGGAAGACATACGAATTCCTATCCAGGCACAGGGAACGGTAACACCCCTACGGCAAACCTCGCTGATTTCCGAGGTTAGGGGGCGCATTGTCGAGGTATCAGAGAAATTCAACGTGGGTAGCCTGATCACCAAAGGCGAAGTTCTGCTGCGAATCGATCCCCGCGACTACCAAACCCAGCTGCTGCGAGCACAGGCTGCGCTCGCCTCGGCGGAAAGCACACTCGCCCAGGAGAAGGGCCGCGCCCAGGTGGCCAGGCAGGAGTGGAATAAGCTGCCCCGCGGTAGCCAGCGCAGCGCCGACGCAAAGGACCTCTACTTGCGCGTCCCTCAATTAAAGTTGGCGGAGGCACAATTACTGGCGGCCGCGGCTGATCTGAACACCGCCCGCGACAATCTTGAGCGCACCGTCATCAGCGCACCCTACGATTCACTCATTCGCAGCAAGCAAACCGACCTGGGACAATTCGTATCGCCGGGAACCCCATTGGCGGATATTTTTTCAATCGACTATGCCGAGGTTAGATTGGCTATTCCACAGAGCAAGCTGGCTTATCTCGATCTACCCGGTGTTCAGGCGTACAGCGGCGGCGAAACCATGGTTGACCTCTACACAAATGTCGCCGGCGATATCACTCACTGGTCCGCACAACTACATCGCACGGAGGGGGTTTTCGATGAACGCTCTCGGGTGCTGTTCACGGTGGCACGCATTGAGGATCCCTACGCACTACAACATCCCGGGTCACCGCCCCTGCGCATGGGCACATTCGTGAGTGCCAGCATCAACAGCAAAATCATTGAGGGTCTGGTGGTTCTTCCCAGACATATCCTGAGAGCCGGCAACCTGCTGTGGATCGTCGACAAAGACAGGAAACTACAAAATCGCAAGGTGAGTATTCTTCGCACCGGCGGGGATACTATCTATGTATCGGCGGGCCTGGCAGACGGCGACCTGGTGTCTCTCTCCGTAATGGATGCCACGTTTGCCGGAGCGGCAGTAACAATAGTCTCCCAATCTTCCACGGCAAGCGTGGCGTTAACCAAGCCGGAGCACGAGTGAGCGCGCCTGAGCTGAACACACCCCAGCGCAAAGGTATCATCGCCTGGTTCGCGCACAACCCCGTTGCCGCTAACCTGCTCATGGTGGTGATTATGGTGGTTGGACTGGCCTCGGCATTCACCATCCAGCGCACCATGTTTCCCGCCATTGATATAAAACTCATTTTTATCACCATGGCCTACCCGGGAGCAGCCCCTGAGGAAGTGGAAAAAGGCATTGTCCTCAAAATCGAGGAGGCGATAAATGACGTTGACGGCATCAAGCGAGTCGAGTCGGACGCCTACGAATCCTTCGCCAGAGTCATGGTGGAGCCCCAGGATGGCGTCGATCTGGCCAAGCTACTGGACGATATAAAAATTCGTATCGATGCAGTTGAGCACTTCCCGGAGGAGGCTGAGAAACCCATTATTCGCCAACCGGAGCTGCAGATACCGGCGCTGACGGTACAGATCTCAGGCGATCTTGATGAGCGCAGTATGAAGGCCCTGGCCGACGAAGTACGGCGCGATCTGCTCACCTTCAGCGATGTGTCGGCGGCCGACGTGATCGGTGCCCGGGACTACGAAATATCCATTGAGATCTCCGAACAGCTGTTGCGCGAATACCACTTGACCCTGGGCGATGTCGCCAGAACGATTGCCACCTCCTCGCTGGATCTTCCCGCGGGGTCGGTTCAAACCAAAAACGGCGACATCATGTTGCGCACTATAGGTCAGGCATACATACAACAGGATTTCGAGTCGATAGTGCTCAAGACCTGGCCGGATGGTACACGCTTGCTGTTGGGTGATATCGCCACCGTGGTGGACGGATTTGTAGACGGGCGGGGGTTTTCACTGTTCGACGGCCGCCACTCGCTGGGCGTAGAAGTGTACGCCATGAACAAACAGGACATCGTCGAAACTGCCGAAGTGGCGAAGGCCTATGTCAAAGAAAAAAATGCCCAGTTACCCGCCGGGGTCTCGCTGGAAATCTGGGCAGATTTAACCTACTACCTCAACGGACGGCTGGGGATGATGGTGAAAAATCTGGCCATAGGGGCGCTGCTGGTATTTGTTATTTTGGCCCTGTTTCTGGAGATTAAGCTGGCGTTTTGGGTGATGCTGGGCATCCCGGTGTGCTTCCTGGGCGCGATGGCGTTGATAAACACGCCATACATTGACGCCAGCCTCAATATGATCAGTATCTTCGGCTTTATTTTGGTATTGGGTATTGTGGTAGACGACGCCATTATCATGGGCGAGAGCGCCTATACCGAGGCGGAACAATATGGCCACAGCGTCAATAGCGTGATAGACGGCGTTTACAAGGTCTCCACCCCCGCCACCTTTGGCGTGCTAACCACCATCGTCGCCTTTACCCCCACGCTGTTCATTGAAGGCGTGTTCGCCTCCTTCCCGGAAGCCTTAGGCTGGGTCGTGATACTGTGTTTATGTTTTTCACTGGTGGAGTCCAAGTGGATACTGCCGGCCCACCTCGCGCACAGCAAACCCACGACCAATCGCATCCTGTTGAGCGTAGACCATATTCAAGAGCGAATTAATCGGCGCCTCAAACTATTTATCGAAACTCGTTACAATCCATTGGTACGGTATTGTATTGCCAACCGCTACGCTACCCTGGCGTTTTTCTTCTCCCTATTGATACTGTCAGCGGGCCTGTTGGCGGGGGGAGTAGTGCGCACAGTGATCTCGCCTGACGCACCGGGAGAGTTCATCCAGGTGGAAGTGCGGATGTCCCCGGGCACGCCCCAGGAACGTACCTTCGCGGTTATCTCCGACATTGTCGCCGACTTACAGCAGGTCGAGCGAGACTATCAACAGAGCACCGGCAGAGATGAAAAGCTCATCTCTCACACCTTTGCCTACGGCCTCAGCAGAACCTCCGGCGGCATACAGGTAGAGTTAACCAAGGAAGACCAACGACAAATCTCCACCCGGGAGATTGAAAACCGTTGGCGTAAACAAGTGGGAAGAATTCATGGCATTGAGGTTTTTGCTATAAACTCGGCCGATGGTCCCGATTTTGGCCCCTCCATCGGCTTCGACCTGATGCACCAGGATTTTAATATTCTGCGCGCGGCGGCAGCAGAGCTGGAACAATCCATGCGTCTCTATGCCGGCCTGTATGACTTCCGCAATGGCACCAGCGACACCGCAGACGAATTCCATCTGGATATTCTGCCCGAAGCCGAGGCCCTGGGGCTTACCCGCTACGATTTGGGGACCCAGGTCAGGCACGCATTTTACGGGGCTGAGGCCCAGCGGGTGCAGCGTGGTATAGACGAGGTTAAAGTCATGGTGCGCTACCCCATGGCAGATCGCGAATCTATAAGCAGCCTGCATAACATGTTTATCCGCACTCCCGCAGGCGATGCCGTGCCCTTCGAAACGGTCGCCAAACTGGAAACTCGCCAGGGCTTGTTGAAGGTGACCCATATCGGCTACCAGCGCGCAGCGGAGGTAACCGCCGAGGCCAACAAAGCTATTGTAGAACCCGGCAAAATTGTGAGCGAATTGGAAAACACCGTGCTGCCAGCACTGCAGAAAAAATATCCGGGCTTAAGCTATGCAAAATCGGGGCTGTCTGATGAAGAGGCAAAGCTGGCCAAGAGTATGATGATAGGGTTTACCCTCGCCCTGTTCGGCATATACGCCCTGCTGGCAATCCCTACCAAATCCTATCTACAGCCGCTCATCATTATGGGGGTCATCCCCTTCGGTATCATCGGAGCCATTGTGGGGCACTGGATTACCGGCTACCCCTTGAGCATGATGTCGTTGATGGGTGTCATCGCCCTGAGCGGAGTCGTGGTGAACGACAGCCTCATCCTGGTGGACTATATCAACAAAGCGGTGAAGTCTGGCACGGATCTGTTTAGTGCGGTAATAGAAGCGGGAACGCGACGCTTTCGGGCGATTATGTTGACCTCCTTAACCACATTTTTTGGCCTGGCGCCCATGTTACTGGAACGCAGTGCCCAGGCTCAGTCGATAGTGCCCATGGCCATATCCCTGGCCTTTGGCATCGTCTTTGCCACTGTTATTACACTGCTGCTGGTACCCTGCCTGTATATGATACTGAACGACCTGGCGCGTTGGAAAAATCGCATTACAATACCGGCACCTGCCTCCTGAGCGAGGTTCGTTCCCGGGCGGAGGAGCGGCTAAGCTCTGGACATATAGCGCGCCTCCTGGGTACTTACCTTCACCCGCTCTCCCACTCCCAGGTATTCCGGCACCGCAATAACAAGCCCGCTGGCAAAGGTCGCAGGTTTGGTGCGCGCCGAGGCTGAGGCGCCCTTCATCACCGGAGCACATTCGACAATTTCCAATACCACCGATTGCGGCAGTTCGATAGCGACAAACTCTCCATTGACCCGCAGCCCCATAATGCCCTCCAGCCCCTCGGTAATATAGGGTAACTGTTCCTCCATCATGTCGGTGGACAAATGGTATTGGGTGTAATCCTCCTCGTCCATGAAGACATAAAACTGGTCGTCGATATAGGAAAACTGCACCCTGCGCCGCTCCAGCTCCACATCGCCCAGCATATCGTCACCCTTGAAGGTTTGATCCAGCTTTTGCTTGGTGCGAACATCTTTGAATCGAATTTTGTACAGGGTATTGGCACCCCGACTGGAGGGGGCCTTAATATCAATGTGGTGTACCAGGTAGGCGCTGCCTTTGATTTCGACAACGGCTCCACGTTTTAACTCGCTGGCCTTGGGCACAGGGGTCTCCTCGAATAATGGACGGTTGCTAGTTGGTGGCGCCACAGGCAAAGCAGCGCATATAAAGATTCGCCGGGTCGTTCAAGCGCCCTATTTCCTGGGCGGCAACCACCGCCGGGCGCACCAACAGGGACATTGCACTCGCTGTGGAGGATCCGACCCAGAGCTGTAAACTACCTACCCGATCTGCCAGCAGCTGCATAAGCTGATCCCGTGGCGATAGCGGCAGGCTAATATACTCCACTTCATAGTCCTCCAGGTTGGCCAGTTGGGCCGCCGCTCGTATGGCGTCTTCCAGGTGACCCAGGCTGTCGATTAAGCCTCGCTCTAGCGCATCCGGCGCGCTCCAGACGCGGCCCTGGGCGACGCTGTCCACCGCTTCCGGGGTCATGCCCCGTCCCTGCGCCACAAGCCCCACAAAGCCTCTATAGCTATTCTCCACCGAGCTGGTGATGGAGGCGGCCAGTTGTGGGTTCAAGGGGCGGTCCAGGCGCAGCGAACCGGCCAACTCGGTGGTGCCCACCCCGTCGGTGTGAACCCCGAACCGGTCGAACAACCGCTCCAGGGTCGGAAACGCCGCGATCACACCGATGCTGCCGGTGATGGTCGCTGGCGTGGCCCATATCTGGTCGACTTCAGCAGAGATATAGTAGCCGCCGGAGGCTGCCACGGAGCCCATGGAAACTACCACAGGCAAACCCTTTGCCTTGGCCTTGAGTAGTGCCTGGCGGATAACCTCGGAGGCAAAAACACTACCGCCGCCGCTATTCACCCGCAGCACAATCGCGGCTACCCCATCTGCTTCAGCAGTGGTTCGAATCAACCTGGCAAGGGAATCACCGCCGATGGTTCCCGGCGGTTGTTCGCCGTTGAGAATACTGCCCTGGGCGGTGATCACCGCGACCCTGTCCCCCTCAGGGGCGGCCGTTAACAGGGGGCGCTTTCTGCTGAGATAGCGGCCAAATACCACCGCCTCGTACAGGCCATCCTCGTTGGTCGCGCCCACCAGTTCGGACAGGTAATCATTGGCTTCAATTCGGCCCATGACCTTATCGACCAGCCCGGCCTCCAGTGCGGCGGTGGCGGTATCGCCGCCATGGCTTGCCAGAAGCGCCGCATAATTGTTGATGTAGGTATTTACCGCGTCGGCGGGCAGCTGCCGCTGCTCCTCAACCATCTGCGTATACTGCCCCCAAATACTCTGCAACCAGCGCTGGGTTATGACTTTCTCCTCCGGCGACATATCGTCCCTGAGCATCAGTTCTGCGACGGATTTATGATCGCCCGCTTTAAACACATGCATGGTGACAGAAAGCTTTTCCAGCGCTTCGCGAAAATAGTTGTGGTAACTGCTGAACCCTTCCAGGGCAACACCGCCCAGGGGATGCACGATGACCGTGTCGGCGTGACTGGCCAGCAGGTATTGCCCCTGGGTGTAGTAGTCCCCCACTGCGATGACCGGCTTGCCACTCTCTTTGAAGGTCTCCAGCGCCCGCACAATTTCCTGGGTTTTACTGATGCCCATCGAGTAGAGGTGGTCCAGCTCCATCACCAGGGAATTAATATTGGGATCGTCTGCGGCGGTCTCAATCGCTTCAATCACATCGCGCAGCAACACTTCGCGATCTTGCGGGGAGGGCTCCCCAAGCAGTGCCTGCAAGGGTTCGACGAATGACTTCTGATCCACAATGCTTCCCACTGGACTCAACAACAAGGCCGCGCGCTCGGGCAGGGGATCGGGCGTACCACCGAGATAGACGAAGTAGATTATCGCCAACATCACCAGGAAAAGGATATTCGACAGCGCCAGGCGAACCCGGGTGATGCCGTTCCATATGGCGGAAAAAAATCGGCGGATTAATGACGGTTTACTCATTTATTTCTCTCCTACTTCACTTCAATAAGACATTCGCAGCCGCTTTGAGTTCACGGGCGCGCCAGCGCACAAACAACATCGCGGCGATAAACACGGTGACCACAGCGAGCATTCCCAGCACGGACAACGCACTATCGGGCTGAGCGAACAAGCGCACAACCAGGGTAATAAAATACAGCAGGCTGACAAAACATAACCAGATGTAGCTACGCAGATTGTCCCGCAGCATGCCCGGTAAAAATATCACTAAAGGCAATAGAGTGCCCAGCCAGATAATCCACGGCAGATGGCGCAGCCAGGCGTCGATGGCCTGGGTTAACAGTAAGAGGGCCCAACCCAGCCAGGTCAACAGATGGGCTTTATCGCTGGGCCGGGTCCAGCCAAATCGACTCATGTCCTCACCTTGCCTGCCAGGGTGGCCACCCGCTTGCCCAGCGACTTGCATAGATCGGCCTCACATTCATCAACCTCCCTATCATTGTCCGCTCCCCCCCAGTGGGAGGCACCATAGGGCGTGCCGCCACTTTCGGTGCGCATTAATCCGGGCTCACTATAGGGCAGGCCCGCGATTATCATGCCGTGGTGCAACAGGGGTAACAACATACTCACCAGAGTGGTTTCCTGACCGCCGTGCATACTCGAGGTCGAGGTAAACACTGCGGCCGGCTTGTCGACTAATCCGCCGCTCAGCCATAGGTCAGAACTCTGATCCAGGAAATACTTCAAGGGCGCCGCCATATTGCCAAACCGGGTGGGACTGCCCATGACCAGTCCCGCACAACGGCGCAGGTCGTCCTGTTCACAATAGAGCGGCCCCTGAAGCGGAATTTCATCTTCGCTCTGCTCGCTATTAGCCGAAATCGCCGGCACTGTGCGCAACCTGGCGGTCATACCCGGCGCCAGTTCCACGCCCCTGGCGATATGGCGCGCCATGGTCGCCGTGGCGCCGCCGCGGCTGTAGTACAGAACCAGTATGTAAGGCTCAGTATTCAAGCAATCAACTCAAGTACATTCTCCGGCGGGCGACCCAGTACAGCCTTTTCTCCCGCGACGACAATGGGGCGCTCTATCAGCTTGGGCCGCTTCGCCATAGCCACCACAATTTCATCATCATGGGATTGCCGACTCAGGCCGGCCTCTTTAAAATCGGCCTCTCCACGGCGCACCAGCTGCGCGGCAGTCATCTCTAACTTGGCCAGCAAGGCGTTAATTTCACTTGCCACCAGGGGCTTATCCAGATACAGAACGATCTCGGGGCTAACCCCGTTGTCTTCCAGCAGCGCCAAGGTCGCGCGGGATTTGGAGCACCGTGGATTGTGGTAAATCGTAATGTCACTCATGCTGGTTTCCGTTGTTGGATAAAGGAGCGGCAAATTATAGCAAAGCCAGAGCCCTCAAGCGCGTGCGCTGGCAAGGATATTCATGCAATAATTCGACAATGAATTCAGTTGTGACAAAGTTGCAGCCCATCTGGCACCGAATCAGTTACCTGTTATCGCGCTTCGGCGTCGACAGGTGCTCTGAAAATGCCGCCGCCCTGACCTATATGAGCCTGTTTGCCCTGGTTCCCTTGCTCACGGTGATTTACACCATGGCCTCAGCGGTACCGGCATTTCAGGGGTTAGAGGTGAATATTCAGGCATTCCTGTTCGAAAACCTGATGCCTGATACCAATTCTGAAATCCAGGCCTACCTGAGTGATTTTTCCAGGCAGGCGAAAAACCTCACCGGCTTTGGTATTGCCTTCCTGGTGGTCACTGCGGTGCTGATGTTGCGCAATGTGGAGAAGGCATTCAACCAGATTTGGCGCACCCGGAAAAACCGCAGTGCGATATCCAGTTTTTTGCTGTATTGGGCAGTACTGGGGCTGACGCCGCTAACCATCGGCCTGGCACTGGCGATAAGTACCTACCTCACCTCCATCGCCGTGAGGTTTGAGGAAATCGATGTCATTGGCGCGGGCAGTGTGATGCTAAAGATCGCCCCGCTAGTGCTCAGCGCCGCGGGCTTTACCCTGATCTATGTCGCCGTACCCAACTGCCGAGTGCCCTTCAAACACGCCGTTATCGGAGGATTTGCGGCGGCCATTGCGTTCAATATAGCACGCTCACTATTCACCGGGTTGGTAGTAGGATCCAGCTATACCTTCATCTACGGCGCTTTTGCCGCGGTGCCGCTTTTTTTGCTGTGGATCTACCTCTCCTGGAATATCGTCCTGATGGGCGGGGTGCTGGTGCACAGCTTATCAGCCTACCAAAGCCAGGAGGAGGAGGCCCGCCCCACCTTGCTCAAGGCGCTCGACGTGCTCTACCTGTTTTGGCAGAAACAAAAGGCCGGAGGATTTGTGCGGGAAATCGAATTACTCAATGGCCGCCACACCACGATCAATGCGCTCGATAGCGGAAGCTGGAGTGAACTGCGGGATATTTTTATCGAGCACCAGTTAATCTCCCAAAACGAGCGAGGCCATTACCTGCTCAGTCGAGACATGCACACGATTTCATTGTGGCAGTTGAAGGAGTGGGTCAACGAAGAACTTCCCCTGGAGGCCGAGGCCATATCCTGCCCGTTCGACTGGCAGGCCCGCGCCTACAATATGTTGCGCGAGCAGCGATCACAGCAGCGCACACTCCTCGACATTAAACTCGCCGACTTATTTGCCCAATGAAAAAACGCATTCTCTGTGCCGGGTTATTCGCAGCAATGGTCATGCTGGCTGCCTGTGGTGAAAAACAGGGCGCGGGAGAGCGCTCGATCACCGGCGCAAGCCTGGCGGAGTTGCGGGGGCAGTGGGTGGTCATTAACTATTGGGCCAAGTGGTGTAAGCCGTGCATTAAGGAGATACCGGAATTAAACGAACTGGACCGGCGTTATCCGCAGGTAACGGTGGTAGGGGTGAATTATGACGGCGCCACGGGAGAGGAGTTGGCGACACAGCTAAAAACCCTGGGCGTGGAATTCGCCTCGCTGCCACGGGACCCCGCCAGCGAGCTGAGTCTACCTCGCCCGCAGGTGCTTCCCACCACAATTATCCTCACCCCGAGCGGAGAGATCAGTCAAATTCTGGTTGGCCCCCAAACGATGGCCTCGCTTGCCCTGGCCACCCATCAAAGTACCACCGAATAATAGACACACTGGCGGTTCGCGCTTACTCTTAGCCTCTACCAACAGCGAGAGCAGAGCATGGGCAGCCTATTTGAGGATATTTCCAAGACCACCGGGGCCACGCCGCTGGTCAGGATTAACAACATCAGTGACGGCAATATTTACGTAAAGCTGGAGTCGCGCAATCCTGCCATGTCGGTAAAATGTCGCATCGGTGCCAGTATGGTAGCGGCTGCGGAGGCGGACGGCAGTCTCAAGGCGGGGATGACAATCGTGGAGCCCACCAGTGGCAATACCGGCATCGCCCTGGCGTTTGTCGCTGCTGCCCTGGCCTACGACTGCACCCTCGTGATGCCCAATACCATGAGCCTGGAACGGCGAATGTTAATGAAATCCCTGGGGGCCGACATCGTGTTGACCGATGGCAGTAAAGGGATTCCCGCGGCGATCGCCAAAGCGGAGGAAATTATCGCATCTGATCCCGGCAAATACTGGGGCCCCCACCAATTTGAAAACCCCGCCAATCCGGCCATTCACGAAGCCGCTACCGGGCCGGAAATCTGGGACGCCACCAACGGCCAAATCGATATCTTGATCAGCGGCGTGGGCACCGGCGGGACTCTCACCGGCATCTCGCGTTATGTGAAAAATACGCGCGGCAAGGCGATTTTGAGTGTTGCCGTCGAACCGTCGTCAACCACAATGATTACCGCCGCCAAAGCGGGTGAAGAATCCACCCACGGCCCCCACAAAATTCAGGGAATTGGGGCGGGGTTTGTGCCGGAAAACCTGGACTTGAGTATGGTGGACCAGGTGGAACAGGTCTCCAATGAAGATGCCATGGAGTGGGCGCACAAGTTGATGCGCGGAGAGGGCATTCTCGCCGGGGTATCGAGCGGTGCGGCGATGGCCATTGCACACAAGGTATCGCAACAAAGTGAACACAAGGGCAAGATGATTGTCGCGATACTGCCGGATTCCAGCGAGCGCTACCTCAGCTCCCCGCTGTTCGAGGGGGTTTTTACCGACAGCGAAACTGTGCAATAGACGCCACGCTACACTCCGGTCGCGAGCGATCTTAGCGGTCGCGCAACAGAAGTAGTCGTTTGTTAACTTCGGGCCATTCGCGCTCTATCACGCTGAAATAGACGGAATCGCGGGAGTAACTCTTCTGCACAATCATGTGATTGCGCAACACCCCCTCGCGGGTCGCCCCAATACGCTCCAGGGCTCGCTGGGAACGCAAGTTGCGCCCATCGGTCTTAAACTCCACCCGCAGCGCCCCCAGCCGTTCAAAGGCGTGGCTTAACAACAGCAGTTTAACCTCGGTATTGATATTGGTGCGCTGCCACTCCTGCCCCAGCCAGGTCCAACCGATCTCCACCGATTTGTGCTCCTCACGGATATTCAGGTAGCGGGTGCTACCCACCGCCTTCCCTTTGCCCGCCTCCACGATTGCGAAGGGAACCTGGCCTGGCATCGCCAGAGCCTCATCAATCCACTGGCGGGTATCCGCCATGTCAATGAAACACGCACGGGGCATATAGTCCCAGTCAGAGGCATAATGGCCTCTATTGAACAAGCCCTGGGCATGATCCTGCGACAGGGGTTCGAGCCGTACACCCTCCCCTTCCAATACGAGCGGCTTCACTTCAAAAAGCATGGTTGACTGTCCTTTAGGGCAGAATAATAGTGGACCCGGTTGTTTTTCTGGACTCCAGATCACGATGCGCTTGCCGAATATCGGCAAGGGAATAACGTTGATTGATTTCTATCTTAACATCGCCGGCCAGCACCCGGGCAAACAAATCTTCGGAAGAACGCCGCAGTTCCTCGGTAGAGGCCGTATAGGTGAGCATGGTGGGCCGGGTAATAAACAGGGAGCCCTTGGTACTGAGTAGTTGGAGATCCAGGGGCCCAGGTGAACCGGAAGAATTGCCAAAGCTCACCATCAAACCGCGCGGCCGCAGGCAATCAAGCGAGATTTCGAAAGTATCTTTACCCACACCGTCATAGACCACGGGAAGCTTCTCGCCACCGGTGATCTCCATTACCCGCTCTACCACGTTCTCCGTGTTGTAATTGATCACATGGTGATAACCGTGCTGGCGCGCCAACTCCGCTTTCTCAGGGGAGCCCACCGTACCAATAACTTGCGCTCCAATACTGTTGGCCCATTGGCCGAAGATAAGCCCAACGCCACCCGCCGCCGCATGAAACAAACACGTCTGCCCGGCTTGCAATGACCAGGTGCGTTGCAGCAGATACTCTGTGGTTTGACCCTTTAGCAACATGGCTGCAGCCGACTCGTAATCTATCGCATCGGGCAGAGAGACCAGTCTCGCCGCGGGAAGATTAATCGCCTGGGCATAGGCGCCGAAGCCGGCGGAGCAATACGCCACCCGCGCGCCCACCTCCAGGTCTACGCCCTCTCCTAACGCCGTCACCATGCCTGCCCCCTCGAGCCCAAGACCTATCGGCAAAGGCAGGGGGTAGAGGCCACTGCGATGGTAGGTGTCAATGAAATTGAGGCCGATAGCCTTATTTGCCACAGTAACCATACCCGGCCCGGGCGGCTCCAACTCGATTTCCTCCAGCTGCATGACATCCGGCCCGCCGGCTTCATACATTTTTATCGCCTTGATCAGCATGGTACGCCTCCTGCTTTATTGACCCGTTGCAATGGACTGCGTCTTGAGCAGCCTGCCTCTTTCGCGGATAAGTTGGTAGGCAATGATCAGGTTGAGTCCCGCCAATGCTGCGGCAACCGGAATAAAATTGACAGCTTGAAAACCCAACCAATGAAGTCCAACAAAAATGATTGCCGCCTGCAGGAGATCGCCCAAGCGCTGGCCGAAGGTATCAATCACCGCCCGGCCCTCGTACTTCTCCTGCCGGGACAGGGGCAGGTACAGCATCTGCCTAGCCGTATTTTGCAGGGAATAATCAAGGCTATTGTCGACAACCTTGAAATAGCGAAACCAGGCGACCACCGGGATGACCGCCAATGAGGCATAGCCCAAAAACACCACCAGTGGCGTGAGTACAAAGGCAATGCTAAATCCGCCATAACGCAGCAGGCGCGATACGGCGAAAAACTGGATCAACACACCCAGTAAATTCACCATAAAATAGAATTCGCTGTAAAACCTGCCCACATAGGTAGCCTTGTCCACCTCAATCAATCCGCTGGCAGCGCCCTGGGTATAGAGGTTTTCAAGGATAGCGGCGAGCAGGTACTCGCCGGTAGTATTGACCAGATTCAACAGAATGACAAAAGCGGCCAGCAACAGCAGATAGCGCTTGCTGAGCACCAGTTGGAAACCGGCAAATAGGGAGGCTCGTTCCTCGCGCGCTTTTTCCTGGGGTGCCCGGGATCCCGTGGGCACCGAAAGGGTGGCGCGTTTTGCCGGCAACCCCGACAGAAACAGGGTGAACGCCCCACACAGAATCAGGCCGTAGGCACTGACATACTCCACCAACTGGCGCGCAACAGCCGAGCCCAGCCACGCGCCCAGGGACGCGCCCAACGCCACGATGACAAACAGGCGCTCCCCCGCCTCCCGGCTGTACAACTCGGACGCGAAGGCCCAGAACTGCGCAATGATGAGTACGCTATAGGCCCCCAACCAGACGAAATACACCACCGAAATAGACAGCCCGGCCCGGCCCGCAACGACAAAACCCAATAGCATGGCCACGCAGACGAAGGTGACAATCTGCATATAGCGATAACTGTCAAATCGACGGGAAAACTTGCCGTACACAGGAATGAAGAAAAGTAGCAGCAAAGCCTGCAGGGCTACCGCGTAACTGCGAATCTCGGCTGTGCCCTCGGTGAGAATAAGCATTTCGCGCGCAGGTTTTAACAGGTAGGCCGTAAACAGCACCAGAAACAGACTGGCAAACATCGCCAGCACGCCCAGCGCCTCTCCCGGCTTTAGTTCAACCCCGAGGGTAAGCGTTCGCTTTATGAAGGCATTCAAACGATTATTCGCCCGTTTTGCGCCTGTAACTTTATGGTGATGTTCTCTGCGCCTCATTCAAAATCAAATCACGGCGTGCCAGTATTGCTTGTATTTGGGTGGGATGGAGGTAGGCCGACAACTCGCCGCTCAGGTTTTTCATGGTGAGCAAGCGCAACTGTGACTCCAGCAAATCAGACACCAGCAAGTTAACCTTGCGATACTGTTTGGGGCGCTTTTCGGTTGAGCGAAAGGCCAGGCTGTGATCGATAAACTTCATCATGAAATCGTCTTTGGTCCACAGTATATTGGTCAAATTCCTATCGTCATTATGAATCAGGATATCGAATATAAATCGCAATCGATACTGCTCCTGTTGCTTACAATAGCCCCCAAAGGGTATGTCATCGGCCAGGCGATCTCTCTCATTGATGGAGTTTTCCACCCAATCTGACAGCGCGCCCTTGTCGCCATCCACCTCCGCCAGTACGGCCGCTGGCACCATTTCCCAGCCCAGCATGCGATCCAGCTTGTAGGCCGCCACATCGTATACATAGCGATCACTCTTATTGTAACGCCGTGAAATATACTTTTTGCGCGATTCTATCCCGGGGTTGGAATCTTCGTATTTGAATACCGCATCATTGGTCAAGCCATTTTGTGACTGGCTGACCCGTTTAGGCTTGGTGATGCCGGTACCAATATATTCGATACTATCGACTGTCGCAGTGCGCATGAAATCTTCCAGTTGTTCATCACTCATACGCGATAGTTTTTGCGACAAGCTCCTGTGCTCGACTACCGGCTGGTGGCGCTCGGTGCTGCCCAAATAATGCACATAGTGCGCGCCATTCTGGGAGACCAGCGCCGAGGCCCGCCCCTTATAGACACTCGCTAACATGCCGGTATCCAGGCGAATCGCCAGTCCATCCATGCGCACGCTTACCTCGCCCCGGGTAGGGGTATGCCCCATCACCAATTGGCTGGCGCCAGCGCGTTTCAGGAAGCGCTCGGTATTGAATGACTCGGCATAGGGATGACACATGGCAGAACCCCGGTACCAATTGAGACTGTCGTCATTGAACACAAAATATTGCTGGGCATCAAATATCGTTTGCAATGCATCAAACCAGGGCGCGCGCGTGCGCGGGTTAGCGGCGGCGAATTCTTCCGCCCTGGCGTTGAGAAAGGCCAACCGATCGAAATAATCCACATGCAATGGCATGACACCGGCCTCATACAAGGTATCGATACTGGCCAGATAGTCCTCCAACTCGCCCTGCATTTGCCGGTTGAGGGAGGCGATAGATTGTTCGCTGACACTGCTGGCAATGCCGCCGTGCAGGTATACCTTTTCATTCACTCGCACGACAAAGGGTTGCCTGGATAGCCATTTCCCCAGCGCCCCCTCGGGTGCGTAGGCCTTTTTCAGAGCGACAAAACCGTGCGGATACTGCATATCAAATTTAGGACGGACATCGGCTTCTTCCCCGCCGGCATTGAAACGCCGGTACTGGGCGTACAGCGCGTCGCGATCCGCCTGGCTTTCATCGGCAGCAAAAGCGGCATATTCCGCCGGCGAGACATAGCGCAAGTCCCCGGTCATCACCATCACTTCGTGATTGCCCAACACCAGATGCACCGCACCACCGGCCTCGGCGGCCTGGCCATCCAGTTTCATGAGCAACTCAACCACCGCGCGAGAGCCCGCGCCCCTATCAATCAAATCACCCAGTGATACCAGCTGCGTGTGCCCGCCACTCCAATCGAGATTCTGGTCGATCACATCCAGTTCCTGGAGCATCGCCGTCCAGTCTTCAAAGGCACCGTGAACATCGGCAAAGGCAACGACCCGCGCGGAGGTATCAAATTCATAGGGACTATTGGCAGAAATTGCGCCGCAGGGCAAAGCGATTGCCAGCGCCAGAACACAAATTTTAGCGACGATACGCATTTTTTATTTTCCCCGGATTGCGTTTAACAGGCCTGAGCTTGCCTGCACTTATTCTAGTCGCTATTTTGCCGCTAAGCGATATTGAAGAAACAATAGTGAGTGACTAGTCGATCCAGCCCAGCACATCGCGGATTACCGACCAGCGAGGTTCATGACGCTTGGAAACGCCGCCCAACATCCAATATTCGTATAAGCCATCCACAGTGCCCTCCTTTTTCTTGAGGTCAATCCAGTTCCCGACAAATTCCATCATCTCGGTATCTCCTTTGGGTACCGCGTAGGCAGCAGGCGTGCGAATGCGGCCTTGTTTGGCCTTGACAACGGTGTAGTGGGGATAGCGGTAAGCGTAGGCGGAGCCCTCTTCCGCGGAGAGTAGCAGGGCGTCAGCCCCCTTATCCCCACCGGTGAAAAAATCTTCAGCTGCCTCCAGCAGCACAATATTGGCGTTGGGCAGCAAGCGCTTGATCTTGGGTCTGAAATAGTGAGAACTGACCAGGGCAATGGTCAGCTCATCCCGGTTTTGCAATTCCTGTATATCGGCAAATAGTTGGCGTTGGTGATCCGGGACAATGAATGCCACGGTAAGATCCAAATATGACCGGGAAAAGGAGGCATAGGCGTAACGATCGGGCAAGCTGGCGATGCAGGACATCGCGATATCAATTTGACCCGAGGACAGCATATTGCCCAGACGGGTAAATTCGAAGGGCACAAATTCAAGCGCAACCTCCAGGTCTTCAGCCAGGGCGTAGGCCATTTCCACGTCAAAGCCCACCAGTTCATCCCCGGGGGTTAAAAAGCTGCAGGGTAAATTGTTGGGGCGATAGCCCACCTGCAAAACACCGCTGTCGATAATATGGTCGAGGCGCGAACCAGAGAGTAAATGATCGGCAGCGGTTGGCACCTGGTGCGAAATCACGGCGCGCGGCCTCTTCTCCATAAGATGAATATCGGCCAGCACCGCCTCCCTGGTGGGAGATTCGGGCACAAAGACCAGAAAATACCCGCGCAATCCGATCACCAGCACAAACAGCGATGCGGTGGTAATCGCCAGATAGGAAAAGATCGGGCGAGCGTTCAATTTCAGTCCACCGCACAGGGCAATGGTACCCAGAACGCTGAGCACAATGATATGCAAGGCAGCCAGCATCGCACCGAAGCGACCCACCACGATGCCGGTTACCAGGAATAACTGGAACATATCCGCCGGTATCTGCAGAGAATCCAGCATATACGGAACAGCGACATTGATACTGCCAAACAAACTGAACAAGCCGTTGAAAGCCAGCGTAACAGATTGGGCGGAGGAGAGATCGACATCGTTAAACCAGGCGGCAAACAGCACGAACAGAATAACCAGCAACTTCCCAAGGGAGGGGAAATTGAAGGAAACGGGTACGATAATGTCAATCGCAGAATCCGCCTCTGGACTGTGCATCTTGTGGCGGCTCAGCAATGTTTTACAGTTTTCCGCAATCTGCGGCAGGACAACAAACTGATTTCCCGTAGCAAATGCAGTTACCAGGGTGTCTTTGAATGTGCTCAACACCTCGCGATAGGGAATGCCGCTGAGAGCGGCAACCAGGCCTGGAAAAATCCAGAAGGTAACCAGCAAAGCCAGCGAGACATAGGTGACCAGATACACCTGCACCCTAGCCAGTTCTTCAATAGTCATCGTGCCAGCGGCCGCTGCGGCAATCGCAAAAATACCGTAGGGAGTGAGCTGGACAAAGGCGGCATTTATCTTGCTAAAGGCTGCAGCAAGTCCATCAAATATAGGAAGTACGCTGCTTTTATCTTCCACCGAGATTAGCGCGACCCCCACCAGGATGCTGAAAAATACAACCGCCGGAACCATATTATTGGACAGGGAATAAAATACATTTGACGGCAGATACAGGTCGATGAGATTGCTTTGCTGGGGCTGGGGCGAGGCGGCACTGCCAAAAAAGGAAGCGGTGTCCAGGTCGGGAAAAGACATCGCCGCAACAAATATCATCAGCAGGGCCAGACCCCAGATGAGAAACAAGACCGCGGCACCCCGTATAGCCAGACGTTTGGCCTGGGAAATATCCATGCGACCAAAGCCCGCAATCAGCGACACGATGATGTAAGGCAACACCGTGATCTGTAACAGTTTGACGAATATATCACCCAGCACCTTCAGGTCGGCGACCAGTTCGCCAAAAAACAGACCCGTGCAGATGCCGGCAAACAGGCCAATAAATATTCGACTGGAAAGACTCATTGTCACACCCTGCGCTGCATAGGCTAGCGCCCCAGAACCGTGTTGTTAGTTAAGAAGGGCCACCCCAGGGAAAAATAAATCGCGTCATGGGATTCGTCGGTGCGACCATAGGCCAAATACAGGGGCCCCCGCGGCGAGTCCTGCGACTGCACCAAAGCGCAGGACAACAAAACGATCACACTGAGCAGTTGAAAAATTCGTGGTGCCGCGGGTGTCATGTTAGGTTAGGCTCGGTTCCATTGCATTGGGCTATTATCGTTAACTTAGTCTGGTAATACACCTCCAGTGGGTTAGCATAGCGGCATTTGGGAACTATTACCTTGTTTGAAGCACTGCAACTCGATCGCCGCCTGATGTTGGGCCTGGAATCCCTGGGGCTGGAGCAGGCCACCCCAGTGCAGCAAAGGATGATTCCCGCTACCCTGGCAGGTAAAGACTTAAGCGTCAGCGCGGAAACCGGCAGCGGCAAGACGCTCGCCTACCTGCTCCCCCTGGTTCAACAAATTCTTAGCAGCGAAGTCGACCGCACGGCGGCCACCCTGGTGCTGATACTTGTCCCCACCCGGGAACTGGCGCGTCAGGTACTGAAGCAATGTCGCCAGATCACCGGCAAATGTCCCCTGTCGGTACAGGCGATTACCGGGGGTGCCGATTTTAAGTACCAGAAATCTATATTCAACAAGAACCCGGAAATTATCGTCGCCACACCCGGGCGCTTACTGGAACACGCCGAGAAGGGCAGCGTTGATTTATCGGGTTTGCGAACCCTGGTACTCGATGAAGCCGATCGTATGCTGGATATGGGCTTTCGCGAGGATGTGTTAAAAATCAACCAGTTCTGTGGCGCCACAAAACAGGTTCTGATGCTCTCGGCCACACTGCAGCACAAGGCCCTGGACGGCGTCGCCAAAACGCTTATGCACAACCCCGAGATCATTGATGTGGGCAGCGTGCGCTCAGCTCACAGCAGCATTTTTCACCAAATTATTCTCGCCGATAACACTAAACATAAAGACAAATTGCTGCTCGCCCTAATGCAACAAGGGGGTTTTAGGCGGGCATTAATTTTTAGCAATAAGCGAGAGACAGCGCGCCGGCTCGCAGGGTTTTTGTCCTACCATAAGCTTCGCTGCGCCGCCCTGCACGGCCAGATGAGCACCGAGGAACGCCGCCAGGTCATGACACAATTCAGCGACGGCAAAGTCGATATCGTCTGTGCCAGTGACCTCGCCGCCCGGGGGCTGGATGTCAAAGATATTTCCCTGGTGGTCAATTATGACGTGCCGCGCAGTGGCGACGACTACCTGCATCGCACCGGCCGCACCGGCAGAGCCGGCGCCCAGGGTATGGCGGTGTCGCTGGTGAGCGCTGTGGAGTGGAACTTGATGGCAGGTATCGAGCGCTACCTAAAGCTCTCCTGTGAGCGGCGCGCAATACCGGGGCTAAAAGCCAAATTCAAGGGTCCGAAAAAACAAAAATCCTCCGGCAAGGCCGCTGGCAGTAAAAAGAAACGCAGTGATTCAGCGGGCGCAAAGAGCAAATCGCGCAAACGTAATCAAAAAAACCAGGGCAAACCGCGGCACAAAACCAACGACGGCTTTGCCCCGCTCATGAAGAAGAAAAGCGACTAAGGATCATCCCTCGCTACTCACCCAGCTGTAGAACACTCCAGCCAGTGCGGCGCTGCCGCAGCCGCCAAGAACGAGCCAGAATGTGCCGATGAATTCGGCGCCAAGCTTTTTACTTAAACTCATACCCGCCTCATTGTGTTGTTGTTTGGTAGGAAAGGTAGCAGCTAAAGGTCAAACTTGCCAGATTGAACAGGCCCTCTGGCCCGCACCAGAGGCAACGCACAGTTCGATTTCCCGCAGGTCTTCTCCCTCGCTTGCCACCAACAAACGCTGTAATAGCAGGTGCGAGAATTCCTCGACGGTGGCATTGAGGATGGGCAATACCAGGGTGTCACTTTGCAAAAACAGCATTTCCTCCTCGGCAAATTTCACCCGGTAGCAGGCACCCGCCTCTTCGATGTCCTGATACGGTGAATTGCCCGCCAGCAGCATGTACTCATCGAGAGATTCACATAGGGATTTAATGCGGGACTTATAGACATTGTAATCCGCCGAAAAACCATTGCCACCCACGGGTGCGACAATGCGCACGGACACGGAATAATTGTGGCCGTGCAGTCGCTCACGGGAGTTTGCGGAGAATATTGTATAGTGTGCCGCTGAAAACTTGTGACTCTCTTTATCAATGTAGAGAGTGGTGAGTCGTTCCATCGTTAACTACTCGCGATTCCGGGGACAACCATTGTCACGGCTACGACCGCGCCATGCAACTAACTCATGTTAATGGGTGCAATTTTACCTGCAAATCCGTGTAGCCCATCACAAAATTAGAGTGTACACGCTGCGGTTCCTGCAACACTTCGACCTTGCTGAAGCGCTGTAAAATTTCCTCCCACAGGTTTCGCAGCTGCATTTCCGCCAGACGATTGCCCATGCAGCGGTGAATGCCGAACCCAAATGAGACATGGTGCCTAGCCCGGGCCCGGTCGATAATAAAATCGTTGGCGTTTTCGATGACGTCCTCGTCACGATTTCCCGAGATATACCACATCACTACCATATCGCCTTTCTTGATCTTTTTACCCGCAATTTCGGTGTCCTGAGTCGCAATACGACGCATATGTCCCAACGGAGTCTGCCACCGAATGGTTTCTGAAATCATACTGGGAATCAAGGAGGGATCCTGGCGGAGTTTTTCATACTGCTCGGGAAACTTGTTCAGTGCATAGACACTGCCCGACATGGAGTTTCGCGTGGTATCGTTGCCCCCCACGATCAGCAGTATCATATTGCCCAGCATCTCAATTGGCTCCATATTGGCGGTGGCGGGACCGTGGGCCAGTAGTGAAATCAGATCCTTTTTGGGTGGCTGCTGCGCCCGCTCCTGCCATATTTCTGCAAACCGGCGCTGGCACTCCAGCAAAATATCGCGGCGTTCCTCTTCCGTCCTATTGGACACAGTGGGATCCGGATTTTCGGTCGCCACATCAGACCAGTAGGTCAGTAAATGTCGCTCTTCGAATGGAAAGTCGAACAGGGTGGCCAGCATTTGCGTGGTCAGTTCAATAGAAACCTTATCCACCCAGTTAAAGCTTTCACCCACGGGTAAATTATCCAACACAACCTGAACGCGACCGCGGATAACATCCTCCAGTTCCGCCAAGCGTTTGGGCGCAACCGCCGGTATTACAGCACTGCGTTGCTCGTCGTGCTTGGGCGGATCCATGGCGATAAACATGGGCAGCTCGAAATCAATTTTCGATTCGCCAAGAACAATCCGTGGTTCGGAAGAGAATAACTCGTGGTGGGAGTCAACATACATAATGTCTTTAAACTTCGTCACCGACCAAAAGGGGCCGAACTCTTCGCTGTCCACGAAATGCACCGGATCTTCTTTGCGCAAGCGCTCGAAATAGGCCCAGTGTTGCTGGTTCAGAAAAAGATCAGCTTTGCTCGGATCGAGCTCCTCCAGGGGAATGGTGTAGGGATCGGGCAAAATCGCATTCATAGTAGTCGCTCCGTATGTCGAGTTAGTGCTGAGATTCGGGCATTCTTACCACCATGCCGTCCAGGTCTTCATTGAGGGTAATCTGACAGGACAAGCGGCTGTTGTCACCTACCCCCTCGGCCAATTGCAACATACTGGTTTCCATCACACTGCGTTCACCGCTCTGGGTCAGCCAGGCCGAGTCGACGTAGACATGGCAGGTGGCACAGGCACAACCGCCGCCACAATCTGCATCAATACCCGGGATTTCGTTGCTCACCGCCGCTTCCATCAGGCTATCCCCGGATGCCGCGTCCACGATATGCTCGGTGCCGTTGAATTCGATATAAGTAATGCGTGGCATTCAGTCGCTCCAATTTTGTAATATCAGCATATCCTACCGCGTCGAAGTATTGTTGGAAAAGTGTTTTTATGACAATTTAGTAGTCATATAGTGCCATAATTCATTGAGGCGATCTCCACCACGATCATTGCGAGTCACCGACCAACATGGCAATCTCTCACCTCAAATAAATCGGACCGAACAATGAACATAGCAATTATCACGGGTGCCAGTGTCGGCATTGGCAGGGCTGCCGCACAGGCCTTTCTCGCCGACGGCTACCAGGTGTATAACCTCTCACGCCGCGCCTGTGCGGTGACTGGGGTCAACAATATCTTATGTGACCTGTCATCACCTCAAGCGATAGATAGAGCCTGTGAGAGTTTATCGGAGGCGATCACAGGCTGCGATTCGGTCGCACTGATACACAACGCCTGCCAAATGCGCAAAGACAGCGCCACCGACTGCGTCAGCGCAAGTTTGCGCGAGGTGCTGGAAACAAACCTCGTAGCCGCCAACAGCCTCAATCAACGCCTGCTGCCACTGTTGCCCAGATCCTCCAGTGTCCTCTACATTGGCTCCACCTTGTCGGAGAAAGCGGTACCGGGCTCATTTAGCTACGTCATTTCCAAGCACGCCTTGCTGGGTATGATGCGCGCGAGTTGCCAGGATTTGATGGGCAAGGGTATACACACCGCCCTGATCTGCCCCGGATTTACCGACACGGAGATGTTGCGCACCCACCTGGGCGACAATACTACGGCGATGCAGGGTATTTGTGGCATGAACAGCTATAACCGCTTGATAGAGCCCCAGGAAATCGCCGACTTTATCGTCTGGGCGCATGCTAACCCGGTGATTAATGGCGCGGTACTGCATGCCAATCTCGGCCAGAAGGAGTCCTGAGTGGTGGTCACACCAGAGGTATTGTACGAACGACGGGAACGGGTATTCCTGGTGCTGGCGGGTACCTTTCTATGCGCCATGACCTTGCTCAACGTGATCGGCATCACCCGGTTTATTCAACTGGGTCCCATGGCGCTGGCCGTGGGAGTTTTACCCTACCCTCTCACCTTTCTCTGCACCGACTTAATCTGTGAGTTATACGGTAAGGCCAGGGCCAATTTTCTGGTCAGCGTAGGACTGGGATTAAATTTTTTCATTCTCGGAGTGCTATTCCTCGGCGATACTATTCCCTCGGTGCCCGCCGACGCCATGCCCCCCTGGCAGGTGCTACAACTGGCGTCACCGGTTGCGCTGCCCAACGGCGAGATCGTGGAAAACAGCATAGGTTTGTACGAACTGATCTACGCAACCACTTCCGGCGCCATGTTCGCCTCCATGCTCGCCTATGTCGCGGCGCAGTATTGCGATGTGCAACTCTTCCATTTCTGGAAGCGCGTCACCCGGGGGAAACACCTGTGGATTCGCAACAACTTTAGCACCCTGCTGAGCCAAATGGTGGACTCCGTGATGGTGATTACCGTGACCTTTGGCGCAGCCTTCATGCGCGGTGATATGGTGTTCCAGACGCTGCTGGTGCTCATCGGCAGCAACTACCTTTTTAAAGCCACCGTTGCCTTACTGGATACCGGGCCGCTCTATTTGTTGGTGCATGTGTTGCGTAAGTATCTGCAATTAGAGCCTGAAGAGATGCCAGCAGTGGCGGCCGACGGCGCTTCACTCCCGGGCAGTTCAGAAGAGAACCTATGACTGGAAAAATTATATTGATAACCGGAGCATCTTCCGGTTTTGGTGAGGCCTGCGCCCACCATCTTTGTAGTAAGGGCCATATCGTTTACGGGACCAGTCGAAAGCCAAGCCTGGCCCAGAAGCCCTACAAAATGATAGTGATGGATGTCAACGACGATGCCTCGGTGACCCTGGGAATTGCAGAAATCGTGGCTCGGGAGGGCCGACTGGATGTCGTTGTAAATAATGCCGGAGTGGGCATCGCCGGATCGGTCGAGGACACCGCGATAGAAGAAATAAAATTCCAGTTTGAAACTAACCTATTTGGCGTATTGAGGGTGTGCCACGAAGTCCTACCCATAATGCGTTCGCAAGAATCCGGGACTATTATCAACATTGGTTCACTGGCAGGCCTGGTCGGCGTGCCGTTCCAGGGAGCCTATAGCGCCAGTAAAGCCGCGCTACAAAGCTTGACGGAAGTGCTGCGAATGGAAGTTAAGCCATTCGGGATTCACGCGGTTTTAATCGAGCCGGGAGATTTCAAAACAGGGTTTACCGGTAGTCGAATAAACACAAAGCAATCGCTGATTAGTTCCGTGTATCGGGAACGCTGCGATAGGGCGGTGCAAATAATGGAGGAAGATGAGCGTAACGGCCTCAATCCGATCGCAGTGGCCGCGCTGGTAGAAAAAATTATTGACCATCCTTCGCCGCACTTGCGCTATTTGATTGGCCCCACCCTGGAAGTGTTTGCCGTACACCTGAGAAAGGCAATTCCCGCGTGGCTGTTTGAATGGATTATCATGAAAAACTATAAAATCTAATCCAGCGACGCAATGACCGATATCACAAGCGCCTCAAACTAGCAGGCCTGGCGCAGCGGCACGGCGCTCTCAGAAGTCTTCTGTAAATACTCTTCCGCCAGTTGCTCGGCAATCAGTTCAGTCTGGCGGTGCCCCTCATCCGCCCTGCGTAAGACTTCCGCCAAGGTAATTTCAATATGGCCAATATGTTCCCGCTTCATCGAACTGCCTGAACCTATGCGCTGGTGATGCACATCGATTATCCCACCTGCGTTGATTAGAAAATCGGGGCAGTACAAAATTCCTCTTCCCTCAAGGTTCGCCCCATCCGCGCTGGTGGCGAGCTGGTTGTTCGCGGCACCCGCAATAATGCCCGCGCGAATAGTGGCTATGCTGCGCTCGTCGAATACAGCGCCCATCGCGCAGGGCGCCAAAATATCTACTTCCATTGCGAGAATTTCATCCACGTTTACGCCGATGACACCTAGCTCCCTAACGGCCCGATCCAGGTTTGCGCGATTCACATCGGCGCCGAATACCTTCGCCCCATCGGCGACCAAATAGCGGGCGAGGTAAAAACCTACATGGCCCAGGCCCTGTATCGCCACCGACAAGCCCTGCAGTGAATCCACCCCCATGCGATGCCGGACCGCAGTCCGCATACCCAAATACACACCCAGCGCAGTACTGGGGGACGGATCGCCGCCATACTCGTTATCATCGAGGCCGCTGACGAAATCGGTGCGCCCAGCCATGACGCGAAGATCATCGACGCCGGTGCCAGAATCTTCCGCAGCGACATAGCGGCCGTTCAGGGTATTTACAAAATCTCCCATAGCCTCCATCAGAGCGCGGGATTTGTGGGTATGAGGGTCGCCTATGATGACTGATTTTCCGCCGCCGAATGGTAGCCCTGCCAGGGATGATTTGTAGGTCATGCCCCGAGACAAGCGCAACACGTCTTGCAGGGCGTCCGTATCGTTTGCATAGGCAAACATACGACAGCCGCCCACGGCGGGACCTAGGGTGGAATTGTGCACGGCAATAATGGCCTGTAAACCGCTCTTGTTATCCGAGTGGAAACAAACTAACTCATGGTTGTCGAAGGCCGGATTGGAAAAAACGCTCATTCACTTATCCTCAAATTGTCCGGTTTATTATTGGGCTAGGCAGCGTCATATATTTTGACCGCAGAAATATCTGCTTCCCCTTTCCAGCGCTCCAGTAGCGCCTTTCGTTGAACGTCCAGGCCTTCCCTGTTACGGTCTTTTACGTGGCCAAAACCACGCAATTTTTCAGGCAGCCGGGCGAGCTCCACCGCCAGATCGTAGTTTTCCTCCGACAGGTTCTCCAGCAGGCTATCCAACAAGACGTTGTAGTCGGCCAGGTCAGCCTGCTCCCTCTTTCTTTCGTCCGAGTAGCCAAATACATCAAACACCGTGCCACGCAGGAACTTGAGTCGCGCCAGCAACTTGAACGACAGCATCATCCAGGGGCCAAATTCGCGTTTCAGTAAATGACCGGTATTGGGATCGCGTTTACTAAACAGCGGCGGCGCCATATTGAAACGCAGCTTATAGTCGCCCTCGAACTGGGCCGATAGCTTGCGCAGGAATTCACCATCGGTGTAGAGACGCGCCACTTCGTATTCATCCTTGTACGCCATCAATTTAAACAGGTTGGTCGCGGCGGCCGCCCGTAGGGAATTTTGTTCATCTACCCTCGGGTCAGCGCTGCACAGTTGGTCCATCCGGCGCCGGTATAACTCGGCGTAGCTAGCATCTTGATAGCCTGTTAGGCGGACAATCCTATCGGCAATAATCTCCTCCAGAGAGGACGGCATTTTTTTCTCCTCCTGGTCGCCCCTCACCAATTGCATGACTTTCTCTGGCTGATCGGCACACCGGCGCCCCCATAGGAAGGCCTGCTTATTGAACTCAATTGCCACCGCATTGAGCTCTATCGCCTGCTCCAGAGCTGCCGCAGACACGGGCACTAAACCCCGCTGCCAAGCAAAGCCGAGCAGGAATAAATTTCCGGCGATGGAATCCCCAAGTAACTTAGTAGCAATAGTCGTGGAATTAATAAAATGGCAACCGTCCTCCCCCACCTCGGTGATGATTTTTTCCTTCATTGCCGTGGTTGGAAATTTGGCATCCGGATCCAGAATAAACGCTGAGGTGGGTACTTCCGCCTCATTGACCACGGCGTGGGTGCGCCCCTGGGCAACTTTGCCCAGCGAATCGTAACTGGTGGTGACCACCAAATCACAACCCAGCAGCAAATCCGCCTCCCCTGCGGGGATGCGCACCGCCTTGATATCTTCCTGCTTCGCGCTGACCCGCACATGACTGACCACGGCGCCGAATTTTTGCGCCAGACCTGTCTGGTTTAGCGTCGCACAGCCTTTACCTTCAATATGCGCTGCCATCGCTACAAGCGCGGTAATGGTGAGTACACCGGTTCCGCCAACGCCGGTTACCACAGTATTCCAGGGCCGTTCCAGGCTGGGCAGTACCGGTTCCGGAAGAGGATCGAAGATTAGTTCCACATCACCCGTGACGACGGTCGGCTTTTTCAGCTTGCCGCCAACGACAGTCACAAAACTGGGGCAAAACCCTTTGACGCAGGTGTAATCTTTATTACAGGAATTTTGATCAATAAAGCGCTTGCGGCCCAATTCTGTTTCCCGGGGCAGGATGGACAAACAATTGGACTGAATGCTGCAGTCACCACAGCCTTCACAGACAGCATCGTTGATGAATAGCCGTTTAGCCGGATCGTCCATTGTGCCTTTTTTTCGGCGCCGGCGCTTTTCCGCTGCGCAGGTCTGCTCGTAGACAATAATGGAGGTGCCCTCGTACTCACGCAGCTCTTTTTGCAAAGCATCCATTTCATCCCGATGGTGCAGGGTATAGCCGACAATGCTGCCAAACTGACCCCGCCATTGGTCGGGATTGTCACTCACCAACGCGATGCGACGAACCCGCTCGGCGCTGAGTTGGAGGATCAAATCGCTCACACTCAAATGGCCGTCGATGGGCTGGCCGCCGGTCATGGCTACCGCATCGTTGTACAATATCTTGTAGGTGATATTTACCTCGGCGGCAACAGCGGCGCGAATCGCCAGCAGGCCAGAGTGGAAATAGGTGCCATCGCCCAGGTTCTGAAAGACATGTTTGGTGTCGGTAAAGTGCGCCTGCCCAATCCACGCAGCGCCCTCCCCACCCATTTGGGAGAAGGTGTGGGTTTCCCGGTCTGGCATCCAGGTCGCCATGTAATGGCAGCCAATACCGCCCATCGCGCGACTGCCTTCGGGCACTTTGGTAGAGGTATTATGTGGGCAACCGGAACAAAAATGCGGCACTCGCTCGATGCTTTCTCCCGGTATCGCCAGCGATGCTTCCTTCTGCTCGATCCAGGCCACCCGTTGATTCATGGTTTCGGAGCTATAGAAGCGCCCGATACGCCTGGCGATGACCAGGGCAATCATGGCCGGCGTCAGCTCCGATACATTGGGTAGCAAGTCCCGCCCATCCTCGTCGAATTCGCCAAAGACGCGCGGCCTGGCTTTAACCGGATAGTTGTAGAGCTGCCCGGTAATTTGATCTTCAATGATTGACCGTTTTTCCTCCACCACCAGGATTTCTTCCAGGCCCTCGGCAAATTCATGCGTGGTCTGCGGTTCCAATGGCCAACTCATGCCGATCTTGTATACCCTTAGACCGATTTCAGCCGCCACCGCATTGGTAATTCCCATATCTTCCAATGCCTGCATCACGTCCAGATAGGATTTACCGCTGGTGGCAATGCCAAAACGGGGATTGGGGCTATCAATCACGATTTTGTTCAGGCCATTGGCCCTGGCAAATGCGCGGGCCGCATATATTTTGTATTTGTTGAGCCGCAGTTCCTGTTCCAGCGGCTTGTCCGGCCACCGGCCATGCACGCCACCCTCGGGCATTTGAAAATCTTCAGGAATGACAATTTCGATGCGATTCGGATCAATGTCGGCGGAAATTGCCGAGTCCATATTTTCGGTGATGGCTTTCATCGCCACCCAGCATCCGCTGTAGCGCGACAGTTCCCAGCCATAGATGCCCAGGTCCAGCACCTCCTGCACATTGGAGGGGCACAGCACCGGCACTGATGCGCCGATAAACATATGTTCAGACTGATGTGGCAGGGTTGACGATTTACAGGCGTGATCATCCCCCGCGACCGCCAGCACACCCCCGTATTTGGACGTGCCAAAGGCGTTGGCATGTTTGATCACATCCATGCTGCGATCCACACCCGGCCCCTTGCCATACCACATGCCGAAGACACCATCGTACCTGGCCCCCTCAAACAAATTTGTCTGCTGAGAGCCCCAGACGGCAGTCGCCGCTAGATCCTCATTGACCCCGGGCTGGAAAAAAACGTTGTGTTTATCCAACCACGGCTTGGCCTTCCACATGGCCAGATCGACAGTGCCCAGGGGAGACCCACGATAGCCTGATATAAATGCAGCGGTGTTGAGACCGCGCTGCTGATCCCGCTGATGCTGCAGCATGGGCAAGCGAACAAGCGCTTCGATTCCCGTCATGTAGGCACGGGTTGTATCCAGCGCGTATTTATCGTCGAGTGAGACTCGTTTGTTCACCGCAGAAACGTCTTTGCCCATGACCAGCCACCCAAATATTTAGAAGGGAATTATTACCCAAAATTGTAGGTATAATTATTTTATCTATCCACTTATTATGGCTAATTATGCATATTTTATTCTCTATATAGAAATATTGAGGTTATTTTGGCCTATATATTGACCAAACAAGATATTGAAATACTGAAGGAGCTGCAGCGGGACGCCAGCACCAGCACCGCTGCCATTGCCGAGCGTATCAATATCTCCCAATCGCCTTGCTGGCGACGTATCAATCGGCTTGAGCAAGAGGGGGTGATTAACAAACGGGTCGCCCTGTTGGATAGGGCGTCGCTGGGCATGGACATTGTGGTATTCGCCACCATCAATCTCACCGGGACTGGCCGGCAAAACCTGATGGCGTTTGAGCAGGAAATTGTCCTTCACCCGGAAGTTGTTGAGTGCTACACCATGACGGGCATCTGGGACTATATGTTAAAAATCGTCACCAAAGACATTCGCCACTACGAAAAATTCGTCAGAAATACCCTGACTGAAAGCCCCGCCATTCGAGAACTACACTCACATATGGCCGTAACAGAAATTAAAAACAGCACGGAACTGCCGCTGGACACCCAGTTATAGGATGACCAATGCCCCAGAAATTGCCGCCCAGTAAGCTGCCGGACATTGGCACAACCATCTTCACGACCATGTCCGCCCTGGCGGCGAAGCACCATGCCTTGAACCTATCCCAGGGCTTCCCCGATTTCGATGCTCCCCTGGCACTGCGGGAGTCGCTGGCCCGACATGTCATCGACGGGCACAACCAGTACGCGCCAATGATTGGCGCGCCGCCCTTAAGAGAGCAAATCGTCGCGCAACTGGCCCGCTATCGCGGCGTGGCTTGCAACCCTGACACGGAGATAACCGTCGTACCCGGCGCAACCGAAGCCATTTTTTGCGCTATCGCAGCGTGTATCCACCGCGGTGACGAGGTCATTATTTTTGACCCCTGCTATGACAGCTATGCACCCTCAATCACCCTGGCTGGCGGCAGGGCCGTTCACCTTCCCCTAAACCCTGGAAGCTTCACCATTGACTGGAACCGGGTCCACTCGGCCATTACTGCCCGCAGCCGAATGATCATCATCAATTCTCCGCACAACCCCAGCGGCAGCACCTTGTCCCGCGACGACCTCATCGAGCTGGAGTGTCTTGCCGAAAAGTACAATCTGCTGGTCATTAGCGATGAGGTCTATGAGCACCTTGTTTATGACGGCGCCGCGCACAGTAGCGTGCTGCAGTTACCCGCATTGCGCGCCCGCAGCTTCGCCATTTTTTCATTCGGTAAAACTTATAGCGTTACCGGTTGGAAAACCGGTTATTGCGTTGCGCCCCCTGCGCTCACAGCTGAATTGCGCAAGGTCCATCAATTCGTGACCTTTGTGGCGGTTACGCCTATCCAATTGGCACTGGCTGATTTCATGCGCAGTGAACCAGATTACCCGGGAACCCTGGCGGCCTTTTACCAGCGCAAACGCGACCTGTTTTGCGATGCCCTGGCCGGGTCGCAATTCACCCTCACCGCCAGCGCCGGGACATATTTTCAACTGCTGGATTACAGCGCCATCAGCAAGCACCCAGACACGCAATTGTGCCGGGACTGGACACGCGAACACGGCCTGGCCTCGATTCCAATTTCAGTATTTTATGACAAGCCGCCGGAACAACATTTCCTGCGTTTTTGCTTCGCCAAGACCGACGAGGTTTTAAACCAGGCAGCAGCTATCTTATGCAACATTTGAACGGGTATTGTTAGCGATGCAGGCTTCACCCATGCCAAAACTCTCCGTCACCCTGATCCAGTGTGAACTCGCCTGGGAAAACCCCCAGGACAATCGAGAACAGATCGCCGCGCGTATCGAAGCGCTGCCCCAGGCCACAGACCTGATTGTGTTGCCGGAAATGTTCACCACCGGATTTTCAATGAATGCGGTCAGGAACGCTGAGCTTCCCGGCGGGGCTACCGAACAGTGGCTGCAACAACTCGCCCGCGAATACGACTGCGCCATAGCCGGCAGCATTGCTGTGCGCGAGGGCGAGGCGGTATTTAATCGCCTGCTGTTTGCCACCCCCGATCAAATCCAGCACTACGATAAACGCCATTTATTCCGCATGGCCGGTGAAGACAAACGCTATGCGTCAGGGCGGGAGCGCGTCATTGTTGACTGGCGCGGCTGGCGTATCAATTTGCAGGTGTGTTACGACCTGCGATTCCCGGTATTCAGTCGCAATCAAAATGACTATGACCTGCTGCTTTATGTAGCCAACTGGCCCGCGGTACGCCGCAACCATTGGCGGCAGTTACTCATCGCGAGGGCGATAGAAAACCAGGCCTGCGTGGTGGGCGTTAATCGGGTAGGCAGTGACGCCAAAGGGCTGGCCTATTCCGGCGACAGCCTGGCGATTGCCGGAGACGGTACCGTGATAAGTGACATGAAGGATGAAAATTGTGCCGCTCAGTTTGAGCTGAGCGGCGATGAACTGGCGCAGTATCGCGCGCAATTTCCCTGCCACCTGGATGCCGATGCATTCCAGATGGCCCAGGACTGAGTTGTCCTAGTTGGTGTATTCCACTTCCAAAGTAGCCATTACGCGGCGATTTTCCGCGCGGCCATCTTTGCTGTCATTACTGGCAACCGGCTGGGATTCGCCATAGCCTGCCGCCTCCAGGCGATCACCAGATACACCGTACTCGTTGACGAGCAGATCGACCACGGCCTGGGCGCGACGCTGTGACAACTGCTGGTTATAGCTCTCAGGGCCGGAACTATCGGTATGCCCCTCAACATTTACCTGCAATTCGTCGAAGCGCTTCAGAAAGGCCGCCAGCTCACTCACGTCGGAGAAGTACTGGTCGCCCACCACAGAGGAATCAAAGGGAAATTGTACCTTTAGCCTGATAGATGCGATCCGGGTAACCGGTAGTGGGCAGCCCACTGAATCTACCCGGGTGCCCGAGGGAGTGCCCGGGCACTGATCGGTATCGTCGTATACACCGTCGCCATCGGAGTCGACGGGAACCGGCGCGGCTACCACAACAACATCCGCTTTTACCTTGCCGAAGTAGTAGTTCAGGCCCGTGCTAAAAAGCAGGTCGCTCTGGTTCTCATCCAGGCTGCGCAGGACTCGCGCCTCAAATCGCACACCGAGATAATCGGTTATCATCCAGCGCACACCGGCACCGACATTCACGGTTGTTTCGACGGTATCGAAGTGACCGGCATCGATGTCGATTTCGCCCGCGCCAAAGGCTACGTAAGGACGGACTCGGGGGGACTGGCCAATATAGCTGCCGCCGTAGTACAGCATATCAAGCTGCCAGGTCGTCACATCCGCATCGAGGCCATCCTTATACTGGGTGTCAATATCGGCGTAATAAAACTCTGCGGCCCAGTTATCATCGAAGGCATATTCCAGACTAACCCACGGGGTGCCCGTATCGTCCAGATTCCGATCATTGTCGAAGGCCCAGAAAGCCACACCGACGTTAACTGTGACCGGCAGCTCTGCGGCCACCGGCGCAACCCAACCCGCCGCTGCGAATACAACCGACCCCACAATACCGAGTATTTTCCCTTTCATTATTCTAAACCCCTCTTCCTAAGTAAGCTTGCGAGCCCAAGAATAACAGTTGCGACGGAAGCTTCAATGGCAATAGCAGTGATTTTATTACCAGTTCAGCGCCTTTTTCACGAAGGGAATAGACAGGGCCCGCCGCTCGACCAGAGAGGCATTATCCAGCTTGTCCAATAGGTCGATCAGTTGCGCCAGGGCCCTGGGCGCACGATCGACAATGAATTTAGCGACCTCGGCCGACAGATGCAGGCCACGCCGGGCCGCCCGAAAGCAAAGAATAGCCTTGCGCGCTTCATCGTTGCCGGCCTCCAGCTGATAGACGATTCCCCAACTCAGACGGGAACGCAAATCAGCCAGGCGAATTTCCAGGCCCCGCGGTGCAGAGTTTGCGGCTACCAGCAAGCGGCAGTTTTCTTCTCGGGCGCGATTGAAAAAATGAAACAAGGCCAGCTCCCAAGCCTCGTTGCCCGCCACCGCCTGTATATCATCCAGGCAAACCAGACCCATGGATTCCACCCCCTGTAATACGTCCTCCGGCGCGTAGCCAACGAGCTCCGCCAGAGGGAGATACAAGGCCGGGGTATTGCCTGCCAAATGGCAGCCCGCCTGTAGCAAGTGCGATTTTCCGGTGTCCGGTGGACCATAGAGGTAGATTATGGGCTCGCCCTGGGCCAAAAGCTGCCCCCGTATGGCATTGAGCAATGCCTGGCCAGGCGAGGCACAGAGAAAATTCTCCAGCGTGGCATCGTCTCGCAACTGTACATTCAGGGTTAATTGCTGTTGCGGGCGGATCACTGGGGATCTCCGGCTCTCTCGCTGCCACGCTCGCCCGCCTTCTCCACTTCCTCTTCATTTGCTGATGCACTCTCCTTGCCATACAACTCACTGGCACGATAGTGCTCCACCCCATGGCGCGCAAAAACTGTAATCACCGCAGCGACCGGCAGCGCCACCACCACGCCGACAAACCCCGCCAACTGGCCGCCGGCCATCAGCGCAAAAATAACGGCCACGGGGTGTAAACCGATGCGATCACCCACCAGCACCGGCGTCAACACCATGCTTTCAATCACCTGTCCCACGCCAAAAACCAGACCCACCCACAACAACATGCCCCAGTCGTGGAACTGAAAGTAGGCGGCAATCAGGGATGCGACAATGCCGACAATAAAACCAAGATAGGGCACCAGACTCGCCAGTCCGGCAAGCAACCCCAGCAACAGTGCCAACTGCACCCCCAGCAGCCACAAGCCGGTTCCATAGATAACCCCCAGGACGCACATTACAATGAATTGGCCGCGCAGGAAGGCACCTACTACTTCATCTGCCTCGCTTACCATCAAGACAGTTCGGTCCTGCCACGCCACCGGTAACATCCGCAGCATCTTACCCACCAGTATGTCCCAGTCACGCATCAGGTAAAAAGCGACAACCGGCACCAGGGCCAGGCTTGCCAAGCCCATCAAGATAGAGGCGCCTGAGCCGGTCAACTTTTTACCGGTTTCCGCCATTATTTTCCCCAGGGATTGCCAGTTCTCGGCCAATTGGCTAGACCAGTCCAGCGGGGGAAGCGTTCCGGCGGGAATGCCAAGCCGTTCCTGCAATAGGGGAACCGCTACTTGAGTCGCCCAGTCAAAGAACAAGGGTATCTTGCGAATCAGGGCGTCCAGTTGCTCCAGAACCAGCGGCACCAAAAACAACAACGCTGCCACCAGAACCCCAAAAATCAGCACAAAGACCAACACCACACCCAGTGTGCGATTGAGGCGGTAGCGCTCCAGAATATCGACCAGGGGGTCGCCCAGATAGGCAACCAGGCCGCCCAACACAAAGGGTAGAAGAATAGGTTGCAGGAGATAGAAGGCAAAGCCCAGAAAGGCCAGCGCGCCCAACACCAGCGGCCATCGATTAACCACGGGATTGTTGCCTACCTCCGCCACTGGTAGCTCAACTGCACAGCAGTATCGACCGAGTGAACCGGCACCAGCTGGCTATTTAACTCAATGATCGCCGCCAACTGCTTTGCATCCGCCTGGGCAACCAGATTCAAGCGAATACTATCACCCCGGATGATCTCTACGTTGGCAAATTCGATTAACTCCACCCCCTCCAGCCAGGCGACAATGTTGGCATAGTCAGCGTAACTCGACACACCGCTGACCATCAGTTTGACGCCCTCGGTGATTTTGCCCGACGGTGCCACTGCATATCGCGCAGACATCTCCTGGGCAACCAGGGACACCCCCGCCCTAAGAAAGATTTGGGGATCGCCCATGGGAATGGATCGGTCCACCCGGGAATGTTCGAATAAATAGCTCCAATCGCCAACCCAACTGCCATTTGACAAAGTGGCCAGGCGGCCGGCGAGAATATCCTGCGTATCATAGCGGCGCGAAGCGCCGTTGAGCGCTGCCGCGTTTAATCGCCAGAGTTCATCGACACTGATGAGCGCGGAATCGTTCAAGTCATACAACGGAAATTGAACCGGCACGCCGCGCCGGGCAAACTCATCAATCAGCTCCGATATCACTTCCGGTGCCGACTCCCAATTGAGGAACTCTCGCCCCTGGGAACTCTCCATTACCATCCACACCAACACCGTGGGCCGATTGGCAGTCCAGAATGGCAGCCCCGCCCCCGCTACCAGCTCGGCAATTACCGAACTATCAAACTCAAAACGCGCAGAGAGGTCCCCCGTCGCACCCTGATCCAGGGTATAGACGTACTGCTGAACATAGGTTTGCGAATTGCCAAGCGCTTCTGTGATAACCGAATCTTGCAGTACATCGACACTACCGGAAACCTTTACCAATACTTCGGACAGGGCGTCCCTGGAGGCCGCGGCCAGTGCCCTGTCGCTGTGGTCTGTCACGGGGACTTCCGCCGAATACAGATCTTTAACCACCACCGCGTAACCGGGCATAGAAATCAACCCCAGCAGCAGTAGCCCAATAATTTGAAACCCGGGCCTCAGCACCCTATCCTCCCCAATGCAATTCATGAGCCGTAGTGTAGCAGCACAGGCGTATGAAGACAGTTCCCAGTGGCAGACGAGCCAATCGTTTTGCCCTGAACTACTGTAATTAACCGCTATTCAAGCTAGAATACGCGGCTTCCCAATAGCCACCGGTTTTTACTGGATTTCGAGGCCCATGAGCAAGCAAGACGTGAAGCCAACCCTCAGTTATAAAGACGCCGGCGTCAATATCGACGCGGGCAACGCGCTGGTCGAACGGATTAAAGGCATATCCAAACGCACTCGCCGCCCCGAAGTGTTATCCGGCCTGGGCGGTTTTGGCGCCCTGTGCGAAATTCCGGCGGGCTATAAACAACCGGTACTGGTATCTGGCACTGACGGCGTGGGCACCAAGCTCAGTCTCGCGATGACAATGGGCGTGCACGATACCATCGGTATCGATTTGGTGGCCATGTGTGTCAATGATCTGATTGTGACCGGTGCCGAGCCGCTATTTTTTCTCGATTACTATGCTACAGGCACCCTCAGTGTGGATACCGCAGTGGCTGTGGTTGAAGGAATTGGGCGCGGTTGCGAATTGGCAGGCTGTTCTTTGGTGGGCGGCGAGACTGCCGAAATGCCCGGCATGTATGAAGGTGAAGACTATGACCTGGCCGGATTTTGCGTCGGCGTGGTAGAAAAATCTGACATTATCGATGGCGCGGAAGTCAGTGCCGGAGACGTGCTTATCGGCCTGGCCAGCAGCGGCCCCCATTCCAATGGCTTCTCCCTGATTCGCAAAATACTGGATCTCAGTGGCGCAGATCTCCAGCAACCCATGGCTGGGACCACCCTGGGTGAGGCCCTGCTGGAGCCTACGACAATCTTTGTCAAAGCGCTGCTGGCGTTGTTTGGCAAGATTCCCGTCAAGGCTTTGTCCCATATCACAGGCGGTGGCTTACTGGAAAACATCCCCCGCGTGCTGCCCGACGACTGCAACGCCCAGATCGACACCAACAGTTGGCAGTGGCCAGAGGTATTTGACTGGCTAAAGACCCAGGGGAATGTCGCACTCGAGGAAATGTATCGCACCTTTAACTGCGGCGTTGGCATGGTTATTTGTGTGGCGCCGGGAGACGCGGACATCGCTCTGGATCAGCTCAACGCCTGCGGGCACAGCGCCTGGATAATTGGGCAGATAGTGGCGGGCAACAATGAGGTAGAGCTGCTTTCGTGAGCGACCCTCAAGCCACTCCTCCAGGCAATATCGCAATACTCATTTCCGGCACCGGCTCCAATATGCAGGCATTTATCGACGCCTGTGAAGCGGGCCACCTGGAGGCCAGAATCAGTATTGTCATTAGCAACAAACCCGATGTAGAGGGTTTACGGCGCGCCGCAGCTGCGGGTATTGCAACCCGGTGCATCGATCATCGCGATTACGACAGTCGGGAGGTTTTCGATGCCGCCCTGGTCAGCGCCCTGCAGGAACACGCCATCGACCTGGTGATACTGGCCGGTTTTATGCGCATTCTCACGCCGGTTTTCATCGAACCTTTTCTCGGCCGATTATTGAACATTCATCCCTCTTTGCTGCCAAAGTACCCGGGGTTGCACACCCACCAACGCGCGCTGGGCGCCAGGGATAGTGAGGGGGGAGCAACGGTACATTTTGTCACCCCCGAGCTGGACAGTGGGCCGCCGATAATACAGGCAAGAGTGCCCATTCGCGACGATGACACTGCAGAAAAACTGGCGGCGCGAGTACTTGTTGAAGAACATAAAATTTACCCCTTAGCCGCACAATGGTATATGCAAAACCGCCTTCAGCTAAGCAATACAGGAGCAACCCTGGATGGCCAAGCAATTCCTGAATCGGGGATTCAGTATCCGTAATCTACTTATCGCACTACTGTGGGCCTCCTGCACCCTAGGCGTTGCAAGCCCCGCATCGGCGGGACAGCCCTCCACTGTGCGCGAACCGGGGGCTGCGGTGCTCAAGCCCTATACCGCACAGTACAAAACCAGCGCGAGAGGCATGAGCCTAACCCTGAACAGGGAGTTAAAACTGGGAGAAAACGGTGTCTATACCTTAACCAACGGCGGTGGCATTCTGATCGTCGGCTTCAAGGAAAAAAGCCAATTTCGGGTCGAGGGAACACGTGTTATTCCCAGCACCTACGTCTATCAGGGCACCGGATTGATGAACAGGCGACGCGAAGTGCGCTTCACTCCAGGTGCCGACACCTTGCGCAGCCTCTACAAGGATAAATGGTACGACCTGCCCTACACCGAAAATACGCTGGATCGCATGTCCCAGCAGGAGCAAGTAAGATTACTGCTACTGAATGACCCGACGCCTACCGATGACGTGGTAATAACCGTGGCCGATGGCAAGCGGGTAAAAGACTACACCCTGGTGTTTGTCGGAGAAGAAACGCTGCAAACACCATTGGGAAAAGTTGACACCTTGCATTTCAAACGTATTCACGACAATCCGGATCGCAAGTCAGACACCTGGATTGCCCCCGCCTGGGATTTCATGATGGTCAAAACCATTCACATTGAGGATGGTAAACCGGTGGTGGGAATCATCACCGGCGCGACTATCGACGGCAAAAAAATCGGTTCGCAGTAGGAATAGACCTTTATCCCTATTTTCCCACCGCTGCCATAGCAGCGGCGCTGGGCCCATAACCGTTAGGCCTTGGGCAGGGTAACACCGGTCTGACCCTGGTATTTGCCGCCGCGATCCTTGTAACTTGTCTCACAAACTTCGTCCGACTCAAAAAATAGCATCTGCGCCACACCTTCATTGGCGTAGATCTTCGCCGGCAGGGTCGTGGTATTCGAAAACTCCAGAGTGACGTGGCCCTCCCACTCGGGCTCCAGCGGGGTGACGTTTACAATAATGCCACAGCGCGCATAGGTCGATTTCCCCAGGCAAATGGAGAGCACATTGCGCGGAATGCGAAAGTACTCCACGGTACTGGCCAGGGCAAAGGAGTTTGGCGGAATGACGCAAACATCACCTACCACATCGACAAAACTCCCCTCATCGAAATTTTTGGGGTCCACGGTGGCGGAATTAATATTGGTAAACACCTTAAATTCCCTGGAACAGCGCACATCGTAGCCATAGCTGGAAGTACCGTAGGAAATCAAACGCCGGTCACCGTCATAGCGCACCTGGTCAGCCTGATAGGGCTCGATCATGCGCTGCTCTTGCGCCATACGGCGTATCCACTTGTCTGATTTAATACTCACGTTCGCTGCTTACTCCAGGTTATCCGTACGGCTAGTCATCTGAGATGGTTATTTCGGGAAACTGGCGCACCCCGCCCTCACCGGCCCCCGCCAGCGCACTCTCGACCCCGGCCGCGATAGCACGGTAGATACCGGCGGCGGAAGAATCGGGATCCTCAACCACTGTCGGTGTGCCCGCATCGGTCTGCTCGCGGATGGACAACAGCAAAGGCAAGCTGCCCAATAGCGGCACACCGTAGTCGCTCGCTATTCGCTCACCACCGCCGTCGCCAAAAATATGCTCCGCGTGGCCGCACTGGCTGCAAATATGCACCGCCATATTCTCGACAATACCGAGGATTGGCACGTCCACCTTGCGGAACATTTCAATACCCTTCTGGGCATCCAGCAAGGCGATATCCTGTGGCGTGGTGACAATAATCGCACCGGCAACCGTTGCCTTCTGGGATAGGGTTAACTGGATATCACCCGTTCCAGGCGGCATATCGATTATCAGATAATCGAGTTCGCCCCACAGAGTTTGCTCCAGCATCTGGGTCAAGGCGCCGCCCGCCATAGGGCCGCGCCACACCATGGGGGTGCGCTCATTGACAAGATACCCCATGGACATGGTCTTGAGGCCGTATGCTTCTATCGGCAGTAAATATTGGCCGTCCTGCTGTTTAGGCTTGGTGTCCTGCGGTACGCCTAGCATGACTTGCTGGCTGGGGCCATAAATGTCCGCGTCCAACAAGCCGACCTCGGCGCCCAGGCCCTTTAACGCGAGTGCGAGGTTAACCGCCGTGGTTGATTTGCCAACTCCGCCCTTGCCCGAAGCGATGGCAATGATATGTTTAATATTGTTCATAGCTGCGCACTGATGGTCGCCATCTGGGGTTAGTTGGTGGGCGGCTAGTATAAGGACATGCCGTCCATTCAACAATGGCCGTGTGCAATCTAGGGAGCCTTTGAACAAATCTATGGCATCTCTGGCACCGGCGGATGAAAAAACTCGCCAAAGCGGCTATAGTGGCGCCCCTTTTTTAGCAAATCGGAACAAGCTCATCATGCCCGACTCCGCACCGCGCAACATACTGGTGACCAGCGCTCTGCCCTATGCCAACGGCCCCCTGCACCTGGGCCATATTCTGGAGCAGGTGCAGACAGATATTTGGGTTCGCTTTCAGAAGTCCCGTGGCCATAACTGCGTCTACATCTGCGCCGATGACGCCCATGGCACCGCGATTATGCTGACTGCGGAGAAGTTGGGAATCACCCCCGAACAGCAAATTGCGGACATGAAAGCGAGCCATGAAAAGGATTCCGCCGCCTTCGGCATTGGCTTCGATAACTTCCATTCCACTCACTCCGAAGAAAACCGGATTTGGTGCGAGGAAATCTACCGCCGACTTGAGTCCAACGGCCACATAGCCGAGCGTCAGATAAGCCAGGCATTTGACCCCGAAAAACAGCTATTCCTGGCCGACCGCTTTATCAAGGGCAGCTGTCCCCGTTGCAAAACAGAAGACCAATACGGCGATAATTGCGAAGTCTGTGGCGCCACTTACAGCCCGGCGGAACTGATCAATCCGGTGTCAGCGATCTCTGGGGCCACGCCTATAGAAAAAGACTCCATTCACTATTTTTTCAAGCTCCCGGAATTCGAAACCATGCTGAAGGAGTGGATTGACTCGGGCACCTTGCAACCACAGGTTGCCAATAAGCTGCGCGAATGGACAGATACAGGTCTGCAGGAATGGGATATCAGCCGTGACGCCCCTTATTTCGGCTTCGAAATCCCCGGCGCTCCCGGCAAGTTCTTTTATGTTTGGCTGGACGCCCCGATTGGCTACCTGGCCAGCTTCCAGAATTATTGCGAGCGCGAGAATCTCGACTTCGACGACTACTGGCAATTGGGTTCCAGCACCGAGCTCTATCACTTCATCGGCAAGGACATCATCAATTTCCACGGCCTGTTCTGGCCGGCCATGCTCCACTCCGCCGAGCTGCGCACACCCACAGCCATTTATGTACATGGCTTTCTGACAGTCAACGGCACCAAGATGTCCAAGAGTCGGGGCACGTTTATCAATGCCAGTACCTATCTGGAACATTTAGATGCCGAGTATCTGCGCTATTACTTTGCCGCCAAACTTAGCGCCTCCATCGATGATATCGACCTGAACCTCGAGGATTTCATCCAGCGGGTAAACTCGGATGTGGTGGGCAAGGTGGTGAACATCGCCAGCCGCTGCGCCGGCTTTCTGCGCAAGGGCTTCGACAATCGACTCACCGCCGACTGCGCGGAACCAACGCTGGTGGGTGATTTTATTGCCGCAGGAGAGGACATTGCCCAACTCTTTGAACAGCGCGAGTTTAACAAGGCCATCAGGCAAATTATTGCCCTGGCGGACCGCGCCAATCAGTATATCGATGAGAAAAAGCCCTGGGTACTGGCCAAGCAGGAGCACAGCAAACAACAAGTACATGAGGTATGCAGCGTCGGTATCAATCTGTTTCGCGTGCTGCTGACCTACCTCAAGCCGGTACTGCCAGCCATGGCAGAAAAAAGTGAGATTTTTCTCAACTGCTCACTGGACTGGCACACCTTGGAGGCGCCCCTGGTCAACCACCAAATCGCCAAATTTAAACCCCTGATGACCCGCATTGAAGCGGCGCAGGTTGAGGCCATGGTTGAAGCGAGTAGAGAACAGCAATCCGCAGCGCCCGAGCCGGCAACAAATGACGCAGCCGCGCAAAGCCCGAACATCATCGAATTTGAGGATTTTGCCAAAATTGATCTGCGCATCGTTGAAATCACCGCTGCGGAACATGTGGAGGGAGCGGACAAGCTGCTGCGCCTCACCCTGAACCTGGGAGAGAGTGAAAAGCAGGTGTTTGCCGGTATAAAGTCCGCCTATCGTCCGGAGGATCTGGTGGGGAAATTGACGGTCATGGTGGCAAATCTGGCACCGCGGAAGATGCGTTTTGGTGTATCTGAAGGCATGGTATTGGCAGCGGGCCCTGGCGGTGAGGATATTTACCTGCTGGAACCACATCCCGGCGCAAAACCGGGTATGCAGGTGAAGTAAACTCCCGGGCATTCAATGCTACAATACAGAGCCACAGACTAATGGCCATTAGTCTGTATTTTCGAACTGTCCCGATGGTAAATTGGGGATAGAATAGACTATTCCACGCACTGAGACACCGGCGCAGGTGCATGGGTCGTAACTCGTGGAGATTCACAATGCTGGCAGACTATTCCATATTGTTGATAGGCGCGATTCTGGTCAACAATTTCGTTTTGGTACAGTTCCTGGGGCTGTGCCCATTCATGGGTGTCTCCAATAAGCTTGAGACCGCTATGGGTATGTCCATGGCCACGACGTTTGTGCTGACCCTGGCATCCGCCTGCAGCTACCTCACCTATAACTTCCTGCTTGAGCCACTGGGTTTGGGCTACCTGAAAACAATCTCGTTTATTTTGGTCATCGCCGTGGTGGTTCAGTTTACCGAAATGGTGGTGCGCAAGAGTAGCCCACTGCTGTATCGCGTCCTGGGCGTTTACTTACCCCTGATCACCACCAATTGTGCGGTGCTGGGGGTGGCGCTACTCAATATCAACAAGAGTCACAATTTTCTCGAGTCCCTGTTCTATGGTTTTGGCGCGGCCCTGGGGTTTTCGCTGGTGCTGGTGCTGTTTGCCGCCATGCGCGAACGTCTTACGGTTGCCGATGTACCCACGCCTTTTAAGGGCGCCGCCATAGGCATGGTAACGGCGGGTTTGATGTCGTTGGCCTTCATGGGCTTTGCCGGCCTGGTGTAATCACAGTGTTCGAGTTATTCGGCCAATACCCCCTACTGACGGCGCTGTTCGCCCTGTTGAGCATGGGAATTGTGTTTGGCGCGGTGCTGGGCTATGCGGCGGTGCGTTTTAAAACCGAGGGCAATCCCATCGCCGACCAGATAAACGAGCTGCTACCGCAAACCCAGTGCGGTCAGTGTGGCTATCCCGGTTGCCGTCCCTATTCCCAGGCCATTGCCGATGGCGAGGCGATAAACAAATGCCCTCCCGGCGGCGAGGGCACCATTCAGGCACTGGCCGACCTGCTCGATGTGGAGGCCATTCCACTGGACGAAGAGCACGGAGAAGAGAATGTCATCACGGTTGCCTATATTCGCGAGGATGAGTGTATTGGTTGCACCAAATGCATCCTGGCCTGCCCGGTGGACGCCATCCTCGGGGCTGCAAAGCTCATGCACACGGTCATTATCAGTGAGTGTACCGGCTGCGATTTATGCGTCGAGCCCTGCCCGGTAGACTGCATCGATATGATTCCGCAGGCGGAGTCACTACAAACCTGGCAATGGCAATTGCCGGACCCAGTCGGGCGAACAATTGAGCTCATCGCAACCGATGCCCAGCCCAGTAATGAGATCGAGCGAGGCAGGGTTGCATGAGAAAAACGTTTAACTTCCACGGCGGCATTCACCCACCGGAAAATAAACTGCAATCGACGGGCGCGTCGATTGAGACCGCAGGCATTCCCGAACAACTGACCATCCCACTATCGCAACATATAGGCGCACCCGCCTCTCCACTGGTGGCAGTAGGCGAGGAAGTTCTGAAGGGGCAAACCATCGCTGAGGCCAAAGATTTTGTCAGCGTGCCCCTGCACGCACCCACCTCCGGAACCATTGCAGCGATAGAAAACCGGATTATTGCCCACCCCTCGGGATTCTCTGCACCGTGTATAGTCATTGCGACCGATGGCGAAGACCGGTGGGCAGCCCATCAAGGTGAGCAAAGCTATGAGTCTGTGGATCGCGGCGAACTTGTCGAGCGTATTCGCAATGCGGGGATCGCCGGGATGGGTGGCGCGGGCTTTCCCACCGCCGTCAAACTGTCGATCAAACCCGATGTCCGAATCAGCACGCTGATCATAAACGGCACCGAGTGCGAACCCTATATCACCGCCGACGACATGCTGATGCGGGAACGGGCAGATCAAATCATCCAGGGCGTCATGATTCTTCGCTATATTCTCGACCCGAGTGAAACCCTGATCGGGGTGGAAGACAACAAGCCCGAAGGCATCGCGTCTCTGCAAGCCGCCGCGGAGGGCACCGGTATTGAAATTGTGCCGTTTCCCACCAAGTATCCCTCGGGGGGTGAAAAACAACTTATCGAAATCCTCACAGGCAAACAGGTGCCCAGTGGGGGATTGCCCTCTGATATAGGGGCTGTCTGCCAGAACCTTGGTACTGCCGTGGCAATTGCCGACGCCATTCTAAGAGGCGAGCCACTCATTTCCAGAATCACCACTGTCACCGGGGAGGCAGTGGAAACCCCACGCAATTTTGACGTGCTGCTGGGTACACCGATGGAGTTCCTGTTGCAAAAAGCGGGCTATCGGGAGGAGCGCAATAATCGTCTGATCGTGGGCGGGCCCATGATGGGTTTTAGCACCCCGCAAGCTGATGTACCGATTGTAAAAACAACGAATTGTATTTTGGCACCTACCGAGAGCGAGCTCCCCACACCGCCACCCGCCCAGGCTTGTATCCGCTGTGGAATGTGCGCCGAGGCGTGTCCCGCCAGTTTGCTGCCGCAACAACTGTTCTGGTTCGCCCAGGGTAAGGAGTATGAAAAACTGGAGGACCACAACCTGTTTGATTGTATCGAGTGTGGCGCCTGTTCATGGGCATGCCCCAGCAATATCCCCCTGGTACAGTACTATCGCAGCGCCAAGGCAGACATCTTGCAAATGCGTGTGGATCGCGAAAAATCGGAGCAGTCCAGAGTGAGATTCGAAGCCCGCGAAGCCCGCCTGGAACAACAGGCGCTGGAGCGTGACGCAAAGCGTGCGGCCCGGAAAAAAGCCGCGGAGGAACGCGCTCTGGCGGCCCGCTCAGGCGATGGTGAAGATCCTATCCAGGAGGCAATAGAACGCGCCAAAGCAAAAAAAGCAGCACAGGAGAGCTCCTGACATGGCCTTGATGCGCATTACATCGCCTCACGCCCACGGCCCGATGACCACATCGCAGGTGATGTTAAAAGTTTTACTGGCAACGATTCCCGGCATCGTCGCGCTCACCCACTTCTTCGGTTTCGGCACCGTGGTAAACATCCTGTGGGGCTGTACCCTGGCATTGGCGTGCGAGTCGCTCGCATTACTATTGCGCCGCCGACCGCTGGCGTTTTACCTCAAGGACTACACTGCACTGGTAACTGCAACCTTACTGTGTATTGCCATGCCGCCCTACGCACCCTGGTGGTTAATCGCGGTGGGAATAATCTCTTCAATCCTGATTGCCAAGCATCTCTATGGTGGCATGGGTTACAACCCGTTTAATCCCGCCATGGTGGGTTACGTAATTTTGCTCATCTCCTTTCCCATCCAGATGACCGCCTGGGCGCCACCACGAGGGGTGGGGGAACTGCCCGGCCTTCTGGATGCGCTGCAGGCCTGTTTCCTACCCGCCAGTTTTGATGGCGTTACCATGGCCACCCCACTGGACCTGTTGAAACAAAATAACAGCCTATTGATGGACGACCTGTGGCAGCAAAGCCCGCTATTTGGACGCTGGGCAGGCCTGGGCTGGGAGTGGGTCAATATCGCCTTCCTGGCGGGGGGATTGTGGCTGCTGTATCAGCGCATCTTCACCTGGCACGCGCCGGTGGCTATGTTGTTCAGCCTGGGCTTGATGGCGGCGCTTTTCTACGATGGTGGCAGCTCGGCCAGCGGCGGTTCTCCCGCGTTTCACTGGCTCAGCGGGGCGACCATGTTGGGGGCGTTTTTCATTGTCACCGATCCGGTTACATCGGCGGTTTCCCTGCCTGGCCGCCTGATCTACGGCGCCCTGATCGGTGTTCTGGTTTACCTCATCAGGACCTGGGGCAATTATCCGGACGCCATCGCCTTTGCGGTACTTATCATGAATTTCGCGGCCCCATTCATCGATCACTACACACAGCCTCGCACCTATGGCCACGGGCGCGGCGGGGAGGAAGAATAACGTGCTGGGACAATCCATAAGCCGCAATGGCCTTTTATTAGGGGCTTTCGCCGTCTGCACAACGCTATTGATTTCGGGCACCTATTTGCTAACCAAAGATCGGATTGCCGAGCAACAACGGCAAGCCAAGGAGAAGGCCCTGCTGGAAATCGTGCCTTTGAGCCGCCACAACAATTCAATGTTGGATACCACCGTCACCGTAAATACCCTGGACCAGGGCCTGGGTTTGCGGCAGGAGAAGCAAATATATCTGGCGCGGCGAGACGGGGCAGCCGTCGCCGCCATCATTCCGGTGACAGCCAGTGATGGCTACAGCGGCGATATAGACCTGATAGTCGGCATCAACATCGATGGTACGATTGCCGGCGTACGGGTATTGAACCACAAGGAAACACCCGGACTTGGCGATAAAGTGGATCTCAAGAAATCCAACTGGATTTTGGGCTTTGATGGCCACTCGCTGGACAACCCCGAATTGTCCAAATGGGCGGTGAAAAAGGATAAGGGAGAATTCGATCAATTCACCGGCGCCACCATTACGCCACGCGCCGTGGTTGCGGCAACGTTGCGCGCGTTGCAATATAGCCAGGCGCACAGGGACGTTTTATTTGCCGCTGAAGATACACATCAAGAGGTTGAAAAATAGCAATGGCACAGACAAGCTATCGGGAACTTTCGCTGAACGGCCTGTGGAAAAATAATCCCGCCATCGTCCAGTTATTGGGCCTGTGCCCCTTGCTGGCCGTCACTGGCAGCGTGGTGAATGCACTGGGACTCGCCAGCGCAACCATGCTGGTATTGATGTGCTCCAACGCCGCCGTTTCCCTGGTGCGCAACTTTGTATCGGACGCTGTACGACTGCCCGTCTTTGTCATGATTATCGCCGCCGCTGTCACCTGCATTGAATTGCTGATGCAGGCCTTCGCCTACGAGTTGTACCAGATCCTCGGGATATTTTTGCCGCTGATTACCACCAATTGCGTCATCCTCGGGCGCGCCGATGCTTTCGCCAGCAAGAACAGTCTCGGCCCTGCGCTCTACGATGGCTTTATCATGGGAGTCGGCTTCGGGGTGATCTTGGTATTGCTGGGCGCTATTCGCGAACTCATTGGCACCGGTGCCCTGTTCGCCAATATGGATCTGCTTTTCGGTGCAGGCGCGGCGAGCTGGAAAGTCGTGTTGGTGGGTGACTATCAGCCGTTCCTGTTGGCAATACTCCCCCCCGGGGCGTTTATCTTGACCGGTTTGATCATTGCGTGGAAAAACCTGATCGACATGGGAATCAAAAAACGCCAGGACGCGTTGAAGGAACAGCCGGTAAAGGGTTCGAAACGCGTAC
>SMVB01248345.1_pt1 | contig 56633 bp, 54 predicted proteins | sample 2456461 | NCBI WGS metagenome assembly SMVB01 (sample SAMN11095934, study PRJNA526329) | marine sediment metagenome | biome: Marine sediment; feature: Surficial sediment; material: Deep marine sediment; isolation source: Hadal surficial sediment | place: Pacific Ocean | collected 2014-05 | depth...
AAGAGAGCCGATGATTAGCGCAAGGTGGCTTGCGGCAAATCGAAACGCGGCTTTTTCAGCGCCATCGATCGCGGATGAGCTACCGCCACCATTTCGTTGATTACTCATGATAACGCTCGCTTGATTCAGGCAATGTCTGTGTCTATGGGGCGCGACTGCGCGAACCCGACGTTACTCCAAGGCGCGAAAGTGCGCAATGGCGTAAACTTCAGAGTCTAGACGCTTGGTATGAGAACTCTGATGTCCGACACGCGCCAGTACGATACGGTCGCTTTTGACGTTCGTGGTAATGCGACGATGTTGTTTTTTGCAAAAACAACACCGGAGGGTGACATTGACGACTATTTGCTGCTGATGCGGACAATCGAAGAGGATTTCGATTCGTCAACCTACATAGAAATTAACGAGCAGCAATTCGGTGGACACAATCTAATTCGAGAGGCCGGACTAATCGGTAATACTTTGACGCTCAAATTGCATGAGCCGGCGAAAGAACTGGGCGGCATCACGAAAATCGTCCTGACATTTGCCGACACGCCTGAAAACGGAGCGAGCATGGAAGCAGGTGCGTTTCGCGTTCTCGGCGATACCTTGACGGGCGGCAACGCCTGAGCACCGAAACTTTGTGGCCGATAGCGATTACAGTCTGTACATACTTCGTTGCGCCGATGGCAGCCTCTATACCGGCATAAGCACCGATGTCCCGAGACGGATGCAGGAACATCAGGACGGCATTCGAGGTGCGAAGTTTCTTCGCGGCAAGGGGCCGCTACGTCTGGAGTTCGAACAACGTGTCGGTAGCCGCAGTGTCGCGTCGCGAATCGAGTATCGTGTCAAGCGACTCGACAGACCCCGCAAAGAGCAGATAATTTCGGGCGAATGTTCACTCTCCGAATTGACGGCGGACCCGGCTGCGAACAGTGATCAGGCTTCCGGCGAGGCTTGCGGGTAAAGCACGATTTGCTTGCCAAACTCGAGCAGGTGCAAGCGCGCATCCGAATCCCATCTCTCTCTAAATTCCTCGAGCCAGGCGGCTATGGTGGTGAAGTCGTCGAGCATCCGTGGGAATAACACGACCTCCCCGAACGGCTGCGAATAGTCGTCGAGGTGTACCGGGAATACGTGAGCCGCTCCGGTCGTGGTTACCAGAGCTTGCCAATACTGTTCGGTATATTCGTGGCCGAGTCCTTCCAGCATGGCGACTCCAAGCATCACGACGTCGGTCTGCCTGCCGTCCAGCGCGCCATCGAGAAATCCTGCGCTGCCCTGGACGATGGTTGTGCCATGTGGATGTTCGATAATGATCGAGTAGCTCTTCCCGACGCGCCAGGCCGAAATCGGCGCCGGTGTAACAAGCGGCTCAGCAATGTCACCGGCGTACGGGGTCGCGCCGTTCCAGCCGATCGGTGCGTGGGCTGACTCAATCAAGGTGACCGTGAACTGACCGAAGATGTATTCCTGGCCGTTCTCAGCAAGCACGATCTGGTCCTCCGGCACACCTGCGCCGCGCGCAATTAGTGCGGTCGTTTCGGAGCCAAGAATAGAGGCGCTGCTACGATTCGCGATTGCACCAATGTCCATCGCATGATCGAAATGCGAGTGCACAGGAATGACGGCGGCTAGCCGCCGCATTCTGTATTGATTGATTGCGCGATTGATGGCGGCCGCATCGCTTTGCACGGGTCGGCCGAATACCATATCCAAAAGTGACGGTCGGGAGAAAAAACCGTCGATCAGGATCTGCGTTTCCCCATCGTCAAACAGCAAGGTCGTGACGCCCAGCCAGGTCACGGAAACTGCGTCTACGGTCGGCTCGAGTGTCGGGTAATGCGGCCAGTCAATCGAGGCGAGTGACGGGCGGTCGTTCCACAACACCACAACGGCCACCGCGCCGACGAGTAACAGGGCCGCGACCACAATCGCTGCGCGCTTAAGCTGAATTTTTAATTCGTCTAGAGTAAGCGTCGGCATTCCAAATACTTCGCTACTGTCCGACGGCCATCCGCGCGAGGTGACCGGTTAACGGCGCAAGATAATTGCCCATCGCGTAGCCTAGTAATGCCATCAGTATCGACGCAGGTACGAGACTGGGTCGATGGTGCGCGGCGACGATTGGCGCGGAAGCTGCGGCACCTATATTGGCGGCCGAAGCGATCGCGACGCTGTGGATGTCGACTCGAAATAACCAGGCTCCGGCGACGCAAAATAAGCCGTGGATAAAAATCCAGATGAACGCACCCGCGATGAACATCGGCGCCTCTGCCAGGCCGGCGACCGATGCGCGTGCACCCATGCCGGCGACGAAAATGTAAATGAGAGCAGTGCCCATGGCCGTGGTGTTTGGCAACTTTGATGCAGCTGTCGTGGACAACACCAGTGCGAGCGTCGTGACCAGCAAAATACGCGTGGTTGAAACTCCAAAGACGGCACCAAGGCCGGGATTCGCCGCACTAATCCACTCGGAAATGCCCGGCGCCACCGCGGTACTCACCCATGTGACTCCGATGACGATGGCCACGATGAAAAGGTACTGCGGCATGGTTGGTGCCTGATCCTCTTCAACGTGCAATTTTGCCGCTGTATCCATCGCTATCAGACGGTCTTCGGGCACGCGCGCCCATTTGTTGAAGCGATCGGCGAAATCGCGCGACAGCAGGAGTAAAGGTAGCCAGACGACGTAGACGACATTGTCCGCGATCACGGCGAGGCCAAACTGTTCCTCGGAGGTGCCCAGCATCTCGGCCGTGGCCGCCATGTTCGCAGTACCGCCGATCCAGCTGCCGGCGAGTGCGCCATAACCTTTCCAGGCGTCATCGGATAACCAGGAGTGCACGAGCATGTACGCCACGACTGCGCCGACCATGACGCCGACGGTGCCCATGAGCATGACCAGGACGCCTTTGCCCATGACGCGGACGACGGCTGGAACATTGACTTTGATCAACATCAGTACGATGAACGCGGGTAACAAATATGCGCTCAGGCCCGCGTACACCGGCGAAGAACTTGGCACGACGCCGAAATTATTCAGGAAGACCGGGGTAGCGTAAATAAACAGGAGCGGTGGCAGATAGTCAAAAAGCTTCGCGCCTGTTTTCTGTTGCAGCATGAAGAAAAATGCAGCGACGAAAATCAATACGGCGAGCACACCAAACGGTGACGAGACTAGAGCATCGGAATTTTCCATTAAACGTAGACCGTTTACTTAGAATTGACCCGGGCGAGTATAAAGCAATGCCGGGCAGTCGGTATGGCGCGGGGGGTCAGGCTATTTGTGCTTGCTGGTCCTTGCGCGTGTCTTCATCAGTCATCGCAGCCGACTTGACCGTTAGCCATGCCGCATCCCAGTCTTTCACTTTGCTCGGACCGAAGACAAATTTTGCGATGTAACTTTCGAGCTGCCCGACGCGAAGGACGTTCTTGGGCGGCGGTGTCGGAAAGTCGACGTTACCCGTGAACACGACCACATTGGCGACCGGTACGTCTGGGACCACGTTTTGTAGTGCTCGTGTGCGGCCCGAGTTTTGAATGCACGGGTTCAGGAACCGACGCCTCAGCGTGCCATCAACGTTGGTCCATTGTGGTTCGTCTTCGCCGCCGAAAACGATTCCGTTGTAGTGTTTAGTCTGTATGCAAAGTATGCCGCCAGCGGTCAATATCGCATGATCCACTTTGGTCAGGCCGCCATAGGCGCCCGGAAGAATAAAATCGTGCAATACATCAGGGCTGCGGGCTTCGAGCGCGCGCCGAATGCGCCATGCGCCGATTCGACTGGTGACTACGCCAACGACGTGACTGGCAGCCGATCGAAAGATCAGGGTGAGTAGCAGTGCGGCAGCCAGCGTGAATATGAATGTCGCCGGGCCGACATTGGTGATTCCCGTTGTCACGACAGATTCGGCCGCTAGCGCCGGGAGAGCAATAAGCGGCAAGCTGGTTGCAACTAGTCGGATAAACACGATCATGATCCTAGGGTAATCTCTTGGCGAACAAAAGCATCGTATCAGGTCACGTTTTGCGATGTTTCATCGCCAGACAGACCGTTGGCTACCGGTGTTAACATCCAGGTTCACCAGCAAATGTTCTTATCGAGTGCGATGCCTGCAGGACTCATATCCATTCTGATCATGATCGCCATTGTCATTATCTATGTTCTGGCCAAGGTAATGCAGCTCTCTCGCAGGAGCGAGCAGCAGTGGCGCGAGGTCGACAAGAGCAAGCTGCGGGAGTGGCAGGACGACGACTAAGTCAATCGCTATCGCTTAACGTCGTCTTTCAGGAGCGCGGCGAATTCCGCGGCCGTATCCCTGGCCGACTGAATAAGTTTTTCCTCGGAGTCGTGAATCGCATGTTGTTCTTGCAACAGCCGCGTATCGCGTTCCTGGAATTCCATGGCCACTCTCTCTACCTCGTCCTTTTCGAAACCGAGATTGGTCAATACCCGCTTTGATATCGTCAGGCTCGCTAACAGCGTTTCGCGAAATATGTGCTTGATGCCGAGGTCCATCAGAGCGTGAGCGTGACGTCGGTTTCGAGCTCTGGCGATGATCTTGAGGTGTGGGAAGTTTCGAATTACGACATCGGCGGTGCGCACGGATGCCGTGATGTCATCGATCGCCAACACGAAAATTCTGGCATGGTCCGCGCCGGCGGCGCGCAAAATATCGATCCGTGATGCGTCCCCGAAATGTACCAAATTGCCGTAGCGGCGGACGACGTCCACTTGAGAAGAGTCGATCTCAAGAGCAGTGAATGTCGTATCGAAGATCGTTAACAGACGTGCAACGATTTGGCCCACACGGCCAAAACCGGCGATGATAACGTCGCTATGCTGGTTCTTGGGATCGTCGTACTTGGGTTCTTCTACCGCCTCGAATTTGCTCGAAATAGTCTCAATGAGCATATAAATAAAAGGCGTGAGCAACATTGATATGGCAACGGCGAGTATCAATTCGTCAATCAGGTCGGCGGCGATAAGACGTTCCCTCGCAGCGATGCCGAACAGGACGAAAGCGAATTCGCCGCCTTGCGACATGATGCCTGCGAGTCTTAACGATGCGTGGGGATTGCAAAGACCAAAGGAACGCGCAAGTGACACCAGAATTGCTGACTTCGCCAGCATTAATGCGGCAACGATGAATAGAATTCTTCCGGGCGAATCGAGGAACAAGCCGACATTCACGGACATTCCGACTGCGATAAAGAACAGGCCGAGCAATAGTCCCTTGAAGGGCGCTATATCAGCCTCCAGTTGGTGGCGGTATTCAGAATCCGCGAGCAGCATGCCGGCAATGAACGCGCCGAGTACCATCGACATGCCGGCAACCTGCATTAACAGCGCCGCGCCGATGACGACGAGCAGAGCCGTAGCCGTGAATATCTCGGGAATTTTTGACCCAGCGGCGATATGCAAAACCGGCCGTAGCAGAAGTCGCCCAATCACCACCATGCCGACAATTGCCAGAATCATGATGCCCGCCTGGAAAACCGAGAAACCGCCGGTACTTGATGCGCCCAGAATCGGCAATATTGCGATCAGCGGTATCGCCGCAAGGTCCTGAAACAGCAGAATCGAAAACGCCGCGCGTCCATGCGTCGTGGTCAACTGTTTTTTCTCGGCCAGCATCTGCAGCACGAAGGCGGTCGATGACAGTGCCAGGATCAGGCCGATAACGATGGCAGGTTTTGAGTCGAGGCCGAACGACCAGGCAATCGCAGCGATCACGAGGGTGCTAAGAGCGACCTGGGCAGTGCCAAGGCCGAAAACCATCTTGCGTAGAACCCAGAGACGAGACGGCTGCAATTCGAGGCCGACGACGAAGAGCAGGAATACGACACCGAGTTCGGCGAAATGCAGAATATGATCCGCATCATGAATCAGCGCCATGCCGTGCGGCCCGATGACGATTCCGGCGGTGAGATATCCCAGCACGGATCCGAAACCCAAGCGGCGACTAATCGGCACCATAATTAGCGCAGCTAGTAAGAAGATTACCGATTCCTGCAACAAACTCATGGGAATTCCCGTTATCCAAGGGCTGGCTTCAGGATTCAAGTCTAGACGGAATTTGTCAATCCTTCGACCCGCCCGCGCTTTTTCGATTAGACTAGCCCGTAATCGGCAAGATGCAGCGTTCGTTCATCGCGCTACCTGCAGGGTAAGTCTATGTTGAATGGAAAATACTATTTTCGCGACCTGATGCTGGGACTGGCAAGCTTGTCATTATTGCTTGCGGCCTGCGGTTCTGATTCGTCTGGCGTCGATGGTACGGCCGGCCAAGTCGGTGTTGAAACAGTGACCACTGCAGGTTCGAGCGAAGCATCCAGAATACAACAAACCTTACAACGCGCGATCGTTTCCGAACGCCTGCCATATGCCGAAGTTGAAGACGAACTTGTGTACGGATACTTCGCGTTTCCGTCCGACATGAATGATCCGTTGCCAGCGATTATCGTCATTCACGAGTGGTGGGGTCTCGATGATCACGTTCGCGCTATGGCGAACCGGCTCGCTGCTGAAGGTTATATCGTCCTTGCTGTCGATCTGTTCAACGGCAAGACAGGCACAACGGCGATAGAGGCGCGGCAACTCATGCTTGATGTCGTTGAAAATCCAGATCCGGCAGCGGAGAACATTCGTCAGGCTTATGACTTTGTCAGTTCTGCGGCTGGCGCGCCGCGCATTGCTTCTATTGGGTGGGGATTCGGTGGTGACTGGGCATTGAACACTGCGATGTTGTTCCCCGATGAGCTCGATGCCGTTGTCATTTACTACGGTCAGGTGACTGATGACGAGGACGTTCTGCGGCCGATAAATACCCCGATTCTTGGGCTTTTCGGAGCCGAGGATACAAGCACTCCCGTTAAGACGGTGCAGAGGTTTGAGGCTGCGCTCGAAAGACTACGCAAGAACTACGAGATTCATATCTACCCGACTGCGGGCTTCTCATTCGCGAATCCGACCAGCAGATCTTACGACGACAAAGTGGCCGAGGATGCCTGGAAGCGCACGCTCGAATTTTTGGCCTACAATCTTGTCGTTGAGGAAGTCGAATCCTGATCGTTCGGCGAAGACACTTCGCTCTTGTCAGTGACTCTGCAGCGTAAACTGACGTCCAATCGCTGCACGGCATAGACTATCGCTTGCATACCGTCGCTCGTACAGCGAAGCGCGAGCTGCGCGGTAAAGGCGTCCCGAACCAGAAGTTCTTGCGGCCCTGATAACGGATATTCGCCGTGCTGGCAAAATGTATCGACTGCCAGGCGCCCGCTCTGGCGGGACGGTATCTTCAGGATCATCTCAATGCTGGCGTCGTCGGCGAAATTCGAAACCTGCTCGGTCTTGCGAGTATCAGCTACGCTGATGGAAATTGATTCCGCGCTGGCGGGCGCCGCGCACTGCGGCTCAACCATGAGCACAAACTCGATGTTGGGCAGAGAGACTAATCGGCGACCAGCGGGCAGCGGGTCAATCTCAACAATCGCGGGTTGCGCACGGACGATCAGGCGCCCAATGGCGTCGCTTTCGGCCGTACTTGCTGCAAGAATCAGAGTGGCAAGGAGCAAGATCGATTGACTACGCATGCAACAAAGACTACGACATGCTGGTCATAAAGGAAACGACAGCAATCCGGCGATGTTCAGGAGTTATCGGTGATTCGAAAAACAGTTCGTATGACTTACAAAATCGGGCGGCGCATCGCTATCGCAGTTATCGGCAGTACGGTGTTCGCCCTCGGCATAGTCATGATCATTGCTCCCGGCCCGGCGTTCATCGTCATTCCTATCGGATTGACGATTCTCGGCATCGAGTTCGCCTGGGCGCGCCTATGGCTCAAGCGTCTGCGCCAGACTATCAGCAAGGTTTTCGGTAACCGACGCGCACGCCGGGCGGCCGAGCATCGCGAGCGAGTTTCTCGTTAGCCTTTTTCGAGTGTCACGACTGTCGATGTCACCGCTGTCTCGCTTGGCCCGACTTCGGCCGCAAGCGCGGTATTCGCAGCGGAGGTAACACCGAAGATCACAATCAGTGCGCCGAGTAACGCGAGTGCGTTTTCAACTTTTCTTTCGTACATGGTCTTGTCCTGTCTGTTGGCGCCGCATTTCGCGGCAAATTTTTAGTATCTACAAGCTCTATTGCACAAGCCGTGCCAACATCGAAAAGACAGTTAAATCAATGAATTACGCCAAAACAGATAATCACGGAATTCCGTTATTAACGATATTTCGTGACTAAGTAACGGAATTCCGTTTATAATTGCAACATGCCTCAAATCGATGATTACCAATGGTTGTTTCGCAAGTCGCCAGCAATGGCGACCGCTATTGGCCAAGACGGAACCTACCTCGACATCAACGATGCGTTTCTCGAGCGACTGGGGTACGAGCGTGAAGAGATGGTCGGGCGGCGCCCCGCCGAGTTCGTAACGACTGAGTCGCAGCGGCGGATAGAACAAGAGCTACTGCCAGCGCTGCGGAGGACGGGAAAACTCAAGAACAAGCCTATTACGTTCGTGGCCAAATCAGGTGAACTCATTGACTGCATGACCAACTCGCGGGTCGAATACGACCCGGGGGGCACCTTTGTTCGGACTGTGGCCCTCTATTCGGAAATCGCCGATCAGGCGCGCGCGAATTTTAAATATCGCGAGCTGTACAGGTCTACACCAGCGATGCTGCACACCGTCGACGCCGAAGGGAATATCGTTACCGTGACCGATCACTGGTTACAGAAACTCGGTTATCAACGAGAGGAAGTTGTCGGCCGTCCTACCACTGATTTCTATACTGCGGCCGAGCAGGAACGATATTCTGACGGACGCTTGCAAGAACTGATTCGACAGGGTGACTTTAACAACGAAGAGCGCCAGGTTCTGACCAAGGACGGCCGCGTACTTGATCTCCTTATGTCAGCCATTTCGCATCGGGACCCGGCTGGCAATGTCGATAGAATGCTGGTCGCATCGAAGGATGTTACAGAGCGCAATCGGGCGGAGCGTGATCTGCGCGTAACCCTGGCCGAGAATGCGGCGCTGCGGCAAGAGCTCGAACGCGAAAGGGACTATCTCCGCGAGGAAGTCAATGTAGCAATGAACTTCGGCCATATCGTCGGCACGAGTACGGCGCTGAAGAAAATGATGAAACGCGTCGCTGCAGTCGCACAAACTCCGGCAATCGTGCTTTTGCAGGGAGAGTCCGGTGTCGGCAAAGAGCTCGTAGCGCACGCGATTCACACTCAGAGTTCGCGAGCCGACGGTCCGCTGGTTAAAGTCAATTGCGCGTCCATCCCAAAAGAGTTGTTCGAAAGCGAATTCTTTGGGCATGTCAAAGGCGCTTTTACCGGCGCACATCGGGATCGCGTCGGGCGGTTCCAGCTTGCCGACGGCGGCACCTTGTTCCTCGATGAAATCGGTGAGATTCCATTAGAGCTGCAGGCTAAGTTGCTGCGCGTGCTGCAAGAGAACGAGTTCGAACGGGTTGGCGACGACATGACGCGATCAGTCGATGTCAGGGTTATCGCCGCGACGAATCGAGACCTCGAAAAGTTGATCGTCGATGGCACTTTCCGGGAAGACCTGTTCTATCGCCTGAGCGTGTTTCCGATTGACGTTCCCCCATTACGTGAGCGCGAGGAAGATATCGTTCAACTGGCGCAACATTTCCTTGCAAGAGCGTGCGACGACTTCGGGCGCCCAACCTTGTCTCTGACGCGAGCCAAGGCGAATAATTTGCGCGAATACCACTGGCCCGGCAATGTTCGCGAACTCAAGAACGTGATTGAGCGAGCGGTCATATTATCGCCGGGCAACGTATTGCGCCTGGACCTGTCGATGCCGCATCTGCGAGTTTCCGACCCGGAAGTTCGTGAGCCTCCCCAGCGCTCAGAGGGTGAAATTCTAACAGAGCAAGAAATGCGGGATTTGCAAAAAGAAAACCTCGTGGCTGCGTTGAAGGCCAGCAACTGGCGAGTGTCCGGGCGGGGTGGAGCGGCGGAACTCCTCGGGGTCAAACCCACCACGCTGGCGGATCGAATTCGCTCGTTCGGTATCAGAAGGCCGCGTATCGATGAACGGCTGTAGTAGACTCTCGATAGTCGAATTTAGGAGGCCGATAATGCGCCTAGTAATTGGAGTCCTGGTATTCGTGCCGCTGTTAGTTTCGGCCGAGACAGCCTACGTTACAGACACTCTCTCGCTGGGTCTGCATCAGGCTGCAGACACCAGCGATCGGTCGTTCAAGACTCTCAGCAGTGGTCAGGAGATGGAAATCCTGTCGCGCACAAAGTACTACGCGAATGTGGAACTTCCGGATGGAACGCAAGGCTACGTCAAAGCCGGATATCTGGTCAGTGCCAAGCCGGCCAAGCTTATCGTCGCGGAGACTCAGGCCAAGGTGGACCGGCTTACCCGCGAGCTCGAAGAGTCCCGCAAGGCTTTCGCCGCTCCGTCGGCGACGATCGACGGCCTAAAACGCCAGGCCGGAGATTTGCAAGCTCGGCTCGATGCGAACGAATTGCGGACGTCCGAACTCGATGAAGAAAATTCGGATCTCAGGAATCGTCAGTCACAGTACAAGGGAAGTTTGCCGGTAAAGTGGGTGCTCGGTGCTGTTGGTGCCAGCCTGTTTGGCGGCTTCTTTTTTGGCCTGTGGTGGGTCGATTACAGGAGCCGAAAGCTCCACGGTGGTATTCGCATCTACTAGTACAAATCGGCGCCACGCGCTACGCGGCTTCGGTAACGCTGTCCGAACAGCCCCCGCGAACCGGCAAATCGGCGTCCTGAAATAGTTTGTCGATATCTGCCTGCGTGTGGACGTGGCGCGTCTGCTCAAGCTGGTCCGCCGAAATATGCGGCGCAAACAGTTGCATGAAGTCGAGCATGAAGCGACGTAGTACGATGTCCTTTCGAAATCCTATCCAGGTCGTGCTGCGGGGAAACAAACCCTCCGCATCGATCGCGGTAAGGTCTTTATGGTCGTCACAGTCCTCGGCCATACTCGCGACAATGCCGACGCCAAGCCCCATTCGAACATAAGTTTTGATGACGTCTGCATCTCGCGCAGTAAATACAACGTCAGGTTCGAGGCCTCGTTCTGCGAACGCACGCTTGAGCGATGATTGGCCGCCAAAACTGAAGACGTAGGTAACCAGCGGATGTTCAGCAAGGTCCTCAAGCGTCAGCTTTCGATTCAGGGCTGCGAGCGGGTGATTTTTGGGAACGACGATTTTTCGATCCCACCGGTAGCTCGGCAGCAACAGCAGATCGCCGAACAATTCATGTGCGCCGGTCGCGATAGCGAAATCGATTTCATTCGCTGACATCATGTCGGCAATTTGCTCGGACGTACCCTGATGGAGGTTCAGGCTAACTTTGGGGTATCGGTCGCGAAATTTACGGATGACATCCGGAAGCACGTAGCGCGCCTGAGTATGCGTGGTCGCGATCGAAAGCGACCCTTCTTCTTCCTGATAGAAGTCCGACGCCAAACTGCGAATATTATCGACTTCCTGCATGATTACCCGCGCTCGCTTGAGTACGCGCTGGCCGGCAGCAGTAACGCTTCCCAGGCTTTTCCCTTTGCGAATAAACAACTGCAAACCCAGCTCTTCCTCGAGCAGCTTCAGTTGTTTGCTGACTCCCGGTTGAGAGGTGTACAGTTTTTCGGCCGCCGCGGTGATATTCAGCCCGTTGTCGACGATCGCGATCAGGTATTTAAGCTGCTGTAATTTCATTCGCTACGTTGCACCATCATGTCTTCATTATGTGACCACCGAGGCATGCGTTCGTTGCAATGGCCGTATGCATGCTGCCTCCACCGAATACATATAACACATGGTTATATGAGAATTCTGCTATATAAAGGGTTAACGAACAATAAACAGCAAGGATTCCAAAATGATTTACGACAATATTCTGCAGACGATCGGGAATACCCCGGTCGTGCGGATCAATCGCATGGGCCCGGATCACGTGGAACTCTACGTCAAGATTGAGTCGTTCAATCCGCTCGCGTCAGTCAAGGATCGGCTCGCAGTTGCGATCATCAACGATGCCGAACGCAAGGGTACGTTGAAACCGGGGCAGACCGTTATCGAGGCCACATCGGGCAACACAGGTATAGCGCTTGCGATGGTTTGTGCGGTAAAAGGCCATCAGTTCGTCGCAACGATGGCGGATTCATTTTCGATCGAGCGTCGCAAGATAATGCGGGGATTGGGCGCCAAGGTCATTCTGACGCCGGCGGCCGAACGCGGTAGTGGCATGGTCAAAAGGGCCGAAGAACTCGCAAAGAAACATAACTGGTTCCTGGCACGGCAATTCGAGAATCCGGCCAATCCGGCGTATCACGCGAATACCACCGGCCCGGAGATTCTGCGGGACTTCGCGGACAAGCGACTCGACTATTGGGTGACGGGCTACGGCACCGGCGGCACGATGTCCGGGGCCGGCAAGGTAATAAAGGCCGCGCGACCTGAGACCAAGATAATCGCGACGGAACCCGAGGCTGCGGCATTGCTGGCAGGCTCTGACTGGGCTCCACACAAGATTCAGGGGTGGACGCCGGACTTCATACCCGATGTGCTGGATCGAGATATTTACGATCAACTGTTTACGGTATCCGACGATCGCGCGATCGAAGTGTCTCGAGAGCTTTCGTACAAAGAGGGCATTTTCGCCGGTATATCGGCAGGCGCCACGCTCGCGACGGCGATCGACGTTGCCGAAGATGCACCCGCGGGTTCTGTCATCCTCGCAATGGTGCCGGATACCGGTGAGCGATACCTGAGTACGCCGCTGTTTGAGGGCGTCATTGAGGGCTCGGACGACGATTGGCTGGCCTCGTTATAAGCTTGAGACATAAGTCACAGCCAAAGGAGCCGTCAACTGGCATCGTGGGCCATTACTGTTAGTGGCCGGTCCACACGGAGCCGCATTTGTCAGCCGATCTGCACAATCTGGAAACGAGAAAGAATATTGGCAAGGCGAAGGACTTGCTGCATTCATTGGTGCCGCGCGCTCAATGTTTCTGTTTCTACGGTTCCGATCGGCGTTGCGTCTGGAGTAGCGACGGCGCCGAAGATTACGAGATCGATAATTTCGTTGCGGACCTGCCGACCGATATTTTTGCCGACTCAGACACGGAATCCGATCGCCTGCGACGCACGCTGAGTTCGGGTCGAACTTTGCTCGTCTTGCCCGTGACCGATGATGAGGACAACAACCTCGGTCTTCTAATCGCTGTGTTCTCACGCAACGCGGGTAAATCGTCGTCCTTCAATCCGAGCTTACTGGTCAATATCTTGTCGCCGGCAGTCGCACTCATCGGCGAAAGCCTTCGCGTCAGTCAGCGGCTCCAGATCGCGGACGACCGCAATGAGGAGATCGAAAAAGAACTGACGCTGATCTACGAAGTTGACGAGAAAATTCATGGCACGCTGCGTAGCCATGCAGGTCTGGCTCAACTGGTAGGCCAAAGCGGTCGATTTCTTGGTATCTCATACAGCGTGTTGTTGATTCCGGGCAAGCGGATACGTGTAAGCGCCACGCATTCGAGCTGGAAGAACGTTAATCGCAAGGTTCTGGATCGTTATCTGATTGATCAATTGCTGCCGAAGCTCGAAGGCAAGCGATGGCCTTCAGTGTTTGAAATTCCCGGTGTAGCAGGATCAGAAAACTCACTTGAGCAGGGTTGCCAAACCCTGCTGTCCCCGTTGCTCGACAAGCATGGCAATCTTGAGGGCGTTCTGGCGCAACTGGGCCGGGTCGATAAAACTGAATTTTCGAACACCGATCGGCGATTCATGGCGCATATCGTGCGCAAGGTCGAGTACGTGATCGAACAGTCGTTCGACTCAATGACCGGGCTCATGAACCGTTCCGGATTCGAGGCGCAGCTGATCGAGTCAGCCAAGTCCTTGTCCGCGACTGACGATGCGCATCAGGTCATCTACTTTGATCTCGATAATTTGCAGCTGATTAACGATACGTTTGATCAAGATGCAGGCGACGAGGTCATCTTGAGGTTCGCCCGAGTGCTCGAAGAGGATCTGTCGCGCAATGCCGTCGTATCGAGGCTGGGCGGAGACGACTTTTGTATCCTGTTAACGCATTCAGATTGCGACAGCGCCATTGAATTGGCTCAAAAGATTCGCGAGAAAGGTAAGGTCCTGCGATATCTGAAGGGCGACAAGTCCTTGCAGGTTACGATGAGTATCGGAATTGCCGAATTGCGTGCCGATAGCAATGACGTTGGCAGAGTGCTGACGACAGCGCGCATGGCGTGTGAGACCGCAAGAGATCACGGGCGCGACCGCATAGAGATTTACGACGACCAGAATCTCAGCATTATTCGCCGCCACGACGACATGCAACTCGTGTCGCAAATCCAGCAGGCACTCGATGGCGATAAATTCGAATTGTTTGCGCAACCCATTGAGCGTCTTAAAGGTGGCAAAGGGCGGCCACGCTTCGAAATATTGCTGCGGATGAAAGACGACGATGGCGAAAACATTTCGACGAGTTCGCTATTTTCAGCCGCCGAGCGTTACAAGCTGATGCCGCAAATAGATCGCTGGGTTCTGTCGACCACCATTTCGCAACTCGCGGCGAAAATCGAGACCGTAAACGGCAGACAAGCGATATTCTCGATCAATCTGTCAGGACAGTCTCTCAGTGACGATGACATTCTGGAGTTCATTGAGGATGAGCTCAAAGCGGCCCAACTTCCGGCAGAGACGCTTTGTTTCGAGATAACCGAATCGGCAGCCGTATCCAATCTCCAGAAAGCGCAGGAACTAATAGACGCATTGCGAAAACGCGGTAGCAAGATAGCGCTGGATGATTTTGGCGCCGGCCTTAGTTCCTTCGCCTATCTTAAGAACTTCAATGTTGATTTTCTGAAAATCGACGGGAGTTTTATTCGCGACATCACCGACAACCGGATTTCCGAGTCAATGGTTGCCGCGATCACGCAGGTTGCCAAAGTCCTGGACCTGGAAACCGTGGCCGAATACGTCGAGAACAAAAAGACGCGCAAATTTATCACTAAGCTCGGTGTGGATTTCGCCCAGGGTCACGCGGTCGGTAAACCGATGCCGCTTGGCGACGTGCTGCAGGATCTGGCCGATCTCACAAAGAAGTCAACGGCCTGACATACCACGAACGACCGATACGATGGGGGAGGCCTTCAGGCTGATAGACTCACCCCTGTGAAAGTCCTGCCCGCCGACAAGATTGCCCATGCCGTCAAGCAATTGCCCGTCGAATTGCGACATTTCGCGTCGCACTGGTTTGAACGGCTGAGCGACGACAACGAGAGTTTGCAGGTCGGCGACAAGATGTTCGTTCCTCTGGCGAAGGTGATCGCTTGCAGCGACTTCGCGGCCAAAACCTTACTGCGGGAATGGCGAGATATCGTCGACGAACAGGGTTCGCTGCGAGCACCTCCTGATACGAAGTTACTCGATCGCCTTGCGACAGAGATATCTGAGGGCGATCAGTCGATGGATGTCGCCAAGCAAAAGTTACGGCGCTTTCGTAACCGTTACTTATTGCATGTCTTATGGCGGGAAGTGATGGGGACCGCGACACTCGCTGAAACCCTGTCTTCATTATCCACGCTGGCCGACCGCTTGCTCGAAATCGCCGCCGACTTCGCTACTCGCCAATTGGCAGGTCGGTATGGCGTCGTTCGGGATGAGCATGGAGACCCCGTTTCGATCGTGATTCTGGGTATGGGCAAGCTAGGCGGCGCCGAGCTGAATTTTTCGTCCGATATCGATCTGATCTTTCTGTTCCCCTCGGGTCAGGATTCCGACGGCGAGCGATCGCTCAGCCCGCAGGAGTATTTCGCACGCCTGTCTCGCCATGTCGTAGCGCTATTGGATGAGGTCACTGCGGACGGTTTTGTATTCCGCGTTGATACGCGCTTGCGGCCTTTCGGCGAGAGCGGTCCGCCGGTCGTTAGCTTCGCCGCTCTGGAGTCGTATCTGCTGCAACATGGTCGCGGTTGGGAGCGATACGCCTATGTAAAAGCACGTATCGTCGGGCCGCAGCCTGCGACAGCAGTTGCCAGAGAACTTGAGGACATTATCACGCCATTTGTTTACCGGCGTTATCTCGACTTCGGTGTCTTCGAATCGCTGCGCGACATGCAAGCGCTGATTGCTGCCGAAGTAAAACGACGGGACCTGGCTGACGACGTCAAATTGGGACCGGGCGGAATTCGGGAAATAGAATTCATCGTGCAATCGCTGCAACTCGTTCGCGGTGGTCGTTCGCCAGACTTGCAGGATCGGGAGTTGCTTAGCGTCCTGCCGAAACTCATCGGGCGAAGCGGGTTGAGCAAAGCAGAGGCCAGCGAACTGAAAGCGGCTTACTGTTTACTGCGACGGATCGAAAACTTTATTCAAGCGATACGAGACCAACAAACCCATGCACTGCCAAACGATGCGCTCGGCCGCGCCCGATTGTGTTACGCGGCTGGGTACACGGATTGGGACGCGTTGCGAGAGGATCTCGACCGGCATCGCAGCAATGTGACGCGGCAATTCAATGCGATCGCGTTCCGTGGCCGAGGAGGCGATGAAGACAGTCGATTGCAACAGCAACTGGCGGCATCCTGGGAAGGCCGTGCAAACCCGGAGACGTGGGCACAGATCCTTGTCGATGAGGGCTTCACGCAAGCCCCGGAAATCGCGGCGCGGCTGGCCGAGTTTTTCGCAGCACCGGCGACTATTCAGATTGACTCGATCGCGCGTCGGCGCCTGCAAGCCTTTATCCCCAACCTGTTGCGACTGATTAGTCGGGGCGAACAGCCGCTGGCGACGCTCGTGCGCATACTCACCGTGGTCGAGAAAATATTACGGCGCAGCGCCTATCTTGCGCTGCTGAACGAAAACAGCCACGTCATGGAGCGCCTGGTGAGCTTATGTGGTCGCAGCGCCTACATTACGGAGCAAATAGCCCGGTACCCGGTATTGCTTGATGAGCTACTGGATCCGAGGATTCAGACCGAACGCGTATCGAAAGAAGATCTTGAGGACGAACTCAAGCAGCGCCTTGCCGGCGCTTCGGCCGACGACAGCGAGTCGCAAATGGCCGTACTTGCCGAGTTCCAGCGAGCGAGTATGTTTCGCGTGGCCGTCGCCGATTTCGCGGGCAAGCTCCCGATTATGAAGGTCAGCGACAAGCTCACCGAGCTTGCGGAAATAGTCCTGAAGCATGCGCTTGATGTCGCCTGGCGGGACATGACCGACAAACATGGTGCGCCTGAATATGTGCTGGATGGCCACCGCCGCCGGGCAGGTTTTGGCATCGTTGCCTACGGCAAGCTCGGTGGAATCGAACTGTCCTACGGCTCCGATCTGGATCTGGTATTCCTGCACGACTCGCAGGGAGAGCAGCAGCGAACCAACGGCGACAAGCCGCTCGATAACGCGATGTTCTTCATTCGGCTGGTGCGACGTCTGGCGCATTTTCTGACGACACAAACCAGTTCGGGCAAGCTCTACCAGGTCGATATGCGCTTGCGACCGGATGGCCAATCGGGCCTGCTGGTCAGTAGCGTGGAAGCCTTCGAGACTTATCAGGAGGAACATGCGTGGACCTGGGAACATCAGGCTTTGCTGCGTGCCCGACCGGTCGCAGGTAGCTCAGCAATCGCGTCCGAATTCGAGCGCATTCGCAACGAAACCTTGTCGTCCGAGGTCGGCAGGGACAAGCTTCGCGGGGATGTTGCATCAATGCGATCGCGTATGCGGGCGAAACTGGACAAAAGCGACGAACAGCTTTTTGATCTGAAACAGGGCATTGGCGGCATTGGCGATATCGAGTTTCTCGTCCAGTATTTGGTCTTGGCCAATGCGCGAAAAAACCCGGCCGTCTTTTATTACTCGGACAACATCCGGCAGCTCGATGCATTGGCTGGCTGTGGCAGCATCAGCGCCGAGACGTCTATACGATTACAGGACATTTTCAAAACCTATCGTCTGCGCACCCACCACCTGCTTCTGGACGACCGGCAAGCGCTGGTGCCACAGGCGGAATTCGAGGCAGAGCAACAGTACGTGAAGGGGCTTTGGCAGCAGACCTTCGGGGCAACAGAGGCGTAGCCGACGGAGCAAGCATGGGCTTATAATTCAGGCCGGTGAACTCGAAGCACAGGATTTCTCGTGGCGAACAAAGCAGGCACAGTCGAGCAGGATTTGATTCCAGCAAACGCACAGAATCATTACGAGGTGCACGAACGTGATCTGCCCTTGTCGTGCCCGATGCCAGGCATGTACCTGTGGAATTCGCACCCGAAAGTATTTCTGCCTATCGAGATAAACGGCGAGGTCAAGTGCCCCTATTGCGGTGCCGTGTATAGCCTGCATGCGGAATGACGCGATTATCTGCGTAATATCCAAAACATGAGCTGAAATGTCGTAAACGTCTTGAAATACTACGATATTGACCAAATCGAATGAAGTCACGTGGCAGGTCTAAAAGCGCTGTAAATATGAAGAAAAGTTCAATAACATCTTAAAAAATACGCTAATGTCTGAAAATAGTGAAAATAGAGTAAAAAGACAGACCTGGTTCGAACAGCCGTGGATGGCGATATTCGAGTAGAATGACTAAAAAGTCGGGTGATATTTTGATAAAAAGCGTGAATACCTTAAAACATTCATTAATTATCACGATAATCGAGAAAAAAGTGATTTGTAGGTAAGCGTGACTGAGCGATATAAAATAGCGAAACATCCTATTAAAACAAAAACGATAATCGGGAAAAATACGGTAAAAAATACATAACATGTCGATAAAATCTCAAAACGTTTTGTTTGTAAAAACTCGCGGAATCGCCGAGAGTCAGGCCGTTGACTGAAACCGTCGAAAAAACCGCGAGTGGCGCCATTCTCTACGACAAACAGGTCATCCGCGAGATTAGCGAGGATCGTTTCAGCCCCTCAGGCTGGCTACACGCCGAGCCGGTCACAGGATCACTGGGCTCGGCGGGCCGCGGTAATACGATGTTCGTAGGCAATGTGCCGCAGCAATTCGTATTGCGGCACTTCAATCGCGGCGGACTGATCGGCAAGATCGTGCGCGATAGTTACCTGTTTACCGGCGCTGACAAAACCAGACCCTTCGCCGAGTGGCGCATGCTGGCCAAGATGGCGGACAGTGGTTTGCGGGTGCCGCGGCCGGCAGCAGCTCGCTATCGGCGATACGGAGCCATCTATTCGGCAGATATCATCACGGTGCGTATTCCGAACGTACGGCCATTGTCCCAACACATCGCCGACAATCCCTTACCGGCGGAATTCTGGCAATCATTGGGCGCGGCAGTGCACGGTTTTCACGCTGCCGGCGTCTGCCACGCGGATATGAACGCTTACAATCTGCAGATCGACGATCAGGGCGATCTCTGGATGCTCGACTTCGATCGCGGCAGATTGCTGGCTCCGGGCCTCTGGCAGCAAAAAACGCTGAGCAGGCTGCACCGGTCACTACTGAAAATTGTGTCCCTGAACGCGCAGCTGCATTTTCGCCAGGCTAACTGGGAGCAATTCCTCGAAGGCTATTTCGAGGCGTCAAATTCCGCGTAGTAGTCCGGGTACGAGTCGGGCAAGCCCTTGAACTTGCGATGTGCCCAGAGATATTGCTCCGGGTACCGCCGCACCTGCTCCTCGAGTACCCGAATATACTGTTTGGTATCTTCGATCGGGTCGCCACTCGGAAAATTCTCCAGCGGTGGCAGAATCGTCAAATGATAGTGTCCGTTTGCCAAACGCGCGGGAAAATATGGGATTGTGACGGCCTTGCCGAGGCGAGCGAGTGTCGAGGTCGCGGTAGTGTGCATTGACGGTACGCCGAAAAACGGCAGCACTTCGGCACCTTTTCGATTATAGCTTTGATCGGGCGCGTACCAGACGATGCCGCCGTTGCGCAGGCTGCGCACCATCGACTTGATGTCACGTTTTTCTATAGTGCTGGCGGCGGAACGCTCCCGTCCGGTGCGCAGCATCTCGGTCGTAAATGCGCTGCGGTTCTTGCGATAGACAGCATCGAAAGGCGGAATACTGAGCTTCAGGATGCGGCCGCTGATTTCAAGCGTCGTGAAATGCGCGCTCAATAATATGACGCCCTGACGGTTGTTAACGGCTTCAAGAACATGCTCAACGCCCTCAATTGTCGTAATAGCAGTCAGCCGTTCATCGGATGCCCAGCGTCCGAGAGCCATTTCGATCATCGACATTCCCAACGCCGCGAAATGTCGTCGGGCCAGGGCATCGCGATCGTCCGTCGCCAATTCAGGAAAGCAAAGGCCAATATTGCAGCGGACGATTGCGCGGCGCTTGCCACCGAGCAGATGTGCCAGTCGTCCGAGACTGCGGCCCAAAAGCAGCGCCATTGAATGCGGCAGCCAGGAAATTGCTCGCAGGACGCCGAGTCCTGCCCAAGTGGGCCAGGTCGCCGGAGCGACATAGTGGTGCAAAGGTTTTCGATCGACGCCCATCGCCATCGGAGCTTATGAACAGCAACGGACGGAGTCCAGCAATTTTTGATGCTCGTGTGCTAATTCCTACTCAGACGTGCCCGCGACATCGTCGGTGAGGTAAGCCGGTACGGCATCTGTTTGGATACCGATATGAAAGGCCGCAAAGCCCGGCATGACAACCTGATTTCGGGCCATGCCAATAATGCGGCCGGCGTACGGTGAATGCAGTTCGGCCCGGGCATTGCTCATAGGATCGGTGATCGTTCCGAGCAGGTCGCCTTTACGCACTGTGCTGCCGAGGCTGACGTTGGCCAATAGAATGCCGCCATTGTCCGCGCGGACCCACGACGATCGATAATAGATCGGTTCCGGCTGGCCCCAAAAACGTCGTTTTTTGACCATGCCAAGGGTGTGGAGCAGTGTCTCGATGCCTTTGACGCCAAGTTTGACTTCACTGAGTTCGAGTTGCGATGGGCCGCCGGCCTCGATCGTCACGCACGGGATGCCAGCGCGCGTTGCCGCATAGCGCAGCGTCCCGACCGCCGGTGTGTTGTGCAAAATAACCATTGAGCCCAGGCCCTGTGTCAGCGTCACGACGTCGGGATTGCGCAAGTCGGCTCGAATTTGCGGCAGGTTTACGCGCTCAAAAGATCCGGTGTGCAGGTCAACCAATGCGTCGCAGTGTGAAATGACATTCGTGAAAAACGAATGTGCGATGCGTGCGGCCGCGCTGCCGTTAGGGTTACCTGGGAAGTAGCGGTTCAGATCTCGACGGTCCGGCAAATAACGCGATCCACGACGAAAACCCTGCACGTTGACAATAGGTATGCCGATAATCGTGCCTGAAACTGTCTCCGGCAACAGTGCGTGCATGACACGACGAACCATTTCAATGCCATTAAGTTCGTCGCCATGGATAGCCGCCGTCAAGCAAAGTGTTGGTCCGGGCAGTGCGCCGTTGACCACGAGAACTGGCGTTGAGACCGATACCCCCTCGAATAATTCGGTTGCTGACCACGATAGTCGCACCGATGTTCCGGGCTCGACCCGGGCGCCCAGCAACTCAAGCGGTTCCGCCAGGCCGTCAGCAGATATGACGGCATCCGCCAGCGGTACGACAGGATCGCCCGGTGCGGTAGGATCCGCCGTTGCGGGCGTCGCTGTCACTTCGCTGGAACGAGAGTCTGCGTCGTCGGTCGAATTCTCAGGGTCAATCGCAAGCTCGGCGGCCAGCATCGGCGCGGCGGCGAGTACCAGTAACGAGAAGAAAATTGCGCGAGTTGGAACCATTGTTCAAAATAGCCTGATTAAGTGAATTTTTCTGTGAACCAGTCAAGAATAACCATTTGCGACGTACACTCCTACTTTATGACAAGAATCAAGCCAATTGGTTTCGTGCTGATGTTGCTGTGGGTTGCCTCCGTCCGTGCTCAGGAGCCGTTTCCGGTGCCGCCAGAATTGCAACGCGATGTTGATTTTTGGGTAGCGATTTTCGCCGACTACACGACCGCCCAAGGTGTATTGCACGACAATCGAAACCTGTCAGTGGTGTATGAGCGAATTGATCTCCCGGCGAATCTGGGTCGCCGCGAACGCCAACGTCAGGTGACTAAACGACGAAAGAAAATTCAAGCTGTGCTGAAAATCCTGGCGAACGGCAAGCGCGACAATCTCGATGCGGAGGAGGAGCGCGTGCTCGCGCTATGGCCGGCGGGCGTCAGTAACGAGACTTTGTCCGCTGCCAGCAAACGAATTCGCTACCAACAGGGTCTCAGGGATCGCTTTGGCCAGGGCTTGATCCGCTCTGGTCAGTGGCGCGCCTATATAGAGAAAGAATTCGGTGACTTCGGTGTGCCAATAGAGCTGGCGGCGTTGCCGCACGTTGAGTCATCGTATAACCCGGATGCGCGTTCTCACATCGGTGCATCCGGAATCTGGCAATTCACTCGCAGCACGGGCCGGCGGTTCCTGCGCATCGACCATGTGCTTGACGAGCGCAACGATCCGTTTGCGGCGACACGGGCGGCGGGAAAACTGCTCGCCTACAATTACTCGATTACCGGTAACTGGCCGATGGCCATTACGGCTTACAATCACGGCCTCGGTGGCGTGCGTCGGGCGATGCGAAAATACGGCGATACGGCATATGCCGATATCATCAGAAAGTATAACGGTCGGACGTTCGGGTTCGCTTCGCGAAATTTCTACGTCGCATTTCTCGCCGCAAAACATATCGACCAGAACGTCGATCAGTTTTTTCCGGGCATCAAGATCGACAACCCGATCGATTACGCAATTGTCGATATGAAGTCCTACATTTCGGTACGTGATCTTACGTCCGCACTGGGCGTCACTGCGGCACAACTTGCGGCGCACAATCTCGCATTGCAACCCACCGTGTGGCAGGGCAGCAAGCACGTGCCGAAGGGACTCGATATCCGGCTGCCGACCAGTCTGCTGAACGCGCCGATGGCGGACCTGGTTTCCGGCATCCCGGCGGCCTCGTGGCAAGGTGTCCAGTTGCCAGACTTATTTCATAAAGTCGCGCGCGGCGATACCTTGTCGCAGATTGCGGAGGCGTACAGGACGCGGGTATCAACACTCGTCATGTTGAATAATCTGGGCAGTTCGCACCGGATCAGGGCCGGGCAACGGTTGCGCTTACCCGCGGCCGGGCCCGCGCCCGCGCCGTCGGCGACCCGTGTAGCAGCGGTTCAATCCGAAGTGACTGCTAGCGATGTCGTTGCAAGCTTGCTCGGCACGATTCAATCGGCCCTGTTATCGGATCCCAGCGACTACAGCGTCGCAGCCGACTTGTCGATCGAAGTTCATCCGCTGGAAACTCTGGGCCATTATGCCGACTGGTTGGAAATCAGAACGCAGCGGCTTCGTGACATCAACAGGCTCGCATTTCGTACGCCTGTGCAGCTTGGTCAACGAATTCGTCTTGACGTGTCGGTCGTAGACGCCAGCGCGTTTGAGGATCGGCGCGTTGCATATCATCGAGCGAAGCAGGACGAGTTTTTTCGACAGCACATTATTACGGGCGTGACTAAGCACGTGATTTCCGCCGGCGAGTCGATCTGGCTCCTGTCGATCAGAGACTACAACGTTCCTGTTTGGTTGTTTCGCCAGTACAATCCGGAACTCGATCTGCACAGTGTGCAACCGGGAATGACCGTACGTTTTCCGGAGTTGACGACAGGCGACCTGTTCTGAATATCCAATGGCCAGACTAATCATCGTTCGACTGTTGCCAGTTGTGCTGCTATTGATTGCTGTTGCGGCCTGGATCAACGACGTGCAGAATGGCGGCCCGTACGTGCTGCGCAATCTCTTGCCGCCCGCAGCCATAATTCTGCTCGCAACAATTACGTTGTACCGCGGAAAGGGAACGTGGACAGGTTCAGGATGGCGCTTGCCGCTCGGTACCCTGGGTTACTCGATCCCGACTCTCGGCCTGTCTGTGTACCTGCACTATGCATACTCTGTGAACCTCAACGACATGTTCGTGGATACGACGACTCCAGGGCAACTGTTCCGTTATCTGCCGGCCTATACGCTGGTTGCCGGCGGCGTCGGTTTTGCAATTGGCTGGATCGTCGGGAGAAACCTGTGACCAGAATCGTATTCCAGGGGCGGCATGTTTGCTAGGCTCTCGACAATCCATCGCGCGGGATGCAGCAGTGAAGCAACGCCTGAACTTTCTGACCTTGAGGAATTTGAGCTTTCTGGCTCTGATGCTTCTGTGGCAAGGTGCGTTGCACGCCAGCGAATTTCCGGTGGCTGACAAAGTGCTGATCGAAAAGTCCGAGCGAAAACTGCATCTGATCAAGAACGGCCAGGCGTTTCGAACCTTTGATATTGCATTAGGCATTCGGCCGATTGGTGAAAAACGCCGCGAAGGGGACTTCAAGACCCCCGAGGGAAACTACCGTCTCGACAGCCGCAACCCGAACAGCGAGTATTTTCTCTCTATACATGTCTCCTACCCGAGCTATCAGGATGCTCGCGATGCGAGCGCCGAGGGGGTCGCACCCGGCGGAGCGATCATGATTCATGGTCAGCCGAATGTCCCGTCAAAGTCGGAAACCTACTACCGCACCCGGGATTGGACGAACGGCTGCATCGCCGTATCGAACTCGGATATGATCGACATCTGGCTGATGACGACCGAGGACACGCCGATCGAGATCAGACCCTGATCGAGCGTACTGTGACCCGCGCAGAGACCGTAGACGCGGAGGTTCGGCCGGAAGGCAGCCTCGAAGTATTGTCGCAACTCGAGGTCGATCAGCTTCGTTCGAGTGGTGAGGGTGGACTGCATGCCTTGTTGCGACGATGCATGCTCGCCGTTCTGAACTCGGGCAGTCAATCCGACGATGCGCGCGCGTTGCTTTCCCGTTACAAAGATTTCCGCGTCAATATCACTCAGCAGGATCGCGGGCTGAAGGTCGTATTGACCGGCGCACCCGGAAACGCGTTTGTCGATGGAGTAATGATTCGTGGCACCCGCGAACTATTGTTCGCCGTTCTTCGTGACATCGTCTATACGCGCAACGAAATCGTGGACAGTGATCGTTTCGATCTCGAAACCGGAGGCGGAATTACTGACGCTGTATTCCACATTGCGCGCAATGCAGGCTTGCTGCGCGTGCCTGCCGATGTAGATCTGGTCGTCTGCTGGGGTGGCCATGCGATCAGCCGGGAAGAGTACGACTATTCAAAGTTGGTTGGATACGAGCTCGGCTTGCGCGGTCTGAGCGTGTGTACCGGTTGTGGCCCAGGTGCCATGAAAGGGCCAATGAAGGGCGCGGCGGTCGGGCACGCCAAACAACGAATTCGAGACGGCCGGCATGTAGGCATCACCGAGCCGGGCATCATTGCCGCGGAATCGCCGAATCCGATCGTCAATTCCTTAGTGATTATGCCCGACATGGAAAAACGTCTTGAGGCATTCGTACGAATTGGTCACGGGATCGTGGTGTTTCCCGGCGGCGTGGGAACGACCGAGGAAATTTTGTATCTGTTAGGTGTTCTTCTGCACCCCGATAACAAGTCTCAACCATTGCCGATGATCATGACGGGCCCCGCTTCCGCTGAACCGTACTTCAAGCAAATCGATGACTTTATCGGCGCCACTCTTGGCAAGGAGGCACAGCGGCGGTATTCGATAATCATCGACGATCCACGCCAAGTCGCGCGCTCGGTTACAGCGGGCCTCGAGAAAGTTCGGGAATTTCGAAATCAGCATGGTGATGCTTATTATTTCAACTGGCGGTTGGTGATCGACGACGATTTCCAACGTCCTTTCGGGTCGACTCATGCGGCGATGAGCGAATTGATTATTGACGAAGGACTGCCAAAACATATCCTCGCCGCGAACCTGCGGCGCGCGTTCTCCGGGATTGTGTCGGGGAATGTACGCGAAGATACGGCCGCAGCTATCGAGCGCGAGGGACCGTTCGAGATCGACGGTTCAGCCAGCATCATGGCTTTGCTGGACAAGCTGCTGGCGGCGTTCGTTGAGCAAAAGCGCATGAAGATATCAGGCAATGACTACTCGCCATGTTACCGAGTGTCCGGCCAGCGCAAATCTTAGCCGTAAGGGTTCGCCGCTCGTTTATTGTCAAATTAGATCTCGATACATCTCCTGTCGTTGCCTGATTAAGTAAAAAAGACAGATAACCTACTGATAATTATGTAAAAAATGCTCAACTGCATTGTGATGCAGTTCCTATGATTCAGGACCCCCGACCCTTAGCATTTGTTCAAAGGATTTATTGAGCACGATGATGCCGGATAGCAAACACCAACGTTGGACCGACGACTACCGCACGGATGTGGGGTCGCAAGCCGACAAGTCAGACGACTCTGTCGCACCGAACGCGAAGGCTGCGAACGACGCGGATGGCTGGCAGCAGTATCGCCAGTGGATTTCCAAAGCGCCGGCTCCTCGCGGGCGTCGTGTTGGAATCGATCCCGCACTCTTTACGTGGAAGGGCTATCGAAACTGGTCCGAGCAAGTCAAACGCAGCTGGGACTCGGAGCATGGCGATAGTTCTGAGTAGTCTGCCGTTCCACCAGAATTCGTTTTGAGACGCCGACATAATGTCGGCGTTGTTCGTTGTGGCCTGGCCGTTCGATCTCAAAGCGGTACTGCGTCTAACTTTTGGCGATCAGAAGCACACAGCGACGATTTCCAAATTAAGCTGTGATCTGCCTCACGGAGCTGGAGCGACGAGCGATCTATAGTTCGTATTACTGAACCTAAATTTGCGATTTAAATAGTATGTCAAAAAAATGCATGGAAGCTGAATCGCCATCGGATCACCTGAAGAACGAATCCGCGCGGCAACGCTGGGAACTATTTCACCGCGCTATAGCGCACGCGAAGCAGTCGAATGTCGATGCGCTCGCCGACTCGGATCTGAATTCGGGTGAGGCGAAACCTGGCAGATCGCTGTTGTCCATCGTTCGCTAACGCGTTGCTATGGAACGTCTGGTTCAGTTGCTCGATGAACTCGATGACCTGATCGCGGCGATCGGTCTCTTCAGCGAAAGGATTCGCAACTTCTACCTGTCTCTGCTGGCTACTTGTGTCGCGCTTGCGATTCAGGCCAGCGGCGTTTGGCTTGCGTTGCGTCATCCTCCGCTCGCGCTGGCAGCGGCGCTGCTGCTGTTCGTGGGCCTGCTGTACCAGCGAGTTACCAGCCCGCAGCTGCCGCTTGTTCAAGCACTCAACTAAGCGCCGCAAAAGCGCTAATTCCGAAACCACTTGAAATAGCCTGATAAGGCCCTATCGTGTCTGACCGGGCGTGGTCGATTTTCACGCCACGATCAATGTGGGAGATATTGGTGTGAGCAGAAAAAAAGGCCAGGAAACACTCGGCTTTCAGACTGAAGTTCGTCAGATTTTGAAGCTGATGATTAACTCTTTGTACAGCAACAAGGAGATATTCCTTCGAGAACTGATCTCTAACGCGTCGGACGCCGCCGACAGATTACGCTTTGAAGCTCTGGCCGCACCCAAGATGTTGAGCGACGACACAGAGCTCAGCATTCGTATCGAGTCCGATAAGGGCAAGAATACGATTACGGTCATCGACAACGGCATCGGCATGTCCCGGGACGAACTCGTCGAGCATCTCGGTACGATCGCCCGGTCCGGAACCGCGGAATTTCTGCAGCAAATGACAGGCGACGAGCAGAAGGACGCTCAGCTGATCGGCCAGTTTGGCGTCGGTTTTTACTCGGCGTTTATCGTTGCGGATAAAGTTGTCGTTGAATCCAGGCGCGCGGATGTCGGTGTGCAAGAGGGCGTTCGCTGGGAATCGGATGGTCAAGGCGAGTTCACGGTAGAAAGTATCGAGCGCAAAGACCGGGGAACATCGGTGACTTTGTATCTCAAAGAGGCCGAGTCCGAATTCGCAGAATCATTGCGCATCGAAAGTTTAATACGCAAGTACTCGGATCACATCGCTTTCCCGGTCACTCTGGTGGACAGTGCCGAGGATGGCGCGGAACCGAAAATCGTCAACGCCGCGACGGCGTTATGGACGCGCTCGCGTTCTGAAATAGACGACGACGAGTACAAAGAATTCTACAAGCACCTGTCGCACGACTTCTCCGACCCGATGATCTGGAGCCACAATCGCGTCGAGGGAAAACGTGATTACACGAGCCTGTTGTACCTGCCGTCGAGCGCACCGTTCGATTTATGGAATCGGGACGCGCCGCGCGGTCTGAAATTGTACGTGCAGCGAGTCTTCATCATGGACGATGCAGAGCAGTTTCTGCCGCTTTATCTTCGGTTCGTCAAAGGGGTTGTCGATTCGTCGGATTTGCCGCTCAACGTGTCGCGGGAACTATTGCAACAAAACCCGGACCTGACGGCGATGCGCAGCGCGCTGACACGTCGCGTCCTCGATATGATTGGTAAGATCGCGAGCCGCTCAGGCGACGACTACAAGAGGTTTTGGGAGCAGTTTGGTCAGGTTCTCAAGGAAGGTTTGGTAGAGGACCACACGAACAAGGAAAGACTGGCCAAGTTGTTGCGATTCGCCAGCACGCACAATGGCAACGACGAACAAGAACACTCGCTCGACGATTACATAAAGCGCGCCGCCAAGGGCCAGGACGTCATTTACTACGTTCTTGCGGACAAGTATGCGACAGCGGCGGCAAGCCCTCATATTGAGAAACTCGCCGACCAGGGAGTGGAAGTATTGTTGTTGACGGATCGAATCGATCCGTGGCTCGTCGAGGGCCTGACCGAGTATGAGGGCAAGTCATTGCAGGATGTCGTACGCGCGAAAATCGACCTGCCTGACGGGGGCGGTAAGATCACGCAGGATGCGATGGACGATGAACACAAATCGCTGCTGAAGAAAACGAAAAAAGTCTTGAAAGAGCGAGTGGAAGCGGTTCAGATCAGTCGGCGCCTGGTCAGTTCACCAGCATGCGTTGTGGCCGGCGAAAACGAGCTTAATCCGCAGGTTCGCCGCATGCTTGAAGTGAGCGGACAGTCATTGCCGGACGCGAAGCCGATACTAGAGATCAATATTGAACATCCTCTGGTCACCCGTCTGTCGGACGAAACCGATGATAGCCGCTTCACCGCGTTGGCCAATATAGTGCTCGATCACGCATTGCTGGCCGAAGGGTCGCAGCTCGATAACCCGGCCGAATATGTTCAGCGCATGAACGCGTTGCTGCTCGAGCTTGATTCCGGATCGGGCCCGGGATAAAAGGACTCTTACTATGAAAGACGGCACGGGTGCGAACAAGACGCTAAAAGCAAAGCTGAGCGATGAGCAGTACGCCATCACGCAGCACAAAGGGACCGAACGGGCGTTTGCGGGCAAGTACGTCGACCACAAACTAGATGGCAGCTACCAATGCATTTGCTGCGAGGCGGAACTATTCTCGTCGGAGCACAAGTATGACTCCGGGTCGGGCTGGCCGAGTTTCTGGCTGCCCCTTGCCGGGGATACTGTCCGCACAATCGTCGATGAAGGTCATGGCATGGTGCGAAAAGAAGTGGTGTGCCGTCATTGCGATGCACATCTCGGCCACGTATTCGACGACGGGCCGCAGCCGACCGGGTTGCGATATTGCATAAATTCGGCATCGCTTGATTTTAAGGAATCGGAATAAAAGCCGATCCTCTCCTAGCAAAAAGGTATTTTTATGAAAATCAGCACAATAATTCTCGCATTCCTCGTATTAATCGGCGGCACTGCCTGCGGGCAGCAAGCGGAAGTGTCTGATGGGGCGAGCGAGGCAAGCAAACCGGCAGAGGAGCAACAAGTGACAGAATCGAACAGCAACGACAATGATGCGTTCGAAATTACAGTGGGCCTGACAGGACGAATTTTGAAAAACGGGTATGGGCGGGCAGCCGTAGCAGGAGACGTCGTTGATGTGCACTACACTGGATGGCTCTACGATGAAGCGGCGCAAGATCATCGCGGCAATAAATTCGACAGTTCCGTAGATCGAGGCGAGCAATTCCAGTTTCCCCTCGGGGCCGGTCGAGTCATACAAGGGTGGGACCAGGGCGTGGCAGGAATGCTGATCGGTGAAAAGCGCGAACTGATAATTTCGCCGGAGATGGGCTACGGCGATCGCGGCGCCGGAAATGACATTCCACCAGGCGCGACGCTTGTATTTGATGTCGAATTATTCGGCCTGACGGGGCCGGACGACTCAGAGTAAGGGCAAGCTCGACTCGAACTCGATCCGACGATTTCGGCTGCGACCCAGAGCGGTCGAGTTGTCGGCAATGGGTTGCGAAGATCCAAGGCCGGTAACGATCAATCGTTCTGCTGCGATTCCGGCACGGATCATATAGTCGGCGACTGACTGGGCGCGAGCTTTGCTGAGTCGCCGATTCCAGAGCTCACTACCGGATGCGTCGCTATGCCCGGCAATGGCGATCGTGTGGCTGGCGCAGTCAAACGCGACGTCGATAATTCTGTCGAGGCCGGCAAAAGACGACGAGCGGATCTCGGCGCTGGACTCGAAGAATTCGATTTTCTGATCGAGGACGCGAGACATCGTGCGCCTGCACAGGGCGGCGAAGGAAACTGTCCTGTCGATGACAAGGACATCTTCATTAACATTCATTCGTACCGGCAAGCTGCGTCGCAGATCTTCAAGCCGCTGGTCGAATAGCGGCCTGTTCACGGTTGCACCCTGAATATCGATGCTGTCGCCCTTGATAGTGGCGCTGCCTGATTCAGTGGCGGCGACGACGAGCAATAAGTGAGTCGTTATCGGCACCCATGCGTCGGGGATCGTGACGCCTGGTCGATAGTCCAGCGAGGCATTTTGCAGGCCGAATTCGTCGGCGACGATGTTTGAAAGCGATTGCTCGTGCTCAACCGACGCCGTGGTGCCGTGTAAGACGAGGTGACTACGGCGATATTCGATCGAGAACCCGGCTGCCGCCAGTGAAGATTGTTGCGCCACTGACAAATTCGGCGTATGGCTGCCGTGATCGATTTTCACGGCAAGAAGTAGCCCGCAGGCGAGCAGAAGCGCGACGATTGAAAATTGAGAGCTGCGCCGAAGCACGGGCTAGGATTGACCGTCGGCCTTCTGTTCTTGCAAATCCCTGGCCTGACCGATCCAGTCTTCCCGGTAGATGCGGCTGCGAAAGCCCTTGAGGCGATGGGCGATGCGGTCGATATCGTACTCGCTCATGTCAGCAATTTGATCGAAGCAGAAAACACCCATTTCGTTCAGCGTTTTTTCGATGGCCGGTCCAATACCTTTGATCACCTTGAGGTCGTCTCGCGGTGGAGCTGCCTCTTCCTCTTCCTCTTCCTCTTCCTCTTCCTCTTCCTCTTCCTCTTCCTCTTCCTCTTCCTCTTCCTCTTCTTCTTTCTCTTTCTCCTGCTGATCTTCGAAGACTTCTTGCAGCTCAATTTTGCTGTGATCGACGAGAGCCGCGATTTCGGCAATATCTGTCAGGGAGTCACCATGGTCAGCTTCGTCTGCCTTCCCGATGGGGTCGTTCGACGCATCGAGTCCGTCTGTGAGCGCCTCTTCGGAGCCGGCCATTGTCTCGAGCTCGGCGATCCGCTCCTCCGCCGCCCCGAGCTCTTTCTCGAGCCGCTCGGCGTCCTCATTGCGCTGGCGAAAGCGTTCGATTAACGGCGGCAATCGGTCCTGCCAATTCTCGAGTTCGCTATTGAGTTTGGCTATCTTGTCGTCTTTTTTCTTCAATACGGCGCTGTCACCCTTCGTGGAATGCGTGGCCATATCATTTTGCAATCTATCTCGCTGCGTCACTGCAAGTTCGAGAGTGCCGCGAATATCTTTTATCTGCCGCTGCAATTCGTCGCGCCGTTCAAAAGTTTCCTTCAAAGCACCCGATAATTCACTGGCGCGCATTTTGGCGTCTTTGTTCGAGGCCTGGAACTGGCTGTTCTGGTCCATCAGGCTCTTGTTTTGTTCAAGCAACCTTTCGTGCTCAACGCGCTGCGCCGCCAGTTGCTCTTGCCAGCCCTCATTGATGACGACTTTTTCGCTGGCCGAACGATTGCCGCGGAAAACCCAGCCTATAATCACGCCCAGTATCAGCATTGCGGCGAAAATGGCGATGTGTATGACGGTTATCTCGGGCATGTCGGTCTATCCTTGTTGAGCCAGCTGAAGTCGACTCATGTCATCGAGGACTTCGCGAATTTGGGTGACGGCCCAGTCGATCTCAGCCTTGCTAATGATCAACGGCGGTGCGAGTCTTACCACGGTTGTGTGGGTCTCCTTGCTAAGCAGACCGCGCTCCATGAGCGCCTCGCAAGCACTGCGTGCGCTGCCTAGCGCCGGATCTATCTCAACTCCGATGAACAAGCCGCGCCCTCTGATGTCCTTTATCAGCGGGCTGTCGATCTTGTGAAGTTCAGCCATCAGGTAATCGCCCATCGCGGCGCTTTTCTCCGGCAGTTTCTCCTCGATGAGAATATTGAGCGCTTCGAGGCCAACGGCCGCAGCGAGCGGATTGCCACCGAATGTACTGCCGTGATCGCCAGGCGTAAATACTTCCATTAATTCGCGCCGGCCGAGAAACATCGATACAGGCAGTATGCCACCACCGAGCGCCTTGCCCAGTATTAGCCCGTCGGGTTGCACGTTCTCATGTTCGCAAGCGAGTAGTTTTCCGGTTCTGCCGAGTCCGGTCTGGATTTCGTCGGCAATCAGCAAAACCTTGTGCTTGCGGCAGAGCTTTTCGGCGGCTTTGAGATAACCGTCGGGCGGAACAACGATACCGCCTTCGCCTTGAATCGGCTCCACCAGGAACGCCGCGGTGTTTTCGTTAATAGTTTCTTCAAGCGATTGAATATTGCCGTACTCGACGAGACGAAAGCCGGGCGGAAACGGTCCGAATCCCCGCTGGTATTGCGGCTCGTCCGACATGGCGACGGCCGCGAGGGTTCGGCCGTGAAAATTGCCGGTGCAGGCAATGATCTCGGCCTTATCTTTCGCCACGCCTTTGACGGTATAGGCCCACTTGCGCGCAGCCTTGATGGCTGTCTCGACAGCTTCGGCGCCGGTGTTCATCGGCAGTGCCATGTCCTGACCTGTCAACGAACAGACAAGCTCTACGAACGGGCCGAGCTTGTCGGTGTAAAACGCTCTCGAAACGATGTTGAGCTGGTTGACCTGCTCGCTCACCAGTCGCGTTAGTCGGGGGTGGCAATGGCCGTGGCTGACGGCCGAATAGGCGCTCATCATGTCGAGGTATTTCTTGCCGGTGTCGTCCCAGACGTAGACGCCTTCGCCGCGCGTCAAGACAACGGGCAATGGGAGATAGTTCTGGGCACAATAACGTGCTTCTAAATCGATATACTTATTCATCAGAACACCGCTCAGTGCGGCCGCCTGGCCGCCATCAGGCCGTAGTTGACCAGAATTTTACAGCAATAACATCTACTTAAGCTAATTCTAATCGAGCATATTTTGAACAGGTCGCCTCAAACTCAAGCAGTAATTGTGCCCGGACCGGCCGGTAAGCTTGAGGCGATACTGGAAACCCCGGCGGACGGCGAGGTACGGGGCGCAGCGGTGGTCTGTCATCCGCACCCGCAGCACGGCGGCACGATGCACAACAAAGTCGCGCATACCCTGGGGCGGGCATTTTCTCGAATGGGCTTGCTCACGCTGCGATTCAACTTTCGCGGGACCGGGGAGAGCGAGGGCGAATACGATCAGGGTGTTGGTGAGGTCGATGACGCAAAGGCAGCGCTTGCGTGGATACGTGACCGCCAACCCGAAGGGCCGCTGTGGCTAGGCGGGTTTTCGTTTGGCGCGGCGATCGCGATTGAATCGGCCAGCAGCGTTGACGGCCTGATCAGCATCGCGCCCGCTGTAAGTCGGATTGCAGAGCACATGGAAGGGCAGCCGGGCTGCCCGTGGCTCATTGTACAAGGTGACAAAGACGAGCTGGTCGATGTCGAAGCAACCATCGCCTGGGTAAACAGCCTCGAGCCGGGGCCGGAGCTGCTCGTGATGCCCGGTGCCGAGCATTTTTTTCACGGCAGGCTCAGTGATCTGCGCGACGCCGTGATGGGTTTTGTGGCGCGCGCCGGCCTCTAGCAGGACAAACTTAAGACGTCAGACCATGTCCTTGAGGCCCTTCAGGGCTGTGACCTTGACGACCTTCGATGCGGGCTTCGCCTTAAACATCATTTCTTCACCTGTAAACGGGTTAACACCCATGCGCGCTTCACGGGCAGGTTTTTCAACGACACGCATTTTCATCAGGCCAGGAATTGAGAAGATGCCTGATCCGTCACTACCACCAAGGCTCGCCTGGATCTGACTATTGAGTGATTCGAAAACAGCAGCAACGTCGTTTCGCGTCAAACCGGTGTCGTCAACAATCTTTGCATAGATTTCTGATTTGGTAGGTGGCTTCTGAGTGTTCGCTGCCATGAAAAAATGACTCCTTAAAAAAACAAAAAACGGGCATGGCCCGCGTCGAAAGCAGCGCGACGATAGCACATGTCAGACGGCCACGTCAGTGATGCCAGTGTTCCTGATTTTAGTCAGTATAAAACTGACGTTTAAATCGCAATTCGGACGTAGTATTGGCGCCTTCAGGTGTGACGCTGATATCGAATACCAGTACTTCACGATTCGCGACGGCTACTTCGCCTATGTAGTAAATCGCTTCCTGCTCGTCAATCCGCCGCATCGTGATGCTCTTAAGCTGCCCCGTTAAATTGACAGTCCTGACAGTTACGATCGCAGCGACGGCGCTGTTATCTGCTTCGCGCAAAACGGAGACATTCAACATCGCTCGATTCTTGCTCCGCACGATGTTGTAGGTGCGCGCCACTTCGGGCGGAAGTTGATCAGTTGACTGGGCGCTGAAATGCACGACATGATCGCCGATATCGATGCTGGTCGCTCCGGCGGGCTGTGCGTCCGGGACGTTGGCCGACTCACCGGGGCCGCTACAGGCGGACAGGAGTCCAAACATGAACAAAGCGATTAATGCCTTTCCGAATTGCATGATTCTTATCCCCCCCGATGCAGTCACTATAAACCATTTTCAGCCGCTGTCGCGACATGCGTGCCGTGCCCGTTCAAATTGGAAGCGGCCGAAGCGTGGCGATGAAGATTCCGCCCGCTTGCAATGCGATGATCGCGAAAACTGGCGAAATGTCGAGCCCACCTATCACAGGTATGATTTTTCTGAACGGGCGCATTACGGGCTCGACGAGCATCGAGATAAAAGCTGTGGCCGGATTGTAAGCACCGGGCGCGACCCAGGTCAGGATGATGTGAATGAAGATCGCGAATTTGAATAATTGCAGCGTCAACAAAACCATGTCGATCAGGGCAGTCGTGGCGATCGGGACAATGCCGGACGCGACGCCACTGATCGACAGGATTACCAAAATAGCCAAATACTGTAAGCCGAAGGCAACAATGATCGTTGCCGTATCGAGACGGCCGATTGGCGGAAGGACGCGCCTCACCGGAATGACCAGCGGCGATGTCAATCGCAAGATTCCCTGCGCGATCGGATTGCGAAAGTCCGCGCGTACCCAGGGCAACCAGAAGCGCAATAACATGATGAGCAGATAAAGCTGCGCGATGGTGCCAATAATAAATATCAATGCAGGTTTCATGAGTCAGATCTCTCTGCAAGTTCGACGGCTTTGTCTCTTGCGGCAGTAAATGCGGCTGCAAAGATATCACGAACTTTTTCTTTGTCGAAGACATCAAAGGCAGCTGCGGTGGTTCCGCCCGGTGATCTCACGCGCGCAATCATCGCGTCCATGGACTCGCCGCTCGTGGCTGCCAGCGCGCTAGAGCCCTGGGCCGTATCCATAACCAGCTTATGCGCTGCTCGCGGGTCGAGGCCAAAGTCCTCTGCGGAGCGAATCAACATATCGATCAGCAAATAGAAGTACGCGGGGCCGGTACCGGAAATCGCCGTCACGGCATCGATGCTGGCTTCATCGGGTACGTGCACGACGCTGCCTACCGCGGACATGATTTCGGTAGCCTTGTCGCGCTGCTCATTGGTTGCAAGATCATTGGCAAAAAGCCCGGACGTGCCTTGCAATAACAATGCGGGTTGATTTGGCATCACGCGGACAACGGCGAGCTCGCCACCGAGCCAGGCATCTATGTCGCGGCTGTGAGTACCGGCTGCGACCGAGATGATCAATGGCCTGTTAGCTTGCACAGAATCGGCAATTTCGAGACACACATTACGCATCAACTGTGGTTTGACTGCCAGCAACAGGCAGTCGACTCGATTGGCAACATCCGTATTGCTTTCGCCGACGACAACATCAGGATATGCGGACGCCAGCACCTCGCGCTGGCTGGCGGCCGGTTCGGCAATAAAGAGATCTTTCGGGTTGTAACCGCTTGAGATCAACCCGCCGGTGAGAGCTTGCGCCATATTGCCGCCGCCGATAAAACCAACTTTGTAGTTACTCATTCCTTCGCCCTGGATCCGAATATTGCTGTGCCCAAACGTATGATTGTACTGCCTTCAAATATCGCAGCACGGTAATCGGCGCTCATTCCCATGGACAGCGTGTCGGTCTCGATGCCATGCGCTTTCAGATCGTCGGCCAGTGCACGCAATCGCGCAAACGGAAGTCGTTGCGACTCGAAGTCCTGGCGCAGCTTGGGTAGACACATCAGTCCGCGCAGCTTCAGGCCAGGCAGGTCGATGACTTGTCTGGCCAGTTTTGGCAGGTCATCGACAGTTACCCCGGACTTGCTCTGCTCGCCGTCTATATTTACCTGCAGGCAGACATTCAGGTCGCCGAGATGCGCTGGTCGCTGCCGGCTGAGCCGTTGTGCGGTTTTCAAGCGATCCACCGAGTGCACCCAGTGGTAATGCTCGGCAACGGCCCGTGTCTTGTTCGTCTGCAGGTGGCCGATAAAGTGCCAGATAAGCTGCTTATCGGCTATTTCTTCGATTTTTTGGAGTCCTTCGCTGACCTGATTTTCACCAAAATCGCGCTGCCCGGCCCCAGCGGCGTCCAGAATGCTCGAAACAGGCTGTTTCTTGCTCACAGCCAGCAATCGTACGCTGTCGGCATCGCGGCCTGCCGCCGTGGTAGCCTGCGCCAGTAAATCGCGGATATTTGGCAAGTTTTCCGTGACTCTTATCACGTTTTACTCCGGGTGCTTCGCTATACTAGGCGCAGATCAAGGCCGGGTTATGGTAAGTCCGGCCATCTATTATTGAGGGAGAAGCATGACCGTCGATGTCGCCCAATTATTGCAGTTTACGGTAAAAAACAATGCATCCGATCTGCACCTGTCAGGTGGTGTGCCGCCAATGATTCGTGTCGATGGCGACATCAAGCGCGTCAACATGCCGGCGCTGACCCACAAAGATGTCAATAGCATGATTTACGACATCATGAATGACAAGCAGCGCAAGGACTACGAAGAATTTCTCGAAACAGATTTTTCCTTCGAAATTCCGAAACTCGCACGCTTTCGCGTAAATGCATTTAATCAGAATCGTGGCTCGGCGGCCGTGTTCCGGATTATTCCCTCCGAAATCCTGACGCTCGATGATTTGGGGGCGCCAGCGATTTTCAAAGATATTTCGATGTATCCCAGGGGCATAGTTCTCGTTACGGGACCAACCGGGTCCGGCAAGTCCACAACGCTCGCAGCGATGGTTGACTATATCAATGACAACAAACCGGACCACATTCTGACGATCGAGGATCCGATCGAATTCGTTCATGAATCGAAGAAATCACTCATTAACCAGCGAGAAGTGCATCGTGACACGCTCGGATTTAACGAAGCCCTGCGCTCGGCACTGCGCGAGGACCCCGATGTCATTCTGGTCGGTGAGCTGCGTGATCTCGAAACGATCAGACTGGCGCTGACCGCGGCAGAAACGGGTCACCTCGTGTTCGGTACTTTGCATACGAGTTCGGCGGCGAAAACCATAGACCGTATTGTCGATGTATTTCCAGCGGCCGAAAAAGAGATGGTTCGCGCGATGCTTTCCGAGTCACTCCGTGCTGTGATTTCGCAGATTCTCCTGAAGAAGGTGGGTGGCGGGCGAATCGCGGCACATGAAATCATGATTGGTACGCCGGCTATCCGCAACCTGATTCGAGAGGGCAAGATCGCGCAAATGTACTCGGCGATTCAGACCGGACAAGGCTTGGGCATGTATACACTTGATCAAAACCTGACTGAGTTACTGGCGAAGGGATTGATTAACAAAGAAGAGGCGCGCTACAGGGCCGTGCAGAAAGAGAATTTCTAGGAACAAGCATGAAGATGCTGTTCTGATCGGAGACGGGAAAAATGGAACGTGAACAAGCGGTACGATTGACGCAGAATCTGCTCAGAAAAATGGTCGAGCGTGATGGCTCAGATTTATTTCTTACTAAAGGATTTCCGCCGGCGATCAAAGTCGACGGCACGATCCACAAGGCGACCGATACACCGCTGACGGCTGATCAGTCGGCAATCATGGTTCGTTCCATCATGAACGACAAACAAATCAAGGAATTCGATGCGACCAAAGAGTGCAATTTTGCAATTGCACCGCAGGGAATCGGTCGGTTCCGCGTCAGCGCATTCATTCAGCAGGGGTATGTCGGTGCCGTTCTGCGCACGATTACCACGGAAATACCTACGCTCGAAGGCCTGGATTTACCACCTATACTGAAAGACATCGTCATGAACAAGCGAGGTCTTTGTATCGTTGTCGGTGGTACAGGCTCAGGTAAGTCAACCACACTTGCGGCGATGATCGGTCACCGCAATGAAAACTCTCGTGGTCATATCGTGTCGATCGAGGACCCGGTTGAGTATGTACATCCCCACCGGGGTTGTGTGATTACGCAACGCGAAGTCGGCGTCGATACTGAATCCTGGCACGCAGCGCTTAAGAACACTTTGCGCCAGGCCCCTGACGTGATCATGATCGGGGAGATTCGAGATCGCGAAACGATGCAGTACGGCATCCAGTTCGCCGAGACCGGGCATTTGTGTCTTGCGACACTGCATGCGAACAGTGCGAATCAGGCTCTCGATCGAATCATTAACTTTTTCCCGGAGGAAAGACGTCAGCAATTGTTAATGGACTTGTCGCTCAATACAAAGGCGTTCATTTCGCAGCGGCTAATTCCCCGCGAAGGTGGCGTCGGACGTGTAGCGGCGATGGAAGTTTTGCTGAATACGCCATTTGTTGCAGATTTGATCTTCAAGGGAAAGGTTGGCGAGATCAAGGAAATCATGGCGAAGTCAACGCGATTGGGCATGCAGACTTTCGACCAGGCGCTGTTCGATCTTTATGAGCAGGCCACGATTTCCTATGAAGAAGCAATACGCAACGCAGACTCGAAAAATGAGCTGCGCTTGCGCGTCAAACTTGAGAGCAAACGAGATTCCTCGATCGCGGATCAGCAATCGGAGACGCTGCAGGTTCTGGAGGATGACTCTGCTCAGACATTTTGAGCCATCACGGAAGATTGCATAAATGAACGTTAAACCACTTTTTAAGCTGATGGTCGAGAAGAACGCCTCGGATCTTTTCTTCGCGCCCTATTCACCAGCCAAAATTAAGATTGACGGCAAAATCATGCCGGTCAATAAACTTGAGATGACGCCGAAAATGGTCAGACAGGCGGCCATTGAACTCATGGACGAAACGCAGCTGGAAACGTTCACGCGTGAACTCGAGATCGACTTCGCAATTTCCGAGCCCGGGCTGGGGCGGTTTCGAGTCAATGTTTTTCATCAGCGCGGCAATGTTGCGATGGTGCTTAGATACATTACGTCGGAATTACCGACGCTCGAAGAGCTCGGCATGCCTGAGCAACTCAAAGAGCTGGTCATGTTGCGTCGCGGCTTGATATTGATGGTCGGCGCGACGGGTTGCGGTAAGTCGACGACGCTTGCGGCGATGATTAATCATCGCAATGTGACTACGTCGTCTCATATCATCACGATCGAAGATCCGATCGAATTCCTGCACCCAAATAAAATGTCGATTGTGAATCAGCGTGAAGTCGGGCTGGATACCAAGTCTTACAATCGTGCGCTCAAGAGTGCGATGCGCGCGGCGCCGGATGTCATCCTGATTGGCGAGATTCGAGACACCGAGTCGATGCAGGCGGCGCTCGATATGGCCGGCACCGGTCATCTTGTCCTCGGCACAATACACTCGAACAATGCCTCAGAGACTCTGGATCGTATTATCAACTTGTTCCCGCAACCGCAACACCGCCAGGTCTTCATGGACCTCGCACATTATTTGCGCGCGATTGTGTCACAGCGCCTGGTTCGCTCGCGCAGTGGCAAGCTGGTTGCCGCCGTTGAGTTAATGCTCAATACGCCGCATATCAAAGACCTGATGCTGAAGGGTGACATTTCGGGAGTCAAAGATGCGCACAAGGAAAGTGGCGAGCAAGGTATGCAGACATTCGACGCGGCGCTGCTCGATCTCTACAAGCAAGGCACGATCACCCTCGAGGAGGCGATGTCACATGCCGATTCTCGTGCCAACCTTGAGGCGCAAATCAACTTCGGCGGATAGCCTGATTTATTGCCAGACTACAGACGCTGCATCGAAAACCGGGCCATCGACACAAACACGCTTTACTGCGAGTCCTTCCGGCGTCGATATTTCAACATTGCAGCCCGCGCAACCGCCGACGCCGCAGGCCATGAACTCTTCCAGCGATACTTGACACGGTAGCTCGTATTTCGCGGCAAGCGCCGCGACGGCCTTGAGCATTGGCGTTGGCCCGCAGGCGAATACTTCGGTACGCAATCGATCAGTCGTATTCAGGCTCTGCAGCCATTTTTCGGCCAGGTCGGTTACGTAGCCGCGGTAGCAGCCCTCAAAATCCGACAAACTGGCCAGGCGGCTCCGTATCCCCCAACTCTCGAGCAGCGGCATGGATCTCGACGTGTTGCCATCGAGCCAGTCGGTGGGGAGCGCCGAGAGGCTACTTTCAAACGGAAAGGGTATTTCAGAGCCGAAGATGGCGAGCGGACTCCACGGGTCGGCCCGCAATGTCGCCGCCAGAAAAACCATGGGTGGAATACCGACGCCACCACCGATCAGCAGGCAATTGGGCCTCTCTGGAGAGGGTCGAAATGGTTCTCCGATCGGACCGAGCACGCTGATCGTGTCGCCGGGTCGCTTGTCAGCCAGGAGGTGCAGTCCTTCGCCGACGACCTTGTACAGGACCTCGATCCAGTCATCCTCGGCGCGCATGATAGACAGCGGCCGACGCATCGGTAGCGTGTGGTCGCAATTGACGTGGACGAAGCTGCCGGGAGTCGCAGTGGCCGCACACTTCGGTGCGCGAATTCGCATGATGAACTGCTCGCCGGCGTAAGTTTCGGTCTGGATTAATTCGCCGTCCTCAACGAACAGGGTCCCGCGTTTTCGCTGTGCGTGCTTTTGCGCAGCTGTGGTCAATTCTTATCCATTGACTTGCTGACCCGCTCCAGCACCGCCATGCGTACGGCAACACCATTACTGACTTGCTGGGTGATCGCCGACGCCGGGCTGTCGGCCAGCGCCGACTCTATTTCGATGCCACGATTCATCGGGCCCGGATGCATGACGATTGCGTCCGGGGCTGCATTCTGCATGCGCCGGGCGCTGATGCCGAAATTGGCGAAATATTCATCGATGCCGGGAATGCCGTCGAGATTGCCTATCCTTTCGCGTTGAATCCGAAGTGCCATGACGACGTCCGCGCCGCGAAGTCCATCGTCCAGGTTGTCGATGATTGATGCGAACGGCATTTCGCTCGGATCCGGCGCCAATGCCGCCGGCGAGATCAGGCGTAACTCTCCAACGCCCAGCGTATGCAGGCCTTGCGCCGCCGATCTTGCGACCCGTGAGTGCATGATGTCGCCCACGATCGCTACGGTCAGGTTCTCGATCCTGCCTTTGCGCTGACGGATGGTTAGCAGGTCCAGCAGGCCCTGAGTCGGGTGCGAGACGTCGGCCTCGCCGGCGTTGAGAACGCTGACATGATCGCTAACGTGCCGCGCGATATAAGCAGGTACTCCGGCGCTGGCGTCGCGCACGACCATGACATCGACTTGCATGGCCTCCAGCGTGTAGATCGTGTCGAGAATGCTCTCGCCTTTCTTGCGCGAGGATGTATTCACATCGAGGTTCAGCACGTCGGCGCCGAGACGCTTGCCGGCCAGATCAAAAGATGCGCGCGTGCGTGTGCTCGGTTCGAAAAACAGATTTGCGATGGTGCGACCGGCCAGGGCCTGGCTGCGTGCTGGCGAATCGCCCGGTGGAGTCACGAAGCGCTCGGCGTCATCGAGCAATTCGACGAGGAGTTCTTTTTCGATACCCTTCAGCGTCAGTAAATGGCGCAACCCTCCGTCAGCGTTCAGCTGCAGGCCGGCCTCGTCGTCAGTGCTCGGAAATGCTTCGGTAGCTAGCATGGCGGGGCAATCCTACAGGCTATCCATGCACCCGTGAAGAGAGATATCGCTCGGCAATCAAAACAGCCGCCGCACTGTCAATCGCTTCTTTCGAAATGCGGCCGCGCGCGCCCGCAGCGCGTGCGTTCTTCAGTGCCGCTTTTGCCTCAAGCGACGTGTATCGCTCATCTACCGTTTCGATCGGCAGCTCGAAACGCGCGAGTTGCTCTACAAACGACTCGACGTGGCCTGTCATCGTACTCGGCGATCCGTCGGCATGAACGGGGAGTCCGACGACCAGCCGCGACGGTTGCCACTCTTTGATCAGGCGCGAAATGCCCTCGAAGTCCGGACCGCTGTCGCTGTTCATGACAGCCCGCAGCGGACTCGCAGAGCCTGTGATGCTTTGCCCGACGGCGCAGCCGATGCGCCGCAAACCAAAGTCGAACGCGAGTATTGTTGCGGCGCTGTTTTCAGGCGTGTCCGGCATCGGGAGATATCTGGCTGATGTCGATGCCGAGCGTGCTTGCGGCCGACGCCCAGCGTTCGTCAAAAGGTGTGTCGAAGACAATGCCGGTCGAGGCGGGTACGTTCAGCCAGGAATTTTCCAGCATTTCGTATTCGAGCTGGCCGGCTTGCCAGCCTGCATAGCCCAGGGCAACCAGCGAGTTTGTTGGGCCGTTGCCAGCAGCCATTTCATCAAGGACATCCCGGGAAAAGGTGAGTTTTATCCGGCTGGAAACGGTGAGCGAATTCTCGTAGGTTTTGGTCGAGTCGTGCAATACGAAGCCGCACTCCGGGCTCACGGGTCCTCCCATTACTACAGGGATTCGCGCGGCATCTGGATCGGGATTACCGACATTGAGTTGCCTGAACAGCCCACCCAGATTCAGGGCTAGAGGCCGATTGATAACAATGCCGAGTGCACCTTCTTCGTTATGTTCGCAAATCAGCGTTACGGTAGTGCTGAAATTAGGATCTGCCATCGCCGGCATGGCAATGAGCAACTGATTGGTCAGAGAACCGTCGAAATCCATGCCAACAGTATCGGCTTTGCGGCCAGCGGGCACAACCGGTGGCCAGCAGAGCCTCTAACTGGTGTTGGCCGCCGTCGATACGAGCAGATCGCTGAACAGCCACTTGTAGGCGAACCGCAGCCGGTCGTAATCGCTGCGAATTTCCGCAGGGAACGGATCGAATGGTGACGCGCGCCGCAGGATATCCAGGGCTGCCTGGTCGAGCACTTTTGAGCCGCTGGATTTCCGAATGATGACTTCGGCGAGCTGACCCGACGCTTCGATGCTGACCTCCAGAGTCGGGCCGCCCGTCACACCGTCAAGCTCACCCAGTTGCGGAAAGTATTCGTCGCCAACGGCCTCAATGCGCCGCTTCCAGTTGTCGAGATACCCTGCAATCGTCGCCTCGCGAGTATCAGCACTGATGATGAGTTGTCGGGGATCATCGTCATGAATCAACAGGGTCGCAGTATCGTCCTGTGGTAGCGGCAAGGTTTGCTCACTGCCAGACTCAAGCACGATGGCCGTGCTCTCGTCGGGTTGCGGCAGCTCCCGAAGGTCATCGGCAACTTGCAAATCCTGCTCACTCTGCGTCGATATCAGCTGATCTGCCGATTTTTCGTGGCTTGTTGCATCGACCAGGGATTTGCCGTCTTCGTCGCCGGTATTGTCTATCGGCGAGGCGCTTTGCAATGGAGCCGAGGGCCGAACCTGATCGGTCGTGTTACCGCCGCCTTCCTGAGACGCCTGTGCCAGGTACTCCGCGTCATCGGGTCGGTCGATAGCCTGGTCCGGATCGGCCACGATCGTGACCTCCAGAGATATCGCGCTGGCGAAATCGTCTCGTAACACGGCGTTAAAAGTGATGCCGATGATCAGGACGCCGTGTATCAGGGCGGCAAGGAATAACATCGCAGGCAGCCGATCCGGTCTTTCCGGCGCGACGAGTTGAATTTCGTCAATCGAGGTCGCGTGCAAGGCAATGCTGGTCACGTCGAGGGTCTATCCTGTAGCCTGGGTGGCGACGCGAATAATCCGCCATTTATGGCCTTAAAACAAGGGCTTATATCTTGCTTTCGATCGCGTCGAAGAGCAGGCCGGCAATATTGAGATCAAACTGCTGGTCCAGTTCGCGTATGCCGGTTGGGCTGGTGATGTTGATCTCGGTCAGGAAATCGCCGATGACGTCGATGCCGGCGAACAAGACTCCGGCGTCCCGCAACACCGGGCCAACCCGCTCGCAAATCGAGCGGTCAGCGGCAGAGAGTTCCTGGCCAACCCCGGTCGCACCGGTGACGAGATTACCCCGGTTGTCGCCATCGGACGGGACTCGAGCGAGCGCGTAGGGCACCGCGACGCCGTCGATCAGCAAAATACGCTTGTCACCGCGGCTGATTTCGGGAATATAAACCTGCGCCATCGCAAATCGCTGGCCGAAGTCAGTCAGTGTCTCGAAGATGACGTTGGCGTTGTTATCACTCTTGCTGACGACGAAAATAGATCGGCCGCCCATGCCGTCCAGCGGCTTGACGACAATGCGATCGTGATCGCGAAGAAAGGCTTTCATTTCATTCATGGAACGCGTGATCAGCGTCAGTGGCGTGCACTCCGGGAACCAGGCCGTGTAAGCCTTCTCGTTCATGTCGCGCAGGGCTTGCGGGTGATTGACAACCAGCGCACCGGCATCGCGGGCACGGTCCAGGATGTACGTCGTGTAGACATACTCCATATCGAATGGCGGATCCTTGCGCATCAATATGACGTCAAGGTCGCCGAGATTAATCTCGGCAGCGGCACCCAGTTCGAACCAGTCTGTATTGTCGTCAGTGACCCGTAACTGCTGCGAATGGCCGATAGCTCGCCCACCCAGTATTTTCAGGTCTTGTTGTTGAAAATAGTGGATTTCTGCCTGACGCCGCTGTGCTTCGAGCAACATCGCCAGTGAGCTGTCTTTGTAAGGCGTAATGGACTCGATAGGGTCCATGATTACACCGACTTTGAGCGCGCCCTTTGCCATTGACTCAGTTCTGTCCTGTACCGGTGTTCGAGCGAGCAACTATACCGTGGAATAAAAAGCTAAGCGCCGATATTTCCTACGATTTTGCTGTCTGCGGCGCGCGTCATAGCGGGAGTTATGTCAATATGGTACAAGTCGTTTTTCCTGAGCCTGTAATGGCTACCCAGCTCTCCGCTGCAGGAAAAAAGAAATTACAAGGAATCCGCGAGGATTCGAATCAGCGTGAGGAAATCCGGTGTCAAATAACGAATCTCGAAGTCTGAAAGGCCTCAAGATCCTCGTCATAGATGATAGCAAGACGATTCGCCGCACGGCGGAAACTCTGTTGACCAAAGAAGGCTGTCAGGTATTCACGGCGATCGACGGGTTCGATGCACTATCGAAAATCGCGGACCATCAGCCAGACCTGATTTTCGTCGACATCATGATGCCGCGTCTGGACGGCTACGAGACCTGCTCCCTGATCAAACACAACAAAATGTTCAAGTCGATACCGGTCATTATGCTCTCGAGCAAAGACGGGCTTTTTGATCGCGCTCGCGGACGCATCGTTGGCTCCGAACAGTATTTGACCAAGCCGTTTACGAAGGACGAATTGCTCGGCGCAATCTCCAATCAGATTGGCTAAGCACCCCCACGGATCTCGCTGCAGAGGAAGCTTTGATGGCAGTTATACTTATTATTGACGATTCACCGACCGAGCTGCATTTGTTCCAGAATATGCTCGAAAAGAACGGCTTCGAAACACTCGTGGCCGACAGCGGTGAGGCAGGTTTGCGGCAGGCGAAGTCGTCACGGCCCAATTGCATACTGATGGACGTCGTTATGCCCGGCATGAACGGGTTTCAGGCGACCCGCAAACTCACTCAGGATAGCGATACAGCGGGTATCCCGGTCATCATGATAACGACCAAGGATCAGGAAACGGACAAGATCTGGGGTATGCGTCAGGGCGCCGTCGAGTACCTCGTAAAACCGATTGCAGAAGACCAGCTCGTAGCCAAAATCAACGCGGTGATGGCTGGCTGAATGAACACCTCCGTGGACCTCCCGGCGCTAGTCCAACAGCCGTTTGAGTTGCTGCAGGAAATCGAGCGTCGCAGTCGCAAAGCACATGGGGGCGACAGCGACAGCGACGCCGACATGCCGGCCGAGTGGGTCGGCGTGGGTTTTCGAATCGGTGAAGAACAGTTTGTGGCAGAGCGATCTCAGGTTCGCGAGGTTTTGATGCTGCCGGACGAAATGACGAGAGTTCCGGGCGCCAAGCGCTGGATGCTGGGCATAGCCAATCTTCGCGGTCACTTGTTGCCGCTGGTGGACGTGAAATTGTTACTGGGCAGCGGTCGTACGACGCTACGCCGAACGACGCGTGTCATTTCTGTGAATCACCGCGAAGTACCGGCCGGGTTCGTTGTCGACGAAGTATTGGGTTTCCGTCGTTTCATGGATCACGAATTCAGCGAGGCCTGGCCCGAGACTGTCGTACGGTGTGATCGATTTCTGACGGGCGCCTATCAACGAGCAGACGATACGTGGCCCGTCTTCAATTTGTTCGATTTTGTCGAGAGTAATTTATTCTTACAGGCGGCGGCGGAGTAACCGTCGTCACGAGTGAGTTCTGAAATCTATGGCCAATAAAACAGACGTATCATCAATTTTCAAAATTGTCACCGCAGTTGCCGTCGTACTGTTACTTGCATCGACAGCGCTGGTCTATCTCCAGTCCGAGATGGAAGGCCCGGCGATGATGCAGCTGCCCGACTTTCTAAATTCACCTTTGATTCCGCTGAGCATGATCGCATTCGCAATACTTCTCGTTGCCAGTCTCCTGATTCTGAACTCACGATCTGCCAAGTTCGAAACAGCGGCAAAAGTGAACGCGGCGCAGAACGAGCGAAACCAAAAGGCCATTTTGCGCTTGCTCGACGAAATGGGCAGTCTCGCCGATGGCGATCTCACAGTGGAAGCGACCGTATCAGAGGACATCACGGGAACGATCGCCGACTCCTTCAACTTTGCGATAGAAGAGCTCAGGAAGCTTGTAACGACCGTCAGCGAGACGGCGATCATGGTCGATTCGGCGGCGAAACAGACGAAAAATTCGGCAGCGCACCTGGCCAAAGCGGCCGAGAGCCAAGGTCGCGAAATCAACGCGGCGACCGAGTCGATCGCTTCCATGGCCGCTTCTATTGAGGAAGTTTCTGGCGACGCCGAGCGCTCATCGGACGTAGCACGACATTCGGTAGAAGTTGCCCACAAGGGTGGCGAGGCTGTGCGGCGTACGATTGACGGCATGAACGCCATCCGTGAAACGATTCAGGAAACCTCGAAACGCATCAAGCGTCTCGGTGAGAGTTCACAGGAGATCGGTAATATTGTTGAGCTGATCAGCGATATTGCAGAGCAAACGAACATTCTTGCACTTAACGCGTCGATTCAAGCGTCAATGGCCGGCGAGGCAGGTCGTGGATTTGCGGTTGTCGCCGATGAGGTGCAACGGCTGGCCGAGCGTTCAACCAATGCAACCAAGCAGATAGATGTCCTGGTGCGCACGATTCAAGCGGATACCAACGAGGCCGTTATTTCCATGGAGCGTAGCACCACGGACGTTGTCGGCGGTGCCCTGCTTGCCGAGAACGCCGGAGCGGCGCTTGACGAGATTGAGCAAGTATCGAACCAGATCGCGAGCCTTGTGCAAAACATTTCGAGTTCCGCTCAACAACAAGCCAGATCAGCGGCAGACGTGACGAAGCGAACAACGAGATTGCGCGAGATCAGCTTACAAACCGGCAAGGCGATCACCGCCACAGCGGCGGCTATCGCAAAGCTCTCCGACCTCGCGTCCCAGCTTCGTAAAACGGTCGCCGGGTTCACGCTGCCGACTTCGGCGTCGCAGGCTAGCGCTCTGTCGACTCCTTCATCGAGTGTCCAGGCCAAACAAACTGGCGGGCAAGCGCAGGCGCAATAGGACTCCGGACTGGAGTTAAGAATCGGAATAAGACTGCTTGATGACGAGCGACACCGGCATACAGAGGCAACACACCGAGCATCATGGTGGCGAATTCACTATGAACGCGCTCGCGATCGTGAGCCACGAACTCATGGAGACGATCCGAAACGCTCACCTGGCGCTCGAGGACTGTGTCGATGGCCGCGGTGGTTCCGCCGCGCTGGTTCGTGCCGGCGAACTGTTGCACCAGGCTCGCGGTGCGTTGCAACTTACGGAAACTTACGGCGCCGCCTTGCTGACGGAGGAAATGGAACTTTGCTGTCAGTATCTGGCGAGGTTGCGTGCGGGCAAGGGGCGTGAAGATGGGCTGGATGCGTTAACCCAGGCGATGGTGCAACTGCCGAGGTACGTCGAGCGGTTGCTGGGTGGCGGCCGGGACATCGCGCTCGTATTGCTGCCCATGCTTAACGATTTGCGCGCCGCGCGTGGTGAACCACTGTTGTCCGAGGGCACACTGCTGCTGCTGAATTTGGCGCCCGGCCAAACCACCAAGAGCAGTGGCAAACGCAAGGGGAGCGGGGAAGATCCTGTCGTTGTAGCAACCCGGGTACGTCCAAAATTACAACTTGCCTTACTGGGCTGGATTCAGGGCAGTGATACGAAACGTCACCTCGAGACCTTGTCGAGCGTGATGAAAAAACTGGAGCAGTCGGCGACTCGGAACGATATGCACCAGCTATGGTGGGTCGCGGCTGGTGTACTTGAATCGCTGCAAAATGGCGGTCTCGAAACATCGGTCGCTTTGAAAAGGCTACTTGGCCAGACCGACCGGCAAGTCAAACGCATGATCGATGGGGGGATTGGCGTGTTCGATACCCATCCTGTTGACGGCTTGCTCAACAATCTTCTTTACTACGTTGCACGATCAAGCTCGGCGGGCGAGCGCATCAGCGAAATCAGAGCGGCGTTCAACCTGGAGGAACTGCTGCCCGGCGACGAGCAGGTTGAGCACGCGCGGGAAGCGTTGTCCGCGCCGAGCGTCAAGCTCATGGAAACGGTCGCCAAAGCGATCAAAGAGGACCTGGGTCGCGTCAAGGACGTGCTCGATATCTTCGCGCGCACGGGCATGAACAAGTCCGCAGAACTCATACCGCAGCTCGAGCTGCTCAAGAAGATCAGCGATACGCTCGGCGTTTTAGGCCTTGGCGAATTACGCGGCGATGTCGACGGCGAGATCGATCGTCTCAAGTCGGTGGTCGAGCGAGGGGGCGTGGCGAGCGACCAGGTCATTCTGGATATCGCATCGACTCTGTTGCGGGTCGAGGACCGGCTCGACCAACAGTTAGTGAGACTTATCTCTCCGGTGCAGGATGCCGGCGATGGATCAGAGTCGGATTTGCCGCCCCATGAAGCGGCCGAATTCCGGAAGGTTGCCGAATCGGTCATGCGTGAATGCATCATCAACCTTGCGCGTATCAAGGAAACGGTGGATCAGAGCCTCTCCTCACGGGCGCCGTCCCAGGGTCTCGACAATATTCCAGCACTGATACGCGGTATCAAAGCAGGCCTGATGATGCTGGAAAAGCCGCGCGCAATGGAACTGGTCGAGCGCGTTGGTGCGTTTATTACGATGACTTTGCATGGTGGCGGGGCCGTGCGGCTTACGCAGAAGGAAGCCGATCGGCTGGCTGACGCCATTGTCAGCATTGAGTACTACATGGAAACCGTAAAAGCCGGTCGTCGAGAGCCCTGGTACATGCTCGACAACGCCGAAGCATGTTTTACGGTCCTTCGCGATGTCGAGGCTCGCCTGTCCAGGGAGGCCAAAGCCGAGCCTGAGATACACGATACGATGAGGATCGATGGTGCAGAGATAGCCGCCGAAACGGCCCAGCTGGCTGAAAAGCAGGCGCAATCGATGGCGGCCGAGGTAGCGCCACTAGCCGCTGTAGCGCCGGATGCCGAGCACCTCGATCCGGAAATGCTCGAGCTGTTTATCGAAGAGGCCAAAGAGGAGTTCGCGTCCATCAAGCGCATTTTGCCTGTTTGGCAGGATGCACCGGATGATATGGAAGCGCTGATCACGGTCAGGCGTTCATTCCATACCTTAAAAGGTAGCGGTCGGATGGTGGGTGCCGAGCGAATCGGTGACTACGCCTGGAACATCGAAAATCTGCTTAACCGGCTGATCAACAGAACACTGGTGCGCACGCCGCTGATGATCGAATTCATCATAGAGGCGGGGGCGGCCGTTGCCGAACTGATCGAGCAACTCGAGGTCGGGACGGAACCGGCGGCCGACATCAGCTTGCTCATGGCGAAGTCGAACGCGTTTGCCGACGGTGATCCAAACGCGGCCGTCCTGACGATCGAGAGGCCGCAAGCGGCAGCGGTGGTCGAGGAGGAGCCAGCGTTCGAAATGGACCCGGTATTGCTCGATATTTTCTCGAAAGAAACGACCGGTCATCTCAGCGTTATTTTTGACTATCTTTCTGCCTGCGAGGGCCACGTTCCACCGTTTGATGTTACCGACAAATTGTATCGTGCCTGCCATACCTTGCACGGCAGCGCGAATATGGCGAACGTCGAACGCGGCGTCGCAGTTACGGGTTCGTTAAATCGATTCGTCCGTCGTGTTTACGATTACAAGGTTGGCTTCAAGCAATCGGGCCTGGACGGATTGCGTGCGGCTTCGAGGGCGATAACGGCAATTGTCGGTGATATCAATCAGCCGGAGCGCAAGCGCGCGGACTACGACGCGTTAGTCAATCACCTGATCAAGCTGACCGATGCCGTCCAGCCGGAACACACACAAGTGCCGGTTGAAGTTCCTGCACCCGTCGTTGTTCCAGAGCCCGTTGTTGAAGCGGCGGTCGAGGAGCCCGAGTACGATGCGGAGATCGCGGCGATCTTTACCGAGGAGTCGGCTGAGCTGCTTGAATCTGCAGACAAAGCGCTGATCGAGTGGAGCAAAAACAAAGATTCGAAGCAGCCGATGGAAGAACTCAAGCGCCACTTACATACGCTCAAAGGCGGTGCGCGAATGGCCGGAATCACCGCGATGGGTGACTTGAGCCACGAACTGGAGGCGCTGTTAATTGCGGTCGATCAGGGACGAGTAAAGGCAACTCCAGCGGTCGATGAGTTGCTGCAACAAAGCCTCGATGAATTGCATCGCATGCGCGATGCGGTGATAGCGGGCAAGGTAGTCGCGGTCGCAACCAAACTCGAGAGCCGTATTCAGCAGGCAAATGCGGGCTTCGAGGTAGCCGACGACGCCCAGGTTGAGACGGCGCCAGAGCAACAGGATGTTGAGCCTGCAGAGCCAGCCGCATTTACCATCGAACCCGAAGACACGGTTAGCATGGTCATTGTCGATACGCCGCTGGCTGGTGAGCTGGCCGAAATCGGACAGACGCCAGAGGCCGAAGCCGCAGAGACAACGCCTGAGCCGGAACCAGAACCGGAACCAGAACCGGAACCAGAACCGGTAGTACCGGCACCCAAGGAGCCCGACGCGATCCCGATGCGAACGGCGGCGGCGGAATCGACGAAGGCGGCTGCCGTACAGGCCGTACGACAAGAGCACCGGCAGGAATTCGCACGCATAGACGCCGAGCTGCTCGAGGATCTGCTCAACGCTGCCGGTGAAATCAGTATTTTTCACTCGAGACTGACTCGGCAAGTTGGCTCGTTTGAGTTTCATGTTGAAGAGCTCGATCAGACGATCCAACGGCTGCGCGAGCAATTGCGCAAGCTGGAGATCGAAACCGAAGCGCAAATCATGCATGGGCACCAGGACACGCTCATATCCAGTGATTTCGACCCGCTGGAACTCGATCGATACTCGAATATTCAACAACTCACGCGATCGCTTGCAGAAAGTGCCAATGACTTGAGTAGTCTCGAGGATCTCTTGCGGGTCGTTACGACGGAAGCAGAAAGTCTTCTCGTGCAGCAGTCGCGCGTCACAGCCGAGTTACAGGACGGGCTGATGCGAACGCGCATGGTGCCGTTCGAACGTCATGTGCCGAGGCTGACCCGACTCGTCAGGCAGATCGGCAAAGAAGTGAACAAACAGGTGGAGCTGGCGGTGGAGGGCGCGTCCGGCGAACTCGATCGCCAGGTTCTCGAAAAAATGATACCGCCGTTCGAGCACATGTTGCGTAATGCTGTCGTGCACGGCATTGAGTCGGCGAAGCAGCGCCAAGAGGCAAACAAGCCCGCAACTGGCCGCATCACTATTCGCCTGCATCGCGAAGGTGCGGAAATGGTTATCGACGTCGCCGACGATGGCAGAGGCCTGGACGTTGAAGCAATTCGGCGCAAGGCATACGAGTTAGACATGCTGAAGGCTGATGCCAAGATCACCGACGAAGAAATTATGAACCTGATTTTGACGCCGGGCTTTACGACGGCGAGCAAGGTCACGCAGTCTGCAGGTCGCGGCGTCGGCATGGATGTCGTCGCCAATGAAGTCAAGAAACTTGGCGGATCGCTACTCATATCGTCGGTCACGGGACAGGGCACGAACTTCACTGTGCGTTTGCCGTTTACGCTCGCGATTACACAGGCGCTGATCGTTCGCACCGGCGACGAGGTGTTTGCGTTACCACTGCCATCGATCGAAGGTGTTGCGCGAATTCCTCGCGGAGAACTCGAAAACTTGTTGAGTCAAAGCGAACCGAGCTTTGAGTACGGCGAGGAGACTTACAAGTTCAGGCACCTCGGCATGTATCTGGGTGGCCAGGCGGCGAAACTGCCAGAGGATGAAGCCTTTGTGCCCGTCATCCTTGTCAGGGCGGGCGAATTCTCAGCGGCCTTGCTAACGGATGAGATGGTCGCCAGCCGCGAAATCGTCGTCAAGTCAGTCGGGCCCCAGCTCGCAAGTATTCGTGGCATTTCAGGCGCAACGATTCTGGGCGACGGCCGCATTGTTTTGATCCTCGATATAGCCGCGTTGGTTCGGACTGGCGCGCCGGTCGTCGAAATCAAGAAAGCCGCGCCGCCGCCGGCGGACGACCGTCCGCTTGCCCTCGTCGTGGATGACTCGATTACGGTGCGTCGCGTAACGGAACGTTTTTTGCAACGCCATGGCGTGCGTGTCATTACGGCGAAAGACGGGCTCGACGCGATCAGCGTGATCGCCGATCACAAGCCCGACATTATTTTGCTCGATATTGAAATGCCACGAATGGACGGTTACGAGTTCGCATCCCACGTACGCAACGATGCTCGGATCGCGGACGTGCCGATCATCATGGTGACGTCACGGGTTGGTGACAAGCATCGCGCTCGCGCGATCGAGCTCGGCGTCAACGACTATATGGGCAAGCCGTACCAGGATTCAGCTTTGCTGGATGCGATGAGACGTTTGCTGGAAGAAAAGGGAATTACGCTGCCATGAGTACAGAAGCAGACGAGCTGTATAGCTTGCTTGTGCCGCTGGCGGAAGACCGGCTGATAGTGCCACGTGCCTGTGTGGCGGAGGTTGTGCGGTTTTCCAAGGCGGATCACGAGGCGGGGTCGCATAGCTGGATGGTTGGCACGATCAACTGGAGCGGCCGCAAGCTACCTGTCATGTCGTTCGAAGGCGCGCTTGGCAAAGAAGTTCCAGCAGTCACCGGGCGAACTCGAGTAGTCGTGTTTTATGCGACAACAGGACAGTTGAAGGCAGGCCACTTCGGGGTGTTAACACAGGGGTTCCCGCAGCTTGTGCGTGTCAACAAAGATGTCCTGAAACTCGACGCGACAGACGATTGGCCCGATGACGCGCCAGTATTGTGCCGCGTCAAAATGATTAACGAATTTCCTCTGATCCCGGATCTCGACAAACTCGAGAGCATGCTGGCCCGCGAGTTCATCCAGGCCTGAAGCCGACATCCGTTGGCCTACATCGATAGAGAGCCTTCGCGAAACGAAGACCTGTTGAGCAACGCATTGACGAGTACGGGTTGACCCGCAGCGGCAGCCGCCTTGGCTTGCTGCAATACGTCGTCAATCTGATCCGGTGTGGTTAGCAGAAAGCCTTTGGCACCGAGACCCTCTGCCGCCAGGTGGTAGTCCGTTTGCCGCAGCGTTGTTCCGACATCGTCGTTGAGCATTTTTACTTGCTCGCGCGCGATCTGCGCCCAACTTGCGTCGTTGCCGATGATAGCGATGACCGGGATTTTGAGTCGCGCAAATGATTCGAATTCGATCAGGCTGTAACCAAGAGCACCGTCACCGTAGATGATCCAGGTCTCGCTGGCCGGACGCGCGAGTTTCGCGCCCATCGCGAAGCCGGCGCCGACACCGAGCGTGCCGAAGACGCCCGGATCCAGCCACGACAGGGGTGCGCGAGGACGCAGCGTGTACGACGCGGTCGCGACGAAATCTCCGCCATCGGCAACAATAATGCTGTCGTCGGCCATCGCCTGATCGACTCTTTTTAGCAAGTGCAGCGGATTGATGAATTCACCGGTCTCGCCGGCCTGCGAGTCAATTTCCTGCTCGCGTTGGTCGTCTCTTGCGCGAAGGTTGCTGATCCACTCATCGAGCGAATTGCCCCGATCCGCCATCGCGGCTCCAAGAGCGCATAGAAAGAGTCCGGCATCGGCTTTGATTCCAATCGTCGGTCGTCGGTTCAGGTTGAGATCGTGGCTGCTTCGGTTTGCGGCGATCAACGTGGCACGCCGGGGAATATGGTTGCCGTAGTCCAGCCGAAAATCGCACGGTACGCCTGCGAGGACAACGCAATCCGATTCGCGCAAAGCCATTCGACGTTTGTGCCGCATGTGCAACGGATGCGATTTTCCAAGCAGGCCGCGCGCCATTCCCGAGAGATATACGGGTACGCCAAGTGACTCTACGGCTCGAACCAGCTCCGATGTTTGCTGCGGCTGCAGCATCGCCTGGCTGCCTATCAGCAATAGCGGCTGACTCGCTCGCTTGAGTGCGGCAACTGCACTGGCGACTTGCTGTGCCGACGATGCTGATATCTGCGGCGCGTCAACGGGCGGCATCGCGGCGTTCGTATTGCCGGCAAACTGTCGCCGCAAATGAAATTCCATGTAGCCCTTGATCGCTCGAGCGGACAAACCGCGTCCCGACGGCATGCCTTGCTTGTACCACCCGCGTATCACTTCTTCGTCATACAGCAGATCGACCGGGCACTCGACGAAGACCGGACCCGGGACGCCCTGCCTGGCAACCATGAATGCTTGCCGTAGTGCAGGGGCAAGGTCACGCACTCGCCTGACGCATTGCAAAAGTTTGACGTGCGGCCGGATAAGCGCTTTCTGGTCGATGTCCTGCAGCGCACCTTTACCCTTCAATATGGTTGGTGCGGCACCGCCAATGATTACGACCGGCGATTGGGCGAGTTGAGCGTTCTTGATGGCGGTAATCGTGTTGGTCAGCCCGGGACCTGCAGTCACAGCAGCGACACCCGGCACACCGCTCAGGCGCGCGGTAGCATCCGCTGCAAAAACAGCCGTCGCCTCATCGCGTACGTCAATTACGCGCAAGCCGAGGTTTTTTGCACCCGCCAGGATGGGTGAAATATGGCCGCCGCACAGCGTGAACAGATGCGTGACCCCTTGCGCTGCAAATTCTCTTGCCAGCAAATCTCCACCGTGCATAACATTCTCGTCTCAGCCGACTCTTGCTCATACGATAGCGCGAAGTGTTCACCAATTGGAACCATCTCGATCCTATGACGGTCGCACTGTAAACTTGCGGCATGCAGAGACACTATCTTGAAAATAAGGGGGCAGCTATGACGACGGCTCGCAAAAGTACCACTTTGGCGGTCCTGGTCATCGTCATCGGTGGCTGCGGTGGCGGCGGCAGCAAGGCACCGGTCGAACCTCCTGCACCGCCGACGCTTGGCAGTGGTCCGGCGAGCTGTGTCGGTGGAAACGCCGGTGACTACCCTTGCTCCGGGGTTAATTTGAGGAGTCGTTTGGCGTATTCGTCAATGGGCGGCACAGCGGGCAACGATGTCTGGGGGTGGTTCGATGCCGTTTCAGGCAATGAATATGCGTTGGTTGGTTTGACCAACGGCACTGCGTTTGTCGATATTTCCGATCCCGAAAACCCTGTTTTTCTGGGCCGCCTGCCTACGCAAACGGCAAACTCGATATGGCGGGATATCAAGGTCTATCAGAATCACGCGTACATCGTTGCCGAAAACGCCGGCGCCCACGGCATGCAGGTATTCGATCTGACTCGTCTGCGCGGACTAACA